>Ga0172370_10011187_pt1 | contig 10154 bp, 9 predicted proteins | sample LakKiv5m_FD_114538 | JGI IMG/M metagenome (GOLD analysis project Ga0172370, IMG submission 114538) | Freshwater microbial communities from Kabuno Bay, South-Kivu, Congo - kab_022012_11.5m | ecosystem: Environmental > Aquatic > Freshwater > Lake | place: Democratic Republic of the Congo...
ACCGCCGTATCCCCGAGCATAGTTTCCGGCCGGGTTGTGGCAACGACAATAAACTCTTTTGGGCTATCTTTTAAAGGGTATTTCAAGTAATAAAGGCTGCCCTGGAGTTCGGCATGGGCTGCTTCTTCATCGCTTAAAGCGGTCTGGCAGCGTGGACACCAGTTAATAACCTTATCTCCTTGATAGATAAGTCCTTTTTCCCAAAGTTTGACGAAAGCTGTTTTTACCGATAGAGAATACGCTTCATCCATGGTAAAGCGCTCACGGGCCCAATCGCAGGATGCGCCCAGCTTTTTTAGCTGATGGATTATGGTTGAGCCGCGCTCTTCTTTCCATTGCCAAACCCTCTCAATAAACTTATCCCGGCCTAACTGTTGGCGTGTCAGGCCTTCTTTGGCCAGGGATTTTTCCACGACATTCTGCGTGGCAATGCCGGCATGGTCAGTGCCCGGCATCCAGAGGGTTTCAAAGCCCTTCATCTTGTGATAACGGATCAGGATATCCTGAATCGTATTATTCAAAGCGTGGCCCATATGCAGGATGCCGGTAACATTGGGCGGCGGGATAACTATAGAGTAGGGTTTTTTACCGGAAGAAACCTTTGTCCTGAATAAATTGTTCTCCTCCCAGAATTTATACCACCTGTCTTCGGTTTCTTTGGGATTATACTGCTTGGAGAGCTCGTCAGCCATTATTGCTTATCTTTCAAGAGTTTATATTCTACGCTGTCCACCAGGGCCTGCCAGCTGGCTTCGATAATGTTGCCTGAAACCCCGATAGTATTCCAGGTGTCCTCTTCATCCTGCGACTGGATCAATACGCGCACCCTGGCAGCAGTGCCTGCCTTTTCATCAAGCACCCTCACCTTAAAATCAGACAGATGCATCTTAGCCAAAGTCGGGTAAAAATCCTTTAATGCCTTACGCAGGGCATTATCCAGGGCATTTATCGGGCCGTCACCCTCTGCCGCGGTGTGCTCCCTGATCCCCTTTACCTTCAATTTAATGACCGCCTCAGAGGTGATCTTTTTTTCCGAGCGCTTTTCGATAACTACCTTGAAACCTTCCAGTTCAAAGAATTTTTTGTGTTTTTTAAGCGCTTTTTGCATCAAAATATGGAAGGATGCCTCGGCCGCCTCAAACTGGAATCCTTTATGCTCCAGTGATTGCACCAACTCCAGGATTTTCTTAGTCTGCGGGTCCTCTTTACTTAAATCATAACTCAGCTCTTTGGCCCTTAGTAGTATCCCGGTCTTGCCTCCCAGCTCAGAAACCAGTATCCTTCGGTGGTTGCCCACCAAAGACGGATCAATATGCTCGTAAGAAAGAGGGTTTTTCATTATGGCGTTAATATGCATCCCGCCTTTATGCGCGAAAGCAGAATCCCCCACAAAAGGTTGTTCGTTCTTTGTGCGCATGTTGCTGATCTCGCTGACAAAGTGAGAAAGATGGGTCAGCTGCTTTAACTTGTCGGATAGTAGACAATCTATATTAAGTTTGATCTTTAGATTAGCGATAACCGGTATCAAGTCGGCGTTGCCGCAGCGCTCTCCATATCCGTTAATAGTCCCCTGTACGATACCGGCGCCGGCCTCTACAGCTGCAATTGTATTAGCGATCGCAACACCGGCGTCATTATGGCAATGGATCCCCATCTCCACCCTGATCTTGTCTTTTATCTCCCCTATTATGGCTGTTATCTCGGAGGTAAGGGTCCCGCCGTTAGTATCGCATAAACAAAGCGCCTCTGCTCCGGCGCCTTGAGCGCTTAGCAATGTTTTCAAAGCGTAATCTTTATTTGCTTTGTAAGCGTCAAAGAAATGCTCCGCATCGTAAAATACCGTAAATCCTTTTTTAACCAGGTAGGCCACAGTGTCGCTGACCATTAACAGGTTCTCATCCAGGGTGGTTTTCAAGACCTCCCTTACGTGAAAATCCCAGGTTTTCCCGACTATGGTGATCACCTGCGCGTTGGATTTCAAAAGGGCCTTTATACTGGCGTCATCCTCGGCTTTTGTATTGGGCCTGCGGGTCATGCTGAAAGCGCAGATTTTAGAATTCTTAAGTTTACGCTGACTTATTTTCAGGAAAAATTCCCGGTCTTTGGGATTTGAGCCGGGCCAGCCTCCCTCAATGAAATCTATCCCCGCCTTATCCAGCTCTTCGGCAAGACGGATCTTATCCATTACCGAATAAGAGATCCCTTCCCCCTGTGAACCGTCGCGCAATGTGGTATCGTATATTTTTACTTTCCGCATATTTACCCTCGCCTATTTACCCAATCCAAACGCTTCGTGTAATTTTTTCACCGCAGTTTCGGCAAACCTCTTCTTTATAATACAGGATATACTGATCTCGGAGGTGGAGATCATCTCGATATTAATCTTATTATCCGCCATGACCTTGAACATCGAGGCTGCGACACCGTGATGCGATTTCATTCCCACGCCGACGATGGAAACGCGGGCAATATCCTCATCAAGCAGGACCTCTCCGGCGCCGATCTTAGCAGCTACTCTCCTAGTGATCCTGCCTGCCTTAACACTGTCGGATTTAGCGATCGTAAAAGATATATCAGTCTGGTGGGTGTGGCTTACATTTTGCACTATCATATCAACGCTCACCCCGGCTCCGGAGAGCTCCCTGAAGAGCTTTACCGCTACTCCCGGCTTATCGGGAACCTCGCAAAGGGTGATCTTAGCCTCATTCTTATTTAAAGTTATGCCGCTTACTACTACGTCCTCCATCTTCTTTACCTCCTTGATGATCATGGTCCCGGGTTCATCTGTGAATGATGAACGCACATGTAAAGGCACGTTGAATTTCTTGGCCACCTCAATAGAGCGGGCCTGCATCACCTGCGCTCCAAGGGAGGCCATTTCCAGCATTTCATCGTAGGTGATCTTCTTGATCATCCTGGCTTTAGGTTCAATGCGCGGGTCAGTAGTGTAGATGCCTTTGACATCCGTATATATTTCGCAGGAATCAGCCCCCAGCTCCTTGGCCAGGGCCACGGCAGTAAGGTCTGAGCCGCCTCTGCCCAAGGTAGTGATATCCTGGTTCAAGGTTATTCCCTGGAAACCGGCTACGATAACCACCTTGCCTTTCTTTAATTCTTCTTTGATCTTATCCGCGCTTATTTTGATGATCCTGGCCCGGGTATGGCTGGAATCGGTAATGATACCTACCTGTGCGCCGGTAAATGAAATGGCTTCAAGCCCCAGCTTGTGGATGGCCATGGCTAAAAGCGCAACCGATATCTGCTCGCCGGTTGAAAGCAGCATATCCATTTCTCTCTCCGGAGGTTCAGCGCTTATTTTATTTGCCAGCTCGATCAATTCATCGGTGGTATCCCCTAATGCCGAAACCACTACTACAAGGGAGAATCCCTCTTTGCGGTAATTAACCACCCTTCTGGCTACCTTTTGGATGCGCTCCGCATTAGCAACCGAGGACCCCCCGTATTTTTGCACGACCAGACCTTTACGCATTGCCTGTTCTCCTTGTATACATAGACAACGCCGGCGCAATTCCGTTTAGCGCCGGGTGCCTAAAATAAAATATTCCATCAGTTGCCACCCGTTTTTAAATATCAGTTCTGATCTTGCCGCTTCTTTCTCGCTGTAATTAAGGAAACCTTTTGGCACAATGTCTTTTCCGTAAATAGCAAAAGGAATCTGCTCAGCTGTGTGTGTTTTTAAAGATACCGGGGTAGCGTGATCCGGTAAAACCAGTATCCGGAAATCAGCTTTATCCTTGCAGTATTTCAGCACAGGCCCCACTACCAACTGGTCAAATCTTTCTATAGCAGTCAACTTTTCCCGCAGGTCTCCGTTATGGCCGGCTTCATCCGGCGCCTCTACATGCACAAAGACAAAATCATTTTTTTCCAGGGACGCGATAGCAGCCCTGGCCTTAGCTTCATAATCGGTATCATAATAACCGGTTGCCCCTGGCACATCAATAACCTCTAATCCCAGTATCCTTCCTAACCCCTTGATCAGGTCAACCGCGGAGATCACGCTCCCTGAAATACCGAACTTATCCATGAATTTAGGCATATCCGGTTTCTTCCCCTGGCCCCAGAGCCAGATCATATTTGCCGGGTTTTCCTTCAGGTCAATACGTACGAGATTTATCTCATGGTTGGAGAGGATCTCCCGGGAATCAAGCATAAGCTTTATGATTATTTCGGCATTATTGCCCTTAGGCAGATTTCTAGTGATACCCTGTCCTGATACATCGTGCGGCGGCCGGCATTTTAAAGCTTCAAGCTTCAGTTCTGCCCCGCGCTTGACTAATAACAGATGCCTGTAGCTTACCCCGGGATAAAATCTTATTTTATTGGTGCCTAATTTGCGGTCAATGAACTTGATCAAGAGCTCCGCTTCCTTTGATTTGATATGGCCGGCGCTGTAATCAAGCAGGGTATCTCCAGAAGCAGTGATCAAATTGCACCTGAAAGCGACATCATCATCCTCCAATTCAATGCCCAGGTTTGCCGCTTCCAAAGGACCCCTTCCCGAATAATAAATCTTGGGGTCATATCCCAGTATTGAAAGGTTGGCTACGTCGGAGGCCGGGCTCATTTTTTCGGGAATAGTTTTTGCCAGGCCAACTTCCCCGTTTTTAGCGATATAGTCCATGTTGGGGGTGCGCGCCGCCTCAAGCGGGGTGCGCATATCCAGGCCCTCAATGGGATAATCAGCCATGCCGTCGCCGACTAAAACAATGTATTTTGCCATAGTTAGAATTTTACTTCCGGAACTGTCTTTGCCTTTTCCTCTGCCTTAAAATATTCGGTAGCCGGCTTATAACCATATATACCTGCAACAATATTACCCGGGAACATACGCACCGTAACATTATAATCCTTTACTGCTTCATTATAGCGCATGCGCTCTACGGCAATGCGATTTTCAGTGCCGGAAAGCTCATCCATAAGTTTAAGAAAGGTATCATTAGCCTTTAAATTCGGGTAATTCTCCGCCACAAAAAGCAGCCGGGATAATGCCGAATCAAGCGCGCCAGCCGCCTTTACCTTTTCTTCGATCGTGCCTGCTTTTGCCCATTGCGAACGGGCATTTGTGACTGCCTCAAATACCCCTTTTTCATGCCCAGCATACCCTTTAACTGTATTTACCAGGTTAGGGATAAGGTCATTACGCCTTTGCAGCTGATTATCCACCTGCGCCCACTTGGCAGTAATCGCCTCATGCTTTGAAACAATGCCGTTATATGTGCCGACAATGACGCTGAAAATAAGTACTGCCGCAATTACTGCCCCAATTATGACTTTTTTCATTCCCTCTCCTTTTTAAAATCCTCCTCCGCTACCTCCGCCTCCTCCGCTACCTCCGCCAAAACCGCCGCCTCCAAACCCTCCACCGCCGAAACCCCCTCCGCCAAAACCGCCCAACCCATCCCTGTAGCGGCGGCTGCCTGCTCCGCCAGCCACTAGCCCTAAAATAATCCATTTCCAAAATTTCCCGCGCGTTGCTTCAGGCGCGTTTTTCCAAATAAAATAACGCACAACCATCGCACAGGCATATCCCATTAACGGGAATATTCCCATTATCGGCGACATTTGCGCAAAGGCTGTTGCGAATAACAAAGTAGCGGGCAATCCGATAAATATAGGCCAGGGGATGTTCCAGAGAAAGAAAAATCCCAAGCCGAACAAAGCAAACGCAAATTTACTTAAGGATGTGTTAACCCTCTTAAAATCAGTGTTACTTGTTTCGTTCTGCGACAGGGTATCCCCTGAAATAATGGCTGCGATCCGGGAAACCCCGGAATAAAGGCCTTCAGAATAATTCCCTGTTTTAAAATAGGGAACCATGTAATTGCGGCCTATTTCGCCGCACAGGCCGTCGGGCAATACGCCTTCTATTCCATAACCGGTTTCAATACGCCAGCGCCTTTCCTTTACAGCCAAAAGGACAAGTACTCCGTTATCCTTGCCTTTTTTTCCCGGTTTCCAGCTATCAAAGAGCAGGCGGCTGTATTCGATCTCGCCATACGGCGAGATCGAATACACGGTAACAACCGCTATCTCAGCGCTTGTTTTTTCTTCCAGCCCCTGAATAAGGCTAGTTAGTTTATCCCTGTACTCGGGTGTGATGACCCCGGCAAAATCATTTATCCAGCCGGAGGCTCGAGGTAATTCCCCGGCAAAAACAGCTAACGGCAGAATGAGCAACAAAAAAGCTATTGCAAATTTACGCATAATCTTAAAGCTTGTCTACCAATTCTACCGTTTTCTCAAGCTCTTCAACGAATTTGACGAATAAGCGATCTATACTGCCTTTATTCAGATGCTCCCTCTTATTCTTTACTGCCAATAACCTTTCCCATACCGGGATATCAATAGAGAGCACTTTGGCCAGTTCAGCAATGATAATCTCCTTTTTATAGGGAGGCGTTATACCCTTGAGCCTCAGGACATTCCTCAGGATATGCAGTGATGAGGTAAATGATTTAAGCAGGGCATAGAGAAGCAACCGCCTATCCCGGCTTGACTTAAGGTATAATTGCCGCAGGGAAATAAGCTTTACCTTTAACTCATGCTCGCACTGAAACCTCAAATTAGCGGTATCTACGTTAATATCATGGAGAGCGTCTTTGCCGTAAATAACAGAATAGTTCTCTTTCATATCCAGGAATTCGATCGGGAATATATCTGTCGAGCGGTTAATATAATCTTCGGTCAGGAATAAAGGTTCAAACTCCGGGAATTTACCGATAATCTTGGCGCCCTTTCTCAAGGTTGAAATTCCGGGATCTTTCACTATGACCAGGAAATTCAGGTTGGAACGCCTATCTATGAATTCACCGCTCGCCGCGCTTCCATAGAGGATAACTGAGACCAGGTCGTCGCCAAATCCCTCTTTAAGCTTATTTACAAAAAGGCCGATATTGATTTTTAACTTATCGGAAATCTTAGTTTCCTGCATATTTTCTCCTGATCAATTTAACCAGGTTATTAACCACCTCTGGCTTGGATAAAAAAGGACCATAGATCCTTGCGCCCTCTACCAGGTAGGCGCTATACCGGTTATTGCGCAGGCTATTGGCTACTACACAGTTCAGACCAGCTTCTTTGATAAGATTGCGCGCTTCTTTTATAAGTTTTCCCGCCGCCATATCCGGCTCAAATTTAAACCCCGCCAAAAAGGATCGGGGATTTAACTTGCGCAGGGAATTTATGATCTTAGGCGTTGGTTTAAGGATCAGCTTCAGGCTTTTAACACGCGAGCTGATTTTCTTATTGCCGCTTGAGCCGGGCTTGAAATCCGAAACCGCAGCCGCCTGAATTATAATATCATGATCTTTGTTAAGCTCCTTCTTCAGCGAGCTATTTAACTCATCAAAAAAGGAAAAACGTTTCAGTTTGACCGAATCATTTAGCCCGGATGCTTTAACCGGCCCCAGCAAAAGAGTTACCCGGCAACCCTGCTGCGCGAACTTATTTGCCAATAGGATTCCCGTTCTTCCGGTTGCGGTATTGCTTATGACCCTTACGTTATCTATGGGTACCCAGGTGGGCCCCGAAGTTATTAAGACTTTCTTGTTTTTTAGATTAGTAGCCAATCTCTTTCAGTATTGCCTTTATGTCGGGTTTGATCAATTTTGGTTTTTTCACGCACTTCAAAGCCCTCTCCGGGTCTTTTAATCCGTGTCCGGTCAATATACATACAAGCCGGCATTTATTTTCCGAACATGCCTTCTTAAAATATCCGCTCCCTGCTAATTTTAAGAACCCGGCGATCGAGGCGCAAGATGCCGGTTCGGCAAATACCCCCTCTTTTTCCGCCAGTATCCTGTAAGCGTGGAGTATTTCTGAATCCGAAACCATGTCGATCAAGCCCTTGGATTCATCGCGTGCTTCTATGGCGCTCTTCCAGCTGGCGGGATTACCTATGCGTATGGCAGTGGCGATGGTTTCGGGGTTCTTGATCGGCTTGTTTCTTACAATAGGGGCAGCTCCTTCTGCCTGAAAACCCAGCATTACCGGAAGGTTACTGCTTTTTCCGGCTGATTTGTATTCTTTATACCCCTTCCAATAGGCGGTGATATTGCCGGCGTTTCCTACCGGCATAACCTGAAAATCCGGGGCATCCCCAAGATGATCGCATATCTCAAAGCTTGCGGTTTTTTGTCCTTCGATGCGAAAAGGATTCAAGGAGTTTACCAGGGTTATGGGATATTTGGCGGCGATCTCTTTGACCAGGTCAAGGCTTGAGTCAAAATTTCCTTTCACTGCCAAAACCTTGGCCCCGTGAATTAATGCCTGGCTGAGCTTTCCCAGGGCGATCGCTCCGCTGGGAATAAGCACGATGCATTTTATTCCTGCCAGCGCGGCATAGGCTGCTGCCGAGGCAGAGGTATTGCCGGTTGAGGCGCAGATGACTGCCGTAGCTTTCTCCTGGCAGGCCCTGGATACGGCCATGGTCATCCCCCGGTCTTTAAATGAGCCGGTCGGATTTAGCCCTTCGTATTTCAAATATACCTCTATGTTCGTTCCCGCTAGCTTGCTTAAGTAGCCGGCGTAAATCAAAGGAGTGTTTCCCTCATTCAGGGTAATTATAGGGGTCAGTTCATTCACCGGAAGGAATTCCTTATATTTCCGGATGATCCCGTTATAGCTCTGTTGGTTCATCAAACACCCTCGATTCTTATGGCCACCAATTTTTCCTTGATATCCGGCAGCTTGTCGATCATTTTTAGGGCCGCGCGCAGATCCTTTTCTTTTGCCTGATGCGTGATCATAACAACAGGCACAATGCTGGATTTTAACCTCTCCTTCTGGGTAACCGAAGCGATACTGATGTCGTATTTTGCCAGGACGCCGGCTATTTTTGCCAGGACGCCGGGCTTATCTACCGCCGTGATGCGGATATAGTATTTGCTTTCAAATTCATCTATTTTACGCAAAGACTTGACCAGGCTATCCTCAATTATATTTAAAGTCGGCCGGAAAAGCCCTGCTTTTATGTCCTGAGTAAGATCGGCGATATCGGAAACAACTGCCGAGGCAGCGGATAATTGCCCTGCGCCAGGACCGTAGAACATCAGGTCACCTGCTAAGTCACTTGAAACATAAATAGCGTTGAAAACACCGTCAATTGAAGAGAGCAGGTGCTCCTGCGGCAAGAAGGTGGGATGCACCCTGACCTCTAATTCATCGGCCTCTTTCTTGGCGATAGCCAGTAATTTTATCTCATACCCTAATTCTCTGGCATAGGCGATGTCGGCGCTGGATACCCGCGAGATCCCCTCTATAAAGATATCTTTAAGGCTGACGATCCTCCCAAAAGCCAGGTATGTAAGTAATACCAGCTTGTGCGCTGAATCAACCCCTTCGATATCCAGGGTGGGATCTTTTTCCGCAAAGCCTTTGGTTTTGGCTAAATTAAGGGCGCTGGCGAAAGAACAGTTCTCCTTGGACATCTGGGTTAGCACGAAATTCGATGTGCCGTTGACAATACCGAAGATGCTGTTGAATTTATTAGCTACCAGGCCTTCCTTGATGGATTTAATGATCGGTATTCCCGCTCCTACCGAGGCCTCAAAGTAAATATTTTTCCCCCGCTCGGCTGCCTCCGCGAATAATTCCCTCCCATGCTCGGCCAGCAGGGCCTTGTTGGCGGTAACCACATGTTTGCCCTTCTTTAACGCCGATAATATATATTCCTTTGCCGGGTTTATGCCGCCCATCACCTCTACGATAATATCGATTTGCGGGTCATTGATTATCTCGTCGGCATTGGCGGTAAGCAGCGGCCTGTCAACCTTTACCTCTCTTTTTCTGGCGATATCCTTGTCGCAGATCTTTTTAACCGTTATCTCTATCGCGATCTTTTGCGCCAACAAAGTCTTCCTCTGCTGCAGGATCTTGACCACGCCGCTGCCGACATTGCCAAACCCGATAATGCCGATATTGATCTTTTTCATGACTTACCCTTTCTTAAGATAATAGCCTACTGTCTCATTGATAATCTTACGGTGCTTTTCGTCAATCGCCAGAAAGACAAGGCGCGTATCGTAAATTATATCCTTGGTGATCTCCTTGGATTCCAGGACCTTGCCGATAAGCATGATCGGATTCGGGTCAAAGGGAAGCCGTATCTCAAGGGCCAGGTTTGTCCCGGG
>Ga0172370_10011191_pt1 | contig 10152 bp, 13 predicted proteins | sample LakKiv5m_FD_114538 | JGI IMG/M metagenome (GOLD analysis project Ga0172370, IMG submission 114538) | Freshwater microbial communities from Kabuno Bay, South-Kivu, Congo - kab_022012_11.5m | ecosystem: Environmental > Aquatic > Freshwater > Lake | place: Democratic Republic of the Congo...
TCCAGTGCCGATTCGGGATGAGGGTCAGGGGAGGCGAACCGCTCCGAGGGCATCTCGTCCGGCTCGCTACTTTCCTCCAGCCCATCCAGCGAGACCTCTTTCCACTTGCGGTGGCGCAGTTCATTGAGCGCGATGCGGATGGCAATCTTATACACCCAGGTGATGAACTGGCTGCGACCTTCGAAGGAATCCAAACGATCAAGCACGCGCATCAATGTTTCCTGGATCATATCTTCAAGAAAAGCGTCAAACTGTCCCGACTCGGGAGAAAGCCAGCGGGCCAGCGCGCCAGGCAGGACGCGCCGCAAAGTTGCACTCAAATCTGCAAGGGCAGAATCGCGCTGTTCTCCGGATGCGCGCAAGTCGGCCAGCCAAGCCTGGTTGTCGCGTGGTTTCGGCATGGTTCGATTATAGTCCAGGGGTTACACGGTAAGATAATTCCTGCGGTTGTTTTCTTACAGCTGATTCTATATAACGGGGTAACCAAAGACAACGTGGAAAACATTCCCAGCCTAACCACTGATCAAATGATCGAAGTGGACCGCCTGATGGTTGAGGAATGGGGAATCGGCCTGATCCAGATGATGGAAAACGCGGGACGTCATTTCGCGGAACTGGCACGTCGGCAGATGGGAGGCACGGTGCAGGGTCGCAAAGTAATAGTCCTGTGCGGGAACGGCAACAATGGCGGGGGCGGGATGGCCGCCGGGCGTCACCTGCATAATTGGGGCGCACAAGTCGAGGCAATTCTGGTCGGGGCGGAAAATGAACTCAAGGAAGTTCCCGCGGGACAATGGCGGATTTTGAAAAAGTTGGACATCGCGCGCTTGAACTCTGAACTACCATTTGCCGATCTTATTCTGGATGCCATGCTAGGTTACGGTGCAAGAGGTGACCCGCGTCCACCGATTGCAGATTGGATCCGGCGCGCCAACGAATCCGGGCCTCCCATCCTCTCGCTTGACTCGCCCTCTGGCTTAGACACCACCACAGGGATTCCTGGCTCACCTTGCATTCGCGCCTCGACCACCCTGATGCTGGCTTTGCCTAAAACGGGCTTGCTCTCCCCGAAGGCAAAACCGTTCGTCGGTGACTTGTACCTGGCGGATATCGGCGTGCCGTCGGAGCTGTATCAAAAAGCCTTTAGCATGTTTTTTCCACCACTATTTGCAAAGCAGGAGATCATTCCAGTTGAATTGCCTATTACGAAAATTTGATCCGACGAAAAGCAATCTTCTCTGCAGTGCCAGGAAATATGAAACTGAATTAAAGCTTGTAAGAGAATTGGGCCGGTCGGTGTCCTACGAGTAAGTTCATTCCATGGCCGGAAAAACCTTCGGAATAGTGATGAAAATTTGGCTGAATTTGTGTTTTTCCAAATCTGTGATGAAGCGCGCCCCTTGGTCCGCCATCATCGTGAGCGTGATTCTGATATTGATCAATCATGGCGATGCAATTTTGAGGCGAAATATCGGTCCCACGCGTATTTTTCAAATGTGCCTCACCGTGATTGTGCCTTATATAGTTTCCACTGTCTCCAGTGTCTCCACCATGTTGAGTGCGGAGGACGGCTTCAAGTTGGAAAACGCATCTGCGAAGGCGGCCAAATCTTTGTGAAAAACTAGGATGGTTAAACATGACAGATCAAATTAAGATGTACAGCACGGTCTGGTGCCCGGACTGCAAACGCGCGAAGAAATTTCTCGCAGAACATCGCATCCCTTATGAGAACATTGATATCGAGCAGGATACCGAAGCGATGGCTTTTGTTGAAAAGGTCAACAGAGGCATGCACGTCATCCCGACCATGGTCTTCCCCGACGGTTCCATTTTGGTCGAGCCGTCCAACGCGCAGTTGGCAGAAAAACTAGGCATGCAGACCAAAGCCAAGCTTGAATATTATGACTCAATCGTGGTCGGCGGCGGTCCCACAGGCTTAACCGCTGCCCTCTATATGGCGCGGGAAGGCTTAGATGTGCTGGTGATCGAGAAAGCGGGGCTGGGCGGGCAGGTGGGAATTACCCAAACACTGGATAATTTTCCTGGTTTTCCCGAAGGCATCTCTGGGGCCAAATTTGCGGATCTACTCGTCAGGCAGGCGCGTCGATTTAATGTAGAGATCATGCAGGCACAGGAGATCAATGCGTTTCGCCAGGATGGAGGATACTGGGAGGTGGACACTTCGGATGGCCAGTGTTATTGCACGAAGGCGGTCCTGCTTGCCACAGGTGCGCGCTACCGACGCTTGGGTATTCCCGGTGAGGACGAATTGATCGGCATCAACGTTCACTTTTGCGCGACCTGCGACGGCGCGTTTTATAAGAGGAAGAAAGTGCTTGTGATTGGTGGTGGCAATAGCGGGTTTGAAGAAGGTTTGTTCTTAACGAAATTTGCATCACGAGTGGACATCGTGGAGTTCCTGCCGGAGGTCAAGGCCAGCAAGATTCTGCAAGATCAGGTCGCAAGGCAACCCAACATGAAGGTGACAGTCAATCATGCCGTCAAGGAGTTTCGCGGGAAGAACAAATTGGAAGCGGTGATGGTTGAAGACCGAGCAACGGGCAAGGTCAAAGAATGGAAATATGATGGCGTCTTCGTCTTCATCGGTCTCTCCCCAAACAGTGATCTTGCCAATGACTTGGCGGAGGTGGACAAATTCGGCTTTATCGTCACGGATAAGGCGCTGATGACCAATCTGCCAGGATTGTTCGCCGCAGGCGACGTGCGCGCGAGTTCAACCAAGCAGGCCGCCTCCGCGGCGGGTGAGGGTGCAACGGCAGCGCTGATGATCCGGCAGTATTTGAAGGAAGTAGGATAATTCCAACTGCATCCCCAGATATATACAATGGACCTCAGGCATTACCCTCGAGGTCCATTGTGTTGGTTTTCTGAGCTCAAGCTGAAACAGTTCGCAACAACGCGTCTGCTTTGCTCTTCAAGACCTTGGCGGCCCGTATTCACCTGCGCACAGATGCAGACGATCTGCTAGTTGCGACGGCATTCCAAGCGAATGCGGTTGGGTTGAATACATTCCAATACCAACGTAACAGAGGATCTAAGACATCTGGGCGCTGGATACGGCGTGCAATGCCTTCAATCCATGTCATTGGCAAACGCGGGAGCACTTTTTGCACTATCAATAGATAACGGTAAAGTTCGTCATGCTGCTTCACAAACTTCTCATATTCACGCAAGGCATTGGGCAGATTGATTTCATAGTTGAGCACGCGCTGCGCCAGGCGGCCAGCCATGGCCCCGAAATATAACGCTGGCCGTATGCCTTCGCCTGTAAGTGGAATGCACTGCCCCGCAGCATCGCCAATTCGAAAGACATCACCAGTGGAGGCTGGTCGGCAGCGATAAGGAAAATATCCGCCGTGCTTGCCATCGGGCGACTGTCCAAACTCGTTCCGAGTGAAGCTGGATAAGGTCTCGACCAACTGCGTTCGGCCAAGATAGTTGCCAAGGCCTGCACGCGAATATTCGCCGACGGGGAATAACCAGCCGACAGTGAACCGCTGTAGATGTCGCGGATCGTAATAAAAGTGCAAACTATCATCGGAAGTCGGGATGGTGGTTTCCAATCCGAAACTCCTGCCGACATACAGCTGCGTTTGCTGGCGTGAATCCGTCGCTAGTGCCGCGCGCCAGCCTGTAGCATCGATTAATATCTCGGCGCTGATTATGCCACGGGTGGTAATTACCTCACGCCCCCGATGACCTAACACAGAAGCGCGCAGGATTTCTACATCGCTTTGTGCCAGAATGCGATCGCAGAAAACATGATAGTTAAATGTACAGAAGGAGTACGGCATGGGATATTCAAATGTACGTTTACCAAGGTGCAGCAAGAGGCGATCATGAATCTGCAACAAGCTGTCCATGGTTCCAGTCGCTTCCAGCACTGCCAGCAGCGTCCCACATGCCGAGGTCTGCACAGCGCCAATGGTATGCGGTTCAACCATCAACACCCGTTTGCCGCGCAATGGGACTGCGGCCGCCAGTCCAGCGAAACTGCCCCCAGCAATAACGGCATCATACTCCATGAAAACCTCAATACCTATCGGTGAATAACCTGTATTCAGTTGTTTTGAAAATAGGCTGCAGGGAAGGTGCTATAGCCCACGGAGTAGGGTGGCGGACAGAGCCCCACCATGTCCAGGTCGTGATGTGGTCTACTCCGCTCAAGTTGGGATTCCAATTGGCTGTTACCCAAATCTTGGCGCTGGGCCGGAATAGCTAAGCCGATGTTGTCTTCCTAATGATGGGCCACGGACTCTGTCATCTTTGGGGCGGTCCTAGCCTCTTCGCGAGCAGCAAAGAAGTTCCAGATGGGGACGAAAAGTACAGCCGTCAAAAGCCCACCGATGAAGATCTCTACTAGGCCGAGGAAGTAAGTTCCCCAACTGATGAAAGTGAAACCGGGCAGCAGCAACTCATAGAGCTTCTGCATTACCCACCAGTTCGGGAATAATACGCCGAGCAGCATATCAAGTGTAAAGACCACAGCGGAGAAGACTGCGAGAGTCCACGCAAGGGGCCAGAAGTGTAAGGTTTTCATCAGACACCTCCTTTCAAGGGTCAATTCCAATATACCCGTATGTGCTTCCCGGCAAAAGCGCCAGGTGGCGCATCCCCGGTTGAGCAATTTCGCTTATGTCTCTAAAACTCGACAACTTGTAATCAGCCTGGATCGTTCGTTGCGGGCGACGTGCGCGCCGGCTCAACCAAACAGGCCGCCTCAGCGGCAGGCGAAGGCGCCACCGCGGCGCTAATGATCCGGCAGTATTTGAAGGAAGTGGGATAATCAAAGATAAGGTCAATGGGTGGTCACGCGATTTGCGCCAGCACATCCTCCATGGCCGCCTCGTTGGGACGCGGTTCCAATTTGCGCGGGTCGTCGGTCGTACCGATCATTTCGGCTTCGAAGGAATCGCCGACGCGCCGCAGGAGCAATTCGCCCCGGCAGGCGCGGCAGTAGAGGATGTCCCCACCTTTGGTATCGCGCGGAACGGCGATGATGGGTCCGCAATGCGGACAGACAACGACGGGGATGCCCTCGGCGGTGTGACCGACGATATGATCCAGGTCGCCCGCTTGTCCCAGTTCGCACATGTGACTCACCAGTCCCGCGTCGAACTGCGACCCCGCGCCCGCACCCAGTTCACAAAGCGTTTGCACTACCGACATGCCTTTCCGGTAGGGACGCGTACTGGTCATGGCGTCGAAGGCGTCTGCGACGCTGACGATGCGGGAAGCGAGCGAGAGGAGTTCGCCGCGCGTTCCGTTCGGGTATCCCTTTCCATCCATGCGTTCGTGATGTTCATTCGCAACGGATGAAACCACTTCCGCGAGGGGATGTCCCGCAAGCAGCCGACTTCCGATGGATGGATGTGTCTTGACAATGGCATATTCCTCGTCGGTTAGCATCCCAGCCTTTCGCAACATTCCATCGGGAATGCCGACCTTGCCTATGTCGTGCAAATAGGCGGCGATGCTGATGCGGATAACTTCATCCTCCGGCAGTCCGAGTTTGGTTGCCAGCAATTTGGCGAATTGTGAAACGCGCCAGACGTGGCCGCCCGTGTACGGGTCGCGCGCTTCGATGACATCGGCCAAAAGGAGAAGCGATTTCAGGAGGGATTTGTCGAAGTTCATTTATGGAACGAATTCTCCAAAGACAGCGATATCCGCAACACCCATGTTACCGCCTGTCGTTATGAAGTCATGCCCCGACCGCGATTCTCAACAATTTGTCTACCCTGGCTTTGATGGTAGGAGCGGGCGCGGCGCCAACCTGGCGGTCTATGACCTTTCCACGAGCAATGAATAGTAGGGTGGGAATGCCCTGTATGCCGTACTTCATTGCCCACTCGGGATTTTCGTCGGTATTCACTTTGGCAATGGTGATCTTATCGCCGTACTCGCCGGCGAGTTTTTCTAGCACCGGCGCGATTATTTTGCAAGGCCCGCACCATGGCGCCCAGAAGTCCACGATCACCGGCAAATCGGATTGCAAAACAGTTTTCTCGAATTCAGCATCGGTGACATGAATGGGCTTAGACATCACAAACTCCTTATTGAATATTGGTTTCCTTCTAACGTTTCACTCTAGCGAGTACTTCGCCAAAGCCGGGGTGAATCTAAGATGGTTCCTGGTTCAGTTGCCTTTACAAGGACATCCAACGCTTCCAGAATCACTCCGCGCTGAGTTTCCAGATCTCCGGCTGGACCCAAGGGCGCGCCAAACGGAAACTTGACGAACAGCGTGCGCGGCGGCTTGACGTTCTCGGCCACCTCGCGCCGCATGTTGAGGCACACGGTTGAGATGCCAGCTTCTTCCAGCACACGGGCAATCAGTCCCACGGACTGCTGGCAGATCGGTCAACAAGGCACAAGTAAGGCAGCTTGCGCTCCAATCCCCATCAGTCGCTTTGCCGCGGCGGGTGCCGTCTCCTGCATAAGTTGACGCGGTTCGGGCAGAAAGCCGGTGAAACTGATGGCCGGATTTACAAGACGCCCGATCAAACCCTCCGCTTCCAAGGCTCGGAGGTGATCAAGCGGAAAGGCCACATTGGGATCCTGGCTGACATGTTCGTGGTTGTAATGGGTGTGGGCAAAGTCCAGGGCGCGGACAGGCGTGTCAACCGGAATCTCTTTGAAGGAGGGATCGCCGTAATAGTTGGCCGCGTCGAACGGACAATCCAGGCTGCGCCGGTACGCACCGCATGTACTGACCAGCGCCATAGGGGTTTGGGTCAAAGGTTGGCGTAAAGGTGTCCACGGCGCTGAATCGTTCACGACCCAGTCAAAGTTCGGATCCCACTTTTCGCGCGTGATACTGTGAGTACGCTGCAATGCCTCCGTATCAATCATGATGGTCTTGCTCCTGTTGAGTGAGACGGGACCTCGCGTAAAGCCAGGAGAATTGTTTCATAGCCTGGTTCACCTTGGTGATCAGCCCAACGTGCAAACCAGCGGATGATGCCTCGTCCATCCACAATGACGGCCACCGTATCATCCCCCGCGCCGATGATGTGATAGGTGTTGCGCTTTGGATCGGTTAACACCGTATATTCCAGGGACGGATGGGTGCTTTGCAAGAACGCCGTCAAAGTCTCAAGTTCCTCGCCCGTGATCACCAGTAGTTCCGCGCCTGTTTCTCGGATGCGCGGAAGATAACGCTGAAGCAGGTGATACTGCCCGACGCACTCCGGGCACCAAGTGCCATGCAGGAAATAGAGCAGGGTTTGCTTTGGACCTAAATGGGCTTGCACGGTTGTTATCTGGCCGTGTTTTGTCATCCCCTCCAGTTTTGGTAAAGGCTGACCAATTTGCAGTGTTTCAGACATATTCCTTCTCCGCTTTCTTGACCTATTGTCAAATCGTCCGCGTTGATTGGGCTTTGGTTCCTTCATAGGTCGCTAGCTCAGGACGCTTGCACGGACCAAAAACGCAGGTCTCGAATAACTCGTACACCTTTCCGGGAACGTCGGTCTTGACTGGCAAGCCCAGACTGCGCGCGGCCTCGAACATGATGGGCGTGTCGTGGGAAAGATAGCCGCCGCTCAGGAACTCAGCCGTTTTTGTTGCCGCCTGTTGCGGCAGCTTATCATCCAACAGCCACATACTGAATCGCTGGACGCTCGCCAATGACAGACCAGCGACCTCGGCCATGATCCACATTTGATCACTGACCGACTCAGGTGGCTTTTTCTGAATCAGATGAATCAATGCGCCGGACGGCCAACCGCCGATCTGAGGATCCACCGGGCCCAGGACACTGTACGGTTCCATGATGATCTCATCGGCGGCCAACGCGATCAATGTTCCTCCAGACATGGCATAGAAAGGAACGATCACTGTAACTTTCGCCTGGTGCAGTTTGACCGCGGTCGCAATCATCTCAGCCGCCAACGCCAATCCACCTGGCGTGTGGATGATCAAGTCAATAGGCTGATCAGGTGGGGTGGAACGGATCTGCGCCAGCACGTGTTCGCTATCCTCAATGGTCAGATGAGCTGTATCTTTGTCTTTTGAATCCTCTTCCCATGGCTCACGGCGGTGGATAAGTGTGATGACTTTTGTCCCTCGCTCCTTTTCCAGGGCCGAGATGATTTCCATTCGTTTGGCAAGGATTCGTTCGCGTAACTGTTCCCTGGTTTCCGCATTGGCATCGGACATATTGGACTCCTGGTTGATGGGTAAGGCGGATAAGCAGATTTGCGCCAACTTGTCACGCAGTGTGCCACTCGACCAGCCTTTATCCCTTACACCATTTGACGGAGTGATTCGGTCGCGGCTTCCAGCTGAAGCCGAAATCGTTTGCCTCGTTCGTACGCCTTCGTCTCGATGATTCGCCGGGCATACTCGAACGCCATCTTGACCGCCTCGGCATCGGGATAGATGCTGGCCTTCTGAGCACGGGCCTCGAGCACTGGCGTGCTGGCCTCCACTTGCATATCAAAGAGAAGCACTTTTGTTTTTCGGTCGTGAGCGGTCAGCTCGTAGAGTGCGCGCGTGACCCCCGTTCCAATCAAGTACATGAAGAACTCGGCGTGTTCGTAGTTGGCAAACTCGGTCACACAATACAATCCGCATAAGTCATGTATATGTTTTGTTGTCATGATTTAACCTCTTCGTTCATCTGTTGTGCCCGAGGGCGCCTCGTTGTTCCATAAGTTGCATATTACGGTCCGTATGGAAGCAATCGAGGCACGGTTGATTACATTACAAAGACGGTCCTCCACGGGCTTGTAATCCGTATGACACACATGGGGGAGACTTCCTTACATTTCTGAACTATCACGACTAGCTACGCCCTTGGCCTCAAATGCCGTCCGGAGCACGAGGGTCTTGTTGTCAGAAGAATTGTTGGAGACATTCGACGAAAAGGGTAAGGAAATCGAAGCTCATGACCACAAACAGGCAGATGATGAAATCCATATTCGATTGGTTCAGACGGCGCTTCCTTGGCCTACCCGCCATTACTGTCCCCGTAGCGAAGCGTAGTGGGAGGGCAGACAAAAAATGGTATGAGCCGGACCCCATGATGCAGGAAATGCTCCGGTCGCTGGCGATGACCGAGGAACGCGAGATCGCCTGCGACGAGGTCTATGCCGTGCTGGATGAATTCGTCGAGGCTGTACAGCGCGGCGAGAATCCTTTGATCTTCATGCCGCTCGTCCGCCAGCACCTGGACATGTGCCCGGATTGCCGGGAAGAGTACGAGGCGCTGTTGAGTATGCTGCAGCCGACATTTAGTTAGTGGGGAATCTCAACAGGACTCAACAACATAGTGGATGAGCTTAATCGGACACATCATCTTCGGCGAGGTCCTAGCGTTTTCGTTTGTGTGGTTGTATCACCGCTCCAAGTAAACAAGACAGACGTTTCGAGGGCGATGCAAGAGTAAAATCGAGGATCATGACGAACCTTCAACTCAACGATCCGGCCCCTGATGTGGAGCTTCTCGATCTCCATAGTCAGCCCACTTCACTTTCACAAATGTGGCGAGATGGGCAGAATGTTTTGTTGGTGTTTCTTCGTCACCTGGGTTGACTGCCTTGCCGCGAGCATGTGGCACAGTTGTGCCAGCATCTGCCGGAGTTCGAGGCGCTCAGCACGCAGATTGTTGTGATCTCATTCAGCCGACCCGATCAGGCGCGTCTCTGGATAGATGAAACGAACGCGCCTTTCACCCTCCTGCTTGACCCCGAACGGAAAGCCTATCGCGCCTATGGACTCGAATATTCCCTGCTCCGCTCCTGGAAGCCAAATGTGTGGCTGAGATACGCGCAACTGATTCTCAAGGGAAGAAAATGGCGCGGCATCCAAGACGATAGCGGGCAATTGGGCGGCGATGTGATCGTGGATTCGAACGGTCAGATTCGACTGCTCTATCGCAGTCACGATCCTACTGACCGCCCGGATATCCACACATTATTGACTGCTTTGCGCTGAGGATCAATCACTCTCTGCTTGCGCTTTGCCGTTCAGACTCCAATCATACGCTCTATATCGAAGAGCGACCCTGCCGCGCTCGTTCGATAGCCACAGGCGTTCTGCACTTTCCGAAAGATGAGCTAGGACGAAATCAAGGATTCCCTCGCGCCTGCCAAAATCTCCCGCAAACCACTTGAAGATGGAGGA
>Ga0172370_10011194_pt1 | contig 10151 bp, 5 predicted proteins | sample LakKiv5m_FD_114538 | JGI IMG/M metagenome (GOLD analysis project Ga0172370, IMG submission 114538) | Freshwater microbial communities from Kabuno Bay, South-Kivu, Congo - kab_022012_11.5m | ecosystem: Environmental > Aquatic > Freshwater > Lake | place: Democratic Republic of the Congo...
CCAATCACGGGGTGTCCGGCCGGTACTGTCATTCCTGCGGATGCAGGAATCTCCTTTCCATTGCACGGCGGAAGGAGACCCCTGCATACGCAGGGGTGACAGCATCCCGTGATCGCTTACCTTATTTGCACTTCAAAGTAGCTAATTTGTTGTTTTAAAGTCAAGATATTTTTAGTTCCCGGCAAGTCGCTTCGAATGAATGATCCGGTCGGCTCAGCCTTCATCGGATCGGCGACTCGACATTGAGGACTCTTTGCCCCAACAGACTTTCTGCAGCGCAAAATGGTCAGGCAGGTTTCGACCAACGGTATGAATGGAGAATTTCGGACGACTTTAACGGGTAAGGAAGGGATGTGTTTGGTTGAGCAGTCAATGCTCACCGAATGGACAAGTCTGCTACAATTCTTGCGCTTGAGCGGCAATGCTATCTCGCCCAGAGAAACATCACATGTGAGCTTTTGCAGCGCCCTTTAAGTGAAGCGGTATCTGCGCAAGGTCTCTACACTTTCGCTGAAGACTACTTTGAGAAATCCGGTGAAGGGGACGGCGATGAGCATGCCCAAAATGCCGAATAAATGCCCACCGATCAGGATCGACAAAAATACCAACATGGGATGCAAATCCACGCTTTTGGCCACCACCAGCGGCTGGATTAGGATGTCGTCGCTCAGCTTAAGCAGGGCAAAAGTTAGGATAATGTAAATCCCTTTCATGACATCGCCGGTTTCCATCAATGAGACAATCAATGCGGGCGTGACCCCGGCGATGGGGCCAACGTAAGGAACCAAGTTTGCGATGCCGGCAAATACGCCGATGAAGAGAAAGTATTTTACCTGCAAAAGCCACAAGGCGATGGTGGTCAGGATGCCGAAAACTAAAGCATCCATAAATTGTCCGCGCAGATAATTCCCCAACTGCTGATCCATTTTATAGATCAAATCCATGGAGAATTCAAAGTACCGGTTGGGGACCAAGCGAATGAGGTGTTTCTTCAATTCTCGACCGTCTTTGAGAAGGAGGAAAATAAAGAAGGGGATTGTGACCATGTGGATGATGATCGAGAGGGAATCCTTAATCAAAAAGTCAACCATTATGCCGCTGATGTAGGCTTGGATTTGCTTTATTTTTTCCGTCAGGTTGAAATCTTGCATGCCTAAGAATCCGAGCTTTTCTCGGATCAGTAATTCGAGTTTGGCAATGGCGCGGGAAGTCTGCTCCGAAGCGCCACTCGTCTGCATCTCTTGGATTTGGTGGATGATGACCGGAATCAGAAAATAGAAGGTGAAGAAGACGATCAGCAGCAAGGTGACCATAAAGATCGTCGCGGCTGCGGTTCGACTCATTCCCTTGGCCTCCAATGGAGTCACCAGCGGATCCAACAGATATGCGCCAAGCGCTGCGATCAATAGCAACTCGGCAACGCCGCCGAGGAAAAATAGGACTAAAAGGATGGCGAATCCCAATAACAGAAAAAGAACGCGCCGGTTGCCCACATCTTGTATGGTTATCATAGCAATCCCAAGCTACTTATTGCCCGATTTTATTTTGGTCAACTCTTCATTGAGAATTAAAAGCTGCTTGTTCGCTTTGCGCAGACGCTCGCCGATGAGCCGAGCGACTTGAAGGACGATTTTAACCCCCAATTTAGAATCCCGCTCCATGAGTCCAAACAAATCAGGTTGAAAGAAGCCAAAAACCTTGCAGTCTGTTTTGGCGATGGCAGTAGCAGATCGAGGGGCATCGTCCAGGAGGGCGACTTCGCCAAAGAAATCGCCGTCGCCCAATACCGACAATTGCATTTGTCCGGACTCGACATAAATGCTCACCTTGCCGGATTCGATGATGTACATGCCCATTCCCGGCTCGTCCTCGCGGAAAATGATCTCCTCCGGCTTGTACTCTCGCTCATGCAGGATTCTTACCACGGAGGACAATTCGCGGTTGTTCAAGTCGGCAAAAATGGGGACATTCTTCAATATCTCGCATAATCTCGCCCCTGCTTTGGCGTGCCCATTGCCGGGCTTTTTTGCAAAGAGTTTCATAGTCTCATCCACAAAGATATTCACGAGATGTTATGGGCTGGCGTTTTTATATATGTTTGGAAAAGATCGCCCTTGATCTTTGGCTACTGGTTTTAGTATTATTCTGGAAAACTATCCTAACTGCAGAAATCACTCAACCGCGAATAAGCGCCAATTCCATAACCAGCCGATGCCGCAATCCAATGTCAAAATGATTAGAGTCAAAATGATTTTGTCCTTAATTATTTTGACTTGAAAAATCTATGCGGTCGAGCGAGCTTTTCAAAAGTAATACTTACTGTATTGGCGTTAATTAGCATCCATTTGCGGTTAGAAATGCGTATTTGCCATCGGCTACACGGCTTTGGTAAAATTCGGACAACTCTTTCTCGTCGTGCGAAGAACTTGTATCAATTGGGGCAGTGAAGCCCCAATTTTCATGCAATCAGGCTTGCGATTATTTGACGAAAAGACTGACTGCAAATATGATGCCGAGCAAAGCCAGTCAGGCGAATCCCATCTTTTGTGACTTAATCGACATTTCGCAACCTTGCGATGAACCTTTCAAGGCAGCTCCAAGCTTGTCTGCGTTTCGACATGTTCCTTCAACTCCTCCCATTCGAACCAGGTGTCCTTGAATTTTCCTTGACTGAACAGCTTCTCTCCCTGGTCAAAATAGTGCGGCGATTCGGGATCGTCGCTTTGTCCCCAAGGCAAAACACTGACGGACTGTACCGGCTTGGTCAGCGAAACTACCATCGGACCGGATTGGCCGCCGGAGCCGGTCGTGACTCCCTTTTTATCCGTCCCCCAAACCGATCGCAAGGAGGAAAAGATATTGTCAAAGCTGCCGCCGCTGAGCGGAAAGGTCTTGTCGCCGCGTTTGAGAATCACCGTGCTGCCCCAAGGGACTTTATAGCTGCCGAAAAGCGAGATGAGATTTTGTTGCCCCTCTCGAATTGCTTCCAGTAGCGCCACCTCATCCTCTGTGGTCAAAGCGGAGAGCGAGGCGGTACGCTTGAGATTCTCCTTCTTGCTTGTGGCAATTCTCCAGGCGCGAAATAACGTGGCCTTTTCACTTTCTTTGTCCAGGTGACCGTTCCAGGAAATAATCATCTCTGCCGCATCGGCTATGTCCACAAATTGGCTTTGGTGAGCCGCAAGCGCCTTCTTGAGGGCCGATTGCCAAAGCTCCACTTCAGGAATACCGGTGTCGGTTCCAATCTCTTGCGCGCGCTCAAAGGTCATGTGGATTTCCGCGCCCAGCAAGGCATTGGCTCTTTTGCCGCGCGGATTATCCCGGCCATCGGGATCATTGTAAATATAGGAGCGGTACTTGGCGTTCACCATCGGGCTAGTCGGCAGCATCGTCCCGGGAGAGATGTTGCAATTCTGCATAAAACCGATCTCAGGATTCAAAAGCTGAACCAAGTCCGCAGTCGGATGAATGCCTTGCCACTCCGTTTCCGAAGTGTTGCCCGGCACCGGCTTGTTCCAATCAAAGCGCAGGTCACGGATTGGCACGCGGCCTGTGCGTTGATAGTAAATGTTTCCGTCCTGATCCGCGACCATGACATTTTGCGGCATGAACTGGCGCATTTCCAGCGCCCTTTTGAATTCATCCAGAGACTGTGCGAGGTTCATCTCGTACAACTGCTGCACCAATCCGACTTCGTTCCAGTACGGTATAGCCAAAGCGTAGGCAAGGTTGCCCTCACGCTCATAAATGGGACCGTGGTGCGATTTTTCAACGGCAAGGGAAACGACCTTCATTCCGCTATCCGTTTTCACGGATATTCTGATGGTGTCCACTGCGATGTCTCGCCACTGGCCGTCGTAGCGATATTGTAATCGATTCTGTGGATTGATCTCTTCAGCAAACACATCGCCGCAGTCTGGACCGCCTGTCGTGGCTGCCCATGAGAGCCGGCGATTGTGGCCCAAGCCGACAAGCGGCGTGCCCACGACACAAATGCCGCAGCTATGAATTTTGCCGCCATGAAGGCGAGCCTCAACCCAATGGCCTTCATCGTTCCAACTGAGATGAGGATCAATCAATGCAATGGGTGCACCGGTGGCTGTGCGCTTGCCGGACACCGCCCATTGGTTGGAGCCGCGGGGATGCTCTATTTTTCTTTTACCGGCGCGCAGGTCGTCCAATGCTTGGCCCAGCGGCCAACCCCAAATGAACGCGCGTCCCAAGGCAAGCGGATGCCATGGTTGGATCTTCGGCGCCCAATCCGGCACTTTTTCCGGATGCTCTTTTTGGTACTGGGCAATTCCGGCAACAAATGCTTCTAAAATATTTTTGATGTTCTGCGGCAAATCGGCATAACGCTTTTGGCTGATCTCGGCGTGCTGGCAGAGGCGTTGAATATAATCCTCTTTTGCATAGCTGCGACCCAAAGCCTCGGCCAGCGTTCCCTCAGCCCAGCGAAAGTTGGTTAAAAGCTGCACCATGCGGTCTTCAGCCTGGGCGTAGCCAAAGCCATAGGCCACCGCTTCCTCCGAGTCACCATAAATATGCGGAACGCCCCAGGTGTCTCGGTAGATCGTCACTTTGTTTTTTGAGCCACAATCGGAAACTGCTATGAAAACGAGGATGAAAATAAAGAAGGAAGGATAACCAAGCCAGCGGCGGTGCATGTTTGCCATTCGATATCTCCTCTATCGGACACAATCAGATGATTTTGGCATTAGGATGTAAGCGGCTTTCGGCGGGCCAAATGTAGAGAATTCCCTTTTTCCAGTCAAGCAAAGAGTTGCAGCACCGCATATTTCTTGGTGTATAGAAAGAGAATTATCGAGCATTTTGAGTCGTTGCCGTTGCCCGGGCGGCCACAAGACAAACGAAACCGGACATAAATAAGAGGACACGTAATCAAGTAGCTGGATGAGCGAAGAGGAGACAACTACGCTCTCCAGCTACTTCGCAGGGGCGACCTGACGGCAATGTCTTTCCTTTGCCGTCAGGAAGCAGAATTCTCGAAAGGATCAGGTGGTGTACAAATAGCGCTTTATTTTTTTGGTGGGAGTCTTTTCAAACTCTTCCGGCTGCTCGATGATACGATGGATGCGAGAGTAGCTGGCTACTTTGCCATTCACCTCTTTGCGAATGTCCTCCAATATCTGCTGAACCTTGTTGGAAGCTTCAGCCGCATCCTTCGTCGAGGTGCCGAATTCCTTGTCGATGGCGTCATAGTCGAGGTGAACTCGCGCGATGATTTTGCTGTCTTGTTCATAGACCAAGGATTCCATGACAAATGGTGAATGCGACAGGTGAAATTCGATCTCTTCGGGATAGATGTTCTCGCCGCTGGGCCCAACGATGATATTTTTCGATCTCCCTTTTATGAACAAATACCCGTCCTCATCCAGATAGCCACGATCTCCCGTAATGAGCCAACCATCCTCTGTGAATGACTTTTTGGTCGCCTCTTCGTTGCGATAATATCCCTGCATAATATTGGGTCCCGTAGCTACGATTTCGCCGATGCCGGTTTCCGGATCGGGATCATCGATGCGCAAACGCACCTCCGGCACAATGACCCCAGCGGATTGTTGCTTCACCTTGCCCGGAGGATTGACCGTTAAAATCGGGGAGGCTTCGGTCAAGCCGTAGCCGGTAATGTATGGGAAGCCGCCCTCGGTGAGAAACTCCTCCACTTCCACTGGTGTCGCCGCACCGCCGAATACCATAAATCGCAGCTCGCCGCCAAACGCATGGAAGAGCTTTTTCCCGGCTACTTTGTTGATTAGCTTGTGCGTCGGAGAAAATTTGTATAGGATTTTCGAAACGGCCTTGGCATTGATTTCGCCCAGAACTTTTTTCTTGTAAATCTTGTCCATGATCAAGGGCACAGATAGAATGACTGTCGGCTTGATTTTTTCCACGGCCGGTAGCAGAGTCTGCGCCGTCGGCAGTCCCTTGATGTAGTACACCTTGCTTCCCATCATAAAAGGTAACATGAATCCACAGGTGCATTCGTAAACATGCGGCATGGGCAGGATGGAGAGCAATCTATCGGCAGGCGTTATGCCGATCATTTTGGTGGCTGAGATGGCATTGGAAACAAGATTCTTGTGGGTAAGCATGACGCCCTTGGAGTGCCCGGTCGTGCCCGAGGTGTAAAGGATTTCCGCCAGATCGTTTTCCTCAAGTATCCCGGCTTCTTTTGCGTGTTTTTTGGCTTTTCCTTTTGGCTCGCCGCCCGCGAGCAGGTCTTCATATTGCTCCACCTCAAAACGGTCCAGGTTCAGCGGCTGATCATCGGCAGCGACAACAATTTCGACATCGCGTGCGTCCAAGTCTAACAACTTGTGTGATAATTTGCTGGACGTGACGACTATTTTTGAGCCGGAGTTACGGATAATATGGTGCACTTCGGATTTATGAAAGTCGGGCAAGATCGGAACTGCCACCGCCCCCATCGTGGTTATGGCAAAATAGACCATTCCCCAGCGAGGACCGTTTTCACTCAGAATCGCAACGCGATCTCCCTTTTCGAGACCCCGAACTCTCAGTGCCGCCGAAATTGCACAGACTTGTCGATTCACCTCCTGATAGGTCAGCGGATTCTCATCGACGAAGGAAAGCGCAATTTCATTCTCAAACAGCGTGACGCTATTTTGGAAAAGCGCTTGCAGGGTTAGCTTGGGTAAGTGAGCCATAGCCTCTCTCCTCATGGATGCTGTTGCAACGAATCAAGTCAGAATGGAGCTTGAATTTTGTGGGCGAAATTACAGAATTAAAAAGTGAGGGTCAAGGCTTTTTTGAATTGAATTCATTATTTGCTCAGCCACTGTCCTTGCGGTGCTTTTTCCTCAAGAATGCAAATGGCAGAAAACGACATGCGCCTTCGGCTGTCTTTTACGAGTTTTCTCGATTAGAACAAAATTTGAACACAAACGTTCTTACACTTAAATTGTTTGGGCTTTTGTGCCAAAAGCAATCTCGTTCCCAAACTCAGTTTGGGAACGAGATTTTGCCTTTTGGAAACGAGATTGCCTTTCTCTACTCTGTAAGTGAGGTGCTACTTCTTACACTTAAATTGTTTGGACTTTTGTGCCAAATTTGGTATATATTGCGTCCATACAATTGGGTAGTCTGAGCTATGTGTTGGTAGAGTCTTACCGCGACGAAGGGATCAATAGTAAAGCTATGAATCGGAAAACTGTAGTTTGGCTGATCGTTGTATTTGTGCTTGCGTTGCTAGTCTTGGCGAAATGGCGTCCATGGAGCGAGGACACACAAAAGCCGCAAGCCGTGCGCGCCGGCGGGCAGGTGACGAATGTAAAAGCCTACTTGGTTAAAGCAGGACAAATGGATAATAAGATTACTGTCGCCGGAACGCTGCTTGCGAACGAAGAAGTTGAATTGAAGAGCGAGGTCACGGGGAAAATTACTAACATCAGTTTTCAGGAGGGCAGTCGAGTAAGAAAGGGTGACGTGCTGGTCAAGATTAATGATGCGGATCTGCAGGCGCAAAGACTACGCGCCGAGCTTCAATTGAAGCTGGCACAGGATACCGAGCTGCGGCAGCGCAAACAATTGGAGATCGAAGCCGTCAGCCAGGAAGTCTATGACGCGGCGTTGACCAGGCTGAACACAGCCAAGGCAGACCTGCAACTGATTCAGGCGCAGATCGAAAAGGCTGCTATCATTGCACCATTTGACGGCGTCATAGGCTTGCGCTACGTTAGCGAAGGCAGCTATATCTCCCCGGACACCAAGATCGCCTATTTGGTCGATCGCGATCCAATCAAGATTGATTTTTCTATTCCGGAAAGATACGCTGATTTTGTTCGAGTCGGCGATCAAATAACATTCAAAACTCAGGGCAACAGCGATGTTTTTACCGGAAATATTTATGCTCTGGAACCGAAGGTGGACCCGGAAATCCGCAGCGTGCGCATTCGCGCCCACTGTCCCAATCCAGAAGGCAAAGTCCGCCCGGGGTCTTTTGCCGAGGTGACCGTTTCGCTTTCCCGAATCGAGGGTGCCATAATGATTCCTACCGAAACTCTGATTCCGGAGATGGAAAGAGAAAAGGTCTTTGTTGCCAAGGAAGGCAAAGCGCAGCAGGTCTATGTAGAGACCGGTTTGCGCACCAGTGACAAGGTGCAAATCATCCGCGGATTGGCAGTGAACGACACGCTTTTGACTACAGGTCTGCTACAGGTGCGTACGGGTTCGCCCGTGAGAATTACCAGTCTTGATTGATCAAACAACGAAGGCATTAAGCGGACGCTCCGACGCTAAGAAAGATTGCTGCTGTTTTGTTCGACGATTCCGATTGAAACATTCACATCGCGCCCGTGTGTGTTAATCCGTGTGCAACGAATAAGGTCTAACAATGAGCTTATCATCAACCAGTATCAATAGGCCGGTTTTATCCATCGTGATGTCTTTGTTCATCATCTTGTTTGGTGTCATCGGCTTTACATATTTGGGCGTTCGGGAGTACCCGAACGTCGATCCTCCCATTATTACAGTATCGACCAGTTATACCGGCGCAAATGCCGACGTGATCGAATCGCAAATCACCGAGCCTCTGGAGGAATCTATTAGCGGCATCGCCGGCATCCGCACGCTATCATCATCCAGCCGAGAAGGGAATTCCAGAATCACGGTGGAATTCAATCTGGACGTGAATCTCGAAGCGGCCGCCAACGACGTCCGGGATCGGGTTTCCCGGGCCATGCAGAATTTGCCACCGGATTGCGATACTCCCATCGTCCTAAAAGCGGACGCGGATGCGGTTCCCATTGTATATCTGAATGTGTTGAGCGACGCGCGTAGTCTGATCCAACTGACTGACATCGCCACTAATGTATTGCGCGAACGATTTCGTACCATCCCAGGTGTAAGTGAGGCGCAGGTATGGGGTGCCAAGGATTATGCCATGCGCCTTTGGCTGAATCCGGCCAAGCTGGCGGCTTACAAGATGACGCCCATGGACGTCCAAAATGCATTGGCGCGGGAAAACATCGAGCTGCCGACCGGGCGTATCGAAGGTGCCGCTACCGAGCTGACCATCCGCACCCAAGGGCGCATGGAAACGGTTGAGGAGTTCAACAATCTTATTGTCAAAGAGGCCGGCGGCACCCTCGTGAGATTCCAAGACATCGGCTATGCCGATCTCGGCACTGAGAACTATCGCACTCTCTACCGTCGCGATGGCGTGCCCATGACCGGTTTGGTGCTCATTCCCCAGCCGGGCTCCAATTACATCAATATTCTGGATGAGTTCTACAAGCGCATCGACCAGCTAAAGAAAGACCTTCCCCCTGACATCAAAATGGAGATCGGTTTCGACACCTCTACTTATATTCGCCGCTCCATTAAAGAGGTTGAAGAGACCGTCTTTTCCGCCTTTGCTCTCGTCTTGCTGATCATCTTTCTCTTTCTGCGCGATTGGCGAACCACCATCATCCCGGTCATCGCCATCCCCATTTCCCTCATCGGCGCTTTCTTCATCATGTACGTTGCTGAATTTTCCATAAACGTACTGACGCTACTGGGGCTGGTCTTGGCAATCGGCATGGTGGTTGACGATGCCATTGTAGTTTTAGAGAATATTTTCACCAAGGTCGAGCGCGGCATGGAGCCGCTCAAGGCGGGACACTTGGGCGTCAAAGAGGTATACTTTGCCGTCATCTCCACTACTGTCGCACTGGCCGCAGTATTTATGCCGGTTATCTTTCTGCAAGGATTGACGGGGCGGTTGTTCCGCGAGTTCGGCATCGTCATAGCGGGATCGGTCATCATCTCTGCTTTTGTCTCTTTGACATTGACGCCCATGCTGGCCACAAAAATACTTAAGCAGAAAAAGCAGCACAGTTGGTTTTACTACAAGACTGAACCCTTCTTCGTGTCCCTCATCGGCAGTTATCGAAAAAGTCTGCGATGGTTCATACAGCGACGGTGGCTGGCCTTCGTCGGCATTGCCGCGTCTGCGGCTTTGATTATGATCCTTAATTCCACCATGCCTAAAGAATTGGCCCCGTACGAGGACCGTAGCGGTTTACGCCTTAATTCCACTGCTCCTGAAGGGGTGACGTTTGAGCATATGGATAAGCTGATGCAGGAGATGGCGGCTTTGGTCGATGAAGCCGTGCCGGAAAAAA
>Ga0172370_10011197_pt1 | contig 10149 bp, 6 predicted proteins | sample LakKiv5m_FD_114538 | JGI IMG/M metagenome (GOLD analysis project Ga0172370, IMG submission 114538) | Freshwater microbial communities from Kabuno Bay, South-Kivu, Congo - kab_022012_11.5m | ecosystem: Environmental > Aquatic > Freshwater > Lake | place: Democratic Republic of the Congo...
AAGTGTGAAGAATCTCGTGGAAGAGAATGCGAAGAAAACATTGCAGATGGCCGAGGAAGAAAGCGCCCCACTTCAACAACCGAAAGAAAAAGTGACAGAAGACAAAACTTCTTTGCAAGATATCAAAATTGTTGATCGGTTGATGACAGGAGGATTTTCTGTCCCCAAAAACGAAAGAGTTATCGATACGATTGTGCTTCATTCTTCCTATGATTTGAATGGCACTGATTTGTATTCTGTCGAGGGTATCGTGAAAGAATATGAAGAGTATGGTGTGAGTGCACACTACCTCGTTGATCGCAAAGGAGTAGTATATCGATTGGTCGAAGACAAGAATATCGCGTATCATGCGGGCGTGAGCAAGATGCCAGATAACAGAAAAAATGTGAATGATTTTTCGCTCGGTATTGAAATGATGAATACAGAGGAAGGACAATTCACCAACGCACAGTATGATACAGTGAAGAAACTTATCACGATGCTCAAGAAGAAATACCCGATCAAGTCAGTAGTGGGACACAATGATATCGCTCCAGAAAGAAAGACAGATCCTTGGAATTTTAATTGGAAAAAACTTCAATAATTGAAAAAGTTTTATTGGAATAGTTTATGTCATATAATTTTTTGTTAAAAATCGAAAAGCAAAAGAATACACTGTCATTGTTGCAAGACGGAACATTACGAGGAATGAAAGAATGGGAGGAAGGAAGAGATATGGGGAAAAGACTCTTTCAGGGAATGGCTGAATTATTAAAAGAAAACAATCTTCAAGCACGAGATATCGGGCAATTTGAAATTGATTCCGATATGAAAGAAAATTATACATCGATGCGTATTGCAGAAACAGTAAAAAGGGTGTATACTTTCGGTGTGACATTCTCTCGTTCTCGAGAGGAGTCTCAATGATAGATATCAAAAATAATCCATTCAATCTGATGTTCCAACATCAAAATAAAATGGAAAAAAATATTTTGATATGTCCAAAAATAAAAGGATATATTTTATAGTACCAAGGCCTCAATGAGCCATTTTTTGGTTTTTATTTGACAGGACAAATAAAGATTGATACTATCAAATGTATTGTTTTAGAAAGTGCGTTAACTTTTCTGTCTCGAATCGCCTGTGGGTGTCAGGTCTTTAGGGCGAGACTCGGTTAGAATGGTTGCTTAACTTAGAAAAAGCTAACATTCAAGCGCAATGCTCCAGTTGACGGTTTCCATAATTTAATAGTTTTATCCCATAATCTCATTTGTCCTACTTGTTTCAAGATTTTGTTTTGATCCAAGGAGTGTCCACGTGAGTGTGTTTTTATGTCTAACACAGAGAAAGCATTACGGGTGAAAGATTCATTTGGTAAAGAATCTTCTCTCTCGAAACGTCGGTTTTTTAATAATCGTATTATGGTCTCTCTTCCAGACCTGATCGAAGTCCAAAAAGACTCGTATCAATGGTTTTGGGACAAAGGTTTGCGAGAACTTTTTTCGGAGATCAATCCTATTACTGATTTTACCAGTAAGGATCTCGAACTCACTATCGACGAGTACTATCTCGATGAGCCAAAATATAGTGCTCTTATTTCTAAGAATAAGAACATTTCTTACGAAGCACCACTCCGTGCCAAGGCAGTGCTTCTCATGAAACAAACAGGAGAAGTAAAAGAACAGGAAATCTATTTGGGGGATTTTCCGATTATGACTGAGCGAGGAACGTTTATCATCAATGGTGTGGAGCGTGTTGTCGTGAGTCAGCTCATCCGCTCACCAGGGGTGTTCTTTACGATGGATTATCAGAAAGGAAAGAAACTCTTTGGTGCAAAAATCATTCCAAATCGTGGAGCATGGCTCGAAATAGAGACCGATATGGACGGAGTGATCTCTGTAAAGATTGATCGTAAGCGTAAACTTCCAATCACGAGTTTGTTCAAGGCTTTTGGTATTGACGAAAAACATATTCGCCAAGCTTTCGCTGAAGAATCAGAACAGAAATATCTCGATGTCACTTTCATGAAAGATCCTGCGAGTAATCAAGGAGAAGCGTACCGTGAAGTCTATAAACGTTTGCGTCCAGGAGATCTCGCAACAGAAGAAAACGCACGACAAATGATCAATGCGATGTTTTTTAACTTTGAACGCTATGACTTTGGTGCTGTCGGTCGCTATCGTTTGAATCAACGACTTGATATTGAACGTGAAGATACTGAAGAGAATCGTATTTTGAATACTGATGATCTCATTTTGATTGTGAAAGAAGTAATGCGTCTCAATAATGATCCAGAGGCTCGTCCAGATGATATCGACCATCTTGGAAATCGACGTGTTCGCGCTGTCGGAGAATTGATACAAAATAAATTGCGTGTAGGTATCTATCGCATGGTGCGAAATATCAAAGATAGAATGAGTACGTGTGATCCAGAAACAGTCGTGCCTGGACAACTCATCAACCCTCGTCCTGTCGCTGCTTCTGTCAAAGAATTTTTCTCGAGTTCACAACTCTCACAGTTTATGGATCAGGTGAACCCACTCGCAGAACTCGAACACAAGCGTCGTTTGTCAGCTATGGGTCCTGGAGGTTTGACTCGTGAACGTGCTGGTTTTGAAGTACGTGATGTGCATCATTCACATTATGGACGTATCTGTCCGATCGAAACTCCAGAAGGTCCGAACATCGGTTTGGTCGGTCATCTCGCATCGTATGCACGTGTCAATGAATACGGATTTCTCGAAACTCCTTATTTGATCGTGAAGAAAGAAGTGGAAGCGAAACAAGAAATGCTCATAAACAGAATCCTCGCTCAAGATGTAGTAGGTGTAGCGAAAGTTGGAGATATTCTTTCCGAAGAATTGGCAAAGAAAGTAGCGAACGCTCTCAAAGGTGAAACGGTCAAAGTGAAACCTTTTGTGACGATGGATATAGAATATTTGAACGCTATTGTCGAAGACAGAAAAAATATTGCTCATGCTGGTATCGAAATGGATGAACACCACAATATCGTACAAAATATGGTGGAAGCTCGAGTGAAGGGTCATCCAGAAACAACAGAAGCAGAATCTATCGATTATGTGGATGTTTCTGTGAAGCAGTGTATTTCTATTGCGACATCACTCATTCCTTTCGTCGAACATGATGATGCTAACCGTGCTCTCATGGGTTCAAACATGCAACGTCAGGCAGTGTCGTGTATCGTTCCTGAATCTCCGATTATCGGAACAGGTATCGAAGACAAGGCAGCTCGTGATTCTGGACAGATCGTCCTTGCACACGAAGCAGGAGAAGTGATCGTTGTCGATGGTGGACGTATCGTCGTGCGATCCAAATCTCCAGCCGGTGCAAAGAAAGAATATACTGATTACGAATATATTTTGCAGAGTTTCGAGAAGTCCAACGCGTTTACGAGTATGAACCAGATTCCACGCGTACAGAAAGGTCAGAAAGTAGCCAAAGGTGACATGCTCGCTGATGGCGCATCGACTGATCACGGAGAACTCGCTTTGGGGCAAAATATGGTAGTGGCTTTCCTCGCATGGCGTGGATATGATTATGAAGATGCTATCATCGTTTCAGAAAAAGTTGTTCAAGCTGATCGTTGGAGCTCTGTACATATCGAAGATTTCTCTATCGATGTACGTGATACCAAGCTCGGACCTGAGGTGGTCACCCGTGATATTCCAAATATCGGTGAAGATCGTTTGAAAAATCTCGATGAAAGTGGAATCATCCGTATCGGAGCAGAAATTTCTTCCGGTGATATTATTATCGGAAAAATTACTCCAAAAGGTGAAGGAGATCTGACAGCAGAAGAACGCTTGCTCCGAGTCATCTTTGGTGAGAAATCTCGTGATGTCAAAGATTCATCTCTCTATTTGCCTCATGGTGAACACGGAAAAGTCGTCGATGTAAAGATATTTTCTCGTGAACGTGGAGATAAACTTCCGATGGGAGTCTTTCAACAAATTCAAGTTTCGATCGCTCAAATGCGTAAGATATCTGTCGGTGATAAACTCGCTGGACGCCATGGAAACAAAGGTGTTATTTCCTATATCGCTGCTGCCGAAGATATGCCGTACCTCCCTGATGGAACGCCGGTTGATATTATTTTGAACTCTCTCGGTGTCGCATCTCGTATGAACTTGGGTCAGGTACTCGAAACACACTTGGGTTGGGCTGCCAAAACACTCGGATACAAAGTGGCCAGTATGGCTCTCGATGGTGTCTCTGAGGGTGATATCAAAAAAGAATTGAAAGCCGCGGGTCTTCCAGAGAATGGAAAAATTAAATTGATCGACGGAAGAACAGGTCAAGCATACGATAATGAATCGACAGTGGGTGTGATGTATATCATGAAACTGAACCACTTGATCGAAGACAAACTTCATATGCGAAGCATCGGGCCATACTCTCTCATTACACAACAGCCACTTGGTGGAAAAGCTCAATTCGGTGGACAGCGTTTTGGTGAAATGGAAGTGTGGGCACTCGAAGGATACGGTGCTGCCTATACTTTGCAAGAAATGTTGACGATTAAATCCGATGATGTCGCAGGACGTTCTAAGGCCTACGAGTCGATCATCAAAGGAGAACCGATCAAGAGTCCAAACTTACCAGCTTCTTTCCATGTTCTCATCAATGAAATGAAAGGTCTCTGTCTCAATGTTGAACTGAAAGGGGTCAAGACTGAATCAGACGATGATGATGTTGTAAAAATGGCACCGATCATCGATGCTGAAACAGTGTAATACATACTTTCTTTATCTTATTTCTATTCAACGTTAAAAACTATGGAAAATATTACAAAGGTAAGTGATTTCGAAAGTGTTCGGTTGACACTTGCAAGTACCGATCAGATCCTCGAGTGGTCTCACGGTGAAATTACCAAACCTGAAACAATCAACTATCGTACACAACGATATGAACCAGATGGACTTTTCTGTGAAAAGATTTTTGGTCCTGCTAAAGATTGGGAATGTTATTGTGGAAAATACAAACGCATTCGTTACAATGGTATCGTCTGTGATAAATGTGGTGTCGAAGTGACTCGTTCTATCGTTCGTCGTGAACGTATGGGACATATCAAACTCGCCACACCAGTTTCTCACATTTGGTTTTTGCGCGGTGTGCCATCCAAGATTGGTTTGGTACTCGGTATCTCTCCTCAAGATCTCGAACGAGTAATTTACTTCTCTTCCTATATTATTATGGAAGTGAACGAGACTTTGAAGAATCAAGTGCTCGAACAATTGGAAAAAGAATACAAGAATAAGCAGAAAGAATTGAAAGGGGACGCGAGCAAAGAAGCTGTTGTTCAAGACAAAATGATCGATGAATTGAAAGAACAATATCGTGCGACAAAAGAAGAAATTCGGAACTTGCGCCCGTATCAGATTCTCTCAGAAATCGATTACTTCAATCTTTCAAGTCGTTTTGGACAAGTGTTTACTGCTGGTATCGGAGCGGAAGCGGTGAGAAAAATATTAGAGAAGATTGATATCAAAAAACAACTCGTCGCTTTGCGAGAAGAATTGGAAGCCAACGAATCTCTCGATCAAAAGAAATTGTTGCAACGTTTGAAAGTGTATCAAGGATTTGAAAAAGCTGGATTGCGTTTCGAATGGATGTTGCCGACAGCGATTCCAGTGATTCCACCAGATTTGCGTCCGATGGTAGCTCTCGATGGTGGTCGTTTTGCTACTTCTGATTTGAACGATCTCTATCGTCGTATCATCAATCGAAACAATCGTTTGAAGAAATTGATTTCTATCGGAGCTCCGGAAGTTATCACACGAAATGAAAAGAGAATGTTGCAGGAAGCTGTAGATGCGCTCTTTGATAACAGTGCTCGTCGTGGACAAGCTTCGACAGCTGCTTCGACTGGACAACGTCGCGCTCTTCGTTCTCTCGCTGATGCTCTGAAAGGAAAGCAGGGTCGTTTCCGTCAAAACCTCTTGGGAAAGCGTGTCGATTATTCTGGACGTTCTGTCATCGTCGTTGGACCAAGTTTGAAACTCCATCAGTGTGGTCTGCCAAAGAAAATGGCACTTGAACTTTTCAAACCTTTTATCATCAATAAATTGATTGAAAAAGAATTGGCACACAACGTGCGCACCGGAGGAAGAATGGTAGATGCAGAAACAGAAGAGGCATACGAAATCCTCGATGAAATTATCGAACACCACTATGTACTTCTCAATCGTGCTCCGACTCTTCATCGTCTTTCTATTCAGGCATTCCAGCCAGTACTGATCGAAGGAAAAGCTATTCGCTTGCACCCGATGGTGTGTTCTGCTTTCAACGCTGACTTTGATGGTGATCAGATGGCTGTTCACGTACCACTCACTGATCAAGCTCGTCAAGAAAGTGCTACAACAATGTTGTCTTCGAAGAACTTGCTCAAACCAGCTTCTGGAGAACCTATTGTTTCTGCGACACTCGATATGGTGCTCGGTATTTATTACCTCACACATATGAAGGCTGATGGGAAAGGAAAAGGAAAGGCGTTTGGAACAATGGATGAGGCTATTCTCGCCTATCAAAATGGATTGGTAGCCGTCAATGTTCCTGTGAAACTTTTGTGGCAAGGGGAAATGATCGAAACTTCTGTCGGAAGAATTTTGTTTAATGATATTTTGCCTGAGAGTCTCCGATTCTTGAACGAAGAAATGATCAAGAAAGATCTCAAAGTGATTATGTCACGCATCATCGAAACACTTGGTCAAGATGAAGCAGCAAAATTTGCAGACAGAATGAAAGATCTCGGATTTAAAGCGGTATCTGAATCTGGTATCAGTTGGGGTATGGATGATCTCATCGTACCAGAAGAAAAGAAAGCATTGATGGCAGATGCAGAAGAACATGTAGCTGAAGTGAAAGGTCAGTACAATATGGGTCTTCTCACCAATGAAGAACGTAAGAACCGCGTTATCGAAATTTGGAATGAAACGAAGAACAAGATTGCCGATGTCGTACGTGCTTCGATCGACAAAGAAGGTCCAGTTTATTCAATGGTATATTCCAAAGCTCGTGGATCAGAATCAGTCGTTGTGCAGTTGACCGGTATGAAAGGTTTGATGGCAGGGCCAACAGGTGAAACGATCGAATTGCCAGTCAAGAGTTCTTTCAAAGAAGGGCTCAATGTGCTCGAATATTTCATATCGACTCACGGTGCTCGTAAAGGTATGGCTGATACCGCTTTGCGTACTGCTTCTGCTGGTTACCTTACTCGTCGTCTCGTCGATGTCGCACAAGATATTATTATTCGAGAAGAAGATTGTCATGATACAGAAGGAGTATTCTTGTACCGTGAAGATTCTGATGCTATCGGATACAATTTTAGTGCTCGCATCGAAGGAAGAGTACTCGTAGAAGATGTTGTCGATCCAAAGACAAAAGAAGTTCTTGCAAAGAAAGGTGACCTCATCGATAAAATACAAGCGAAAGCGATTGAGAATAAAGGTGTTCAACAAATCAAGATTCGTAGTTTGGTCACATGTAAATCTCGTCGTGGAGTTTGTCGATTGTGTTATGGTGTAGACCTCGGTCGCAGTGAGCTCGTGAAACTCGGCGCCTCTGTCGGTGTCGTCGCTGCTCAAGCTATCGGTGAACCAGGAACACAGCTCACAATGCGTACATTCCATGTCGGTGGTGTTGCAGGATCAGATATTACTCAAGGTTTGCCACGCGTCGAAGAAATTGTAGAAGCTCGTACGCCAAAGACACAAGCTATCCTCTGTGAAGTCGATGGTCAAGTGAAATCAATTGCCAAAGAAAATGCTAAAGTAGTCAAGATCACGATAGAAGATAACGAGAAGAATCTTCATGAATACCAAGTGCCTATCAATGTGGCGTTGCGTGTGAAAGAAAATGATCTCGTTGCTGTTGGTTCGATACTTTCTGAAGGACATCTCGATCTCCATAAACTCTTTACAGTTATGGGACAAGAAACGGTACATCGTTACATTGTTCGTGAGATTGAAGAGATCTATGCTGCACAAGGTGAAGCCATCAATGACAAACACATTGAAGTAGTTATTCGTCAGATGTTCTCACGTATCCGTGTCGTTGATCCAGGCGAAACAACACTCCTCCCAGGAGATGTCGTAGAACGAGATCAATTCTATGATGCAAATGAAATAGCAAAAGAGAACGGTGAACGTGAAGCAACTGGTGAATCAATGGTACTTGGTATCACCAAAGTAGCGCTCTCTACTGAATCTTTCCTCTCCGCAGCGTCATTTATGGAAACTGCTCGTGTGCTCATCAATGCTGCTATTGCTGGCAAAGAAGATCACTTGCGTGGACTCAAAGAGAATGTGATTATCGGACGCCTTATCCCTGCAGGAACAGGGTATCGTGAACCAGAACATCCTCGAGCATAAAGAAAACAGTCATCAGATGATTCTGCAGTAAAGAAGACATCCCGCAATATTTTTGTGAGGATGTTTTCTTTTTATGAAAAAATTTTTTGACAGAAGAAAAAATGTGGTATAATAAAAATGTACAAAAAAAATAATATAAAAATATGGATACAGAAATTGATTGGCAAAAAGTTATTATCGTTTTTATCGCAGTGAGTGGAGTGGCTTTCATTTTCTTTCTCCTCGGAAGAGCGAGTATGAATCAAGTCGCTTTGGCTCCTGCAAATGTTCCTGCACAAAAAGTAGTAGCACAAAAAACAGAAACTGTTTCTGATCAAAAAGCTCCAGTAAAAGAAGATGAAAATGTGTATAAGAATGAAACATATGGTTTTGGTCTGCGTTTCCTCGCAGAGAAACAAACTCTGACAGAATGTGAATATCCTTCGAAATATGCATACGATCCTGTGAAAGAATATGTTTTTTCTGAGAAGATGGTAGATTGTGCTGATGCGGTCAAAGATCATGAAGCATTTTATGCAAAACAAGGTGGTCAGATAGAAGCGCTGGTTTTCGATACAGACAGATGTAATGATACAGTTACTGATAAGACAGAAAAAGTGTTCTGTGGTAAGTATGGAGCGACAGAGAAAAAAGAAGGTATGGCTGAAAACAGTAAATGGCCCAGAGGGTATTGGTTTAAGAGTGAACAATTTCTCACTTTCTTTACCCCACTTACCTCTCAAGATAAAGAAACACTTGCGAAACAGTACAAATTTCTTATAAGAGTAGTAGAATAATTATTCTCAACTATAATAGAAAAAAAGTCTCTGAAAAGAGATTTTTTTTCTGGCACTGTTGCCATAAGAACGGGAAGGTGTCATAATGATGGGTATAATATTTATTAATTACTTAAGAGAGTATTTATGGCAAAATATGAAAAGAGAGAACGAACCCTTATCATTCTCAAACCAGATGCTATTCAACGCACGTTGATCGGGGAAATTATCAAGCGTATCGAACGCACAGGATTGAAGTTTACTGCGATGAAACTCAACCTCGCAACAGCAGATCAGTGTTGGAAACACTATAACAAAGACGATGAATGGTATCAGAAAAAAGGTGAACGCATGGTCGAAGACCGAAAGAATAACAATCTTCCTATTGAAAAAGAAGCTATTGAATACGGAAAAGATATCATCCGTACTGTAGTGGACTATCTCACCTGTGGGCCGAGCCTTGTTGCTGTTGTCGAAGGTCATTCTGCTGCGACTATTGTGAAAAAAATTGTCGGAAGTACAGAACCAACAACATCAGATATAGGAACTATTCGGGGTGATTTCACTATTGATTCTTATAGTCTCTCTGCTTTGGACAACCGTGCAGTGCGTAACCTCATCCATTGTTCAGAAAATTGGGAAGAAGCAGAGAAAGAAATTGCTATCTGGTTTGATGAAAAAGAAATTATCAATTACCGTCTTGTACAAGAACAAATTTTGTACGATGTAAATCTTGATGGTATCTTGGAATAATTGAGGTATTGAGGAAACAATCTTCCTTTTTGGGAAGATTGTTTTTTTTCGGGGTGTCGTATAGTGGTAGTACGCAAGGCTGGGGGTCTTGTAGTCGGAGTCCGATTCTCCGCACCCCGACATAAAAAAAAGACTGAGGAAAAATAAATAAATTATTTTTCTATTGGCGGAGAGAAAAAGCAAAAGTTGCTAGGTTTTCTGCTAACAGTTTTTGCTGTATTACTCATGTTAAGCATTCTTTCTTACCGTTCATCAGATAAAAATTTATTGAT
>Ga0172370_10011200_pt1 | contig 10147 bp, 11 predicted proteins | sample LakKiv5m_FD_114538 | JGI IMG/M metagenome (GOLD analysis project Ga0172370, IMG submission 114538) | Freshwater microbial communities from Kabuno Bay, South-Kivu, Congo - kab_022012_11.5m | ecosystem: Environmental > Aquatic > Freshwater > Lake | place: Democratic Republic of the Congo...
CACGGCGTAGAGGATCCCCTGCCGATTCGCGGGGCGCCGCTCGTCGGCAAGCAGCGGGAGAAGGCGCGAGGTCAGTTCCCTCTGCCCTGACAGAAGAGTCGCGGCGCGGATGACCGTGGGTCCGTCCGCAGATCCAAGTTGCGCCAGCGCGGCCTCAAGTTCCGGACCCGAAAGCGGTTGAGGCGGGCCCATTCCTCGCCTCCTCTACGGCAGGAACATCTCACCGAGGCCCGCGAGGATCCGCGTGCCGACGGGATCGGGCAGGACGCCGACCCGGCGGACAAGACGCTGCTTGTCGACCGCGCGAAGCTGGTCGAGCGCCGCCACACCGGGCGTTCCCCGGACCATCGTAGGAACTCGAAAGGGATAGGCCCGGCCGGTTGTCAGCGGCACGACGACGACGGTGTTCAGGCGGTCGTTCAACTGGTCGGGCGAGACGACGACCGCCGGGCGGGTCTTGCGGATTTCGCTTCCGATCGTCGGATCGAGGCTCACCAGCCAGACCTCGAAACGCTTCATTTCCAGATCCCGTCTGCCGTGGTCGAGTCCCAGTCGCCGAGTTGGTCGTCGCCCGCTTCGTGACATGCGAGCGCTGCCTCGGCCCAGCCGCGGCGAGCATCGCCGGCAGGACGGATGACCACCGCCCCGTCCTCGACCGCCAGTTCGAGTTCATCCCCGAGTCGGGCCTGCTCGATCACCGCCTTCGGCAGGCGAACCCCGCGCGAGTTCCCGACCCGAACCAGTCGCGTGCGCACACCAGCACCTCCCTGATCACATTGTGGCCACATGCCGCGGACGCGTCAAGGCACTCCGCTACTCCAGTTGCGCCCGCGCCCCGCACTTCGGGCACTTGAGCACGTGGACGCTCGTCTGCCCCTTCCACCCGCAGTGGCAGCGCGCCTTTCGGATGTGGTGCGACTCCACCTTGGGCGTCATGACCCAGCGGAAGATCCACAGTGCCGCGGCCACGCCGACCACGCCGAGCGCGACGCTCTGCAAAGACCATCCCGCGACCACTTCCTGCCCGAGAAACGCCTTCAACTGCTCCATCGCGCCCACCTCGCACGCGGCCGTCCGCTCTCCGACGGTCTTCCCGCCGGTCCGTCCTGTGCCCGACGCCGCGCGGCCGCGCACCTTGACGCCCGCCGGAGGCGTGCATATCACGCCCTGGCCGCGAAGCACCGTCCGGACTCCCCGGCGGGCTTCCCGGCGCGCGCGGGGGGCCGGCCTCCGTGCGCGGTCCCCCTCGGGAGGCACGCGCCTCGCAGGAGTGAGCGATGAAGGAGCTGAAGGGCACCCGCACGCACCAGAACCTCAAGGACGCGTTCGCAGGCGAATCCCAGGCGAACCGGCGGTATCTGTACTTCGCCAAGCAGGCCGACGTGGAGGGCTACCCCGATATCGCGGGACTGTTCCGCGACACCGCCGAGGGCGAGACGGGCCACGCCCACGGACACCTGGAGTTCCTGCGCCGCGTGGGCGACCCCGCCACGGGCCTGAAGATCGGCAGCACCGGCGACAACCTCAAGGCCGCCGTCCACGGCGAGACCCACGAGTACACCGACATGTACCCGGGCATGGCGCGCGTGGCCCGCGACGAGGGCTTCCCCGAGATCGCCGACTGGTTCGAGACGCTCGCCAAGGCCGAGAAGTCGCACGCCGGGCGCTTCACGCAGGGCCTGGCCACGATCTCCTGACCCCCGACGCAGCTCGAGTCGGGGCGGCGCGAGGCCTCCGGCGCCGCGGCCGGAGGCCCCGCGCGTTTCGCGGGTCCGCAAGCGGCGAGCGCGCCCGTCGCTGCGCTCCGGGTTCAGGCCCCTTGCTGCGCTCGGGGTTCCGTCCTCTCGCTGCGCTCGGGGTTCCGATGCGGCCGTCGAGGACTCGGAACCCCGAGCGGAGCGACGGGACGGAGCCCCGAGCGCAGCGAGAGGGGGCCATTCGGGCGCGCACGAGGAGGTACCGGTGTCCGAGATCCCCTCGATCCAGCCTCGAAACGAATCGCCCGCGTCCGCTCCCCGCATCGACGCGACGCCCACCGACGGCCTCTCGTACGACCCGAACGAGCCGAAGTTCTGGGACCGCGCCGGCCTCGACCGCGAGCTCCTGCGCGCGTTCGACATCTGCCACGGCTGCCGCCTCTGCTTCAACCTCTGCCCTTCGTTTCCAGCCCTTTTCGGCGCGGTCGACGCGCACGGCGGCGACGTGCGCGCGCTTTCCGCGCACGAAACCTCGCGCGTCGTCGACACCTGCTACCAGTGCCGCATCTGCACGCTGAAGTGTCCGTACACGCCGCAGGACGGCCATCCGTTCCAGCTCGACTTCGCGCGTCTCATGATGCGTCGCAAGGCCCTCGACGCCCGCCGCGACGGTCTGCGCCTGCGCGAGCGCGTGCTCGGAAATCCCGACGCAGCAGGCCGATTCGCGCGCCCGTTCGCGCCGCTGGTGAACCTCGGCAATCGGCTGCGGCCCGCGCGCCTCGCCATGGAGGCGGTGCTCGGCGTACACCGCGACGCGCCGCTGCCCGAGTTCCACGCCGAGACGTTCCAGCGCTGGTTCGAGGCGAATCGCGCCGGGCTCGCGCTGGACGGCGGCAACGGTCGCGTCGCCCTTTTCGCGACGTGCTTCACGAACTACAACAACCCCGCCCTGGGCCGCGCCGTCGTCGACGTGCTCGCGCGCAACCGTGCCACCGTCCGCCTGGCGCCGCACGGATGCTGCGGCATGCCGGCGATGGACGGAGGCGACGTCGAGTCGGCGCGGCGGCTCGCGGCGGACAACGTCGCGCGCCTGCTGCCGCTCGTACACGAGGGATTCGAGATCGTCGCTCCCGACCCGTCCTGCACGCTGCTCATGCGCCGCGACTATCCGTGGCTCGTGGGCACGCCGGAAGCCCGCGAGGTCGCCGCCGCCGTGCGCGACGTGTGCGAATTCCTTTTCACGCTCAAGCGCTCGGGGCGCCTCGACCGATCCTTCCGCAGCACGCCGCAGACCGTGGCATGGCACGTACCCTGCCATTTGCGCGCCCAGGGCATCGGCTACCGCTCGCGCGACGTGATGCGGACGATTCCCGGCACGGAGGTCGAGGCGGTCGAGGAGTGCTGCGGTCACGACGGCACCTGGGGCATGAAGAAGGAATTCCGCGCGCTGTCGCTGCAGGCGGGGGCGCGCGCCTTCGAGGGCATCCGCGCGGCGGGTGCGAACGTGGTGGCGACGGACTGTCCGCTCGCGGCGCTGCAGCTCGGCCAGGCGCTGGGCGGTGAGCGGCCCGTGCACCCGGTGCAGATTCTGGCGCGCGCATACCTCGCTCCGGGCGAGGGAGGCTTCGACGCGCCGGTGGCGTCCGCGACCTGACGAGGAAACCATGCGGCCCGTGCAGCCCGAAGAAATCATGCCGATAGAGGAATACGAGCGGGGCCGCGATCGGATCCGGGCGCAGATGCTCGCGGTCAAGGAGGCGCGCCGCGTGCCGCTCGGACCCGAAATGACGCTCCTGTTCGAGAACCGGGACACGGTGCGCTACCAGATCCAGGAGATGCTGCGCGTCGAGCGCATCGTGCAGCCCGACGAAGTGCGGCGTGAAGTGCAGACGTACAACGAGTTGGTGCCCGGTCCCGGGGAGCTTTCCGCGACGCTGCTGCTGGAGTACCCGTCGCCGCAGGAGCGGGCGGCGAAGCTCGCGGCGCTGCGAGGGCTGGAACAGGGCTGCCTGGAGCTGCACGTGGGCGGCGTCGGCCCGCTGCGTGCGGCATTCGACGCGCGGCAGGTCGACGCCGAGCGCATCTCCGCGGTGCACTACCTGAAATGGCGGCTGCCGCCCGCGGCGCGCGACGCGTTCCGGCGCGTCGGGATGGCGGGCAACGTCCGCATCGCGTGTACGCACCCCGCGTACGTCGCGACGGCGGTGCTGATGCCGCCGGTCGTGGATGCGCTCTGGAGCGATCTGATGCAGGCGTGAGCGAGAAAAACCGGCCCCCTTCTCGCTCGCCGCCGGCTCTCCCCCCCCGGCCCCCATAGGCGTCAACCGAGTCGTCCGCCAGCGACCAGCGCCGTCGACCCGTAGCCGGGCACGCAAGTGCCCGGGTCGCCGGCCACGCGCTAGCCGGGCACTGACGTGCCCGACTATTGTTCCTGCGCCGGCGCCGGCGGTTCCTCGGTCAACGCCCATGCCCCCGGCCCCCTCGTTTCGGACAAGAACAAGAGCGTCCGAAACGCGAGGGGGGTGATCCGCACTGCTGATGAGATCGTTGTCGGCACAGCGACCTCCCCCCTCGCGTTTCGCGAAGAATCCCGACGTTCTTGTTCTTGTCGGGATTCGCAGCGAAACGAGAGGGGGGCCGGGGGGGAGAGCCGCGGTCTGGGAGGGGGCCGGTGCGCCTTCCTCCGCCTGCGCTACCATGTCGCCGCCGGCGCATCCCCCGCGCCGCGCGACCCGGAGCCGCAGATGGCCGACACGAGGAGCCTGGACACGCTGGACGAGCCGACGGCATCGACCTCTGTGCCGGGTCGTGCACCTGCCGCGCCTGCCTCGCGCCGGAGGCCCGCCATGACCCGAGCCAGGCTTGGCCTGACCCACGCCCTGCTCGTCGCTGCCGGGTGCAGGGCGGAGCCTCAGGCGACGCCCCTGCTGATGCTCAGTGCCGCGGTTCACCTGCTCCCGGCGGGCGCCCAGACCGTCGTCAACGTGAAAGCCATCAACGTGTGCGGCGACGGAACGTCCACGCCGATCACTGGCACCGTGACGCTGGAAGTCGAACCGAGCGGCAGCGGCCGCGTGGACCCCGGCTCGATCGACTTGGACGTGCATGGCAAGGGGACCGCCGCGTTCACGATGTGCTCCGGCTGCGCCGCGGGCTCGACGGCGAGACTGACCGCGACGCTCGCGCAGATCGCGGTCGCCGGCCAGCCGTTGTCCCGCACCACGACCTTCGCGCTGCAAAGCGGCGACGCAATCGACCCGTGCAGCAGCGACAACGCCGACTGCGGGATCTCGAGATGCAATGGCGCGAAGTGCAACAACGGCACGGGCACTTGTCGGGCCGCGAAGTGCATGATCCAAGCAGGCAAGGCTTCCGTCGCCGTGCTTGTGGACCTGTTCGACTCGCGCGGCGTTCGGCTGGACTCTCCAAGCGCGCCCGTCGACGGCGACCCGATCACGCTGGTGGTCAAAGTCTTCGACGCGCAGACCTGGAGTGCTCGAGAGGGCCAGATCGTGGAGGCCGTCCTCCAAGGCGCCATCGGCACTTTGCTGCCACCCGACGGGGCCACGGACGGTGTCGCCTCGCCCCTGACGACGGCGATCGACGGCACGGCGCGACCGCTGCTGCGCCCGCCGCACCAGCCGGCCACCGGCAGCATCGAGATCCGCGTCACGCCTGCGACCGACGAAGGGCCGCAGCCCTCCGACGCGGTGCTGCTGTCGAAGTCCTTCGAGATCGTGGCTGCCCGACGACGGCGCTGCAGAAATCGCCGCGCCTGCGATCGGGAATGCCGGGGGACCGGCCACCTGCGTCGACCGCCGGGGTAGGGAGCTTCGACCGCCGCATCGGGAGTCGGCCGAAGGCACCGGAACGTGCTGCAGTGCGTCCGATCTTCCGATTCGGGGTAGGCCGCCCCGATTCCCGACCGGCGCCTGCCGCAGCGGTAGTGCATGCGCCGCCTGCTCCGCGCCGGAAGCCTGCCGGCGCTAGGATGGCGGAGCCGACGCGCGCCCCCCCCGCGCCGCGCGCACCGGAGCCGCCGATGGCCGACACGAGGAGCCTGGACGCACTGGACGAGCCCGACGGCATCGACCTCATCCAGAGGACCTCGCTCTTCGGCCGGCTGGGATTCGACGAGACGCACCGTCTGGGCCGGATCGTGTACCTGCGGCGCGCGACGCGCGGCACGCTCGTCGTCGAGCAGGACTCGCTGGGCGAGGCGCTCTACATCCTGCGCTCGGGCACCGCGACGGTGCTGCGGCGCGACTCGCGCGGCGAGCGCGACGAGCTGGGGCACCTCGGTCCCGGCGAGTTTTTCGGTGAAATGAGCCTCGTGGACGAGCTGCTGGCGAGCGCCGACGTCGAGATTTCCAGCGACGACGCGGAATTCCTGGTGCTGCCCCGCGACGAATTCGAGCGCCTGCTGCAGAGCGACGATCGGCTTGCGTTGAAGGTATACCGCGCGTTCTGCCGGGCTCTCACGGAGCGCCTGCGCCGGCTCGACGTGGCGTACGTCGAGCTGCACGCCGACCGGCCGGCGACGGAGAACTGACGTGGAACGCCGCGTCTTCGACCACCTCCTGAGCGCCGCCGTCAAGAACGGCGCCAGCGACATCCACCTGAAACCCGGCACGTCGCCGGCGCTGCGCGTCAACGGGCAGCTCATTCCCGTGAAGGCCCCCGCACTGGCGCCCGAGGACACGCTGGCCGTGGCACGTCTGGTGCTCGCGGAGGCGCGCTGGCAGGGCGATCTGTCGCAGCTCAAGGACCTGGACACCTCCTACCAGCTCGACGACGTCGGGCGCTTCCGCGTGAGCCTCTTCCGCGCCAAGAACCACCTCGCGCTGGTGCTGCGCGCCGTGCCGCCGCGCGTGCCCACGCTGGAACAGCTCGGGCTGCCCCAGATCGTGCGCCGCATCTGCGGCGAGCAGCGCGGCCTCGTGCTCGTGACCGGCGTCACCGGCTCCGGCAAGACCTCGACGCTCGCGGCCATGGTGGACCACATGAACTCCACCACCCGCGAACACATCCTCACGATCGAGGACCCCATCGAGTTCGTGCACGTCGACAGGCTCGCCCGCGTGACGCAGCGTGAAATCGGCCCGGACACGCCGGACTTCGCGATCGCGCTTCGCAGTGCGCTGCGGCAGGACCCGGACACCATCCTCGTGGGCGAGATGCGCGATCTGGAGACGATCGAGATCGCGCTCAAAGCGGCCGAGACGGGCCACCTGGTGCTCTCGACGCTGCACACCGGCGATGCCGCGCGCACCATCACGCGGCTGGTGGAAGTGTTCCCGCACGACGCGCACGACGCCGTGCGCGCGAGGCTCGGCGAGAACCTCAAGGCGATCGTCTCGCAGCGTCTGGTGCCGCGGGCCGACGGGCGCGGGCGCGTGCCGGCGGTGGAGGTGCTGGTCGCGACCGAGTCGGTGCGCGAATTCATCCGCGAGGGGCGCACGTCGGACATCACCGACTACCTGCCGCGCAACACCGACGTCTACGGCACGCAGTCGTTCGACCAGCACCTCACCGCGCTTTACCGCTCCGGCGTGATCACGCTGGAGACCGCGCGCGGAGCGAGCACGAATCGCAGCGATTTCGAGCGCGCGCTGTCGTTCCAATAGTCCCCCATGCGGCGGCCCGACTCTTCCTTCAGCCTTCATTCTTCATCCTTCATTCTTCCAGTGGCCGTATTCGCGACGAGCCAGTCGGGGAACATCGTGCGTCTGGGCGACGCGCACCCCGCGACGATGGCGGCGTGGCGTCTCGCCATCGCGTCGCTGCTGCTCGCCCCGATGGCGGGTCGCGGCCTGTTTCGTCTCGCGTCGCTGTCGGCGCGCGATCGCGGGCTGCTCCTCCTGGCCGGGGTCGCCCTGTCGGCGCATCTGTGTACGTGGATCGCCGCCGTCCAGATCACCTCGGTCGCGAACGCCGCGCTTTTCTTCGCCGTGAATCCCGTCATGACGGCGCTCGGGGCACGGTGGTTCTATGGGGAGCGCGCGGGGCCCGGTCTGGTCGCGTCGATCGTGCTCGGCCTCGCGGGCGTCGCCGTGGCGGGGTGGGGCGATCTTCACCTCGGCACCGAACGCGCCGCGGGCGACGCGCTGGCCCTGCTGTGTTCGCTGCTCTTCACGGTCTACTTCCTCGCGGGCAAGCGCGTGCGGCAGGCGGTCGCGACGCCCGAGTACGTCGCCGCGACCTACGCGGTGGCGGCGGCCGCGTCGTTCGCGGTGTCGGGATGGCTTGGAAAGCCGGCCTTCGCGCACACGCCGCGCACGTGGCTGTGCTTCGTGCTCCTGGCGCTGGTGCCGACGATGATCGGGCACACTGGGCTCAACCACGCGCTGCGCTACGTCGATGCCGGGCGCATCGCGGCGGCGACGCTCGCGGAGCCGCTGCTCGCCGGGGTCGTCGCGTTCTTCGCCTGGGGCGAGCCTCCGGGCGCGGCGGGGCTCGCGGGCTACGCGCTGGTGGCGGCGTCGGTGGTGGTCTTGGTGCTGACGAAGGGGATGGAGGGTGACGGATGAATCGCCTTTCGTGCTTCATCCTTCATCCTTCATCCTTCATCCTTCATCCTTGTCTCACCAGCGGCCGGTAGCGGATGCGCGTCGGCTTGACCGACTCGGCGCCGAGGCGCTTCTTCTTGTCGGCCTCGTAGTCCTGGAAGTTGCCCTCGAAGAAGAACACCCGACTGTCGCCCTCGAACGCCAGGATGTGCGTCGCGATGCGGTCCAGGAACCAGCGGTCGTGGCTCACCACCACGGCGCACCCGGCGAAGTCCAGGAGCGCGTCCTCCAGCGAGCGAAGCGTCTCGACGTCGAGGTCGTTCGTGGGCTCGTCGAGCAGCAGCAGGTTGCCGCCCTGGCGCAGCATCTTCGCGAGGTGGACGCGGTTGCGCTCGCCGCCCGACAGCGTCTTCACGCGCTTCTGCTGATCCTGCCCCTTGAACGCGAACCCGGCGAGGTAGGCGCGCGACGGCACGATGCGCTTGCCCAGCTCGATGTGGTCGAGCTTGCCGGAGACCTCCTCCCACACGGTCTTCGATCCGTCGAGCGCGTCGCGGCTCTGGTCCACGTAGGCGAGTTGCACGGTGTCGCCGACGCGCAGCTCGCCGGCGTCGGGCTTCTCCTGGCCGACGAGCAGACGGAACAGCGTGGTCTTGCCCGCGCCGTTCGGTCCAATGACGCCGACGATGCCGTTCGGGGGCAGCTTGAACGACAGGTCGTCGAAGAGGAGCTTGTCGCCGTAGGCCTTGCGCAGACCCTTCGCCTCGACGACGAGTCCGCCGAGCTTCTGCCCGGGCGGGATGTAGATTTCCCCCGGTCCTTTGCGCTTCTCGGCGTCCTCGGCGAGCATCTGCTCGTAGCGCTGCAGGCGCGCCTTGCCCTTGGCCTGGCGGGCGCGCGGGCTCATGTGCGCCCACTCCAGCTCGCGCTCCAGGGCCTTCTGGCGGGCCGTTTCCTGCTTCTCCTCCTGGGCGAGGCGGTTCTTCTTCTGGTCGAGCCAGGACGAGTAGTTGCCTTTCCAGGGAACGCCCTCGCCGCGATCCAGCTCCAGGATCCACTGCGCCACGTTGTCGAGGAAGTAGCGGTCGTGCGTGATCGACACGACGGTGCCGGGGTATTCCTTGAGATGCTGTTCGAGCCACTGCACGCTCTCGGCGTCCAGGTGGTTGGTGGGCTCGTCCAGGAGCAGGAGCTGAGGCTTCTCCAGCAGCACGCGGCACAGCGCGACGCGGCGCCGCTCGCCGCCGGACAGCGTGGACACGTCGGCGTCGCCGGGCGGCAGGCGCAGCACGTCCATGGCCATCTCCAGCGTGCGGTCGATTTCCCAGCCGTTCGCGGCGTCGATCTTGTCCTGGAGCTCGGCCTGCTCGGCGAGCAGGGCGTCCATGTCGGCGTCGGGCTCGCCGAAACTGTTGGAGACGACGTTGAAGCGCTCCACGAGGTCGCGCACGGGCTTCACGGCGAGCTCGACGTTGGACAGCACGGTGCCGGGCTCGAGGCGCGGCTCCTGCGGCAGGTATCCGATGCGCACGGAGGGGTCGGGCCGGGCCTGGCCGAAGAACTCCGCGTCGACGCCGGCCATGATGCGCAGCAGCGTGCTCTTGCCCGCGCCGTTGGGGCCGATGACGCCGATCTTCGCGCCGTGGAAGAAGCTGAGCCAGATCCCCTTGAGGATCTCTTTCTCGCCGCGCACGACGCGCAGATCCTGCATGGTGAAAATGAAGTTCTCGGCCATGGCGTTCCTCGTCTCCGGCAGAGCCGGGCGCACGGGATAGCGGGTTCGGGCGCGGCGGGCAAGGGGGCGCGTCGTTGCCGCCTCCTTGTTTTCGGGCTCCTCGCTGTTGGGCATGGACGCACGCCGGAAAGCTGCGGCCGGTAGGATGGGCGTGCCCTTGCGCCAGGAAAGCCTGGCACGGGAGGAAGGAGGCAGACGATGTAGCC
>Ga0172370_10011201_pt1 | contig 10146 bp, 10 predicted proteins | sample LakKiv5m_FD_114538 | JGI IMG/M metagenome (GOLD analysis project Ga0172370, IMG submission 114538) | Freshwater microbial communities from Kabuno Bay, South-Kivu, Congo - kab_022012_11.5m | ecosystem: Environmental > Aquatic > Freshwater > Lake | place: Democratic Republic of the Congo...
CCATCCGCACCCGCGTCCGTGTCGTCGTCGCGCGCGGCACCGGCCACGGCAGCACGACAGCGCGCGGCAGCAGGCTCGGTGCGAGCGCGTCGAGGCGGCCTAGCATCTCGTTGGACGGCACGACGAGCCGGTCGGCGCCGGTGAGCGACAGTCCGATGTCCGCGCGGTCCACGAGCCCTGCACGCAGGCCCGAGCCCGGGATCTCGGGCGACGCGAGCTCCGTGCCGCCGAGGGCGACGACGCCTGGCAGCCCGTGGGCCCGCGCGAAGGCCAGCGCCACCCGCCCGGGCTCACGCGCGAACACGCCCAGCACGAGCTGGAAGGGGCGCTCCCGATGTGCGTGGCGGGCCCGTCTGAGCGCGTCGCCCATGATCCATGCGCCGCGCACGAGGCCCGGCATCACGGGCGCCGGACCGATCGACTCGACGCGCAAGTGCTCCTCGGACCACGCATCGGCCTCACCAGGCAGCCGCAGCGCGATGATGTGCACCTCTTCGCCCGCTGCTACCAGCATGCGCGCGAACGCGCCCATCCACGGCAGGACGTCGGGATGGCGGGGGGTCGGCGCGCCGGGCACGACGAGCAGGATCCGGCGCCGCGTGCACTCTCCGGAGGTACTTCGAAGCACTGTCCTGCCCCTCAACCCACCGTCGCGGCCGAGAGTGCGAGCACCTGCCCGGCGGGATCCAGCACGTAACCGACGGTATCTCCCCAGTCTTTTGCCTCCGGTTGGCGCAGCGCGATGCCGCCCGCCGCGAGCGCGCGCGCAAACGCTCCGGGCACGTCTCCGTCCGCGACGCGCACGTAGAACTCCTGCTTCGTCGCGTCCCGCCTCGCGCGTCCCGCAGCGGCGTTGCCCACGTGATCCGCGATCCGATCGGCCGACCAGATGCCGATGCGAAAGACACCGGCGTCCAACTCGGCGTAGCCCTCGACGTCCACGGAGACGGGCCAACCGCATGCACCGACATAGAAATCGCGGCAGCGACCGACCACCGGATCGGGCACGTACATGACGAGCATCTGCAACGCGTGGGTCTCCGTCATCGCCTCTCCCTCGTTGGTTGTTTGCGGGTTGCGGGCAACCGGGGGGCCTCAGAGGTCCTCTTCAGCCCGCGTGAGCATCGCCTTGTAGTTTGCGTTCTTGGGATCCAACTCCACGGCCTTCTTGAGGAACATGACCCTCAGCTTGCGGTCCTGCGTGGCCATCCCTTTGGACGCCAGTTCGCTCGCCTTGCGCTGCGCGTCGGTCAGCCCGTCACCGCCGCCGGTCGCGCCTTTGGGCGGCACGCACTCCACGCGCGCGGTCTTGCCCTCGGCCACCTCTGTCGAGATCGCGGGCCATTTCTGGCCGTCCACGCGCACCTCCACCTCGTGCGGACCGAAGGCCACCTGCCCCTTCCACGGGGTCTTGCCGACCTTTCGGCCGTCGATGCGCACGTCCGCGCCGTCTATCGCCACGCCGTCCTGGTCCCGCGCGGTGACCTCGACGGGACCGACCGGACCGCCCCCGGCCACGATCCCCTCGACTTGCAGGGCCGCGACGAAGGCCTTCTCCGCGAGATCGGGCAGGCTGTCGACGATCTCGGTCGTGTTCGCGCCGACCGCTTCCGCCACGCCGAGCTTCATGCCGTCCTTGACGCGCCGCACGAGCAGCGAGACCTTGAGCTTCTTGCCGGCCTTGCCGACCGCTCCGGTAGCGATCCACGTGGCGTTGACGGCCTGCGCCGCCTTCATCTCGCACGCCCCGGTGCAGGCCGCGGCGGACTTGCCGGTCTTCTTCAGCGCGCCGGCGCTCGCCTGCGCGTTCAGCACCGTCACGGCCTTGCCGAGGAGCGGGCGCGCGGCGTCGCGAAGCGCATCCGACCAAGCCTCGACGGTCTCGGGCAGGACCTCCTTGGCTTGGCCGTGCAGGGGCAGCACGAGCAGCGACAGCCCGGACGGAGCGGCGGCAGGCGGCGGCGCGGGCTCGGCCGCCGACAGCGGGGCGGCGATGAGGCATAGCAGGGCAACACAGGCAGGCGAGGTGCGCATCATGACGGGATGATGCGATGCGGACGCGATCGGACGCAAGGCCGTGTTGCATCCGGCCGACCTTCGCGCCATCCTGCCCCGACCCGCGCTCGGGTCCTCGGTCCGCATGCTGCGCATCGCCCACGTCTCGGACCTGCACATCCTCGACCTCGAGGGCTCGCACTGGCGTCGCTTCCTGAACAAGCGCCTCACGGGCGGTCTGAACCTCATGGGCCTGCGCAGGCGCGCGCACCCGACCGAGATGGCCGAACGCCTCGTCGACGATCTCGTCGCGGGCGGCTTCGATCACGTGCTGCTCACGGGCGACGTGTCGAACCTCGCGCTGGAGAGCGAGTTCGAGCGCGCGGTCTCGATCCTTCGCCGCTTGGGCGACGGCACGCGGCTCACGGTCATCCCGGGCAATCACGACGCCTACACGCGGGGCGCCGCGCGCGACGGGCGCTTCGAGAAGTACTTCGCCAGCTGGCAGGGCGACGCGCCGCTCGACGGCCACCACCACTATCCTTTCGTCAAGCACATCGCCGGTGGTGTCGTGATCTACGGCATGTCGAGCGCCATCCCGACGCCGCCGCTGCTCGCGTACGGGCGCGTCGGCAGGCACCAGCTCCAGCGCCTGCGCGAGCTGCACGCAGTCGAGTCACCGCGCGCGACCTTTCGGATCGTGATGGTGCACCACAACATGCACCACCGCGCCGGACCGGCCGAGTACACCGCGTCGCTTCAGGATCGGCACGCCTTCGCGCTCGCGATGCGGGACATCGACGCTTCGCTCGTCGTGCACGGCCACACGCACGGCGCGCACCAGGGCTGCATCAGACGCAGACATGGCGCACCGCCGATCCCCGTCATCGGCTGCGGATCGTCGACGTGGAACAGCGACCATTGGCGCCACCACGCGCGCTACAACGTCTATCACATCGACGACGGAAAGCTGCTGCGCGTCGAACGACACATCCACGATCACGACGACGAGGGCGCGTTCACTAGCGACGGCGTCGACCTGTTGCCGCGGGCCCTCTCGAGCCCGATCGCCATCTAGATGACACGCGTACCCCCGGCCTCCGGCGGCCTCCTCGCCAAGGCGCAGAGCGGCCCAGCTGACCCCCGAGGCTCCGGCAACGGGGGCGGTTCGCTGCTGCGCCGCTACCTCCGCGACACCCCCACCGCGCCGACCTCGACCGTTCTCGCCCTGCCCCTGCTGGTCTTCTACGGCATCGGCATCCTCATCTTCAGCGGCGCGCAAAACGGGGCCGATCTCGTCACGCGCACGCTCTGGTCACTGCTCGCGCCGCTCGGCACGATCGGCTACCTCGGCTTCTACGGTGTCGTGGTGCTCGTCGCCATCGGAATGGCCGTCTACCTCTCCGGCAAGCAGCGCTTCGATCCTGCCTATTTCTGGCCCCTGCTCATCGAGAGCGGGATCTACGCGGTCGCGACGGGCTTCGCCTCGAGCTTCCTCACCTCCGAGATCCTGAGCGGCGTCGGCCTGCTCGGCGTCATCGCACCCGCCACGGGCCTCGCGCGCCTCGGCATCCCCGGCCAGCACGGCCCGATCGAGGGCCTCGTCGTGAGCGCCGGCGCAGGACTGCACGAGGAGTTCGTCTTCCGCGTGATCGGCATCGGCCTCGTCGCGCGCGCGGCCCTCGGCACCGCGTGGCGCAAACCCTCACGCAACCTGTTGCTCGTCGTGATCGTCTCGAGCCTGGCCTTCTCGCTCGCCCACTACCTCGGCGAGCCCTTCGCCGTCACCACGTTCGTCTACCGCATCGCTGCCGGACTCTTCTTCGCGGCGGTCTTCCTCTTCCGCGGCTTCGCGGTCGCGGCCTGGACGCACGCGCTCTACGACGTGTGGGTGATAAGCGTCCTCGGCCGGTGAGGGCTATCGGCTACGCACACCGCGCGAGCCCAGCCTGGGCGAGCGGAACGCACGATCCAGCCTGTCGCGCGCGTCCGGGAAGAGGTGCTTGAAGCGGATGTCGAACGCGCCGGTCTCTCCGTCGAACGCGAGCACTTCGCCGAGCGCGCGCACGGTCGTGCCGTCCGGCAGCTCCAGATCGACCCACACGAAGCGGCCCGGCAGCTCGGCGTGACGCTCCTCCGGGCGCATGTGCAGGTGCAGTCCCTGCGGGCTCACGCGATCCGCGACGAACGCGCGCTGCGCCCCGTTGAAGCGTACGGGACGGGTCTCGAGGTGGAGCTGCGGATCTTCGACGGTGCACATGTGCGACATAGACGACCTGCGGCGCGCGACGCCCTGCGCGCAGGCGTGAAGGTGCCTCAGAACGGCCACCCGTCAAGAAAATCGGCGCTAGCTCGGCTTGGCCGGGAAGCGTGACATCGCGCGCTCGGTCATGGCCGTGATCGTCAGCGACGGGTTCACGCCGAGGTTGGCGGGGATGGCGCTCCCGTCGCACACGAAGAGACCCGGATGGCCGTAGACCTCGTGATTCGCGTCGATCACGCCGCGTTCGCTGTCGGGCCCCACCGCACAGCCGCCGAGGATGTGCGCGGTGGTCGGCACGTCGAGCAGCACCTCGTTGATGGCGCTCTGCGCCACGCCGTTCATGCGCTCGGCCAGCGTCCGTGCGCTCTCGTTCGCGATGGGGATGTAGCTCGGCGGGCTCGGACGGCCGTCGGTGGTGCTCGTCATGCGCCGGTCGAAGGGCCACCACCACTTCCGCGTCCACACGAGCCGCATCGAGTTGTCGAGCGTCTGCATCACGAGCAGGATCACGGTCCGCTGCGCCCAGCCGAGGGGCCAGAGCGTGCGCAGGAAGTCCACCGGCCGCCGCGCGATGTTGGCGAGCCAGCGCAGCGCGCGCGGGACACCCCTGCCCCCATCGGTGAGCACGGTCGCCAGCAGGCCCATCACGTCCGATCCGCGCGGATAGCGCACGAGCTCGATGTGCGTGTGATCGTCGACGAACGCGCCGCTGGTGATCGCCACGCCCATGCTGTGGTCCTGATCATCACGCGTCGTAAGTCCCAGGATTGCTTCGCTGTTCGTCCGACATCTGTGGCCGAGCGCCGGCGACAGGTGCGGCAGCGTGCCCGCCTCCCGGCAGCGCATGAGCAGCGGCACGGTGCCCAGCACGCCGCCCGCGAGCACGACCTTGTGCGCGGTGAGCGTGCCGGTGCCGCCGAAGAAGCCGAAGAGCGCCGAGGTCGATCGCCGCGTGTGCAGGCGGTATCCGCCCCCGTCCAAGGGCTCGATCCGTGTGATCTCCGTCTCCGGGATCACGCGCGCGCCGCGCTTCTCGGCGAGGTGGAGGTAGTTCTTGTCGAGCGTGTTCTTCGCGCCGTGGCGGCAGCCGACCATGCAGCCGCCGCACATCGTGCAGCCCGTGCGCGCCGGCCCCTCGCCGTCGAAGTAGGGATCGGGCACCTCCACGCCGCTCTCGCCGAAGTAGACGCCGACGTCGTGTGACATGAACGTGTGCGCGAAGCCGCGCTCGGTCGCGAGCTTCTCGAGCTCGGCGTCGGACTTGAACAGGCGCGGGTTCTTCGCGACGCCCAGCATGCGGCGCGCGGTCTCGTAGTGCGGCGTGAGCTCGGCGCGCCAATCGGCCATGCCCGCCCATTGCGGGTCCTGGAAGAAGGGCTCCGGCGGCACGAGCAGCGTGTTCGCGTAGACCAGCGATCCGCCGCCCACACCCACACCGGACAGCACCAGCACGTCACGCAGCAGCGTCAGCTTCTGGATGCCGTGGCAGAGCAGCCGCGGCGCCCAGAGGTACTTGTGCGCGATCCAGTTGCTGGTAGGGAAGTCCTCGGTACGCCAACGTTTTCCTTTCTCGACGACGCCCACCGCGTAGCCCTTCTCGACGAGGCGCAGCGCCGAGACCGAGCCGCCGAAACCGCTTCCGACCACCAGGACGTCGAAGTCGAACGAGGCGCTCATGCCGCGATCGTGACGCGTTCCGCGCCCGCCGTAAAGCCTCGACTTGCTGCGGCACACCGAAATCGCGCGTTGACGCGTGCGCGCGCTGGCCCTATCTTCCGCCGCCCGCGCCCCGTCGCGCCCGGAGCACGCCCGCATGAAGCGTCTCATCGGAAAGAAGGTCTGGGTCGTCCAGTTCGACGACGAGCACGACAGCATCATCGGCGTCGTGGACGGCTTCGATCAGGGCTTCGTGGCCTTGCGCAACGGCAACGAGGAGGATCCCTCGCTGTATGTCAACTTGACAAATGTCAAGGAAATCGAAATCTATCGGCCCGAGGGCGAGGGCGAGCTCCGCATCCTGCGCTTCCCCGGCTCCGACAAGGGCGGGCCGACGCACGATCCGAGCTGACAGCGCCTACCCCCGATGCGCGGCCACGATCGCGTCGATCTCGCGCCACCACGGGGCCGCGAGGTCCAGGTCGGCCGCCCGGACCGCCTCCTCCAGCTGCGCGACCCGCTTGACGCCCACGATGGCGCTCGTGACCGCCTGCGCCCGCAGCGTCCAGCCGAGCGCGAGCTGCGCCGGCGTCGCGGCCACCTTTGTTGCCACGAGCCGCACCCGCTCCACGAGCGTCAGCGCGCGCAGGAACCGGTCACCCTGGAAGCGATGATCGCGCGCGCGCAGGTCGCTCTCCGGAAAGCGCGTCCGGGCGCTGAACTTGCCCGCCAGGAGCCCCCGCGCGAGCGGCTCGTAGACCACCACGCCGATCCCGTCCCGCGCGCACGCCGGCCCGAGCGCGCGTTCGTACTCGCGACGCAGCATGGACAGCGGCGTCTGCAGCGCCTCGACCCGACCGAGCGCGCGAGCCCGCGCGAGCCCGTCCGCGTCGTAGTTGCACAGCCCCACCCATCGCACCTTGCCGGCCTCACGCAGCCGATCGAGCGCGCCCATCGTGTCCTGGAGCGGCGTGCCGCGCTCACAGGGCCAGTGCACCTGGAGCAGATCGATCCGCTGGAGACCGAGCCGTCGTAGGCTCGCGTCGACGTCCTCGACGAGGTGCTCGGGCCGCAGATCGCTGTGCGCGTGGCGTTCGAGACCGTCCCAGCGCGGCCCGCACTTCGTCGCCACGACCACGTCGCGCAGGCCCTCGCCAAAGGAGCGGCGCAGCAGCGCGTCCGCGTGGCCGTGGCCATAGAGCGGCGCCGTGTCGAACCAGTTCACCCCCAGGTCGCGCGCGCGGCACAACGCCTCGACGACCTCCTCGTCGCGCACGTCGTCGCCCCACCACAGGCCGCCGGCCGCCCAGCAGCCGAAGCCGATGACGCTCAGGTCCAGGTCCGTTCCGCCGAGGCGTCTCGTGTACATGCCGGATCCTGCTCAAAAAAGCGCGCACACCGACGCGACGTGGCCGTGCTGCGGGCGCGCGCCCGAAGCGATGTGTGTCGCGATGGCGCGGCGACACGGTGGCCCGGTCGCCTACTTCTTGGGCTTCGAACCATCCCCCAAGTCAGTGACATTCAGGGAGAATTTCTTACGCAGCTCCTCCGGCACGGGCGCGACGTTCTCGAACTGCTCGGACGCGGCGAGGGGCTCGAGCTCTGACGGCGTGAGCTCGCCCTGCTCGAACGCGACGGCGGACATGAACCAGCTCGTCTCGCTGAACTTCTTGTTCTTCCTGTCGGGGCCCGTGGGGGCCGGCGCGGGCGCGGCAGGCGCGGCGGGACGGGCAGCGGCTGGGGCAGGGACAGGCGCGGCGGAACGTGCGGCGGCGGGTGCGGGCGCCGCAGCGGCACGGGGCGCGGGGGCGGCCGGCTGGGCCGCGGGGGCCGCGTGCGCCGGAGCGGGGTGAGCAGGCGCAGCGTGCGCCGGCGCCGCGGGTGCGGGGTGCGGCTGGGCGGGGCGTGCCTGGGCCGGCGCGGGCGCAGGGGCGGCAGGGCGGGCCGGCGCCGGCGCGGGGGCGGCAGGGCGGGCCGGCGCCGGCGCGTGGGCCGGAGCTGCGGGGCGCGCGGTCGCGGGCGAGGGGCGCGGCGCGCTCCCGGCGGGAGGCGGCGGGACGTGCGCGGGGGCCGCAGCGGGCTTCTTCGTCGGCGCCTCGGTGGCGTCGGGCATCGGCAGCGTGGTTCCGTCCATTGGGCAGAAATTGGCGTCCAGCGGCCACTCATTCCCGCACTTGGGACAACTCTTCTTCTGTGCCATCAACTCACCCCGCGGCACCCTTGCCGTGCCGAGCGGATGTGAGGATACGTCAGTCGGCTTTGGCATGCAACGCCCACAGGACCGGCGGACGTGTTCTTTGTTCGATTCCTGCCCGCGCACGAGCGACCCGTCGCGGGTGACACCACCCCGCCGCGCGCGCGCTGCCAAACGTCCCGAGCAGCCGCCCGCACCAGCGCGCGGTTGACGCCATCGGCCTCGGGCGCGCTACCATGGGCACCCGCCCGGCACCTCGCCGGCGAGGCGCGCCACTGCTCCAGACTCCGCTCGACCCGTCGAACGAGCCGCGCATCCGGCGCAGGCTTGGCTGGATCGTGGCGCTCGTGGCGTTGCCGTGCGCGTTCGTCTTCCACTTCTGGCCGCATGTCCACACGGCCAACGAGAGCATCCGCCTCTACTTCACGCAAGCGTTGCTGGAGGGCACGGCGCCGGCGATCGACGCGGTCTCCGCGCAGCAGGGCGCCGCGCCCATCGATCGCGCGACGTATGAAGGCCGCTCCTACCTCGACAAGGCGCCCGGGCTGTCGCTGCTGGCCCTTCCCGTCGTGGCCACGCTGCGCGCGATCGGCGTCCCGTCGACGGGACGGAACCTATGGATTCATGGGCTCTTTTCGACAATCCTGTGCGTCACCCTGCCCTTGACGCTCGCGTGGATCGCGCTCTGCCTCGCGCTCCGGCGGCGCGCGCGATCCGCCTCGGCGGCGGCCTTCACGACGCTCGGCCTGGCCCTCGGTTCGCCGCTGTTCGTGTACGCGACGCTGTTGTTCGGCCACGCCACGGCGACCGCGTGCATCCTGGGCGCGTGGCTGCTCCTGTCGCGCTGGCCAGACGGCGTCTCCACGCCGCGCCAAGCGTGGCTCGGGGGGCTCCTGGCGGGCCTCGCGGTGCTGATCGAGACGACGACGATGCCGCTCGCGGGGGCGCTCGTCGCGATGGTCTGGCTGCGTTCGCGCGAGCCCCCTCGCCGCCGGCTCGTGCTCGCCATGCCCGCGCTCGGCGGCCTCGCGTTCGGCGTTGGATTGCAGCTTATTTATAATACATGGCTTTTTAGTGATCCACTGCACTTCGCGTACGCGTCCAAGGCCGACCCTGGCTTCGCGGCGATCCACGCGCACGGGCTGCTGGGGGTCGGGCTGCCCAGCTGGGATGCGCTCGTGGGGCTCCTGGTGTCGTCCAAGCGCGGCCTCGTGTACGTGGCGCCCTGGACCGCGTTTGCGCTCTGCGGTCTGTGCATCGACGCGCTGCGGGCCGACACGGCGCGCGGGCGCAGCGACGCGCGCTGGAACCTCGCGCTCTTCACGCTCCACGTGCTGGTCGTGGCGGGCTTCGCGGACTGGCCCGCGGGGGACGCCTTTGGACCGCGGCACCTGTTGCCGGCGCTTCCTCTGCTCGCGCCGGGCTTCGCGTCGCTCTGGGATCGCGCCGGGTCGCGCCGGCCGGTGGCGCGCGGGCTGCTCGCCGCGCTGGTCGCGATGGGGGTGCTTTGTGCGGCCCCCACTGCGCTGACCTGGCCCTACCACTTCGCAGACCTCGACAACCCGCTGACCGAGCTCTCGTGGCCGTTCCTGCTGGATGGCCTGCTGTCGCCGACGCTCGGGCGCCTCGCGGGGCTCCCCGAGACGGCCTCGCTCGCGCTCTTCACCGTGCTCGTCGCCCTGCCCTTCGGCCTCGCGGCGAGGGCCTTTCGCGAACCGGAGCCCGTGCGGCACGTGCTTCGGCGCGGCTTCGTGCGCAGCGGGGCGACCGTCGCGGCGCTGCTCGCGTGGCTCGTGTTGATGGTCGAGGGCGCGCAGAACGAGCCGGGCTCCGGGGTGATCGGGGCTCGATGGAAGGCGTACCGGATGATGGGAGGCTCTGAGGTGCGGAAGGCGGAGCGCGCACGGAGGCTTTAGAACGCGGGCACCCGGTCCTCCGGACACGCCCGCTACAGTTCGAACGCGGGCACCCGGTCCTCCGGACACGCCCGCTACAGTTCGAACGCGGGCACCCGGTCCTCCGGACACGCCCGCTACAG
>Ga0172370_10011206_pt1 | contig 10146 bp, 7 predicted proteins | sample LakKiv5m_FD_114538 | JGI IMG/M metagenome (GOLD analysis project Ga0172370, IMG submission 114538) | Freshwater microbial communities from Kabuno Bay, South-Kivu, Congo - kab_022012_11.5m | ecosystem: Environmental > Aquatic > Freshwater > Lake | place: Democratic Republic of the Congo...
CGGGACTGCTGAAATAATTTCCCCATAGTTCTCTGGCTCGAGGGTCAGTTACATCGAACCATGAGCCACCACCATCAACTGATTTGAATATTTTACCGGAACCTGAAGTGTAACCAACTTTTTCATTTGCAAATCTGATACATTCAAGCTGAAGATTGCTGTTGCTGTCAGTTCTGATATTTGTTCCATTCCAAGATTTGCCTCCGTCTGTTGTACGAAGGATATTGCCTAACCAACCGCATACCCAACCGTAATCCGGTTTGTCTTTCAAGAAGTAAATATCAAGCCAGGAACCTTTATCGAAAGGAGCCGGAATGTTTGTCAGTCTTTTCCATTGAACTGCTGAATCCAGTTCAGAAGTGGACATTAACAGCAACATAAAGAATAACATTGTTATATTAAAGGGGTTAAGCGATTTTTTCTCTATTTTTAAGATATTTTTCATATCAAAAAATTTGCCGTTTTTAGTGGTTATAATTGTACATTAAACTAATTGATTGAAAACAAACCACTTATTTTTTTTTAAAATTAACAAAAAATTATTTAAGGCTTAACAAACTCTTAACTAATTGAATTATCAAATACTTGAAAATTCCAAGAAAAATATTTTCAGTTTAAAAAATATAGTTCTTGTCAGAAATAATTTTTTTTTTGAATTTTATGCCAACAAAAATTCCAAATTTCAAATTGTTGTTTCAGATAGATACTTTTAAAAAAGAAAATTATTTTAAAAAACAAACGGATTGCTCAAAATAACCATTTTATTTTGCCAAAAGGAGTTTTTGTCATTATTTTTCATTTCATTCTAAAAAAAGGAGCTTACGGTGCAAAAATCAAACTATGCCGACACTGTTGACTTGTTTTCTCAAACTGAAAGCACCAATGCCATAACCAGCATAGAACTTGAAAATCATTTACAGGACGAAAGTGTTGAATCTTACTGGAACAAATGCCTTGCAATCATCAAGGACAATGTTTCGAATCAGGTATTCAGAACCTGGTTCGAACCATTGAAAGCCATTTCAGTGGAAGATTCCAAAATAACGGTCAGGGTGCCGAGTTATTTTTTCTGTGAGTGGATTGAAGAGCATTTCTATCCACTGCTTCAGAAAACTCTTCAGCAAGTTATCGGTGAAAATGCAAAACTTCAGTATCATGTTGTTGTTGACGATAGTAATAATTCTCCCGAGAAAAGAACAGTCAGCGTACCGGGATTCAAAAACGGAACTCAGCAGAACCAGAATGCTCTTCCGTTTGCTCATAATCCAATTGCTATTCAAGAGTTTCCATCGTTTTTGAATCCAAGGTATTCATTCGACAGTTTTCTTCGTGGAGATTGCAATCAGCTTGCAAGTTCGGCTGCTATGGCTGTCAGTCAGAATCCCGGCGGCACAAGGTTCAATCCCTTGATGATATACGGAGATACGGGTGTTGGAAAAACTCATCTGGCTCAGGCTATAGGAAATTTTATCTGCAAAAAAAATCGTCGGGCGAGGGTTCTTTATACTACAAGCGAACGCTTTACAATGGAGTTTGTCAATGCTATCCAGAATAATAAGTCTAATGAATTTATCAGCTTCTACCGGAGCATTGATGTTCTTATCGTAGATGATATCCAGTTCTTTGCCGGTAAGGAAAAGACACAGGATAATTTCTTTCATACTTTTAATGCTCTCCATCAGGCTGGAAAGCAGATTGTTCTTACAAGCGACAAACCTCCAAGAAATCTTTCGGAAGTTGATGACAGGCTTATTTCCCGTTTTCAGTGGGGGTTGACAGTTGATATTCAACCGCCCGACCTTGAAATGAGGATGGCTATTCTGCAGAAAAAAAGTCTTGATGAAGGATGGGAACTACCTCATGATATCATCGAGTTCATTGCCAAAAATGTTACTCATAGTGTGAGAGAACTCGAAGGGATTTTAATCAGTCTTACTGCGAAGGTAACACTCGACCGAAGGGAAATGAACCTGGAACTCGCTCGTGAAGTGGTTTTCAGTGTTGCTAACAACCAACCGAAAATATTAACAATTGATGACATTAAGGAATCTGTTTCCATTTATTATAATATTTCCGTTACTGATATCGAGTCTAAGTACAGGAAACATGAAATCACTCTTGCCCGCCAGATGTGCATGTTTATTGCCAAGCAGCTTACACAGCTTTCACTTAAAAGTATCGGCTCCAATTTCGGGGGCAGAGACCATTCAACAGTTCTACATTCCTGCCAGACAATAGAAAATTATCTGGTTACTGACAGGTCTGTCAAACATGCATACGAAGCATTGATGAAAAAACTTAAAATGAATTAGAGAATTGCCGTATAAAAAACCCCTGTTTTTACTGAGGAAGATAAAAACAGGGGTTTGCTTTTTTGTAGGCACGTTCCTGATTAGGAACTTCAAGATTTCTTATCTGTCAGTTAAAATGTGAAATTTACTCCTATTTTGAATGATTCGATAGCAAACGGAGCAATAGTATTAACGGGCCAATTCATATGTTTGTTTCTCAATTCATACATAGCATAAGACAATCCGTTTTTCAAAAGAAATGTTACTATCGGTGCTGCTGATGGAGACATCCTTACAAAGGGGTCTGTAAACTGGTCTATCAAGCCTTGACCGATTCCTTCAACTATTTCACTTTCCACCCAGTACCAGAACATGTGTCTTGGAAATACTACAGACCTTTCATAGCCTAATTTTACGCCGATGAAATCAGCAAACTGAAATTTGACGCCACCTTCGAATAAAGTCCCGAACCTGATTTGGTTTCCGATTGTATTGATTACATCCCAATCTTTTTGATAATCATTTACTGATAATCCATTAGGATTCGGCTTGTCGAGAAAATCAGTTTTTGTCCATACTAATGCCGATGTATGGTAGAGTACAATATCAGCGGCATCACCCATTTTGTAACCCAAACCTGAGGTTGCACCGATACCTAATCTCCATGAACTTGTTTCGAGGAGATGCTCCTTCGACTGCTTAGTAGGAGAATAAGAACTTTTAATATTCCCAAGGAAAATATAGCTGTCCTTTTGCTTGATAATGTTATGAGTTTTACCAGGAGACCTGACCATTCTTCTTTTACTCGATTCACCAAGACGAAGTTCGATGTTCCCATTATCCAAAAAATTCTCTTTGAACGCATTAGGATGAATTGTCTCTTTGGCACTGCCCCAGAAAACCTCAATCATCGGTCTGTCAAAAATTCCGTAATTCAGTTTATCATCTCCCCATTTATCGTAGTTTTCCCAAATATTATCATTTTTCCCCTCATGTATATGATATACTGTATCTGCACCGCTTGTTGATGCACTGGTTCTCGTCATTAAGAAAACAACAGCAATAGCTGCAGCAATAAGTATTCTTCCGATTTTCATTATTTCTCCCTAATATCTGATGAAAAAAATTCAGTTTAGAATTAATACGGTAAAGGACATAATTTGTTACGTTAGGAAATGCTCTTGCCGGAAATGTTAATCCCGAGCTGTTCAATTCTGTATCTGAGCTTTGCTCTTGAAACTCCTAACAATTTGGCTGCTTTTATCTGATTTCCGTTCGTTATTTTTAATGTTTGAATCAGCAGGTCTTTGACAACATTTCCCATAGAAACTCCGTTTTTGGCAATGAGCAGCAAGTGTTCGCCTTCCTTTAGTTCGTAATTTGGTCTGTCTGAGGACGGGAATGCAGCGGTTGATGATGTTCTGAGAAAATGAAGAGCCTCTTTTGTAACTAAATCGTTGGATTCGAGCAAAACAACTCTTTCAATGACATTTCTTAATTCCCTGACATTACCTTTCCATTGATAAGAAGTCAGAATGCTTGCAGCCTGAGGAGTAAATCCTGTGACACTTCTGCCGAATTTTTTATTAAATTCATTCACAAATGCTGTTGCGAGCAGCATAATGTCCGTTTCTCTTTCTCTTAAAGGAGGAATTGTTATTTTTGCGACATTGAGTCTGTAAAATAAATCTTCACGGAATTTGCCTTCTTCAACGAGTTTTTCGAGGTCTCTGTTCGTTGAAGCAATCACTCTTACATCAACAGAAATCTCTTTCGCTCCGCCTAAACGGTAGAATTTCATATCCTGTAACACTCTTAGCAGCTTAACTTGAAGTTCCATGGAAAGTTCGGCTATTTCGTCGAAAAGAATTGTACCATGCTGAGCCTGTTCGAACTTGCCTTGTTTGACTTTTTCGGTTGCACCTGTGAAAGCACCTCTTTCGTAACCGAATAATTCATTTTCGGCTAACTCACGAGGAATAGCTCCGCAATTGATTGTAACGAAAGGACCTTTTGCCCTGATTGAATTCTCATGTATGTAGCGTGCAATTAGCTCCTTGCCGGTTCCGGATTCACCCAAAAGTAAAGCAGTAGTATCTGCTGAGGAAATAATCTTAGCCACTTCGAGAGCTTTCCTCAAGCCTTCGGATTCTCCTAAAATTTCGCTTGGCTGCTCTTCTTTTAATTTTTCACTTAATAAATCTACCTGGCGGCGAAGGTCGTAATTCTGCAAAGCTCGTTCGACTGCCACTTCAAGCTGCTCCAAATCGAGGGGTTTGACAATGAAATCTTCAGCACCGAGTTTCATAGCCCTAACAGCCATTTTGATATCCGAAAATGCAGTCATCATAATGACCGGCATTGTGAAACCTTGCTTTCGTAACTGTTCCAAAATATCCAGACCGTTTGAATGCCCGAGGAATATATCAAGAAGTATCAAATCGGGTCCGAGAATCGGTAGTTCGTTGGAAGCCTGATTAGCATCTGTGTAGGTAATCACCCTATTGTATTTTCCGGCAAGGATATCCTTGATGGTTGAGTTTACGAGAGGGTCATCCTCGATTACGATAATAGTGTAGTTTTGAAGGGTCATGGTTTATCTTTTTTTAAGTTTTATAATTTTCCGAATTATTTTTGATTGAATAAACAAATTTAATAAATCATTATGACAATAAAAATAGAAATAATTATACGGGATGAACCGGGAGTTTTATATAAATTGTCGTTCCTTCGCCGACTTTACTTTCAACATCAATAATACCACGGTGCTGATGAATTATTCTCTGAGTGATTGGAAGTCCCAAGCCTGTTCCCTCTTCTTTTCTGGTAAAAAACGGATTGAATATTTTCGGAAAATCATCCGGATGAATTCCAATTCCTGAATCAGTAACGGAAATAACAACAAATTCGGACCCAGGATGTTTTGACCCTGATTCAGTATATGTCTGAATAACAATTTTTCCGTCTGATATAATAGCATCGGCAGCATTCTTAATCAGATTTAACAGAACCTGCTGCATTTGTTTTTCATCTGCAGCAACGTTAGGCAGATTTTCCGATAGTTCCAGAATGATTCTGATGGCTTTTTTTCTGGTAACAGATGAAAACAGTTCCAATGTTGTTTTAATTAAATTGTTGAAGTTTACTCCCTTAATTTCCGGAACGGAAGGTCTGGAGAAATTAAGAGTCACTTCAACTATTCTTGAAATTCTTTCTACTCCCTGGAGTGCAATTTTAACATGATTCAGTTCGGTAGAATTTTCTTCGAATTTTCTTTCAAGCACTTGCAGGTTAAGATTCACTGCTGCTAAGGGATTCCTGATTTCGTGAGCAACAGATGCAATTAACTGTCCTAAAAGTACCAGTTTGTCTGTCTGAAAAAGCTTGTCAGTTAGAGCGTATTGTTCTGTGACATCTCTTGTTATAGCCTGAATAAGTGTTCTTTCGTTCCATTCTACAAATCTGGCTTCAATTTCGACCATCAGTTCGTTGCCTTCGGCAGTATCAATTGTTAGTTCACTCAAAACAACGGGTGATGTGGATTTGGTTAAAAGTTTGAAAACCCTGCGGAATTGGGGTATCACAAGACCAATGATTCCGTCTTTTGTGTTACTGAATAGTTCTGCTGCATACTGATTTGCCTCAACAACCTGCCATGAGTCAGGTTCGACTATTAAAAGTGCATCCGAAGAATTATCAAAAAAAGACTTGTACCATTGGAGTTTTTTTTCAATTAGTACGATGTCTTTTATGGTTGTTTTGACTGTCTTTTTTTTTTGCTTTGCTGCTACTTCCACTTTTACTTTCTGCTTCTATTTTAATTTATTTTGTTTTTTCTTCAGGTTTAGGAATTATTTTCTTAGATGTATCTTTCAGGGTATTATCCTTTTGAGTAGAGTCCTTTTTTGAATCGAAGATATTAATGGGAATCTTCGGAAGATTAATTTCCGGTTTGATTAAGTCAGGATTAAGAATAGCTTCCTTTGCTTTTTTAAATATACTGGTAGGGTCTTTAATCATGTCCATCGGATTAAATTCAGCTTTGCCCCTGTCGGGTGGTTTTTGTTCAGTTGGTAATTTTTTAAGAGCCTGGTCAATTTTTATAGGTGTAATGGTTTTCCTGATTTGCTGTCTTTGCTTCAAAGAATCCGGAATAGGCTTGCCGCTTCTAACCAGAAGAAGATAAGTTACGGAAATCTGGACATCTTTGGCATATTCTGTTCCGGGAAACTTCTCGATTAGTTTCTGATAATAATATAATGCACTGTCAATATTCTGAATATTTTTCTCGTAGACCCAGCCAAGTGCATAGAGAGAGCGGGGTGCATACGGTGAAGCAGGATACTGATACCAGATTTTCTGAAATTGAGAAACAGCGAAGTTGTACTCTTTGCTTTGTCTTAGTTTATTTCCCGACCGGTAAAGGTCTGCAACCGAATCAATTACAAAATATTCGGTGTAACCTTGTTTCTGCATTGCATCCTTTCCGAAATCCGTTAACGGATATTTGTCCACGATGACTTCCAGAAGTGAATCGGCTAATAACGGGTCAGTATCCTTTATCAGTCTTGAATACGCATAAAGATACCTTGCTGTTTGTTTGTCTTTCACGGGTGAAATCTCAGCGGCAGATTTGAAATAATAGATTGCAGAATCTTTGTTAGCCAATTCCTCATGTACCCTTCCGAGTTCAAATCTGTTTAAAGCAAGTAAACCTTTAATTGTGTCGTTTGGAGTCTCGCCTGATTTTACTAATTTTAGTGTATGTTCTTCAACTGTGTGCTTCTGCTCCCAAGTGTTTAAAAGGTAAAAAAGTTTTTCGGAAGTTGAATAAAAGGTAGCTTTCTGATTTCTTGTTCTTGCGAAATACTTTCGTGCAGTAGGATAATCTTTAATTTTATAAGCATCAATCCCTTTTTCGAAATAAACCGAAAGAATCATTGGATTATTCACATAAGCAGAATCTGCAAATTTTTCAGCAACTTTAAGTTCATTCTCCTTATTCTTAAGCTTGAGGTTAAGCATTTTTGCTGCAAAGACATACGATTTCCATTCAGAGTATTTGCCATCGTTATCGAGGTCGTCAATGATTTTTTCGGCAGGTTCATATTTTTCAATACGTATGAGACTCATTGCCCTGTATAATTTTGATTCAAAATCGGACAGATAATCAGGGCTGAAGTTTTGAACTTTTGCAAAAGCTTTTTCGGCTTCTTTAAATTTACCGAGTCTATAAAAAATTGAACCCATATCCACCTGCCATTTTGCTTTTTGCTCGTTATCGTCACATTGAGCAATCGCCTGACGATATGGTTTAACAGCTGACTCAATATCATTTTCAAAGATTGCTAAATCAGCCTGCAATCTGAAAGCCTGAGATAAGATGTCATATCTTTTTTTTTGCCATGCAATGTCAACTGTTCTTGAAAGCATGTTTTTACCGGCAAAAAACCGTCTCTGAATGAGCATGTTTTCTGCAAAGAGCAAATGACAATCGGGTGACAGGTCGCCAGCTGGAAACATATCAATCAGTTCCCCGCATTTTATTTGTGACGGGAGCCATTCGTTCCTGTAGAAATATGCTTTTGCCATCAAATAGAGGGAGCCTTCGATAAACGCACTTTGAGCGTGATTGGCAAGTATCTTGGAACCTTTGATAATAACAGAATCCAATTTTACTTTTACGGGCTGGAGTTTTTGCTGTTCAACGATAAATTCATTCATGAACGGAGGCGGACCTGATTTCGCTAATGTTGGTATGTAATTTTTGGGTTCGGGAATGATAACTCTGGGAGTTACTCTTTTTTTCTCTTCCTGATAGCTGAATTCATCTTCAGACTCTGAGAGCAGCCTGTTTGCATTATAATAAGTATTGAAATAGGTTGTGAAATTGTCGTAAGGGCTGCATCCGCCTGCCAGCAGCAAGCTCAATAAAAGTACGAAGGTACTCTTTTTTAGGTTTAATTTCATATTTTCGTCAGTATATAAAACAAAAAGAGTAAAAAAAACGCATCAACAACCTAAATAATTAATTTGCACGAAAACCAAAACTCAATATAAATATTTTGGCTAATATTAGCAACACGTTGTAAATTATTTATTATTGCAAAGTCAATTTACGTTTTTCCTGAAAGCGGATTTTATGAAACTGCCAAAGGAGAGAGCGGTTTCCAATTCTTTTGTATTATTTGTATCGGGTGATGGGTTAATTCTTGTTTTGAGGGATTTTTGAACGGAATTTACAGGATGTTCTTTATTTTCTGTAAGGTCAGCCAAAGTATTTATATTGTTGTCTGTAACGCCAATTAAGAGTGTGTTATCGCCCGCCTTAATCAGATACAGATGAGATTTTGGCTGAAGGGAAATTTTAGAAATGACTTGTAAATCTAATTGATTAACAATTTTCTTTCCTTTTTTTGCATATTTCTTTATAATCATTAGCAGTACAGCCAGTCCGGCAACCACACTGACTAAAGTGGCAAAAGCCTTTAAAATTGATGCATCCGGCATAAAATTCCATCCTGAAATTATTTAAAAAAACTATCTTTTTGCTGCTCTGATTCTATCGGTCGGGTCAATCAGAGTAGTAATTCTGATACCGAAGTGCTTGTCAATAACAACCACTTCACCTTCGGCAACTTTTTTACCGTTAATTAACACGTCAACCGGCTCGCTGATAAGTTTATCGAATTCAATCACTGAACCTCTGCCTAAACGCAGAATATCTCTGATTAACATGTTGGTTCTACCTAATTCGATTGATATGGGAAGCTGAAGGTCGTAAAGAAGTTCCAGCTTTGGGTCTAAAGGAGAATAGATGGAAGATTTAGACCCGATTTCAAGTTCCGGAAACTGCGGGGATTCAACTTCGGCACTTACGGTGCCGGTATCCGGCTCAGAATCCGATTTATCGAGTCCGCCTCCAATCAGGGCATCAATTTCTTCTTGAGTAATCGCCATTATTATTCCTCCGATTTATATGAAATATTATCTTCAATAAGGTCTTCATCTGTTAATACCCTTGTGATTCTAACAGCTTTTTTTCCGTCAACACTGCCGGGACGTGCTGCAAGTTTTCTTTTTCCGGCAACCATAATTTCAATTTCCTGATTTATTTTCTTTTTCAGTTTCAATACATCACCCACCTGAAGGTCAACTAACTCACTAACGGTGATTGCTGCTTTACCGAGTTCCGCAATAATCGGCAAATATGTGCTTGACATCTGCTGACGAAGAATTTCGATATTCTCCTTCATTCTCTGAGGTGTCTGCCTGATTACGGATGTTGTGATTTGCTGACGGTTCAGACGAGCTAAGACTTCTTCCAGTGCAAACGTTGGAAAGCATATGTTCATTGGGTAAGTGTGCATTCCGATATTAACGTCGAATGAAATCACGACAACTATTTCAGAGGATGGGGCAATCTGAACAAAATCTGCTTCCATCTCGAGTCTGAGATATTTGAAATTCAAATCGGTTATTGCTTTCCAGGCATTTTGTAAATCCGAAAGAGCATGCTCAACAACCCCCCTCGCGACAGCCTGCTCTATCGGAGTTATTGAACGTGGTTTTGCCTGTACCTCGGCAGTTCCTCCGAGAAGTCTCTCAATGACTGTTAATGCAAGCTGGGGGCTGATTTCCATTATCCCGTTGCCGTCTGTCCCTTCGATTTCAAATACATATAAACAGCTTGGATTGGATACTGAAAGTATGAACTCTGAATAAAAAAGCTGGTCAACCGATGTTACTGAGATGGAAACAACTGTCTGAAGTTTTGAAACGAGATAATAACCGAACACTTCGGCAAAGCTTTCATGTACAGTTTGGAGAGTTCTGACCTGATTTTTGGATATGC
>Ga0172370_10011208_pt1 | contig 10145 bp, 3 predicted proteins | sample LakKiv5m_FD_114538 | JGI IMG/M metagenome (GOLD analysis project Ga0172370, IMG submission 114538) | Freshwater microbial communities from Kabuno Bay, South-Kivu, Congo - kab_022012_11.5m | ecosystem: Environmental > Aquatic > Freshwater > Lake | place: Democratic Republic of the Congo...
AGCGCGGTGGAGCAGCGGGTAGCGTGGGTGCCGCGCTGCGTTGCGGTCCAGTTGGTGAACGAGACCAGCGCCGAGTCGCCGGCCGCGAGGTCGGTGACTGTTTGCGTGTTGTTGTAAAAGGAGCCGATCTTGAACGTCACGGGGAACGTGGCAGAGCCGGTGCCGTAGTTCTTCACCCGGGCTCTCGGCGTGACGGCCGTGCCCGAGTCGATGATGCCGGTGGGCGCGACGATCGTGGTCACGCCGACGTTGGTGACCCTGACCGTTACGGAGCCGGGCAGCGTATCGTTGGCGTGGTTCTGGTCACCGGAAAGGGCGGTGGAGCAGCGCGTGGCATGGGTGCCGCGTTGCGTCGCGGTCCAGTTGGTGAATGACACCAGTACGGAGTCGCCGCCCGCGAGGTTTGAGACATTCTGGGTATTGGTGTAGAAGGAGCCGATCTTGAACGTGACCGGGAACGAGGCATTCGACGACCCGAAGTTCTTGACCCGGGCTTTCGGGGTGATGGTCGTGCCGGAGTCAACGGTGCCGGTCGGAGCGGTAATCTGGGTGACGCCGACGTCCGCGTGGATGATGCGGGCGCGGGCGTAGACGCCGACGTTGTAGTCCGGGATGGCTACCGGCGTGTCGCTTGATACGCCGGTAGCGTTCCACGCCAGGTGGGTGGCCGAGAAGTAGTTGATAGTGCCGGTCTTGGAGTCCGACACGTCGTCGATTGCGCGGACAAAGACCGTATCGGTCGTGTTGTTGGTGATGTAGGGTTCGCCTTCGGTCATGTCGAAGACGATGTTGTGATTCGGGAAAGCCTGGTCGGTTATCGGGAATCGCCACGTCCGGAAGTTCTTCTGCCAGTTCGGCGACGAGGGTCGGCCGACGCCGAGGCGAATGCCGATTTTGTCCCGGGCCGAGTGCGTTATCTTCACGCGGCCCAGCATGGTCGGCGAGTAGCCGATGAGGTCGTCGAGGTAGTACCCGGTTTGATGTGAGAGCACGGCGTTCCGGGCCGCGACGTACGACATCCAGCAGTAGCCGGACTGGCCCCAGTAGATGCCCCAGGAGTTGATAATCTTGAAGGCGCCCGGGCCGTCGTGGGTCGAGAGGGTATCATTGTAGCCGACGATGGTTATGGCGTGGCTGCCGCGGTCGCTGCCGCAGGTATCGGCCACGCAGTACTTGTAACCGAAGCTATCGACCCGGTCGAAGTTGTGGTAGACCTCGATGCCGATGACCGTCGTGTAGCCGCTGTCGATCCGGGCTTTTGCCTTGTTGATGCCGAGGGTGTCCTGCATCCAGAACCAGTGGGCGGAGTCGCCACGGTACGGAATGGCCCGGGCGTAGGCCGATTCGGAAGGCCAGGTCGTGCAGTCGTTCTGGTTGTAGGGGCAGTCGGCCACGGTCGCGCAGCCCTGGTCGGTGATGAGGGCGAAGGCGGTTGTAGTACTCGACCCCTGGTCGGCGCCGCCGTTGATCTGGTTATAAATGAACGCCGGGCTGAACTGGTGATTGGTGGTGGAGTCGCTCCAGTTGTGCTCGCGTTTCTCGTAATGGGTCTTCTGGTAGTACCCGACTGCCCACGCGGAACACGAGCCCTGCTGGCCCTGGTCTCCGACCGGCGGCATCTGGTTGGACAGGTCGGCGGACACGCTCAGGTGGCGGGGAGGCTCGGGAAGGAGTGTGTCCTGCACCATCCATGGAACCGTGCGCGGGTCCTCGCGAATCAGGCCGCAAGGATGCAACCCGGACAAAGTCGAATGTCGAGTGTCGAGTGACGAATGATTGCGGTCGGAAATCGGCTGCGCCCGGGCGGCGGCAATCAAGAGCGTCGCGGCGACAAGGACGAGAGAACGGGCGACGCGCTTGAATCTCATGCCGGCACTCCCAACCGGGGAGAGCAGATGGTCAACACCGAGGGTGGCAGCATGGATTTCAGCGGGGAGACGAACTCAACCGGCCGGCGGCGGTCCGAGCCCAGGGACACGTCATCATTTGATTTTACCGAGGCGGGCGGTGACGTCAAGCGGGCAGAACCGGCTGACATAAAAGCACGGTTATCAGTGTGCCGGCCGAGAATCGTCGCCCGGACGTTCTGAAACACGGGGCTCACGCGCGAAAGGGGCGGGACGACGACGTCCCGCCCCTCAAGAGTAATCTTCGGACTAGTTCAACTTCACCGTCTTGCGGGTGAGCGTGACATCATCGCTCTCGAACCGCCAGAAGTAAACGCCGGGCGCGACGCTGCGCCCCGCGTCGTCGCGGCCATCCCAGGATAGGGAGTAGAGGCCAGCGACTAGCGATTGGCGACCAGCGAGAGTCCGGACCAGGGAGCCGGTGACGGAGCGGACCGTGAGAGTTAGCCGAGTGCGGCGCGGGAGGCTGAAGCGGATTGTGGCCTGTCCTCGCATCGGGTCCGGCACCGGCCGTTCGAGCGCGAGGACGCGCGGTTGACCGGATTCGTCGGCGATGCCGGTGAAGATCCCGACGACAACCGAGTCCGCGATGGTGTCGTTGGCCGGGTTCATGTCGGTGGCAAGCAGCGTTGCGCCGACCGTCGGGAAGGTGCCGAGCGCGAGCGCGGTCCAGCCCGCGAAGTCAAGCGTGTCGCTCTTGCCGGCCCCGAGTATGACCGACACCGTATCCGCGTAGTCGGCGCCGACGGCGAACCGCACGGCGAGGGTCTCGGTGCGGTTGCCGATGTTCTTGATAACGGCCCGCGGCGCAATCGTGGCGCCGGAGTCGACCGTGTCCGGCGGCGCAAGCAGTTGGGTGCAGGCGATGTCGCGCACCCGCACAATCACGGAGCCGGTCTTCTTGTCGTTGCCCGGGCAGTAGTCGCCGCTGAGGAAAGTGGAGCAGCGGGTAGCGTTCACTCCGCGCACGGTCGCGGTCCACGGGGCGAAAGTCACCGTCGCCGAATCCCCGGGCGCCAGGCTGGTTACAGTCTGAGTGTCCGCATACGCGCCGATGCGGAAGACCGCCGAGAAGGATTCGGTGTTGATGCCATAATTCCTGACTCGGGCCTTCGGCGCAGTGGCCGAGCCCGAATCGACCAGGCCGGTGGGCGCGGTCAGCCAGTAGGCGCCGACATCATGGAGCTTGGGGATTCTGGCCCGGGCATAAACCGCCGAGTTGTAGTCCGGGATGCTGACCGGCGTATCCGAGGAGACGCCGGTAGTATTCCACGTCAGCTCCTGGGTCGAGAAGTAGTTGATGGTACCGGTCTTGGAGTCGGAGACATCGTCAGTACACCGTACGAAGACCGAATCGGTCTGGCCGCCGGTGATGAGCGGTTCGCCTTCGGTCATGTCGAAGACGATGTTGTGGTTGGGGAACGCCCGGTCGGTCTTCGCGGAGCGCCAGCTCCGGAAGTCCTTTACCCAGAGCTGGGATGAGACGGTGCCGACGCCGAGGCGGATGCCGATCTTATCACGCGCCGCGTGGGTAATCTTAACGCGACCGAGCATGGTCGGCGAGTAGCCGATAAGGTCGTCGAGGTAGAAACCGGCCTGGTTCGAGAGAACCGCATTTGTCGCCGCGGCGTAGGACATCCACCAGTATCCGGCCTGGCCCCAGCCCAGGCCCCATGAGTTGACCATCCGGAAGGCGCCCGGACCGTCGTGGGTGGAGATAGTATCGTTGTAACCGACAATCGTCACCGCGTGGCCGCCGCGGTTGCCGCCGTAGGTGTCGGCCACGCAATACTTGTAGCCGTAGTTCTGGATGTTGTCAAAGTTTGAGTAGACCGAAATGCCGATAACCGTGGTGTAGCCGCTGTCGATCCGGGCCTTCGCCTTCTCGATGCCGGCCGAGTCCTGCATCCAGAACCAGTGGGTGGCGCCGCCGCGGTACGGGATGGCGCGGGCATAGGCAGATTCGGAAGGCCACGTCGTGTAGTCGTTCTCGTTGTAGGGGCAGTCGGCCACAGTCGCGCAACCCTGGTCTGATATCAGCGCCAGAGCCTCCGAAAACCCGGCGCCCTGGTCGACGCCGCCGTTGAGCTGGTTATAGGCAAACGCCGCGCTGAACTGGTGATTGGTCGTGGAGTCGCTCCAGTTGTGCTCGCGCTTCTCGTACTGGGTCTTCTGATAATACGCGATGGCCCAGGCGGTGCAGGAACCCTGCTGGCCCTGGTCGCCGACCGGCGGCATCTGGTTGGACAGGTCGGCCGACACGCCCAGTCGGCCGGAACCGCCCGGGACGAGCTTATCCTGAACCATCCACGGAATCGTGCGCGGGTCTTCGCGAATCAGGCCGCACGGATGGAGCGGCTCGGCCAACAGCGCGGCCGGGCCGAGCAGTACCGCGGCGACGATGAGAAAACGGCAGCAGACATTCGGTCTCACGTACATACCTCCCGACAAAGAAAACTATGAAGGTCTATTTCGTTAGTGGGGTACCCGGACTCAGGGACAGCGAACACCGCATCCAGCGGGTGGCGACCCGTGCCCATGGGCAACGTCACCATAACATTCTACAAGACTGCGCCCGAACATCAAGGTCAGGCGAGGGACGGATTCAAACTACGTCCTCCGGTCAAACGCAAGGGCGGGACACATGAGTCCCGCCCCTCAAGTTCGTCGAGCTTATTCTACCTTGATCGCCTTGCGCGTCAGGGTGGCGTTCTCGCTCGTGAGACGGTAGAAGTAGACGCCCTGGGCCACACTCCGGCCGTGGTCATCGCGGCCGTTCCAGGCCGCGGTGTAGAAGCCCGGCTCGGCGAGGCCGGAGAAGAGGCTGGCCACTTTACGACCGGCCCGGTCGTAGACCGCGAGGTCGAGCTTCAGCGCGCGCGGGACCGCGTAACTGAGCCGGGTCCTGCCCCGGAACGGGTTCGGGGCCGCGGCCAGCAGGGCCAGCCGCTGCGGCAAAGCAGTCCCGGCCACCGGTTCTTCCACCGCCACCCGGGGCGCGTCGGTCGTGTACTTGACCGCATGGCCCGGCACCCAGGATGACGCGCCGCGCGTATAGGCGTTCTCGTTCAGGCAGGTTATGCCGATGGCCAGGGTCGGGTCCTGCATACCCACGCATGAACTCGTGGTCTGGGCCGCGGTCAGGTACTGGAACTCGAACTCGCAGTTACCGTCCTCGGCCGCGAGCGTGGTGTCGTACATGACGACCTCGTACTTCTCAAACGCGGCCTGGTCGGACCAGTACGGTATCGAGTCGTACTCGATGATGAACCGATGATGAGCCGCGTCATGGTAGTACCAGATGCCGTGGCCGGACGGCGGATAGCAGTCGTCCCAGTTAAGGGCCAGCGCCGGGATGGGAAGCGTGGCTGAGGGCAGGGAAACATTGCTGAGCGTGTGGTCAGAGGTGGCGCCGAGGCCGACCCAGCCGTTCGAGCAGACCGAGAGCGTGGTGAAGTTCTGGCCGTAGAACCGGAAGGGGCCGAATTCGGTCGGCAGGTTGACCTGGCAGGTTGTGTCGTCGGCGAGGTCCAGACGGGTGCCGACGCCGGCGACCTCGACCCAGTCGAACTCGGGCCGTTCGGAATAGCCCGAGTCCACCTCGTCGTAGGCCCAGTACTGGGCCGGGGTCCGCGGGCCGTCCGGAATCGGGTCGCGGGTGCGAATGACGCCGACACTGATGCTGAAGCCGAGTTTCCATGACGCACTTGGGACACGATCCGAAATGGAGGACATTTGGCCGCCGAGGCCCCTGTCCGACAGCGCGGTCATGTCCCGCGTGCCGGTGGTGACGACCAGCGTGCACGGTATCTGGGTTTCGCGCGGAATCGAGGAGTCGGCGAAGATGGTGAAGCGGTCGCCGTTGTTCGAGCCGGTCGAGTCCTTCGCGATGTAGCCGAACGAGCCGGTTGAATCGGTGACGTGCAGCCGTGAATCGGTCGAGCGCAGTATCCCGGTGATGCCGTAGCCGTTGCCCAGGCCGGTGTTGCGGAGGGTGACGATGGCGTCGCCGGTCTCGCCCGGGTCAATCATTCCGTTGCCGTCGCCGCCCGGCGGCGGATCCTCGGCCACGTAGGAGACATAGCCGAGCCTGGCCGTTCCGACCAGCAGGGTCAGGGGAGACGTCCACGTCGAATCGCGTGAGTCCCTGGCCGCGACCGTGAACTGGAGCGCGTAGCCGTTGGTGCAGGATGCGGCGACTGCGAACTTGAAAGAGTTCGCGCCGGTCCAGGCCGAATCGCCGGCCGCGATGTCGCCAAGGGTCTTGAGCGTGTCGAGCAAGGTGATGTTGGGGTCGCTCTTGCGCAGCCGGGCGGTGACTCCCTGCGCCGGCTGGCTGCCCCAGTTCTTCAGCCACATCGGCAGATTGATGGTCTCGCCCGGGTTGATGATGGCGTCGTTGTTGCCGCCGGCCGAGTCGTCAATCGTGTGGTGCAGATACATCACGTACGGGCCGTTCGGAGGCAGGGCAAGGCAGTGGCCGAGATGCGGGGCGAGATTGTGGCCGGTCACGGTCACAAAGACGGTGTCGGGTGCGAGGGTCGTGATATTCAGCGTCACCTGGCCGGAACCGTTGGTGTAGCCGCTGGCCCAGGCGTTCGTGTCGCTCTTCGCTGACGCGCAGACCAGCGCCCCCGCCACCGGATTGCTCCCGGACGTGACCGAGACCGGCAAGGCGTACGAGCCAACCGGGATGACCGCCGGATAGGTCACGACCAGCGGCCTGGGTTCGAGCGAATAGACGTCGGTCGCGCCGTCGCCCATACAGTTGTACATCTCAAAGTAGCGCCGGGTGGTGCCGTTGTCGCCGAGTTGCTGGTAGAGTTTCACCTTCGCCTTGTTGAACCCGCCCATCACCCAGGTGTAGCTTGAGTCGAACATGTAGTCGGCGACCCGGCGTTCGAGCGTGTCGTCCTCGGTCCAGTAGGACGTAACCGACGAGGCCATCGAGACGATGCCGCCCTTGCGGCCGAGCCGAATCCACGTTTCGGAAAAGCACTCCGGGTAGCTCGACGACGAAAAGTCGCCGCAAAGGCAGGCGTAGGTCTGGACGTACGGAATCATGTCGGCGTTCGACAGCGCCCGGACGTCGTCCGAATGGAAAATGATGCCCGGGTCGGACCAGCCTTCTTCGGAGCCGTGGCCGGAATAAGTGACCCACGCGCGGCCGGTGTTCAGGGCCGAGTCAACCGGCGTGCCGCTTTGGTAGTAGGTCCAGAGCGAGTCGCAATCCGTGCCCATCGGTCTTATCTTTGCCATCACGTACTTGTGCGTGTTCTCGGCGATCTGGTGGCTGCCGCCGTCGGCTGACGCGACGAAATAGGCCTTCTTCGTCCAGGCGGTACCGCTCGACCAGTTGTTTTGTTCGTACCGCATCAGCTTGTCCACAAACGAGTCGAGCTGGGCAGCGCTCGCGACCGAGGCGCGACTCAGGTCGAGGTCAGGCCAGTAGTCGCTCCCTTCGCAGAGTGAGTAGTTCAAGTCGGTGGGCGGGTTGCCGTCGCCCGAGCCGGTGAAACAGCCGATGCGGTCCACATCGCCGACCAGCAGCACAAAGCTCGGCGGAATCGACCAATTGGCGTAGGCGTTCTGGATATAGGCCTTGACCGTGTCCTTGTTGCTTCCGCCGACCTGGGTCAGGTTGCGTACGAAGACGTGGAAACCCTTGCGCCGGCGCCATTCGGCAAGCGGCGCGATGTTCGACTGCCACGCGTCCGGCACGATTATCAGGCAGCCGACGGGCAGGGCCGGGCCGAGATTGGCTCGGAACCGCTTCTCGTTGACGACGATACCTTCGAGTCGACCCGCGAACTGCGCCGACGAATAGCGGCGGAGCATCGCGCGGGTCCTCGCCCAGTCCGCACCCGTCCACTTCACGGTCACCGTCATTTCCGGTGCGTACTCCACGGTGTTGCGTACCGGGTTGTAGCCGACGGGCCGAATCTCTATCACCGCCACGCGGCGGCCGCGCGAAATCGCAACCTCGACCAGCCGGGCTCCGAGCTCGGGCGCGTACGCGTCGGTTGAGTAGACCCTGCTGTCGAGCGCGAATGCCGGAGCCGCACCGGTTTTCGGGATGGGAGCCTGGCGCGGAACCACCGGGAGGGAAAGCTGCTGCGTCTCGGTCGTACCGATGTCAGCCGATACTTTCACCTCGCAGCCGTATGGAATCTCGACAAGCTGCCGATAGACCGGAACTGCAGGACTGCCTACTCCCACTGCCAGGCCGGCTCCGGGCAGAGCCAGCGTGGCGTACAGGCCGCCCGGCTCCAGGACGGTTCCGACTTCCAGCGTCGCCGGAGCCAGAGACAGCATGCCGCCATCCTGCCGCTCGGACCAAGTGACTGCATCGGCCGCAAACGTCATCGCGACCGTAGCCATCAAAACAACAAACGTCTTCATCGATCTGCCTCCTGAAAAAGCGCTGCTGCCAGCATCAGCAAAAGGAAGTTCACGACCATTGACGGGCCTGAAGAAGATTACCGAAAGCGGCGTCCGGGGTCAAACGGGCAAGACCAAGAGCGCGTGCGCAAGTCACCACCGAAGTCAAGGCGCAGGTCTCTTTGAGAGTCGCCTTCGGAGTGCCTCCGAGATTCCTGCCGCAAATCGGCCTGATGACCTCGCCATGAGTCGCTTACCGGGTACAGTTGTGAATCGGAGTGGCAACCCGTCCGCAAGTCCCGCTCGGATTCGCGCTGAGCACCGCGCGGAGAACCGGACCGAAAGTCACGGGGCATCTTTATCTGCAAATCCTCTTCCGAGCCACCACGTGAACCGTTCCCGGGACGGTTCCCGGGGCGACTCCCAAGATGTCGTTTGCAGCGGCCTCTGTCGCCCCAAGTCCATTAAGTTGCAGTTTTTCAAAGAGTTCGTCCGATGACGGCTAACAAGTGAACAAAGATAGCTGAGCAAATCCGGCTGCTGCGGCCATACAGATAGATGGGAGAGCGCGAGTGTGAAGTGAGAGTCTCGGGAAAGTGAAGTTCCTTTCACAGGTGGCACCCGGTGAGGAGTATAAGTTGGTGAGGCGCACGGAAAGGGACTGCGGAAAACGGGGAATGTACCGCGCCGAGTTCGACGCAGGCGCTCAGTGGGACTGTCCCTGGTTTTCCGCGGGTGTGGGGAGACCCGGCCGCGCGGGGACCAGTAATACAGAATGTCCGTAAACAGTAAAGGAGATATCATGACCGACCCGACTCAGAGACTGAACAACTGGACGATAAAGACCGATACCGGCAAGGTGAAGGCAATACTCGATGACATGAGGCCGGACATGCTCAAGCACTACGAGGCCGCAATCGCAAGCCTCTGCGAGATGGAGACCAAGGCCCGGCAGACGCTCAACTCGGCCGGTGTCCAGACCATCATGTATGTACCGTACCTGAGCTATGCGCGGCAACTCTACAAGCTCTCGCGTCAGCGGGGCATCTCGGGCGAGAGCTTCGCGCTCCAGGCTCAGGTCCTGCTGGACAAATGGGCCAGCCGCGGCCTCGACGCCGCCGTCCTCGCCCGCATCAGGACTGAGGTCTTCGATGCCGTCGCGCCTGCGCCGTGAGCCGCCGGTCGTCCATCCTCGTTAGCTTGACTTGAGGCGCATGCCGCATATTCTCACATCTGCAATGGCCATACAATTGCCGAGGGATCTCGATGCCCGTGTCCAAGCCGCAGTCCGCCACTTCTGGTCCACCCGCACCGCCCAGACCCTCAAGCAGCAGCGCGGCAAGAGAGCTGACCAGGGCGCACGCAGCGCGGTCACTGGCGGCGCTCAGATGGACGGGTTCTGCGACCTGTTCGCCCGGCTCATCCGCGACGCCGGCATGTCGGAAGACTGCATCCATCGCTCCTCCAAACTCGAACTGCCCGGCTTCTACCGGCCGACCAAGGAATGGGACCTGCTCGTGGTCAGGAATGGCCAGTTGATCTGCGTGCTTGAGGCCAAGTCGCAGGTCGGCCCCTCATTCGGCAACAACTTCAACAATCGCACCGAGGAAGCGATCGGCAGCGCGGTCGACCTCTGGACGGCCTACCGGGAAAAGGCCTTCAACCTCGACGTCAAGCCCTGGCTCGGCTACCTGTTCCTGCTCGAAGACTGCCCGCGTTCGCAATCGCCGGTCTCGGTGCAGGAGCCGCACTTCCCGGTCTTCCCCGAGTTCAAGACCGCATCGTACGCCAGACGCTACGAACTCCTCTGCCGCAAACTCGTGCGCGAGAACAAGTACAGCATGGCCGCGTTCCTGC
>Ga0172370_10011210_pt1 | contig 10144 bp, 5 predicted proteins | sample LakKiv5m_FD_114538 | JGI IMG/M metagenome (GOLD analysis project Ga0172370, IMG submission 114538) | Freshwater microbial communities from Kabuno Bay, South-Kivu, Congo - kab_022012_11.5m | ecosystem: Environmental > Aquatic > Freshwater > Lake | place: Democratic Republic of the Congo...
CACTTTCCGCCCAAGTCACCGGCCTTTCCGGCTGGAACATCTTTCTGGATCCGGGCCACAGCCAGAAAGAGAACATGGGCATCTATGGCTATTCCGAAGCGGAGAAAAATCTCCGCGTCGCGCTTAATCTTCGTGACATGTTGCTCTCGACGACGGATATTGACACCGTCTACATTTCGAGGACGGACGATCAGGAAGTAGTGTCACTCAGCCAAAGGACGGATTACGCCAACAGCGTCGGCGCGGCCTGGTTTCATTCTATTCACAGTGACGCCGGCTCACCCGACGCCACCAGCACGCTGCTACTTTGGGGTCAGTATGAAAATAATCAGGAAAAAGTGCCTCACGGCGGCAAAGCGATGTCCGACATCATGATCGACATCCTAACTCGCGGAATGAGGACCGGAAGTCGAGGCTCGGTTGGCGACCACACCTTTTATGGCACGTGCCCAAGCTCCCGGCCTTGTCCGTATTTGTGGGTGAACTATTATACCAGCATGCCATCGGAATTGAGTGAGGCCGGATTTCACACCAGTCCCACACAAAACCAGCGCAACATGAACGCCGAATGGAGGCGTCTGCAGGCCAGGACGTATTATTGGTCCATCCTCAAATTCCACGGCATCCAGCGGCCTTTTGCGGGTACATGCGCCGGTTTCATAACTGACGCCGAAACCGGCGTGCCGTTGAATGGCGCCAAAGTGCATCTGAGCGGCGAGACCTATACAACGGATTCGTTTGCCTCGCTCTTCTATCAATACACCAATGACTCGGAGCTTTTGCACAACGGCTTTTACTATTTCGAAAATCTTCCCGACAGCGCGCTGCACATGATCGTTGAAGCCGATGGCTACAATGCCGATACGCTGCTGGTCAGTATCTCCGACACCTTCTTCACTTTTAAGGATATAAAACTGCTATCAAATGTAGCGCCTTTTGTCCAGTCAACGACGCCCGTTGGCGGCGACACCACCTTTCCTGCTTGGGACGATATTGTCATAGAATTTAGCCGTAGGATGAATCGGGCAAGTGTTCAGGCTGCCTTTCAAATTACCCCTTCGGCCAACGGCAGCTTTTCCTGGCAGGATAACGACACGCAGATGATTTTTCACGCCGACACCCTATCGTTCGAGACCAGTTACCTCATCACCATCGCCGGCACCGCCGTCGATGTTTACAACCATTACCTGGACGGCAATGGTGACGGAATTGGCGGCGACTCATATTCACTCAGTTTCGAGACCGGGCCGCCGGACATCGCGCCGCCGGTTGCCGTTACCATCTACCCGGCAAATGCCTCGACCAATGCAGAAATTCAACCTATTGTCAGCATCACTTATGACGAGCAGATTGATCCCGCTTCTCTGACAAGCGACATCTTTAAATTAGAGAATCTGAGCAACGCGCAAGCAGTTCCCGGCTCGCTGCAGCATTACGTGGTGAACAACCAAAGCGTCTTGAACTTTTTTCCGGCCGAGGTGCTGCGGCCTAATCAGGGATATGCATCCAAAATTGCGGCGGGCGTGCGCGATCTCTTTGGCAATCAGGACTCAACTCCTAGGACTTATCGTTTCAAGACGGTGAATTATGCATTAGAGACCACCAGGATCGATGACTTTGAAGCCAATGTCACCACGAATTGGTGGGTTCCACAGCAAAGCGGCAGCACCAGCGGAATTATTACGGACAGCACGTTCCGCGACGTAGAATCCGGTTTTACCAATGTATTGACCAAAAGCGTCACAGCTCTGAAAATTCATTATGGCTGGGACGTGATTGCTTCCACTTGGCTCATCCGCGACTACCTCAGCGGCGGCAAGCCGAGGACCGTTCAATTCGATAAAAGCTACACCTTGCAGGTTTATGTTTTTGGTGGCGGCAGCGGCAACCAATTCCGCTTTTGTTTAGATGACAATTTGCCGACGGAAAAGGCCGCTAATCATGAAGTCGGTCCTTGGTACACCGTTGACTGGATTGGCTGGAGGCTTGTCTCCTGGGACATGACCGGCACCGCGCCCGGAACCTGGCTTGGCGACGGGCAATTGGACGGCGTCCTACGAATCGACAGCATTCAACTGACCTACAATCCCGGCAGCCCGGTCATCGGGCAATTTGTCTTTGACGACTTGCAGGTGGTCAAGAGGATCGCAACCGAGGTTGAGCAGCCGGTTATAGCCTCTCAGCCGACTGATTACGATCTGCTACAGAATTACCCCAATCCCTTCAATCCGGAGACGACCATCAGCTTTCGGGTTCCTGAAACCGGAAACGTTTCGATTGTCATATATGATGCCCTGGGTAAGAAGGTTCGTGCTTTGGTTCAAGAGAATAAGCCCGTGGGCGAGTACCAAGTCCGCTGGGATGGCAAGGACGATGCTGGCAGACAAGTCGCTAGCGGCATCTACATTTGTAGATTGAGTGCCGGCGCATTCACTGAAAGTATTCGCATGACATTTATCAAATAGAACAAAGATAAACCTCACAGGTCTCCGAGACCTGTGAGGTTTGCACCTATCAGCAGGAGGAGCCATGCAAGAGCAGGAGATAACCAGACGAAATTTCATCAAAGAAGTGGCCGGGGCAACCGCTGCGCTTTCCATCGTCGGCTGCGCCACCATGCCGGCCAAAACAACCACGCGTATTATCGGCGCCAATGACCGCCTTAGAATAGGCGTCATCGGCTGCGGCGGCATGGCCAATGGCCACATGAAAGCTCTCAAAGCCATGAAGGATTCGGATAATGTGGACATCATGGCCGTATGTGACATTTGGGATAAGCGTCTGGCCAAAGCTGCCGACTCAACCGGAGCCAAAGCGGTCAAAAATTACCAAAGCATCTTAGACGACAAGGACATTGACTATGTGCTGATCGCCACGCCCGAGCATTGGCACCATCGCATGGTTTTGGACGCCCTCGATGCGGGAAAGCACGTCTACGTGGAAAAGCCGATGACACATACCATCGAGCAGGCTAAGCAAGTGGTCAAGAAGATGGTGAATTCCAAGCTAAAGCTCCAAGTCGGCGTACAAGGAATGTCGGATGATTCTTACATTACAGCCAACAAGTACATCAAAGAAGGCGCGCTGGGCAAAGTGGTGATGGCGCACATCGACTACTCGCGCAATTATCCCGATGATTTTTGGGCCTATGAAATTGACGAGGACGCCAAACCGGGCATCAATCTGGACTGGGAAGCCTGGCTCGGTCCCGCTCCCAAGCGACCATGGGATGCGCGCCGCTATTTCCAATGGCGGCGGTACTGGGATTATTCCGGCGGCATCGCCACGGATTTGTTCGTTCATCGCATCACCCGCATTATCCGCTCAGTCGGCTTGACTTTTCCAGAATACGTCGTCGCCACCGGCGGCAAATGGAATTATGTTGACAGCGTTGCCGAGATTCCCGATACCTTCAACATGCTGGTGGATTATCCCGGAGGACCAACGGTGTTGGTGGTTTCCTCTATGGCAAATGACACCGCCATCCAACATCTTATTCGCGGCCATGATGCCACGTTAGAGTTCACGTCCACCGGATTTACCATTACACCACAAAAACCCACCAAGCGAAATGTGACGCCCAAGCCCGGCGAAACCGTCACTGAGGAGGAGGGCGTCATTACCCACACGAAAACGGGCGCCGAGGACGTCAGCTTACATCACCGCAACCTTCACGCCGCCATCCGCCAAGGCGAGCCGCTTAATTGCAATCACATGCTCGGTTACTATGGCGTGGTTGCTTGCATGATGGGCGTCATCTCTTTGCGCCAGCGAGAGTACTTGAGATGGGACAAGAGTGCGCAGAAGGTGAGAATTGCGTAAGACTTCTTTCGTGGAGCAGTGCGACCTATGAATCTTGTCGAGCTTCAAGAACGCGTTGAGCAATGGGAAAACCTTCACACCGAATTTGCAGAATGGCCTATTCATGCGGATGATCTGGCGGCTGCTCTCGTGGCATTCGCCAATGCCGATGGTGGTCAGATCGATTCGGGAGTTGAGACGATGCTGATCTCATCAGGCGGGGGAAGAAACTGATTCGTCCGTTGATGGCCTCGGCTCACCGGGGAGCAGTATCTTACATTGCAGCAAAACTGGAGACGGCCTCTGGAAAAACTCGTGGATGACATAAATCGGATTCGTTCGGTTTCGCCCGGTCTGGCGGAGGCTGTGATCGATTCAGTCGCTCTCAGCGAAATGGGATGCCCTATCTCGCGCGAGACTCTCATTGCACTAGCCAACTACCATCAGCCCAATGCCCGGATACCTGCTCAGTTAGGAGAGATCAGGGACGATCCATGCTGGCAGGCCGTGGCGCCTCTTTTCTCCTTCAGCTCCAAAACCGACCATTTTAAATTCCATAACGAGGACATACCCAAGGGGCTTGTCGCAGCCGCTCAGCACGGTTTGCTGGGGTCGCGCACTGTGGGCGACGATGCCTGGAGGCGCGCCACACTGCAATTGGTAATTGCCAAAGGCAGTCACTTTTCCAGCTCAATGGCCTTGAATGCCTTCATCCGCAATTCTCCCAATCTAATCAGCAAAGGACTCGCCGTTGACTATATGCTGCAAATGCTGGCGGCTGGGAACCGGCATGGCCTTTATCTAAGACTGATTGTTGATGAAATTCTTGCTCTGGAAAACCATGAGAGGGTCGATCTACTGTTGGCAGCCGCTAAAGTCGCTCCTTTTGACGACTCTTTTTGGAACGCAGTCTGGAAATGGATTCAGAGTCATTACCCACAGAAGGAGCGGATGAGCGAGGTTTTGGAGCGGCTATATAAGGCAGGATGTAGAGCGTTCAGCATCCTGATCCCCCTGTTACATAATCTTCCGTCTGCCAAAGCTCGAGAGCGCGCTAAGGAATGGCTGGCTGAACCCACAACATCGTACGATGTCCTCTACCACTCTCTGGATTTTTTGGGTGATGAAGCCAAAGATGACGCCAAGAGACTACTAGCGAATCCCGCGACGGACCCTAAGGTGGTCTGCCGGTGTCTTGATACCTTGGGCGCAGAGGCTAAAGTCGATGCCAAGAGATTACTGGCGGATCCCGCTACCGATCCCAAGGTGGTTTGCCGCTGTCTCGACTTGTTAGGTGGAGAGGCTAAAGAGGATGCCAAAAGATTACTGGCAGAAAGAACGGATAAGGAAGTCCTCTGTCGCAGCCTTGCCTTGCTGGGTGAAGATGCAACGGAAGATGCCAAGAGATTGCTAACGGAAAGCAAGGATCAAGAAGTCGTCTGCCGTTGTCTTGCCCTATTGGGGGATGAAGCCAAAGCAGATGCTAAACGGTTTTTGGCGGATTCAAATACCCATTTTGCGGTTCTCTGCCGCAGTCTGGACTTGCTGGGCGAGGAGGCTAAGGAAGATGCTAAAAGATTGCTGGCGAATCCCTCTACCCACTTTGCGGTCCAGTGTCGCAGTTTGGATTTATTGGGCGAGGAGGCCAAAGGAGAGGCCAAGCAATTACTGGCGGTGAGCAAGAACAAAGAAGTCCTTTGTCGTTGCTTGGATCTGCTGGGCAATGAGGCGGAATCTTTTGTGGTGGAACGAATCCGTCGATGGCATGAGGCGGATCACAGCGTGCTGGCTCGATGTTTCAAAGTAGCGGGCAGCACGCCGCCGGCGCAAAAGCTGGTAGAAGAAGTGCTCATCAATTGGGATGAGCGTTATCCCCATCATCTTCGTATCGCTGCCCTTCGCTTATCGCCGGACAAGCCGCTGCGAATTCAGCGTGCATGCGAAGTCCTGCGCAATTGGAGCCACGAAAATCGTTCCTTGGTCAATGCAGCGCTGATAGTGCTTTGGAGTGACCATGACGCTACAACACAATGCTGTAGAGAGATTCTGGAAAGATGGCACCAGGAGATTTCCTATCCGCGTGAACGCCGGCTGCCGGTGTACGATGATCATATCATGAGGGCGATTTCCCATCCGGCGCTAAGGTCGGAAGCTGTCAAGACGGCACAAGGGATGTTGTCGGCGGAATCCAAGTCTCCGGGACTGTTGACCGATGCGTTGCGTAGACAGGCAGAAAGCGTTGCGGCGGGACGATGGTCGGATCGGGAAGCGTTAGAAGAGAGGACAGAATCTGGTGCTTGACCACGACTGTAAATGATACAGCTAAATATGGAGAGTTTTGGCGCCCCAAAACTTGATCTCTGCTATTGTATGGTCGCCTGCATGATGGAAGGCATTTCCTGCCGCTGGCGGGAGTATCTAAAATGGGATGCGAAGGCACAAAAAGTGAGGGAGGCGTAACAAGTTTAATGAACCTCACCTTTATCCCCGCTTTGCTAAGGATGGAATTTAGAGTAGATCCGTTTAGCCGAAAAAGTCAATCGGCGATCAGCTAAGAACTGGGTAACTTCACTGAAGCAAAAAAGATAACGGTTCCATTACGTGACAAAGTAAATCAATGGTGTCAGTAATGACTAACACAACTAATTCGCTCCTAAAGCCAAGTCGCAAATGGCTGATCTACGCCATCATCGCATTCGTTCTATTCATTGGCAATGTTGCGACCAATTTGGTTTCCAAGAACCTCGAGGAGTTCGTCAAGCCCTATCGCACAGTAGTTTGGTTGTTTTTCGTCGTGGCGTTGATCACTGCGGTTACTGTTGCAATCCTCGATGCGCGACGCACGAGTGATCGACTCGCTTCGACCGCCGGTGGCAATCTGATAGCGAAAAGTCGACAGCCGATCGTAAATGGTGGAACAGAGCAAGAGGAAAGCAAAATTGAACCATCCTCCACCTTGATCCGTCCCGGTAGCGCACCACCTCTTCCCAGTCTAATCATTGGACGCGAAGAAGCAATGCGTGATCTCAAAACTCGCCTTGGCATTGCTGGTAAAGGTCAAATACCTGCTCCCTTGCAGGTGGTCACTGTGGTCCGCGGCTGGCCGGGCGTTGGCAAAACTACACTAGCTGCTGCCCTCGCCCATGACGCGGACATCGCTCTAAAATTCCCCGACGGGGTGCTGTGGGCTTCTATCGGGCAGACGCCCAGCGTTCTCTCAGAACTCGCAGCTTGGGGTCGGGCTTTGGGCGCCTACGATCTTTTGCGCGCCAGCACCGTGGAAGAAGCCACCGCCCAGTTGAGTGCCCTGCTGCGGAACAAGCGAGTGCTTCTGATCCTCGATGATGTCTGGGAAGCTGAACACGCAGTCCCTTTCAAAGTTGGGGGAAGGGAATGCGCGATGCTCATCACCACGCGCGTCCCCGGCGTTGCGCAGGCGTTAGCACCCACGCCGAGCCACATCTACAACCTGGGCGTTCTCGCCGAGCAGAAAGCCTTTGAGCTTTTCCAGGCGCTGGCACCGACTGTCGCCACTCAATACCCAGCAGGGTCGCTTGAGCTGGTGCGCGAGCTTGAAGGTTTGCCGCTCGCGATTCAAGTGGCAGGGCACATGCTCAATGTGGAGGCCAGTTATGGTTTCGGCGTGGCACACTTACTTCAGGAACTGCGCGAGGGTTCCAAACTCCTCGAAGCCAAGGCTCCTGCTGATCGCGCGGACATCGCCAAAGAGAAGACCCCTACCTTAGCTGTGCTCTTGCAGAAAAGTACGGATCGTCTGGACAACGAGGTTCGCGAGCGGTTCGCATATCTCGGTGCTTTCGCCCCTAAGCCCGCAACCTTTGACTTGGCAGCCATGCAAGCCGTTTGGCAAGTGGAGGATCCGAAGCCTACCGCACACGTACTCGTTGAGCGCGGTTTGCTTGAACCGGTTCCGGGGACGGGCCGGTTCCAGATGCATGCTCTGTTGGTTCTGCATGCCAGAAGTCTTCTTGCGGAGTGAGCTCCCATGCCGAGTTTACGCGAGGCCCAACTTCGTCACGCCAATTACTATCTCGATGTTCTCAGGACGACAAACCAGTTCTATGGCCAAGGGGGCGAGGCCATGAAACGTGGGCTGGAGCTATTTGACTTAGAGTGGGGCAATATACAGGCGGGTCTCGCGTGGGCTGAGGAGCAGGCGGAGGTAGACGACACAGCCGCTGCGTTGTGCACCAGGTTTTCCGGCTACGGAGCTCACTTATTCAACTTGCGCCAGCACCCGCGCGAACGGACACGCCGTCTACAGATTGCGTTGTCTGTTGCTCGACGACTGAGCGATCGCGCGAGCGAAGCCGTTGCTTTCGGTAACCTCGGTATTGCCTACTGTGACCTCGGGGAAGTCCGCAAGGCTATCGACTACTTTCAACAGCATCTCGCTATTGCCCAAGAGATCGGCGACCGCCACGGCGAAGGCACTGCGCTCGGTAACCTCGGCGTTGCCCACCACCACCTCGGCGAACTCCCCAATGCTATCGACTACTACGAGCAGCATCTCGCTATCGCCCGAGAGATCGGCGACCGCCACGGCGAAGGCAATGCGCTCGGTAACCTCGGCGTTGCCCACCGCGATCTCGGGGAAGTCCGCAAGGCCATCGACTACTCCCAACAGGATCTCGCTATCGCCCGAGAGATCGGCGACCGCGCGGGTGAGGGGCGTGCCCTTGGCAACCTCGGCGCTGCCTACCACGACCTGGGGGAAGTCCCCAAGGCCATCGACTACTTCCAACAGGATCTCGCTATCGCCCGAGAGATCGGCGACCGCGCGGGTGAGGGGCGTGCCCTTGGTAACCTCGGGTCGGCCTACCGCAGCCTCGGGGAAGTCCACAAGGCCATCGACTACTCCCAACAACACCTCGCTATCGCCCGAGAGATCGGCTACCGCCACGGCGAAGGCGCTGCCCTCGGCCAACTCGGCACTGCCTACCACCGCCTCGGGGAAGTCTGCAAGGCCATGGAGTACTACGGCCAGTACGTCGCGATTGCCCGAGACATCGGCGACCGCGGAGGCGAAGCGAACGCGCTCGCCTGCCTCGGCGCTGCTCACCACGACCTCGGGGAAGTCCACAAGGCCATCGAGTACTACCAACAGCTTCTCGCTATCGCTCGAGAGATCGGCGACCGCCACGCCGAAGGCACTGCCCTCGGCAACCTCGGCGTTGCCTACCGCGACCTCGGGGAAGTCCGCAAGGCCATCGAGTACTACCAACGGCTTCTCGCTATCGCTCGAGAGATCGGCGACCGCCAGGGCGAGGGCACTGCTCTGAGTAACCTTGGCGATGCCCATCACCTTCTGGGTGAATTTCGCAAAGCTATGGACTACGGCCAACAGCACCTGACTATCGCCCGGGAGATCGGCGACCGCGCAGGCGAGGGGATCGCCTTCTTTAACATGGGTGAGGCGATGTACCAACTCGGCGACCACGCGGTAGCCATCGCCCATGCGGAGACAGCACTGAAGATTTTCGAAGAGATCAAGGATCCGAATGCGAGTAAGGTGCGCGACCAACTTGCTCAGTGGCGCGAGCAGAATTAGCAGTGCGCTTTACACATCGCTACGAGGCTGCTCAGAAAATGGTGTCTTGCACAGCTTGTGGAGGCCTCTTCACTCTATAGACGAATGCAAGATACCGATTCCTCGTCGTGGCCCGAGGGGCGCAACTCGTCGCAATGATAACAATGAGAGCTTTTCACTAACCTGCTCATGCGGGCGTAGCTACCAGACGGAGTTCTCTCCTAATGTGCATCAAAATTCTCATCACCGATGGGACGTTCGACAAAGAGTGATCCAAAAACCACTGCACACTTTGCTTCAAAAGTCCATATGTCCCCTAACTGTGGAATTGTGCTTCTGCCGTCTCGATATTAACATCTGAGTCAGTATGATAGTCAATATTCTTGAAGTGATTGATTCATAAAATGCAGCAGTGAGATGGAGGCATCTATGCATCTGACTGTATTAGCAGAAAAAGTATCCTTTGTATGTCTTGTCATTCTTACACAGGCAATCTTTTTTCCCTTGGCTACCTTCGCCAAAGCTGGTTACTTGTACCAGCATCCCAACGGAGCGGTTGAGACTTTCGATGGAAAGCAGGTGGCTGTCATTCCTCTCTTTCACGGCACACTCATGTTTCAGTTTGAGAGCTACACTGTCTACGTCGATCCGGTTTCGCCGGAGAAATTCGACGGCTTTCCCAAAGCCAACCTCATTCTCATCACCCATCAGCACGGCGACCATCTCAATGCGGAAACCATTGCCAAGCTGAGCTCGGATTCCACAGTGGTCATCGCCAATGGCAAAAGCGCG
>Ga0172370_10011212_pt1 | contig 10142 bp, 7 predicted proteins | sample LakKiv5m_FD_114538 | JGI IMG/M metagenome (GOLD analysis project Ga0172370, IMG submission 114538) | Freshwater microbial communities from Kabuno Bay, South-Kivu, Congo - kab_022012_11.5m | ecosystem: Environmental > Aquatic > Freshwater > Lake | place: Democratic Republic of the Congo...
CCCGTCTGCTCGAGATTTGATTCCGGCCTTCGGTGGTAATTGACATGGGCGACGCTGATGCGAAATTTTTCCTTGTACAGCATGTCCAAAAGCGCCATCGAGTCGGGACCAAACGATACGGCGACAAGATAATGACTGCCTTTGTTCAGTTCATAACTAATCATCGTTTTTGCGTTCGAGGATGACTTCAAACATCGGCGGCGTTCCTTCTTTGGCGGGCTTGTCGGACAGCGACAAAACGCGCGCCTGGATTTCGCGCCTTCCCAATCGGAGCGTCACTATGTCGCCGACTTTGACTTCTTCCGACGGTTTGGCCTTTTTCCCGTTGATGGAAACGACGCCGGCTTCGGCCAGTTCCTTGGCAATCGTCCTTCGTTTAATCAAACGCGACACTTTGAGGAATTTATCGATTCTCATACTTCAATCATATCAAACGACAAAGGGATCTTGGTTAAGCGGAGCGAGCGAATCGTAGACGTCGATGATGTTCTTCAGCAATCCTTCGAGGTTATCGAACCAGACGCCTTTCTTGAACAGGCGGATCTTCAATTCGCGGTTTTGATAGTTGACGCGAATCATCGGCATCAGCATGCGGACGCGGTCGAACAGCGTCGTCCCGGCTCTATTTAAGAACACGAAGGCACGCGACAGCTGAACGTCGATGTATTCCTTGGTTTCCTTGATCGACTCGAGCGAGGGGTGCTTGACGTATAGATCCAACTGGCGTTTTCTCAGTAGCAGCACGACTTCGTCGGGCATGCGGCCGTACAAGTCGCGGATGTACTGCCTAATCGACTCAAGCTCTTCGCTCGTTTTGGCATCGTCGATGGCTTGATACAGTTCGATCTTGTCGGGATTATCGGCATACTTCTCCGGAATGTAGGCGTCGATGGCTAACGACATCGGGATATCCGGCGGCGGAGTCGGCTGACCGGTCTGTTTCTCGATGATGGCTTCGTTCAATAACTGCAGGTACATGTCGATGCCGACGGTGTCGATGAAGCCGGCTTGTTCTGGTCCGAGAATGTCACCCGCACCGCGGATCATCAAATCGCGTTGGGCGATCTTATAACCGCTGCCAAGTTCGGTGAAATCCTGGATTGCCTTCAAGCGTTTGGAAGCCGTTTCCGAGATGATGCGGTGTTCGCGGTAAAGCAAATACGCAAAAGCGATGCGGTTGCCGCGTCCAACGCGTCCTTTAATCTGATATAACTGCGAGAGCCCGAAGTTCTGGGCGTCTTCGATGATAATGAGATTGGCATTGGCGATGTCAATGCCGTTTTCGATGATGGAGGTGCACACAAGCAGGTTAGACTCGCCGCCATAGAAACGAACCATGACGTCTTCGATATCGTCGCGCAGCATTTGCCCGTGGACGACGCCGATGCGGGCCGATTTGACCATCGTCTGCAGTTTTTGGGCGACGGAATCGATGGTTGAAACATTGTTATGGAGATAAAACACTTGTCCTTGACGGCCCAGTTCGCGCTCGATCAGTTCCTTGATGATGGCGTGGTTATAGGCCATGACATAGGTTTGGATCGGCATGCGTTGGTTGGGCGGCGTATTCAGCTGCGACAATTGGCGGATGCCCAATAACGATATCTGCAGCGTGCGCGGAATCGGGGTCGCCGTCAGTGTCAAGACGTCGATATTGGCTTTAAGCTCTTTGATCTGCTCTTTTTGCTCGACGCCGAATCGTTGTTCTTCGTCGATGATGAGCAAGCCCAAATCCTTGAATTTGACTTCTTTCGACAGCAGCCGGTGCGTTCCGACGATCAAATGAATCGTTCCATCTTTGATGCCGGCGATATACTCCTTCTGTTTGGCTTCGGGCACAAGGCGCGACAATATCGCAATATTGACGCCATAACCGGCGAAGCGGTCGGCGGCCACCTCGTAGTGTTGGCGCGCCAATAGCGTCGTCGGACACAAGAAGGCGACTTGCTTGCCATTGCTGATGGCTTTAAAAGCGGCCCTGAACGCGACTTCGGTCTTGCCAAAACCGACATCGCCGCACAAGAGGCGGTCCATCGGAATCGGCTGTTCCATGTCCTGTTTGATCTCGTTGAGCGATTTTTCCTGGTCGCGAGTCAATTCAAACGGGAATTTGTTTTCGAACTGGCGCTGGAAGTCGTCATCGGGTCCAAACGCGAACCCCTTGGCTTGGGCTCTTTCCTTATATAAGGCGACGAGACGGTCGGCCAAATCGTTGACTCGTTCCTTGATGCGTTTTTTGGTCTTTTCCCATTCTTTCGAGTTGAGACGGTTCAGTTTGGGGGCGACGCCTTCTTTGCCCGTGAAACGCCGCACGAGGTTAAATTGGGACAACGGCACGTACAACACGTCGGTGCCGGCGTAGGCGATATGGAGATAATCGCGGTGGATGCCGTCGATCTCGATCGTCTTGATTCCCATGAACTGCCCGATGCCGTGCGATTCGTGGACGACATAATCGCCTGGTTCCAACTCTTCGTACGATTTAAGAATCGCCGCTTCTTTATAGCGGTTCATGAAGCGCGACAGCCGTGAGCGGTAACCGAACAGTTCGCGACTGGTCAATAACGCGAATTTTTGATCGGGAAGCTCAAAGCCTTCTTCAAACGTGTATTGGACGATACCGAGTTTGCCTTTTGGCAAAGCGATGCCGTCAAGAGGCTCATAATCGACGTTAGCCTCTTTAAGCGCCTCGATTAAAGTCTCCAGTTGCTGCGGCGTGGCCACGGTCAATAGGAGCTTATTGGTTTTACCTAGATAGACACTAATTAAGCGCATGGCGTTACCGAGCGTCGGGGCTTCGCCAAGGATGCCGAACACCGGAAGCGTGACGCTTTCGGAACTGCTTAAGAAGGCGTCGTTGATCAAGACGGGATGGTGCTCGCCAAGCACGCGGTTGACGTCGCGGTAATTGTCCAGATGCGACAATAATTGTCCTTGCTCAAACAAGTCGTTGAAGTACGAAAACGATTCCTCGAGCAGGATTTTGTTCGTGGCTTGCAGCTGCTCGTTGTTGGCTACGAGCACGGTCGCGGTGGGTACATAGTCGAGAATCGAATGATGCCGCGTTTGCGCGTATCCTAAATATTTATAAAGCGACTGGTGCCAATCGAAGTTTTCGATTTTGGCGATGTCGGAGTTGGTCTTGGTCAACAAATGCTCATATGCTTCATAACCGAGCACGGTTCGATCGTCTTCAAGTTGGAGCGCGATTTTCTTTTTAAGATTGTCGATGTCGTCCGGTTGAAACAAGATGTCGCTCGCGGGCAAGATGCGCGCTTCCGATAAATCCTCAAACGAAGTTTGGGTCGCGATGTCGAAGTAGCGGATGCTTTCGAGTTCGTTTCCGAAAAACTCCAGCCGGATCGGATGGTCTTCATTGACCGAGGCGATGTCGAGTATCGAGCCGCGCACGGCGAATTGGAGCGTCTGGTCGATTTTCGACACGCGGACATAGCCGCCTTGAATCAATTGCTGCCGTAATTTGTCGATATCGTAGGAAGCGCCTTTTTGCAGTTGGATTGTCTGCGATTCGAAATAGCGCGGATCGGGCAGAAACCGCATCGATGCGGCGGCATGGGTGATCAAAATCTTTGGCCGGCCGCGCCGCAGTTCGTCCATTACGTAAAGCCGCTGGGCCATCATTTCCTTGCTGGCGGCGATTGATTCGGCCCGCAGCAGTTCGTCGACCGGATAGAAAAGGCATTGGTCTTCGCCTAAGAATGAAGTCAATAAATCATATACCCGCTGGGCATTGTAGAGATTGGTGGTCAAAATGGCGTAAGGTTCCGGCTGTTTGGTATAGGCGGAAGCGACGAGCAAGGCAACACCAATCGTGTCGTCGATGGCGAAACGGCCCCGTTTCTTTCTTAACGCGGTTACCGCAGTGTGGTTTTCAAGCAATTTGAATAATGCCGACATGTTTAGTTAAAGTTGTTCATGGCGTAGCTGAAGTTGTGCTTCAGATAGGCCAAGACGGCCTCGGCGGCCTTTTGAATGGCTTCGTCGATGAGTTTCTGCTCCTCTTTGGAAGGTTTCGACAAGACGTAATCGACTCCGGTGAAGGGCGGTTTGCCGATGCCGAGCCGGATGCGTTTGAATTGCTCGCTTTGCAGCTGGTCGATGATGTTTTGGACGCCGTTATGGGAGCCGCTGCCGCCGCCCGGACGCAGGCGCACGACCCCCGGTTCAAGCGCCATCTCGTCATAAATGACGATTAAATCGGTTAATTCAATCTTATAATAGCGCATCACTTCGCCCACCGCGTTGCCGCTTAAATTCATGAATGTGGTTGGTTTCAAAAGTATCACGTCTTGCGCAAGATACTTGATTAAGACGTAATCGCCTTGGAAACTTTTCTTATCGATCGTGATGCCGAGTTCATGGGCGATGCGGTCAATGACCATGTATCCCAAATTATGACGCGTCTTCGCGTATTTCTTGCCGGGATTGCCCAAACCTACGATCAGTTTCACTCCGTTTTTCCTCGCACGAAATTATACCACATAGTGCTATACTATTGGCATTGACTGAAGCGATAAACATATGTGGAAATACATAAAAAACAACGTCTCTTTATTCCTTAAGGGCATGGCCATCGGCACCGCGGTTATCATCCCCGGCGTCAGCGGCGGAACGATTGCCTTTTTGCTTGGCATCTACGACAAAATGATTGAAGCCATCACGCTGATCGGCCGTCAGTTCGTCAAATCGTTTTTGTATCTATTGCCGATTCTTCTCGGGGCCTTGGTGGCCGTGGCCGCGCTGATATTCCCGATCAAATGGGCGTTCGAATATTTCCCGATTCCGCTGATAACGTTATTCGCTGGTCTCATCATTGGGGGACTCCCTTCGATGCGGGACAAGTTAAGTAACTCATATACTTCCGTTAACGTTACGTTTCTTCTAGTCGCCGCGCTGGTGGCCTTCGGGCTTGGGGCGCTCTCGGTCCTGACTTCGTTTGATGCTTCCGCGGTGCTGGCCAACCTGACGTTTGGCAACGCCATGCTGATCATTCTTGTCGGCGTGCTTGGCGCTTCGGCCTTGGTCGTGCCCGGAATCTCCGGCTCGATGCTTCTATTGGTAATTGGTTTCTATATGCCGCTGACGACATTGCTGGGTGACTTGATGACCGCTTTGTCAAACGGAACGTTATTCGCTGATTTAGTCCCTTTGGCGGTCGTTGCCTTATTCATCATCGGCCTCGTCACGGGTTTCTTCCTCATCAGCTGGATCATGAAGACGCTCCTGACCAAATATCAGAAAACCACTTATTTTGCGATCATGGGCTTCGTGCTTGGTTCGCTCGTCGCGTTATATTACAACTACGAAGTCGTGCCGGCTTACGGCGTTACTCCTTGGTGGCACATCCCGATCGCCCTATTCTTGCTTACGCTTGGAATATTCGTCAGTTACCTAATGGCCAAACTCGGCCGTCCCCATACCGAAACCACACGCTGAAAGGATCTTTTTTATGCTCTGGGAATTTGATGTCTTATACTGGATTTCCGAACACCTGCACGGAAGCGATTTCATCAACAAAGTCGTTCATTTCATCACCATCTTCGGCGAGGGTGGCATCGTCTGGTTTGCCACGGCGATCGTATTCCTTTTCATTAAGAAATACCGCCGCTTAGGCATCACCGTCATCTTGGCGATGATCCTAATCGCCGGATTCAACAACTATATATTTAAACCGCTCGTCGCCCGCGACCGTCCGTTTTTGGAAGCCGAAGGTGCCGGTCTATTGCCGTTTGTGGAAAACATCTTCAAACCGGTATTCGTCATCGGCGGAAAGGAAATATGGGGCGTGCCCGACTCCTATTCGTTCATGAGCGGCCATTCCGTCAGCGGCTTATTGGCCGGGACAATCATCTTCCTCGGCGACCGGAAACGGTTCTGGCCGTTTTTGGTTCTTGGATTTGTGATGGGGCTGACGCGCCTGTTCTTGGTGGTTCATTATCCAACCGACATCCTGGCCGGTTTTGCCTTTGGCGGATTGATGGGCTGGCTGGTTCATCTATTGTCAAACTTCATCGCCAAGAAATGGGCATCTCGTAGCAAAAAAACACACAGAGCGTCGCATAATATTTGACACTGAAACGGGGAAGCATATAATGCTGGTATTGACAACTCAGTCAATCAAAGAATGCCCCGTACCCCAGAATCGTTTCTAAAACTCAAGGAAGCCCGCCGCCAGGAAATCCTGAAGACCGCGCTGCGGCTTTTCGCTTTGAACGGCTATGACGCCACGTCGGTCAACGATATCGCCGACGAAGTGGGCTGCTCCCACGGGCTTGTCTATCACTATTTTGGGGACAAAAAGGACATCTTCACCACCTTGCTCGACCGCTCGCTTGAACTTGGCTACATGCCGATTTTTCCCAATCTCGGCACGGCCGAACTCGACAACCCGAAACAGACGCTTTCGAACGTCATTGAGCGGATATTCACGGAATTGAACGACAAGAAATCGGACTTTGCCTACTACTTTTATTTGTTTTTGAACATGCGGTTCCAGAAACGAGCCCCGTTTCCACGCTTCCAGACCTCGCAAAGCGACCAACGGCCGTTTGTGATCATCAAAGGGTTAATCGAAACCGGCCAAGCCAAGGGGATATTCGCCAAAGATGATCCGCGCGACCAGGCAATCGCGTTTTTCTCGTTGATGCGCGGGTTGACCTATGTTAAGTTGCACGACGCCAAATTCAAGTTGCCGTCGGTCAATACGATCATGAATCTGTTTATAAGAAAGGCGGACGACCATGCTTAAAATATTCCGTTATCTGAAATACACCTGGTGGCAACTGTTGATTGCCGTCGGTTTCATTACCGCCCAAGCGTATTTCCAACTCGAACTTCCTCGCAGGATGGGCGAAATGACCAACCGGGTCATGCAAGGCGCCGAAACAGGCGAGATTTTAACCCTCGGCGGTTATATGATCGTCATTTCGGTCATCGTCATCATCTGCGCGGTCAGCGCGGCTTTGCTCAACTCCTTCATCGCCACGACGTTTGGTAAAAACGTCCGCGCCGACATTTTCAAATCGGTGTCCAAGTATTCGTTGACCGAATTCGAGAAAATCGGGACGGCGTCTTTGATGACGCGGACCACTAATGATGTGCAGCAGCTGCAGATGGCCCTATTCATGGGCATTCGCATCATGATCATGGCTCCGATCATCTTCACTATTGCCATATCCAACACTTTAAGAAGCAATGCCGTGTTGACGCTCGTGTTCGCCGCGGCCGTGCCCCTTGTAATCATTGTGCTCGTGATTCCGTTCGTCATCGCCTATCCGTTATTCGAGAAGATCCAAAAGAAAATCGACCGCGCCACGCTGGTGCTAAGGGAAACGCTGACTGGGGTCCGCGTCATCCGCGCGTTTAATCAGCAGCGAAGCGAAGCCAAACGCTATGCCGTCGCCAACCGCGACATGACTGAAATCACGATGAAAGTCGGCCGCACGATGTCGTTTATCAATCCCGGCATTAACATCATCTTCAATTTGACCTATTTGGCCATATTCTTTCTCGGCTTTGCGTCCCTTGATGGGCAATTAGCCAGCGATCCAAGCAATTTTGTCAATTTCGGAACAATCATGATGACGGCTCAATATTCGATTAACGTCATGAACTCCCTTGTTATGTTCGCATTCATCTTCATCATGCTCCCGCGGGCTCGCGCCAGCGCCAACCGCATCAACGAAGTGCTCGACATGAAACCGACTATTAACGATCCGGTCGTACCGGCGGAAATCGGAACCACTAAAGGAAAGATTGAATTTCGTAACGTGAGTTTCCAATTCAAAGATGCCGGCAGCCCGACACTTCGGGATATCAGTTTCGTTTCTAAGCCGGGTCAAGTCACCGCCATCATCGGTTCGACCGGAAGCGGCAAATCGTCAGTCATCAACTTGATACCGCGTTTCTATGACGCCACCGATGGCCAAGTGCTGATTGACGGCATCGATGTCCGTGACTTTACACAAGCCGATCTTCGGGGCAAGATCGGGTTTGTGCCCCAGCAGGCGGTGCTCTTCTCGGGATCGGTCGCCGATAACCTTCGTTACGGGAAATCCGACGCCACCGAAGAGGAAATGTGGGAGGCGCTCGACGTCGCTCAAGCCGCCAAATTCGTCAAACGCAACGACCAGCAGCTTAACTTCGATGTCTCCCAAGGAGGCAAAAACTTTTCGGGCGGACAGAAGCAGCGGCTGGCGATTGCCCGTGCTTTGATCAAGAAGCCGGAAATATACATCTTCGACGACGCCTTCAGCGCCCTTGACTTCAAGACCGACATCAAGTTGCGGCAAGCACTGAAAAGCCATGTCAAAGAAGCGACGGTACTCATCGTTGCCCAACGCGTGTCGACCATCATTGATGCCGATCTGATCTTGGTTCTCCACGAAGGACAAATCGTTGCCCAAGGCAAGCATCAGACGTTGCTGAGGACGTGCAAGATTTACCGCGAGATCGTCTATTCGCAGCTCGATCCAGCCGAAATAGACAAGACACTGGCCTTAAGCACGCAAGTGCTGGCCAACGAAGGAGTCGATTAATATGCCACCCGGACCAAGATTTGGCGGTCGTACCATCGAAAAACCGCGCGATTTCAAGAAAACGATTAAACGTCTCATCGGCGATTTCCGCCCGATGATTTGGAAAATTGCCGTCGTCGCTTTGATCACGATCGTGTCGGTCGTTCTTTCAATCATGTCGCCTTTATTCATCCGCGATATTCTCAATAACGTCGCCAAACATCCAGAAAACTTCTTCTCGTTAACGAATGCCGGCCTCATTGTCGTCGATTGGATGGCTTTAGTCAGACAGTTTGCCATCGTGCTCGTGTTTTATGTGGCGGCCGCGCTCCTAACCTGGCTCGCCGAATGGTTAATCATTCCGATTTCGGCTAGGTATTCATATAATCTTCGCGAGCGGTTCCAAGCTAAAATGGACACGCTTCCTTTGACCTTCTTCGATCGTCAGACGTATGGCGAAATCCTATCGAAGGGCACCAACGACATCGACACCATCGCCCGTTCGATGCAGCAGATCATCAACCAAGTCATTTCCTCAGTGTTCTTATTCATCGGCACGCTGATTGCCATGTTCGTCAGCAGCTGGCAGTTGGCCTTGGTGGCCATCGCCAGTCTGCCGCTGACGATCGCTTTCACGATTTTGATTACCAAGCAATCGCGCAAATTGTTCCGCGTCTACCATAAGAAGATGGGTTTATTAAACTCGCACATCGAAGAAAATTACGGCGGCTTCAAAATCGTCAAGCTGTTCCATAAGGAACCGGAAGCGATCGAAAAGTTCAACAAGATCAACGCCGACATGGCCAAAGACGACCGTTATGCCCAGTTCTATTCGGGTGTCATCTTCCCAACGATCCATTTCGTCAATAACTTGACATTCGTTGGCATTTGCGTGGTCGGCGGTCTCATCAAGGACATCGGCAACATGGTCGCCTTCTTCGTGTTGATTTCATTATTCCAGATGCCGTTCCAACAAATCGGACAGATTGCCAATATCATCCAGTCAAGCGCCGCGGCCGCCGAGCGCGTATTCGAAGTGCTTGACGAACCAGAGATGATGGCCGACCCCGTCGACGCCATTACCGACATTTCCAACATGAAGGGTGAAGTCAGATTCGAAGACGTATGGTTCTCCTATAAGGAAGACGCCCCGCTGATCGAAAAGATGAACCTTGACATCCGTCCGGGCGAAAGCGTGGCCATCGTCGGCCCGACCGGCGCCGGCAAGACGACCATCGTCAATTTGATATTAAGATTCTATGAAGTCAAAAAAGGCCGCATCACGATTGATGGAAAAGACATTAGGAACTATTCCTATGAAGCGCTCCGCAGTTCCATCGGCATGGTGCTTCAGGACACGTGGCTTTTCTCGGGCACGATTATGGAAAACATCCGCTACGGACGTATTGAGGCCAGTGACGAGGAAGTCATCGAAGCCGCCAAAGCCGCCCACGCCCATTTCTTCATCACCACCTTGCCCGACCAATATGATTTCGTGCTCAACGAAGAAGGCACCAACATGTCGCAAGGGCAACGCCAATTGATCACGATCGCCCGCGCCATCTTAAGCCAGCCGAAGATCCTCATCCTCGACGAAGCCACCTC
>Ga0172370_10011214_pt1 | contig 10142 bp, 6 predicted proteins | sample LakKiv5m_FD_114538 | JGI IMG/M metagenome (GOLD analysis project Ga0172370, IMG submission 114538) | Freshwater microbial communities from Kabuno Bay, South-Kivu, Congo - kab_022012_11.5m | ecosystem: Environmental > Aquatic > Freshwater > Lake | place: Democratic Republic of the Congo...
AGAAAATACAAAAAAATATGAAAAAAACGCCACCTATCTGTGGTTTTGATTTGTATAGTAAAGATGGATCATTTTTTTTGGTGTATTCTTTTGTGGGAAAAAAAGAATACTCTTTCAGGGTGAAGGAAAGCGTTAACGGAACATCTTTTTCTGATTCTTCACGACGTGTCAAAATAGATACGTCAACTTTTCGTTATCCCGAAGATTCTTTTCATATTGACGAAATGTCAGTGACAAAAATAGATGAGAATCGGTATTTCATGACATATACCAAAAAAGATTCACATTCCCGTATACATCTCTATGGAGCCACTTCTCGAAAAGGTTTCCATTGGCAAAAAAAATCACTCATTTCTGGTATACAATCATTCGGAATGGTGGTGCCTGAATATCTTTTTGAAAAACATTATATCCTTTATTTCGGAAATTCCTCGATCAAGATAGCTACTTCTTCAAATCTTGATCAATGGCACAATATGCCAGGCGCTATTTTGCAACCACGCAAAAATCGTTTTGATCATAGCGCCCTTCATGTCGTTCAAGTGCTCAATACTGATGAACATATCGTTCTTTTTTATACGGCCAAAAATGCACGAAAAAAACTCTGCCTCGGTGTTGCTCTTTTTGATAAAAAGGCTCCAGGAAGAGTAGTGTGGAGATCTGCACATTCTCTCTGGGAACAACCTATTGATTGGATCACCAATAAGATAAAGGTGCTCGGTATTATACAAACGAAGAATGCTTTTATAGCATATTTTGAACATGGAAGAGGAGAAGTTTTTTCGGAAAAACTCACATACGATATTGAATCAGATACTCAGTTGCCTCGTAAAAATATTAAAAAAACTCTTCCAAAAACCGCAAAAAAACCTCGCATTACAAAACCATTGACTCGATCAATACAGAATCCAATTATTGAACCAAAAAAAGAAAATGCATGGGAAGCGATGGCTACTTTCAATCCCGCAGCTTTGTATCTCAATGACAAAGTACATCTCATCTATCGAGCACAAGGATTTGATAACATCTCTGTTTTTGGTTATGCCGGAAGTAAAGATGGTGTTTCTATCGATGAACGAGATAAACATCCTATTTATTTCCTCAATCAAGATTTCAAAAAAAATAAGCACCCATTTCCCTGTATCTCTGGTGGCGGATGGGGTGGATGTGAAGATCCTCGATTGACACAGATTGGGGATAAGATATATATGATTTATATTTCTTTCAATGGATATAATCCTCCAGGAGTAGCTCTCACTTCTATTCGTACTGAAGATTTTCTCAATAAAGTATGGGAATGGGAATCGCCACGACTTATTTCTCGTCCAGGACAAATTCAAAAAAACTGGGTTATTTTTCCAGAAAAAATAAATGGCCATTATGCAGTATTGCATAGTATTTCTCCGAAAATATCGATAGATTATGTAGCCTCGCTCGATGATGAATCGCTCCTTATTGATAGTTATCATACAAAACAACACTATACAGATAAAAATCAGTGGGACAATATTGTACGAGGTGTTGGCGCAACTCCGCTCAAAACTGATCGTGGATGGCTTGTGCTCTATCATGCTATGGATCAGCGAGATCCAAATCGTTATAAGGTAGGTGCTATGCTTTTGGATGAAAAAGATCCTGAGAAGATTCTCGCGCGTTGTATCGAACCAATACTTGAACCTGATGAACACTATGAAAATGAAGGATTGAAAGCAGGTGTTGTTTATGTTTGTGGAGCAGTGATCAAAGATGAAACATTATTCGTTTATTACGGTGGAGCTGATACGACTGTTGCAGTAGCTACAGCACCTCTCAAAGAATTTCTTGATCAGCTGACGACTACAGGAAAGGTGACTGTTGCAACTGTGAAAAAAACTTTGACTCATTAATATCTTTGTATTTTATTATTTATGTATTCACTCGTTCGTTCTCCAGAAAATCCAGTCGTACTTCCTATGAGCCAAAATATGTGGGAAAACCTCGCAGCATTTAATGGTTCACCAATAAAAAAGGGAAAAAAAATTCATATTTTTTATCGAGCGCTTGCGACACCAGAACTCCATCATGGGGCGATGCTTTCGCTCTCAACGATCGGTCATGCAATAAGTGATGATGGGATACATTTTAATGATTATGAACAATTTATTGTTCCAGAAGAATCTTGGGAACAGTATGGATGTGAAGATCCTCGTGTAACAAAACTCGGTGATACCTACTATATATTTTATACTGCTTTAGCTACATATCCTTTTACTCCTGCTGGCATCACTGTTGGAATGGTGACCACAAAAGATCTCAAAACGATACAAAGTAAACACCATATCACCAATTTTAACTCCAAGGCGATGACGTTATTCCCAGAAAAAATTAATGGGAAAATAACTGCTTTACTCAGTGCTAATACCGATCAGCCTCCTGTAACGATTGCTCTAGCAAGTTTTGCCAAAGAATCAGATATGTGGAATGAAGAATATTGGGATAAATGGTATAAAGAACTTTCTTCTCATGCTCTCGATCTCCATAAAACACCTGATGACCATGTTGAAATAGGAGCACCTCCACTCAAAACAAAAGCAGGGTGGTTACTTATTTATTCACATATCTATCATTACGGAAAGTCCAATCAAGTTTTCGGTATTGAGGCAGTACTTCTCGATCTTCATAATCCACAAAAAATTATCGGCCGAACACCGACACCGATGATGATTCCTCAGGAAGAATATGAACATTACGGAATGATTCCTGATATTGTTTTTCCATCGGGTGCTTATATCGAAAATGATGAAGTCCATATTTATTATGGCGCAGCAGATACGACAGTGTGTCGTGCAACTGTTTCTCTTTCAGGGCTTCTTCGAGAAATGTTGGCTAAAGAAAGTAAAATCCATTTTGAACGTTCGAAAGAAAATCCTCTTCTCTCGCCTCTTCCTCAAAGCGAATGGGAAGCAATGGCAGTGTACAATCCCGCAGCTCTCTATGAAAATGGAAAAGTACATATCATCTATCGTGCACAGGGATTTGATGGAACATCACGATTTGGATATGCAACAAGTAAAGACGGTACACATATTGATGAAAGACTGCCAGAACCTATTTATAGTCCGCGTGAAAGTTTCGAACAGAAAAAAGCTCCTGGTAATTCTGGATGTGAAGATGCACGCTTTACCAAAATTGGCTCGACATACTATATGTGTTACACCGCTTTTGATGGAGTCAATCCACCTCGAGTAGCGATGACGACTATTTCTGTCAAAGATTTTTTGCAGAGGAAATTTGAAAAATTTACTAAACCAATTCTTCTCTCAAGTGCCGAAATTGATAATAAAGATGCAGCTATTTTCCCTGAAAAAATAGATGGACAGTATGTCTTTATCCATCGTGTTCAGCCGTCTATTCATTTGAACTATATTCCAAGTCTTTCTGATTTTGATGGGGATCATTTCTTTGTCCGAAGACCTATCCTTTCGCCTCGTATCAATATGTGGGATGATCTCAAAGTAGGACTCTCTTCGACTCCTATCAAAACAAAAAAAGGTTGGCTTCTTATTTATCATGGAGTTTCTTCTGTCGATCATACATACAGGGTAGGGGCAGCACTTCTCGATCTTAAGCACCCAGAAAAAGTTATCGGCCGATCACGGAAACCTCTTTTTGAACCAGAAATGCAGTATGAAAAAGAGGGGATAGTGCCAAATGTTGTTTTCCCTTGTGGATCAATTATTTTAGGAAAAAAATTAGTCATCTACTATGGTGGCGCTGATACAGTTGTCGGTATGGCATCTCTTTCTTTGGAAGATCTTCTCCGAGATCTCACTGAATAAAAGGTGTATTTAAAAAACACTTGAATCATCAAGTGTTTTTTATTTTTTTTGAAGAATTATGGGCGTTCTTTACGAATAATATAGAGTGGTCGACGGATAACTTCTTCGTGAATGTTGGCAATATACAGAGATATAAGTCCTATGGACATGAGAAGAATACCTACAAGAAACACAATAAAGATTGCGAGATCTTCCGAATCTGAAAAGGTGAGAGCCCAGTACCAATGAAAGAAATATTTTCCGAGAAAAATATAGAGACCAGAAAAGAAAGAAATAGTAGTGATAATAATACCAATGAATCCAGCAATTTTAAGAGGAAAAAGACTCAGTGACATGAAACTATGAAAAGCAAGTTTTGTCAGTTTCCAAATACTGTATGATGCTGTGCCGTAGAGGCGTTTTTTTGCATCAAACATGATAAATGTTCGTTTAAATCCAAGCCAATCTATAAGACCTCTTGTGAGTCTTTTTGATTCGGAAAAACGATTAAAAGCATCTACAACTACTCGATCAAGAAGCCGAAAATCAGTTCCATTCGGCACGACTTCTATATCAGATATTTTATTTAAAAGAATATAAAATAATTTTCCGCCTTCCTTTTTTATCCAAGAATCGCTTCTGTTTTCTTTTCGAACACCAACAACAACATCGAAACCTTCCTCCCATTTCTGAATAAATTGTGGAATATATTCTACTGGATGTTGAAGATCAGCATCTATCATAATACAAGCATCTCCAGTACAATGATTAAGCCCTGCTGTTGTTGCTATCTCTTTCCCAAAATTACGTGAAAAATCAAGACAAAGAATACGACTATCAATTTCTATCTTTTTTATTTCTTCTCTTGTTTCATCTGTGCTTCCATCATTAACAAAGAGCACTTCAAAAGTATAACGATCTTCCAATGTATGCAATACCTGTATCAATGCCTCATACAGTGGTTCTATATTTTCTGCTTCATTATATACCGGAATAACAAGAGAAATTTTTTTCATATCGATTTACAAAAAATCATTTCTTCATTATTTTTGCTGTAATGATAGCACCAGGACAATATCCTGAAAAAGCGAAGACGGTAAACATGAAACCTATAAAAAAGGCACCAAAAACAAAATTCGTATGAACAAAGATAGCTAAGAGAGAAAAAAGTACAACGAGCCCTCCTCCAAACGCAAACATAACTCTTTCAACTGACCATTGTGAAACATCCATTCTATATAATGACATAAGTGTACATTTTTAAAAATTAATTTTCCTTATTTCTATTATACCATTTTTTTCGTGTAAAAAGAAAATACACAAGAGGAAAAACAAGGAGGGTGAGAAGAGTTGAAGCTGTAAGCCCGAATATAATGGACCATCCGAGTCCTTCCCAAACCGGATCACTGACTATCGTTAATGAGCCTAATATGGCAGCGAGAGAAGTAAGTACGATAGGGAGGAGTCTCACCCTTCCTGTTTCAATAAGAGCTTCTTCTATACTTTTTCCTGATTTTCGTAATGGTTCAAGATATTCCAGATAAATGACTGCATTCTTAACCGAGAGTCCAGCTAATGCAATGACACCAATCATTGAAGTTGCATTGAAATAGGTCCCTTTGAGAAAGTGAAGAAACGCAAACCCAGGTAATACTCCGATTAATGCAAGAGGAATACTCACCATAATAATAAGGGGAATAAAGAGTGATTCTGTTTTTGCAGAGAGGATAAAATAAATAAGGAAAAGTGCAAGTCCCATAGCTATACCCAAATCTCTGAACACTTCAAGAGTTAATTTCCATTCACCGTCGATTTCGATAGTGTATTGTTTATGGGAAGAAACGTCTTCATACGTTACTTTGAGTGGTGACCATGCAACACGTTCGAACGATCCCAAGTGATTATAAGCAAGGAGTTTTGGGAAGAGATCAAAAATAGCATAAATAATACTTCGTCCTTCCATTTCGCCTGAAAGATAAATTGTCTGCTCTCTCTTATCAGAAAAAAGTGGAACATCTACCGTTTTTTCTGATTTTTCAATGAGTTCAGTTAATGGTGTTGTTGTACCATTTTTATTTGTTAATCGAATATGAGAAAGATCTCGTTCATCATTGCGATTTTCTTGAGAGAAACGGACGGTAATATATTCTTGTTCTGCTTTTCTTTGTTCACTATGAAATGATTCATGGTACAGTCCGAGAGATGATCCAGAAAGTGCAGTGTGGAGTGTACGCACAATATCTTTCGAAGATATCCCAAGAAGATTGGCTTTTTCATTATTGACACGGTATGCAAGATTTGTATCATATCTTGGAAGTGATGTATCAATATCAACAATTCCTGAGATGGAACGAACGTCTTGTTCTATATCGGCAACTATTTGTTCTTGGACTTTTTCATCCGCACCTTTTATTTTGAGTAAAAATGTAGAAAGAACAGGTGGTCCTGGCGGATCTTCGACAAGACGGAGAATACTGTCAGGATGTTCCTTGGTGAAAGAAGAGAGTGTCGTACGTACGCGTGAGGCTATTTCTTCAGAGAAGAGGGATCTTTCTTCATGAGGTGTCAGGTGAATTTTTATTGTTGCTTGATGTTGTGCGACACGACCAGAGCTTCCTTTAAATAAACCGTTAAAATCTACGATTGGAGCCGTACCGATAAAACTTTCTACATTGGTTACCTCGTCATCTTTCAGAATAATTTTTTCTATCTGTACCACTTTTTCTCTTGTTTGTTCAATATTTGTGCCTGATGGAAAATCAATGTAAAGAGCAAATTGATCTTTATCTGCTTTGGGTAACATCCGAAATGGAACGAATGAAGTAAATGGAAGAATAAGAGAGATAAAGAGCACGAGAAACACTCCGCCGAGGAAAATATGGCGAGTCTTTTTCTGTGAGAGGAGAAGTGAGAGAAAATTCGCATACGAAAGTTCTATTCTTTTTATAATGCGAAAGAATATTTTTGATTCATACGTATGTTCACTTGTTATGGCCTTCTTTTTATTGCGAATGAAAAGATATGCGAGAAAAGGGTTGATAGTGACAGAAAAGAGAAGTGATGCAATCAATGCTGTCGGAACAAAAAAAGGAATAGGTCCCATATAAGGTCCCATCATACCTGCTACAAAAGCCATAGGAATAAAAGCAATAGCCATTGTCAATGTAGAAAGCGAGAGGGCACCACCTACTTCATCGACTGCACGAACGATAAGCTTTATTTTATTTTCATTTGGATACAAACGGAAATAACGAGCAATATTTTCTACCACAACGATAGCATCATCGACCAAAAGTCCGAGAGAAAGAATAAGGGCAAATAGAGTAATTCTATTGATTGTCTGACCAACGAAAAGTCCAATACCAAAAACAGCTAATAAAACTAATGGTATAGAGATAGTGGCGATAAGAGCATTTTTAGAACCAAGAAATATATACAATAAAATACCAACAATCAAAATAGATTTTAAGAGATCGAGAGTAAGTTTAGTAATTTCATTACTTGCAGTAGCACCTTCATTATTGAATATGTTGACTTGAACATCATCTGGTATAAGCTTTCCTTTCAATTCTTCAAGAGCATGGAGGATATCTTGAGCAACGACTGTGGAATTCGTCCCGCGTAATTTGGAAAGTGTGAGATGTACTGTAGGGATACTTTCTTTATTTTTTTCTGTTTGAGTGACATAATGAGTAATTTCACCTGGTCCATACGAAATATCTGCTATATCACCGATACGCACTGATATATTCTTATCATTACGGATAAACAACTGACCTAAGTCCTCTGTTTTCTGTATATTCCCAGTAATGTTGACGATTGTATTTTTGTGATAATTAGAGAGTGTGTCAAAGGTATACACATCGTTCATACTGGCAATGGCCTGAGTCACTTCATCTAACGTAATATTGTATGCATTGAGTTTTAAACTATCTATACTGATTTCAAAATGATTTGTATAGCCACCTTTGATACCTGTCTGAGAAACACCCTGAACAAGCTTTAATCTTTCCGTAACATCAAATGCAAGTTTTCTCAATGAAGAAGAGGAAAGTGTTTCAGATGAGAAACCTATATCAAGGATTGGTACATCATCGGGATCAATGGACTGAATAATCGGATCAGAAACTCCTTGAGGTTTTTGTGCTATATTGTCGCGAATCTTTTGATTGAGCGATATTTTTGCATTTTCACGATCTGAACCAACCAAGAATTTCACAGTGACAACGCTTTTTCCTCCAGGAAAACTTTGAGACATAACCCCATCGATTTCAGGTAAACTAAAAAGAGCATCCTCGATAGGTCTGGTAACCAACTCATATATTTCTTTTGTCTGAGCACCAGGGAAATCTGTAGTTATAGTAAATGCTGGAGCAACAATTTCTGGATTATATTGTTTTGGCATCAGAAAAAATGAAAGAAGACCCCATACTGCTAAAAGGATGATGGAGAGTATAGATAATTCAGTATTACGAAGAAATATTCGTGTTATTTTTCCCGCAAGTCCGAGTTTATGTTCGTTATTATTCTGTAACATATGTTTCTGATACACTTTGATTATTTTTTATCGTGTATTGACCCTCTGTAATAATGTGCATTTTGTCATCGATACCCGACAGAATTTCTCTTTTTCCATCGAAAATATTTCCCAATGTAACAGAGTGTTTTTTCGCAATAGTATTTTCTACGATAAAAAGAAAAGTATCATCGTATTGTGAAATGAGAGCTGTTTCTGGAACCAAAAAAGCGAGAGAGGGTTCTCCGATAGGTAATATTACTTTCACATATTCACTTAAAGAAAATGGATTTGAAGATGTATTGTTTTCCAATCGTATATGGACTGAAGAACGTTGTGAAGATTCTTTCGAGACAGAAGAAAAAGAATAAATGACACCACTCATTTTTTTTGTTCCATCAACAACCGAAACAGAAGTACCTTTCTTAATATGTGAAACAAGAGAAGATGGTACCGATAAAACAACTTCGAGTGAATGAGCAGAGGCAAGGGAATAGAGTGGAGTTCCAGGGGCAACGTATGATCCAAGAGAAGTATTTTTTGCAGTAATAATACCTGTGAAAGGAGCCTTTATATATGTACGTGAAACATTTTCTCGCGATACAAAAAGAGTTCCTTCGAGATTTGTTTTTTGTGCTTTCGCAGTAGCAATTTGTGTATCTCGAAGTCGTTTGGCGCTCTTGAGCGCTTCTTCTGCAGATATTTTTTCCACATCGTTTGTTGCAGTATCAAAACTGGCTTTTGCTTCGTCAACTTTTTGATCGTAATATTTTTTTGTTTTTTGTAATACTTGATCACTCGCGTTGAGTGCTTCGAGTGTACTTTTTTCGGTAGCAGAGAGCTCCTTTGATTCGAGTAAAGCGATCGTTTCACCTTGATACACCGTCTCTCCTTCTTCCTTCATGAGTCGTATGACATATCCAGGAATACTTGGAGCTATATCTGCTTGTTTTACGCCCTGAACGAATCCAGAAAACTCTTCTGTTCGCTGAATCTTTGTTGGAGAAATACTTATTGTCTTTACTTGAGGAATAATTGATATATTTTTATTTTCAGACGATAGAGATGATGAATGAAAAAAAGAGAAATACGCTGATATTCCAATGAGAGAAAAAAGGAAAAAATACAATATTTTTTTGTACATAAAGAAAGATGTCAATTATTTACCTTGAGATGCTTTGATAATTTTTATAATTTCATTCTGTAGATCAGACATTTTTTTTGAAGAAAATTTGGAATGATCCATCGTTTGTTGCATATGATTTTCGAGCATGAGCATATTGGCCGATCTCAGTAATCCGATAACAGAGAGTGTCTGTTGAATGACCGAAAAACATTCTGACTCACCATCTTCTATTCGACTGAGTATTTTTTCTATACTTGTATTGGCTTTACGTAGCGCAATAATTATCTTCTTTCTTTTCTCTTGCATAGTTTTTTGATAAATAATAAATACATATACCTATGGTATAGGTATATGGTAAACGAAGGAAAAGATACTGTCAAGAATAAAAGGAGGGGTTTTTCAAGTAAGAAAATTAGAGAGAAAGTTCCTCGTCAATTTCTATCTTGTTCTTTTTGACAGAGAAACTTGTGCTTTCTTTGTCGAGAACTTTGGCTTGCTCTACAGATTGTTTGAGAGATATTGGCAGAGTAGAGAGAATATTTTTGAGAGCAGTACCATCGACTTTGAGTATAGATTCCCATTTATCGAGTGGTTCGAGGAGAGCACGTAATTGATCGGCATCGTATTTGTACGTTTTTCGGATTGATTTGGCTACAATTCCATTAGGATCAAAGACTCGTTCTATTCCTTTCTCTTCCATATA
>Ga0172370_10011216_pt1 | contig 10141 bp, 10 predicted proteins | sample LakKiv5m_FD_114538 | JGI IMG/M metagenome (GOLD analysis project Ga0172370, IMG submission 114538) | Freshwater microbial communities from Kabuno Bay, South-Kivu, Congo - kab_022012_11.5m | ecosystem: Environmental > Aquatic > Freshwater > Lake | place: Democratic Republic of the Congo...
CAAGCCCTGGACCCGATTTAAGCGGTACTACCCCGCAGCAAGCTGCGGGGTATTGAAAAAGAATGAAACTGCCTCCATCGGCATAGAGGCCTCCCTGACCGGCCATCTCGTCTTCTCCACACTTCATACCAACAGCGCCCCTGAGACCGTTACCCGGCTTCTGGACATGGGATTGAATCCCCTCAATTTCTCAGACGCCCTCCTCGGCGTGCTCGCCCAAAGACTCGTCCGAAAATTGTGCACCAGTTGTCGCCAGGCATATCACCCGTCAGTGGAAGAATTCGATGATATCCAGGCGGTTTATGGCCGGGAGGCATTTGCCAAGCTGGCCATCCAACATACTTCGGATTTGACGCTCTATCGTCGTTCCAAATGTGATGCCTGTTCAGGCACCGGCTACAGGGGGCGAATGGGCATTCACGAGCTTTTGGAGGGCACTCCGACCATTAAAAAGATGATAAAAATAGAGGCCCCCACAGATGAGATTTTCGAACAGGCGGTCAACGAAGGGATGACGACGCTGAAACAGGATGGCATCTGCAAGCTCCTCTCGGGGCTTACGGACATGGCCGAGGTCCGCAGGGTATGCATCGAGTGATCGCCCTCCTCCCCATATCGCCCCTTGGGTGATGAGGCTACACGGGTAGGACTGGATTCACATAGAGTTAGATCCTCAACCGTCAATCGTTCAACCAGTGAGGGGGTAGTGATGACGAAACGAGCCCTGGTTGTGGACGACGATTTCTTCTTTGTCGAATTTCTTGGAGAACTGCTTGAGAAAAGAGGATACCAGGTTATCAAGGCCCATAACGGCAAGGAAGGCCTGACAAGACTCGAGGAAGGCCCTTTCGATATCCTTTTTTCTGATTTGATCATGCCGAAGATAGATGGGGCTCAATTTATCCACATTGCTCGAAGCAAGTTCCCGGGTGTTTGTTGTCATATCATCGCTGTTTCGGGGAGCGTTGTCGAGCAGATGGATCAACTCACAGACGCTGCGGTGGACTGTTTTCTGGCAAAAGGTCCAATCGAACAAATGGAAGTCCAGATCAACGATCTCTTGGATCAGGTAGAGAATGGGACCTTGTCACGCAAGAATGGGGACAAATTCCTGGAGCCTGGAACCTTGTATCCGCGGCAGGTTACCGGTGAACTGGTGGACGTGCTCAACTTCCACAAAGGTATCATCGAAAGCATCGGTTTTGGGATTATGGTGGTTGACAGGGATGCGCGGGTCATAAATGTCACATCGGCGGCCTTGGAACTCTTGAATGCGTCTCTTGCAGACGTCCTGAACCAGCATGTCACATTTCTCTTCTCCCGGCAGGAACGCGGGATTCTTGTAGAAACCCTCAAGACCGTTGCACGGGACCAGTCCATCCAGAAGGCTCGGCTCCATATGGTTCTGAACGGCAAAAGGACCCTCTTAACGGTCTCCCTTCTGAAGGTGGGAAAGGATATCGCCGGATGGGTGATTGCCATGGAGGAGGATACAGACGAATGAACAGAACCAGCATCAAAAACAAGCTGATACTGAGCTTTCTCGCTCTGCTCCTGATTGTCATGGTGGTGATAGGGGCAGCCCAGCAGATCACCGACAACGTCATAACCTCACTGGGTATCTCCGCCGCCCTGGCCCTGGCTGCCGGAATCATCTTCGGCGGCATCTTCTCCAGATCCATTCTCAGAAGATTGAACAGTCTCAGCAGCGCTGCCAAGGAGATCAGCCGCGGCGACCTGTCCAGGGAAATCGCTTTCCTTTCCCGCGACGAGATTCGGGATCTCGAAGAGGTCTTTGCAGCGATGGTCAAGGATCTGAGAGAAATCATATCGGAGATCCATGATGTTTCCACGCAGATTGAAGAGACCGGAAGACATCTCAGCGTGCAGGTTGAAAAAGTCCTCGCCAGCAGCAGAGAAATCGACGAGTCCGCCCTGGCCATTGCCAAAGGATCCGAAGCCCAGAGCCTGATCGTTCAGAAGACCTCTGTCGTCCTTGACAGGGGGCTGGAGCAGATGGATGAAGCGGCCCGACACTCGGCCCAGACGGCATCCAAGACCAACGACGCCCTGAAAAAGACTGAAACCGGCGAAGCCAAGGCCCGCGAGACCCTCCGCTATCTGGAAGATGTCCTCAAACAGATGGTTGAGAACGCCGAGCCCATCTATCGGCTGTCTGAAAAGGTAGAAAAGATTAAAATGGTCATGAGTGTCATAGAAGAACTGTCGCAGAAGACCGACCTCCTCTCGCTCAACGCCTCCATCGAGGCCACCAGGGCTGGCGAGATGGGGAAGGGTTTTGCCCTTGTAGCGAACGAAATACGCAATATGGCGGAAAACTCGAGGAACTCCTCCCATCAGATCCGAGCGATCGTCGATGATATCTTCAAGGATAACAGGGCCGTCACCCTGGCCCTCAAGAAAAGCGAGGAAGATATCAACAGGGGTCGCAAGGTCATTCACGGCATCGTCGGGACCTTTGGCGAGATGCTTTCCGGGGTGAAAGAGATCTCCACCGAGGTGCAAGAGGTAGGCGTCATCACTCGACGGCAGGCAAAAGAGATGAGGGGATTGCTCCATCAGTTTCAGGAACTCTCCAGGTTGGCACAGGAGAATTTCGTATCCACTCAGAAGACGACCATCGGTACAAAGAACCAGAAAGAGGAGATCATGGAGATTGTGAAGGAAGCAGCATCACTTAATGTCCTATCCCAAAAGATGATGGAAACCCAGAGACGATTCAGACTCCGTGGGACGTAAGAGATGGATTGCTTTGTATTTGAGGCAGCAGGGAAACATCTGGGGATTGAGGCCCGATACATTTACCGAATTGCAGACGAGGCGAGGGTGGTCCCCGTTCCTCTTCTCCCATCGTGCCATGTCGGAGTGTTCTATTACCGAGGTGATCTGTTTGACGTGATCGACGCCGGTCAACTTCTGGGAAACGAAGCTCGCATTTCGAATGAGCCCCCTTATGTGATCTTATTAAAATGGGATCAAAAGAGCCTGGGCCTCATACCGGAGCGCATCGTGGGGATGACATGGGTCGAAGAGGAAAACAGCCATGGGATGATCTTCACCAAGGAGGGCCTTGCCATTCATATGATGATCCCGGAAAACATCTGGAAGAGGTTGTCGGAACTCCCCTATGGACATTGAAAAGTACAAGAAGATTTTCACTCAAGAATCCGACAGGTACCTTCAAGAGCTGACCGCCGACCTTCTTCGGGTGGAAAAGGACCTTCCGAACCGCAGTCTCTGGAGCGATGTTCATGGCAAACTCCATTCCATCAAGGGGATGTCCCGCGCACTCAATCTGGATGACATATCCGCCCTGTGCCATTCCATGGAGGCCTGGTGCAAGGAGTTTCAAGGGGGAACCATCGCGCCGAATGCCGATGCCGTTCAGGTGCTGATGGACGGGGCCGAACTGCTCAAGGAGATGGTGGCCGCTACCGCTGAGGACACAGCCATTCCGGCACCAACCCGGCTTGACAGGGTCGGCGCCCTCCTCCGCCAGCGCCCGGATCAATTGATCCTCGATAGGCCGTTCGACCCACATCCCTTTTCCGCTCCTTCTAAAATCGACCATATTCGGGTTGAATATGCCCTGATTGAAGAACTCCTCGCGCGTTCCCAGGAGATCATTCTGCTGGAAAGGACCCTTCCCCCCCTGTCTCAGGAACAGATAACGTCCGGACTGAGAAGCTGGATTGACCACTACATGGCCCTATTGAGGGGCATTCACTTTCAACTCGCCCGTCTGAGGCTCATGCCCGTGCAGGATTTTGTTTCCCTGTTCGACAAACCGGTCCGGGACCTGGCAAGGAACTACCAGAGGGAGGTGAGGATGGAAGTGGCGGGTGGTGAGCTTCAGGTGGATATCGGGCTCATGGAGCGCCTGAGAGAGCCCTTTATGCACCTCTTGCGAAACGCCATTGCCCACGGCATCGAGCCGCCCGATGAGAGGAAAAAGCAGGGAAAGAGCCGAGAAGGCAACATCGTTTTCGAGGCGGAAAAGAAGGGAGACAGTCTCCTGCTCTCGATAGGTGACGATGGCAGAGGCATCGACTCAGAAGCCATCGAGCGCTATCTCAAGACGAGGATGGGCATGTCCGATCAGGAGATAGGGCGCATGTCCCGCGAGGATTTCTTTCGCACCATCCTCCGCGTGGATTACTCCTCCGCAGCCGAAACCGACCAGCTCGCAGGGAGAGGGATCGGGATGGACGTCATCGCCAAGGCCATTGAATATCTGAGCGGCTCCCTTGCCATCCATTCGGAACCCCACAGGGGCACACAGTTCATTATCAAGCTCCCCCTGTCTCTATCCATCATCTATGCCATCGTGTTTGAATTGGGACCCTATGTCCTGTCTGTCCCCACATCCCACGTGGTGTCCATTGAACGGGCCGATGACCCGTTGCCGGAGCAGCGCGACGATCTTTATGATTTGCGGAGCAGGCTCGGCATCCGTTTCAATACGGCAAAATCGAGCCACATCCTGAGGGTAAGACGTCCACCCGACCCCAACAACCCTGAAGCCGGCCATACCCTGGATCGCTTCTCCGTCGATGCGGTGATCGGCAACATGCCCCTCATGGTCATGCCTTCGGGAGAACTCCTGGCTCGGACCGAATCCTTTGCCGGCGTGGGCATCATGGAAAACGGAGACCTGTCCATCCTTCTGGACATGGAACGGCTGTAGTCGTGGGCTGGATTCGAACGGTCAGGCAGCTTTTCTGAAAAAGCGGGTGATTCCCTCGGTCAGCGCTTCTATGGTGTATTCGGTCGGCATCACGCTGACATTGATGCCGTTTTCTTCGGCCGTTTTTGCCGTGATGGGGCCGATGCAGGCCACGGCTACCGGTTCCATCCACTTGTGAAGCTCGTCCCCATCGGCCGTGAACATCTTCACAAAATTGGTGACCGTGGAGGAACTGGTGAAGGTCACCATGTCGATCGTCCCTTTTCTGAGCCGTTCCCTGACCTTTTCCGTATCATGATCCGGCCGGATGGTCCGGTAGGCAGGGACCACATCCACATGGGCACCGGCCTTTCGCAGGTCGTCGGGCAGGACCTCCCTCGCCTCGACGGCCCTCGGAATCAGGATCTTTGCCCCCTGGATCCCTTTCTCTTGGAAGGCCCCCACCACCGCCTCGGCCCGATATTCATCCGGCATCAGATCAGGATGGATCCCAAACCGCTCCCACATCTCTGCCGTTTTGGGGCCGATGACCCCGATCTTGATGCCCTTCAGATCCCGAACGTCCTTTCCCAGGACCTGAAGCCGATCGAGAAAGAATCGAACGCCATTGACGGAAGTAAAGACCAGCCAGTCATATCCATGCAGCTTCTCGATGGCTCGGTCCAGTGGCCCCCAGGTTTCGGGCGCTATGACCTCGATGGTGGGAAACTCAATCGTCTCCGCACCCAGGCTTTCCAGCATGCGGCGGAACTCACTGGCCTGCTCTCTTGCCCGAGTCACCACGATCCGTCTGCCGAACAAAGGCCTCGTTTCAAACCAGTTCAGGTCTTCCCTCAGCCGAACCACATCCCCCACCACAATAATGGCAGGGGGGCGGATCCGGTTTTCCTGGGCAATGCGGCCGATATTTTCGAGGTTCCCCACCCAGGTTGCCTGCTCCGCAGTCGTTCCGCGCCGGATCACCGCCACCGGCGTATCCGGGGACCGGCCATGTTTCATGAGGCTTTCGCTGATCTGGGGCAGGTTCCCCACGCCCATGAGAAAGACCAGGGTCCCAGCCCCTGTGGCCAGCTTGTCCCAGACGATGCTGGATGTCCCTTTGAGCGGGTCCTCATGGCCGGTGACAAAGGCCACAGTGGCGGTATGGTCCCGGTGGGTCAGGGGTATCCCGGCATAGGCCGGCACAGAGATGGCGGACGTGACCCCGGGCACAATCTCGAATCGGACCCCTGCCTTTGCCAGCTCCTGGGCCTCTTCGCCCCCCCGGCCGAAGATAAAGGGGTCGCCCCCCTTGAGCCGGACCACCGTCTTTCCGCTCAGGGCCCTGTCCACAATCAGGGCATTGATCTCCTCCTGGCTCATGGTATGGGCCCCGCCCTGCTTTCCCACATAGATCCGCTCGGCGGTGTCTTTCGCGAATTCGAGGAATTGAGGATTGGCCAGATAATCGTAAATCACAACATCCGCTTCAGAAAGGAGCTCTTTTCCCCGGATGGTCAGAAGTCCGGGGTCTCCCGGTCCGCTCCCCACCAGATAGACGATGCCCTTTGGCGTGGCTGGTGGGTCATGGCTGATGGCTGATGAGTTCATTGGGTTCCTTTTTCTGACAGGGTTGACAGGATTTATAGGATTTAAAGCTCTGTGCCTCTGTGCCTTGGTGTGAGTTATTTTCGGGTCAGGGCATCCACTATCGCGCATCCGTTGCCGATCCGTAGATCTTCTGCAACACCCTGTCGGCGCCTGCGGCAAGGAGCTTTTCGGCACAGGCGATTCCGACGGCCTCTGCCCTATCCGAGGGTCCCTCTGTCTCTTCTTTAAAGATGTGCGATCCGTCCAGTTCTGCCACCATCCCCCTGAAACGCACCCTATCCCCCTGCAATCGGGCAAGACCGGCAATGGGCACCTGGCACCCCCCCTCCAATTTCTTCAGAAAGGCCCTTTCTGCACGCACGGCTATCTCCGTGGCGGGGTGGTTCAAGAAATCGAGAATGCGGATGGTCTCGGCGTCCTCCTGCCGAGCCTCCAATCCAAGGGCCCCCTGGCCCACCGCCGGGAGGATCTCATCCGGTGAGATGATCTGGGTGATCCTATCTGCCAAGCCCAGCCGCTTGAGGCCAGCCGCCGCCAGGACAACCGCATGAAGTTCTCCCGCCTCGACCTTCCGCAGCCGGGTGTCCACATTCCCCCGCAAGGGAACCAATTCCAGGTCAGGACGCAGATGAAGCAATTGGGCGGCCCGTCTGAGACTGCTGGTCCCGACCCGCGAATGAGGCGTAAGGTGCTCAAGGTCGAGACCGTTGGCCGATACGAGGGCATCCCCTGAGTCTTCGCGCTCCGGAAACGCCGCAAGAAAGAGATCGTCCGGCAGTTGGGCTGGGACGTCTTTCATGCTGTGGACCGCCATATCGACCCGACGGTCCAGAAGGGCATCCTCGATCTCCTTCACAAAGAGCCCCTTGCCCCCGATCTTGCTGAGGGGCGAATCCAGGATCTTATCGCCGGTAGTCTTGATCCTGACCAGCTCCACCCGGACATGAGGATGTCTGGCCTCGATTTTGGCCTTCACCCATTCACTCTGTGTGACGGCCAGCTTGCTTCCCCGTGTTCCTATTCTGAGGATCATCAGATCTGCCACCTTACGATGCGATGGGAGCACAACGAATCTTTCCTTGATAAAAGACTGAAGCACACCTCATTTCATTGGCTCACACGGAGACACAGAGGCGCAAAGAGAAACAAAAATAATATCCTTCGCGGCTTCGTGGCTTTGTGTGAAGCATCTCTCTCCCTGGTTGCATCCAGTTACGATTGGCGCAGCAGAAACCGCGCCAGTTCCAGATCATGGGGGGTGGTCACCTTGATGTTCCGTTCCGATCCTTCCACAACCATGACAGGAATGCCCAGTTTCTCCACCAGAAAAGCGTCATCCGTGGCATCTTCCCATGCCTCGGTCACCGCTATCCGATGTGCCTTCATAATATCTTCGTAACGAAACACCTGGGGCGTCTGGACCATCCAGAGTCGGTATCGATCCACGGTACGCACCACCACCCCATCGGCATCGACCTCCTTGACTGTCTCCTTGGCAGGCAGGGCCGCAATCACGGCCGGGTGGTTCGCGGCGGCAACCAGCACCTTTTCTAAAAGCGCCGGGTCAAGAAGGGGCCGCACACCGTCGTGGATCAGGACCCGATCATACCTCCCTCCCGTGGCCTCGATCCCGACCCTGACCGAATCCTGGCGACGCCGGCCGCCTGGAATGATCGTTCCCACTTTACTAAAACCGAATCGCTCCACGATCTGCTCCCGGGCGTAGACCACATCAGTCGGGGGCGCCACGAGGACGATGTCATCAATTTCCGTGCAGGCCTGAAGAACCGCCAGGGTCACGGCGAGGATAGGCCTTCCATCCAGGCTGAGGAACTGTTTGGCCCGTTCGCTCTTCATTCGAACGCCGAATCCTGCAGCCGGAATGACGGCCACGGTCTTGGCTGAAGTGCCTCTCATCACGACCGCTCCATGCTAACCTGCCGATAGAACCTCAAAAAACAAAAGCAGGCCCGGGGCCGAATCGCACTCCCCGAACCTGCTCGCGATACGAATTCCTGTCACCCCTGTACGGACTTCCGCGTCTGTTTCTTCAACCGGTTGATCCGCCGTCTCAGGACATCGGCTTGCTTTCGGTCGTTGGCAGCGCGAACTTCCTTTTTCTTTTCCCTGAGCTGGCCCATCTTGGCCTTCAGCTCGTGGACGCTCGCAGCCCCTTTCTGTGCCTTCTTTTTCTTCCCCTTCGGTGCCTCTTCCTCCTCAATGCCATAGTACTCCTTGATGATGGGGAGCAATTCTTCCTTCTTCATGGCATGGACACCGGTGATGCCGGGGATTTCCAGGGCCACATCCCTCAATTCGATGACTGTCATCTTGTCCAAAGGCTTCTTGAATTCGGGCACCTTCACCTTGGGTTCTTCTTTCGCCGCCTGCTGGGTTACATCAGCAGTCGGTTCCACTTTCTCTTCTACCATTCGTATCTCTCCTCATTCGAAAATAGGCTGTATATCCAACGCATCGGGGGCAGATAACGGAAGAGGCGCCATCGCGAATCCTCCTTTACACCTTTCACCCCGGCCTTGTGCCTGGTGTCCCCTTCTATCACATTCCCGCCCCCAGCTCAACAGAAACCTTCAGGCCGGAGCTTCTATCCCTTTTTCAAAAAGGGCGTCAGCAGATCGATGGGCAGCGGAAAGATCGTGGTGGAATTGCTCTCCGATGATATCTCGCGCAGCGTCTGCAAATACCGGAGCTGCAGGGCCTCTGGATGATGCTGGATGATGCCTGCTGCCTCAGCCAGACGGGTGGCCGCCTGATACTCGCCCTCCGCATTGATGACCTTTGCCCGTCGTTCCCTCTCTGCCTCTGCCTGCCTGGCCATGGCCCGCTGCATCTCCTGGGGCAGATCAATATGTTTCACCTCGACGGTCGCCACCTTGATTCCCCATGGGTCGGTGTGCTTGTCCAGGATATTTTGGAGCTGGGTGTTGATTTTATCGCGTTCAGCCAGGAGTTCGTCCAGCTCCACCTGGCCGCAGACGCTGCGCAGTGTGGTCTGGGCCAACTGGGAGGTGGCAAAGAGATAGTTCTCCACTTCGATGGTGGCGTTGGCGGGATCCATCACCCGAAAATAAACCACCGCATTGACCTTGACAGACACATTGTCCCGGGTGATGACGTCCTGGGCCGGGACGTCCATGGTCACCAGACGGAGACTCACCTTGACCATTTTATCGATGACCGGAATGAGAAGAATCAACCCCGGGCCTTTGGTCTTGATCACCCGGCCCAGGCGGAAGATCACACCCCGCTCATACTCCTTGAGAATCTTGATGGCCGAGGCCAAAAACATGATGATGAGCACGATCGCCAATAGGTAAAACATAGGGTCCTCCTTATGCGATAAGGGTTCATGGGTTGCCTGGCAACGACCTGGATGCCTTGCGGACCGTCAGCAGCAACCCCTTGACTCCTGTCACTTCTGCCCTGTCCCCAGGGTCGAGCCGATCCTGGGAAACCGCCTTCCAGTATTCCCCATGGACAAAGATCAACCCTCCCGGCGAGATCCGTTCCCTCACCTCTCCGATCTCTCCGATCAGGCCCTCGGCCCCACCGCGAGGCCTGGCGTGATAGGCCCGGAATGCCAGCCCCGCAACCACCACGAAAAAACCGCCGACCAGGAGAATCGTAGGCAGCATCAGCTTGAGAGACACCCCCACATCCTCAAACAGCATGATAGACCCTAACGTCAGGGAAATCAATCCCCCGATCAGGGTGTTTCCGTTCTGCCAGGTTAGGCGAGAGAAATCGATCAGTTGAAATAGACTATAGACAAACGGCCTCGGATGGTGTATATAGACAGGCATCTGTCACTTGGATCCGGGG
>Ga0172370_10011224_pt1 | contig 10135 bp, 9 predicted proteins | sample LakKiv5m_FD_114538 | JGI IMG/M metagenome (GOLD analysis project Ga0172370, IMG submission 114538) | Freshwater microbial communities from Kabuno Bay, South-Kivu, Congo - kab_022012_11.5m | ecosystem: Environmental > Aquatic > Freshwater > Lake | place: Democratic Republic of the Congo...
CCATTTTGCGATTCGCCCAAGATCATCACCCAAACTGCCACGCCCGATCTCACGCCGCCCAGCGCCATCGCGCCTTTCACCTTCGACGTGAAAGAAACTCGCCAGCGCATCAAAGACTGGCTCAACAGCAAATTCTTCATCCCCGACGATCTCAATCAACTCGGACGTGCCAAAGAATTGCGCGCCATTTATATTCCCTTTTGGACGTTTGATGGAAAAGTGGAACTTGATTACGACGCCGAAGTGCCGCATGAAGTGCCGGACATGACGCGCAAAGGCGGCACACGCACCGAGTGGAAGTGGGAGAAATTTTTCTTCGATCATCATGTGGATGATCTGCTCGTGCCAGCCAGCTCGACCCTCACCGAAAAAGATTTCGAGAAGGTCGCGCCGTTTGAGTTGAAGGAACTGAAAGAATATCGTCCCGAATTTTTAGCGGACTGGCAGGCGGAGATTTACCAAGTATCGCTGGCGGATGCCGCCGTGGAAGGGCGCAAACGGATTCACGACAACGCCATCAACGGCGCGCGGCGGCAAGCTTCTATTCGCGGGCATCGCGGTTTCAACTTGGCGCAAGTGAAAGTCTACGAGCCCACTTACAAACACATCCTGCTGCCATTGTGGATCGGCGCGTATACCTATCGCAGCAAGCTCTATCGGGTATTCGTCAACGGACAGACGGGCAAGGTTGGCGGCGAAACGCCCACCGATTGGGTGAAGGTGGCGCTGGTGGTTGTGGGCGCGTTGGTGGTGATTCTGATCGTGATCGTTCTTCTCTTTCTTTTCATGAGAAGGTGAAATAAAAAAACGCCGAGTGTTTTTCAAAACACTCGGCGTTTTACTCTTCTGTTTCATCGCTGTCCTTTGCTAAAACAGTAGGCAGTTTTTTACGCAACACGGGCAAGTCGCTCTGAACGGTCTCCCACACCCGTTTCAAATCTACAACAAAGTAATCGTGAATCAATTTGTCGCGCATCCCCATAATCTCACGCCACGGCACTTCGGGATATTGTTCTCTCACTTCGTTTGGCACTTTGCGAGCCGCCTCACCGATGATCTCTAAAGCGCGTGTGACTGCAAAGACTTTCTCGTCATTTGCTACAAAAGATTCCATATCCACACCGGACACAAACTTCTCTGCTTTCTCTATCGCTTCAAGCATGTCACGGATGTAATCTTTGTACTCGCGCTTGGCAGTCATACCGCTACCGCCTCTTGCAAAATACGACGACCAATTAGTGGTTTGAGGGCTTTCTTTTCCACAAGGTCTACTTTGATTCCTAAAAGGTCGGTTAAGCGATTTTCTATTTCAATGAACTTAAGTAGACTCAGCGGACGATCATCAAACTCGACCAATACATCCAAGTCGCTATCCGGGCGAGCATTGCCCCGAAGACGAGAGCCAAACACCCATAGACCACGGACTCCATACTTCTTTTGTAGGTCGGGCAAACTGGTTCGCAGCTTGGATTGAAAATCATAAACTGAAACTTTTTCTTGCATCGCGATCATTATAGCATTTACAGCAAAGCGATCCTTTACTTCCCTACCCGATCCACAATTCCAATAACAAGATTGAACAATAGGCTGGCGCTCGCTGGCAAGAACACACACGCCCCTATCACATTCAAACCAAGACCGATCAAGCCTACTGCGCGAATCTCTTCGCGTTTAATTTGCGCCAACACGCCGCTTGCCACACCCAGCCACGCCAGCACTTCGGCGAAGAGGGCAAAAGAGGCAAACGCTAAATTGAGGGAACGCGAACTTTCTAGAGCGGCTATTTGTCCGGTGAGAAGGAAACCCATCGTTACCAGAGTCAATAGAATGATAAAAGCGATGGACAGCAAACCCGAAATGAGGGCGAGACGAGAGAAGTTCATTTGGGTGTGTTTCATTGAATAGAAACGAACCACAGAGACCACGGAGATCACAGAGAGTCTAAAGGTTTTTCTCAGTGGGCTCTGTGTTCTCTGTGGTTAAATCTTTTAGGAAGGTCGCCCCTCCACGAGTGCCAGTTCTTTCACCACCTCTCTCGCTTTCTCCACGTCCGGTGACTTCAATCGTTCGTAAATCTCCTCGGCGCGTTGAGCGAAGGACAAGCCGTCTTGTTTACGATTTTGTTTCGCCAGAGCGCGGGCGAGGGTGAGGCAACAGGCGGCGATCATGTCTTTACGATTCAACTTCTCGGCGAGAGGCAGCGCCTCACACCCCAACGATTCGGCGCGCGCCCAGTCTTCACGATCTAACGCTAACTCGGCCGTGTTGTGAGTGTAAATGGCGATGCCTTCTTGATCTTTCACCTTCGTTGCGATTCGCAACGCTTCGGCGTAATCGCGCTCGGCAGAGGCGTAATCTCCGGAGAACCGCTCGGCTTCAGCCAGGCTGTTGTAATCGGCGGCGACATCGGCGCTCTCCGCTTTTTGTTTCTTGTCGAGAGCCAGCATCTCTTTGTAAGCGCGGATCGCTTCGGGGTAATTTTTTTCGAGTTGATGACCGATGCCGCGTAAATAAAGTGCCGCCGCCTTTTCGCGCGCGCCCGCCTTCTGCCAATACCCTTCGGCGCGTGCGGCGCACTTCAACACTTCGGCGGCATCCGCGCGGCGTTGATGCACATAGCCCGCACCCACCGCGCGCCAACCGGCGTTGTACAAATCTTTTTTGGCAGCCGCCCGCTCTTCCGCCTTGAGATTTAATTTCAACCGTTCTTCCCAACGACCACTGAAGCTCAAAAAGTTTTCCATCTTGCCGCAGACGTGCTGCAAACGTTTGTTGTCGCCTTGCATAAACAGCGGCAGTGACGATTCGATCAACGCCCAGTTCGATTCGAGTTCGCCGAATCCGGCGTAGTTCTCGCCGCCGTATTTCTGCACAAGTTTGTAAACCTGATCTATCACTTGCTTGTCGCTGAGTTTGACAGGCACGGCTTCGGCAACAGGGGGCGTTGGCGGCGGCGCAGCGTCAGGCTGCCTGAGGGCAGGAATCGTCGGCGTCACCGCAATGGGTGGGGCGGTGGGGCGTTTGCCTTTTCGTCCGCGTCGTTTCCTTGTTTCAGGTTCTATCTCAAAGCCGATCTTCTCGGCGATTAAATATAAAGGTCGTTTCTTCACCTCATCGTAGATGCGCCCAAGATATTCGCCGATGATGCCGAGGAAGATCAACTGCACGCCGCCCAACAGCAAAACGCTGATCAACGTTGTGGCTTGTCCGTAGAAAAAATCGCTGCCCATCAATCGCAAAATAGCGACGATGGGGATGGCGACGAGAGCAAGTCCGGCGAAGATGAATCCGGCAGTGGTTGCCATTTGCAACGGCACGTACGAAAAACTGGTGATGCCGGAGATCGCCAAGCGAACCATTTTGCTAAGCGGATATTTGGTCTCTCCGGCGAAACGTTCTTGCCGCACAAAGGGGACACCGACTTGCTTGAACCCGACCCAGACGCTGATGCCGCGCATGAAGCGATGATGTTCACGCACCTGCCGCAAGGCTTCGACCACTTTGTGATCCATCAAACGGAAGTTGCCCGTGTCGCGCGGAATTTTTAGATCGGTCAGGCGGGCGATGAGGCGATAGAAAATTGATGCGCTCAACTTTTTGAAAAACGATTCGCCTTCGCGCTTGGCGCGCATGGCATAAACCACGTCGTAGCCCTCATGCCATTTGGCGACGAGTTGGTGAATCAACTCCGGCGGGTCTTGGAGATCGGCATCCATCGCGATGACGGCCTCACCGTCGGCAGCGTCGAGCCCGGCGAGTAGGGCGAGTTCGTGTCCGAAATTGCGCGAGAAGTTGATCACTTTGACTCGCGGATCACGTTGAGGCAGTTCGCGCAGCAATTCCATTGAGCGATCACGACTGCCATCGTTGATCAAGATCATTTCGCTCGGCGCGTCGAGACTGTTCATCACGGCTGAGACGCGCTTATACATTTCGGGGAGGGTGGCTTCTTCGTTGTAGATGGGGAGGACGATGGAGTAGGTGGGGTGAGGCATAGTGTGAGTATAGCAAAAAAAGTAGAGACGTTGCACGCTTCGCGAACGTCTCTACGAAATTTTATCCTGCGGGTCCACCCTGCCCGTAGATGGGAACGGTGGCGTCGTCGGCGGGTTTGGGATTCACTTTTGGAATCATAAACGTGTCGCCGACTTTGATGATGCTGGGGTTGGCGATGTCGTTGAAGTAGACGATGGCTTTCCACACGGTGCCGCTGCCGTAAAAAATTGTGGAGACGCGCGACAGCGAATCGCCGGGGCGCACGGTGTAAGTATCCCAAGTGGAACCAAAGTTGCCAAGCGTTTGCATCAGTTGTTGCACCACGTTGGGGTCGTCCAGATTGGGATCGTCTTGTTTGTCGTAAGCGGCTTTGGCGCGGAGTCGGCGGCGCAAGGAGTCATCGAGGACGATCTCGCCAACCGGAGTCTCGACTCGTTTAATATCGGTGGCAGGCGCTTCGCCCACCGGGGTCGGCGCGGGCGCGGCATCATCGAGATGCGGTACGGTTTTATCGGGCATGAGTCCGGCGTAATTTGGATTTTGTCCGGGCGCGAAGCCGCCCCAGGCATCGGTGAATTGTTTGTATGTCCAAGCGCAATACTTGCCTTGCTCACGGCGCGGTTCACGGAAGAGCGGGTCGTGGACGAAGATGTTTTGCTCATCGTAGCCGGAGACTAAAACGAAGTGCGAACCCTTGAAATTATTTTTCGCAATGGCATCCCAAAAAGCGTAGTTGACCAGAGCGATAAACGGGAAGCCCGCGTCAATTTTTGCTTTGAGCTCGTCCAGAGCGCGCTGCGGCACGAAGTTGGTCGGGGTGAGAGTCAGCCCGCGTGATTTTCCGGCGCGCATGAGATCGCTGAACGATGTATATTCGCTCGCGCCGCGCTCGCCGATGTATTGATACATCTGGTCGGGGTTGATCGGATCGCCCAGCGCGTTGAGCATCATTGCCAAGCTGGTCGGTCCGCAATCGGCGAAATGATCTTTGGCGTCGGCGTCCCATTGAGAACGATAGGGAATGTTGAGTTTGACGGTGGGCATCACGGGTGCTCCTTTGGCGACGAATATGGGCGTAATTATAGCGAGTGGGGGGCGAATAGCAAATAGCGGATCGTGAATGGCGAACTGCTTGACGCAGTCAATCATCACAGTTAGACTCTTCACATGAAGTTCACTATCTTCCACCCGCCTCGTTAATACCTCGTCCGCGCCCCTCCTGTTTCGGTGTGCTAGAGACGTGCCAACGGCATGTCTCTACGACACCCTTGAAATTCGCGCGGTAGAGACGTTGCATGCAACGTCTCTACGTAAATAGAAACAGGAGACCCTCATGACCGAAAAAATTAAAAACGCCTCGCGCCTCGCGGCGTCGTTGGTTGTTACACTCTACGCCATCGAACTGCTCGACGAATTCATCTACGGCTTGCACGGCGCGGCATTGCCTTTCCTCAAAACTGATCTCGACCTCACCTACACCCAGATCGGGCTGCTGTTTACGTTGCCCGGTCTGGTTGCCATCTTCGCTGAACCTGTCATCGGCTTGCTCGGCGACACCAAACATCGCCGCGCCTTGATGATCGGCGGAGTGGTCGCCACCGCACTTTCGCTTTTTCTCGTTGGCATTGGACAAACCTATCTCGTCATTCTGTTCGCCTTCGTGATTATGGCGAGCGCCAGCGGGGCGTATGTGAATCTGGCGCAAGCGACTTTGATTGATCGTGACCTGACTCGATCCGCGCCGACGATGGCGCGTTGGACGATACTCGGTTCCATTGGTGTCACCGCCTCTCCATTAATTGCCACCGCCGTCTTCTACCTTGGATACGGCTGGCGCGGCTTGTACCTTTCTCTCGTCGCCGTTGCCGGACTCTACACCATGATTTTGATTCGTCATCGCTTCAACGGCGATCACGTTTCAGGCGAAGAGTCGGTCTCACCGAAGATTCTTTTTCGTAATCTGATCAGGGGTTTGACGAATCGAGAATTGATCCGATGGATGCTGCTCACCGAACTTGCCGACCTGATGCTCGACAAATTGCTCGAAGTGACAGGCTTGTATTTTCACGACGTGGCGGGCGTGAGTCTGGCGGCGGCGAGCGCGGCGGTGGCGGTTTCAACGATCAGCGGGTTGATCGGCGGCGCGGTGTTGGTTCCTGTCTTGGAGCGAGTCAACGGTTTGCGCGTGATGCGAATCAGTGCGTGGATCGCTTTCGTCGCTTACGTCTCTTTCTTGTTGATTCCCAGTGTGCCGATCAAATATGTTCTCATCGCCGTCGTCGCCTTCAGCACGGCGGCGTGGTATCCGGTGTTGAAAGCGAAGTGTTACGACGCTCTGCCCGGTCAATCGGGATTGGTGATGGCGGTGACGTCGCTGGGCAACGTCTCAAGCTTGTTTGTGCCGGTTCTCGTCGGCGGACTCGCCGATGCGTTTGGTTTGGGTTGGGCGATGTGGCTGTTGGCGTTGGGACCGGTGACGTTGTTGGTTTTCATTCCCCTCTCTCCTGAAAAGTAATTTCCTTTTCAGGAGAGAGGGCAGGGGGTGAGGAATGTTATACTCCGCAAACTTCTCATGGCTTCGTCAACCGTTTCCGAAAAATCTCTCGCCGCCTTCCGCGCCTTCGCGCAGGAAAAAAATTTTGCGATCCACGACGAACGCAAAATTGACTACGGGCATCAATTTAAAATTACCAATGCCGACGACGTGGTGACGGTTAACTTTTACACCACAGGAAAAATTCTGGTGCAGGGCAAAGCGTGCGATTTAAAAAGCGAGATCGAATCGTGGGCGGGTCAAGCATCGTCGCCGACTCAAACGGGCGCGGCGCGGATCGGGACGGACGAATCGGGCAAGGGCGATTACTTTGGATCGCTGGTGGTTGCCGCCGTGTACGCGGACGCCGCCAGCGAACCCAAACTGATTCGGCTCGGCGTGAAAGACAGCAAAGTGTTGAGCGAAGGGCGTATCTTCGAGTTAGAGAACGACGTAAAGATTCTCTGCCCGCACGCGGTGATCGAATTTAATCCACAGCGATACAACGCGCTCTTTGATGAGATGCGAAATATGAACAAGGTGTTGGCGCACGGTCATGCCACGGCGTTAGAGAAAGTGTTGGATCAAGTTTCGTGTGGGTTAGCCATCCTTGATCAATTCGGGGACGAGAAGTATGTGAAGGAGGCCTTGTTGGGAAAAGGCAAACAGATCAAACTTGAACAGCGCCCCAAAGCCGAAAGCGATGTGGCGGTAGCCGCCGCCTCGATCTTGGCTCGCGCTGGATTTGTGCGGAGCATGGAGTCTCTATCCAAACTCGTCGCGCTTGATCTTCCCAAAGGTGCGTCCGATCCGTCTATTGATCAAGTGCGTCAAAAAATAATCAAGCAACATGGTCAAGCAATGCTGTCCAAAGTTGCCAAACTACACTTCAACATTTGACATTGTTCATTGATGTTACGCTTTGCCCTCTTCGACGTTGACGACACCCTCTACCCTTCCCACAGCGGTCTGTGGGACGTGATCGGTGAACGGATCACGACGTACATGATCGAGCGCGTGGGGATCGATCCCCGAGTCGTGAACGAATTGCGAAAACACTATTTAGAAAGTTTCGGCACGGCATTGAACGGTTTGCGCCACGATTACGGCATAGACGCCGACGACTATCTGCAATATGTCCACGATCTTCCTCTGGATCAATACCTTCGACCTGACCCCGCGCTCGACGCGATGTTGAGCCGCATTCCACTGGAAAAGGTTATCTTCACCAACTCCGATGCCGCACATTCGACGCGCGTGATAAATCGTTTGGGGGTGGCGCATCATTTTGCGCCAGCACGCCTCATTGACATCCGCGCGTTGGAGTTCACCAACAAACCCGATCCGCTTGCCTACCAAAAAGCGTTGACGCTTCTCAATGCCACAGCCGACGAATGTGTTTTTGCCGACGACGCGCTCCGCAACCTTCGTCCGGCAAAAGCGATCGGGATGACGACGATCGTGGTGAATGAAAACATGTCGGTGGACGGGGTAGACTACAAGGTGAGGAGTGTGCTGGAGGTGGAGGGGGTGATCAGACGATTATTAAAAATGTAGAGACGTTGCATGCAGCGTCTCTACAAGAATTATTTCTTTCTGGCAGCTTTCTTCTTCCTCCCAACCCGCCTCTTCCTCGGTTCTTCCAAATTCTCAATCTTCACCGGCTTAATTTTGTCAGCCAGTTTGAAGCCGAAGACTCGCGAATAGAAATACAACTCGGCGTCGAGGGCGCGTTTGATGTTCTTCGCCTGACGAAAGCCATGCTGCTCTCCGGCAAACGGCAGATAGGCAACGGGCAAGCCTTTCTTCTTCACCGCCTCGAACATCATCTCGGCTTGATTCGGCGGAACAATTTTGTCTTCGAGTCCTTGAAAGAGGATCATCGGGCAGTTGATGCGATCCAGGAAATTAATCGGAGACCGCGCCAGATACAGATCGCGGCGCTGCGGGTAGGGTCCGATCAATCGATCACAATATCGCGATTCGTATTTGTGTGTGTCCTTCACGAAAATCTCCAACTCGCCAATCCCAAAATGACTCGCGCCCGCTTTGAAGGTATCGCGAAAGGTGAGGGCGCACAGCGTGGTGTATCCGCCCGCGCTGCCTCCGGCGATGGCGAGACGGTTGCCATCCACGTCGCCGCGCTCGACCAAGTAGCGCGCGCCGTTCACGCAATCATCTACATCTACCACGCCCCACTGACCGTTGAGCCGCTCACGATAAGCGCGGCCATACCCTGTGCTGCCGCCGTAGTTCACATCGAGAACCGCGAAGCCGCGACTTGTCCAGTATTGAATGTTTGAACGCAGCGACATCGGACTCGCCGACGTGGGTCCACCGTGACTCAACACGAGCAGTGGCGGGCGTTCATCGGCGGGCGGGGCGTAATCTTTGTTGTGCGGCGGATAAAAAATTCCGTAAGCCGCGAGTCCGTTTTCTGTTGGGAACTCGATGGATTGCGGCGTGGAAAGATAACCCGCATCTGTTTTCTTTTTACTCGCGGCTTTGATCACACCCACTTGATGGGTGACGAGATCAAATTTGATCAACGCCGTGGGTCGATCCATCGCTCCCGCGACAAAGACGGCAGCCCTGTTCATCACGCGCGGGTAAGTGATGTCGCAATACGGCAGACCGAAAGTCTCAAACGCGCCGCTCGTCGTATCGAGTCGCGCCAAATGCCAATTGCCGTCTTGGGTGTACGAGCAAATAATTCGATCCGCCGATTCAAAATCGTAGGTGCGCGCGCCGAACACCCACTGCGGGCGATTGAAATCGGCTTCCATGGGGAAGAGCGCTTTCACATCTGTTCCGTTGTGGCGATAAAGATTCGACCAGCCACTTTTATCCGAAACAAAATGCAGCATGCCGCTCGGCGACCACTCCGGTTGGAAGATCGCTTCGTCGTCGCCGCCCGCGATCTTTTTTGCGTTCGCCAGCGTGCCATCGTCGCTCACGCTCGCCGTCCACAACTCGGTGCCATCCCACGGCATGTTGGGATGATTCCAAGTGAGCCAGGCCAACTTTCTGCCGTCGGCGCTCAGGCGCGGGTTGGAATAAAAGTCGTTGCCCATCGTCAGGATGTTGACGCTGCCGTTGTTAAGATCAACACTGACTAAAGAATTGATCGCCTGCTTGGATTTATCGGTGTGATCTTCGCGGATGCAGATCAACCGCTTGCGGCTGCGGTCAACCACCGCGTCGGCGTAACGCCATTCTTTTTCCGGAGTCAGCGGCGCAGGCTTGCCGCCTTTGATCTGACGATACAAACGTTGATCTTTAAAGTTTGAAAAATAAACCGTTCCATCGTCAACGCAAAACGCGCCGCCGCCGTATTCGTGAACGCGGGTGCGGGCGTTGAACGCCGCCGGAGTCACGTCGGCGATTTTTCCATCGGCAGATCGTTTGACGATCACGTTGCGCCCGGCTTCTTCGGCGCGTTGCTCGATCCAATAGAGATCGTCGCCGTCAAGGGCGGTGAGTCCAATCGCAATCGCTTTAGCGACAATGGTGCTGGAGGTGATGGGTGATTTCCACGAACCGTACGGGGCAATTTTTTGTTTGGGCATGTGATCCTTCCATATTTTTAGGGGCAACATTTGTAGG
>Ga0172370_10011226_pt1 | contig 10133 bp, 8 predicted proteins | sample LakKiv5m_FD_114538 | JGI IMG/M metagenome (GOLD analysis project Ga0172370, IMG submission 114538) | Freshwater microbial communities from Kabuno Bay, South-Kivu, Congo - kab_022012_11.5m | ecosystem: Environmental > Aquatic > Freshwater > Lake | place: Democratic Republic of the Congo...
AATATTATCTAGTTCTTGGCTTAAATAAAACCAAAACTCAAGATTTAATTTTAAAGCCTACTTTTCGGCTTATTAGTCAATAAAAGTATCTATAAAAAAATTATTTCGGAACTAGTCTATTTTTAAATAATTCACTTCCATAATAAAAAGAGATACAAAATTGTATCTCTTTTTATTTATTTCTCCAAATTTACTACTATTCCCTTTTTCTTCTTAGAAAAGCTTCATTTTAACTTTTTCCAAGATTTTTTTATAAATCCTTCATGTTTATTGATATATATTTCATAATAAATTCATTTTACGACAAAAAGTGTAAGTGTGGAAGCCGAAATAATACCAAAAATAATAGTAAATCCCATTCCTGACCAAAAACGGTCTCTGAGGGCAATAGGAAGTATTCCTAAAGCTGTTGTAAGAGTGGTCAAAGTCATTGGCTCAAGACGACTTGATCCTGCTTCTACAAGAGCAGTAAATCCCTCCATTCCCTTTTTGAGATTTTGATTGATTGCATCAAGTAAAATAATTCCATGATTAACTGCAATTCAAGTAAAAGAAATAAATCCTATTCCAAATGGAAGCGAAAATTTATTGTCTGTCAAAAGAAGTCCGACCATAACCATCGGAAGCGACATAATAACCGAATAAAGAATAATTGTTGGCTGAGAATAACTATTAAATTGGAGGGTCAAAATCGCAAATATAATCAGTATTGCAATGAGAAAAGAAGAAGCAACGGCATTTATAAGTTCTTTATTTGCCTCATTTTCTCCCCCCGTTTTATAAGAAATTCCTGAAGGAAAAGTATAGGATTGTGCATAGTTTAAAACTTCATTTTGAGTAGAAACAGAATCAACTCATTTTTCCAGATCAGCATCAACGGTAATTTGTACTTTTCCATCCTCACGACTTATAGAAGCAATAGCATTTTTTGCATTATATTCTATAAAATTTCCAAGTTGGTAAGTATTTGGTCATAGATTAAAAGTAGCAGTAAGAATATCTTCTATATTTATCTTTTTCCTAAAATTATCTTGTCTTAATACAATATTCATATCTGTTCCATTATCCTCTATTGATCAAACCATAATTCCATTCATCATTTGTGATATTTGTGCATAAATAATTGCAGGAGAAATATCATAGAGAGAAAGTGCATCTTTTTTAAGAGTAAATACAAATTGCCCTGGAGTATCTTTTGAAGAAAGAGAAACATTTTTTGTCCCAGAAATTTTTTTCAAAGCTTTTTCAAAATCATGAGCCGTATCAATAAGGATAGGAAGTTGTTCAGATTTTTGAGCGATAAGTTTTATTCCTACTGCCTTTGATCACGGAGGTCCTTTTGATGCTATCTCTGAATTTACTTTTAATCCTGCTTCTTCAAAGGTTCAAAAATCTTTGAGTAATACTTTTTCTAAGTCAAAAACACTCATCTGTCCTTCTGCTTTTCTTATCGATTTATCAAAAAGTTGAATACTAACACTCGTTGTATTATTACTCGTATCCATTGTATAATACTCAATCTCGCGATATTTTGTAAGCAAAGAAGGAAGTGTTGCTACTTGGCTATACATATCTTCTGTTCTAAGTCCACTATCCCCTTCTATAGAAAATGAAAGAGTTGATTCATCATCAGTTGGCATAAGCTCAAATCAAATCTTTGGAGCAAGAAAAATAAGAGAAAGAACAAGAAGTAAAAACGGAAGAAAAATAGAAAATCTTCTAATAAATGTATTTTGGAGAAAAGAACGAAGAGTATTTTTATACCATTCTGTACAATTATGAATTACTCGTATACGAAGTGGGATTCATATTGTTATTTCTTCCTTATCTTGTCTTTCTAAAGAAAGTAATTCTCTTTCCTCTTCTTCCGCATATTCTATTGCTGTTTCATCATGCACATAAGTTTCTTTTCTTTTTACAAAAAGGAGATACAAAGCATTATTTACAGTAAGAGCAAGAAAGAGTCCAGAAGCCAAAACTCAAAAAATCGTTATTGGGATATAGGCAAGAAATTTTCCCATAATTCCTGGAAGAAACATCATCGGAATAAAAGCAACTATTGTCGTCATAACTCATGCAATAATCGGCACAGAATATTCACGAACTGCGAGCATAATAGCACTTCTCGGCTCATATCAGACACGAATTTTTGAACTTGCAGCCTGCACAATAACGATAATCGTATCGATGGCTATACCAAAAGAAAGAATAAGCGAAAAATTGGTAAGAAAATTGAGAGTAAAACCACCATAATAAAGTAAAAGAAAGGTTGCTAAAAATGCAAGAGGAAGAGTCAGACTGGCAAAAATAGAATCTCTAAATCATACAAAAAGATACATTACAATAAAAACAAGGAGTAAAGTTGTAATCGCTTCTTTTGCAAGTTCTTTGTAATCATCAATAACCGTTTTTGCAAGATCAAGACCATATTTATATCAAAAATCTTTTAAATCATCTCTTTTAAATATTTTTTCTATTGCGGTTTTTGCTTCACTACTTACGGTAAATATATTTGCTCCCTCGGTTTTATTTATTGTTAAAGCAACATACAAATTCGATAAATTTTCTTTATCTCAGATAATATCAATAGATTTATCCTTATAAACTCTATCAATTTGTGTTATATCTCAAAGTTTTATAACCGATTTATCAGGAAGTACCAAAGGAATATCCAAAAATTGAATAATGTCATTGTATTTCCCTTCAATTCTAAAATCATAATTTTTATTTCCTATTCAAAAATTTCCGACAGGAGCATCTTTGTTCCAAGCTCGTATACTTCCAGCAATAATATCAAGAGTAAGAGCTGTTGCTTTTAATTTTTCTTGAGGAATAACGAGTTCAATATCATATTCATTTCCACTGGTAAATTTTGCACTTTCAATTCATGGAATATCTTCCAAAGCAGTTTTTACTTCTTGAGCATAAGTCATCAAAATATTTTTTCCTATTCCCTCTTTTTTTGCATATATATAAAGAGAAAAGGCTTGCTGAGTATCGGTATTAATTTCTGTAATAACTGGAGTTTTTGCATCAGCAGGAAGACTTACACGATTTACATTATTTCTTATTTCATTGACTACATCTTTTGTATTTGCATCTGTTTTGAGAGTTGCAAGAACAGAAGAAACTCAAAGCGAAGAAGTAGAAGTAATTGTGTCAATTCCTTTTATATCTTTTATTTCTTTATAGATTTTATCACTGATAAGAGAATCCATATCAGTTGGATTGGTTCCCGTATAAATCGTCGTAATAGAAACCATTCAAAATTTTACCGAAGGACTTGATTCTTTTGGAATACTAAAAAGAGCTAGAAGACCAAGAGCAATAAGAGCAAAAACTAAAAGATACGATATACGATATTGTCTTACCCAAAAACCTAAAAATCACTTTTCAAATTTTGCTCTGAGTGTATCTATTTTTTTTTGATTTTCTGCATTTTGCATAATAAAATATTTAATAACTAATTAGCAAGTTTCAACTTGAATTTACTTTCATCAAAATTTCCCACATCACTGAGAATAACAATGTCTTCTTTCCCAAGAAAACTTCCATCTGAATTTTTTTGGTATTCAACAAGATTTCCATATATTTTTCAAAAAATTATTTCTTGTTTTACGATTTTTCCATCTTTATAGAGAGAAATAATTCCCTTATTATTTCAAATAATTTTTACACTTTCTATTGGAATAAGAGGCAGAACTGATTTTACTGGTATTTTTACATTTACTACTCATCCAATTGTATCAAGCTGAGTATCAAAAATAACATTTGCTTTGTAATTAAAGCTATTATCTGTTACTTTTGTAATAGAATAAATATTTCCTACTAAATCTTTTCCTGATAAATTAAATTTTACTACATCTCCTACAGCAACAAGAGCAAGCTCATCACTTTTAAAAGCAATTTCTATTTCACTTTTTTTACTTCCTAAAATACTCAAGAGTGGTGTTCCCGTAGCAACATCTTGTCATGCATCTATATAAATATCTCCAACGACTCCATCAATAGGAGCGGTAATAGTCAATTTCGCATATTCTTTTGAAGTAGAATTGTAAGCTATTTGTGCTTCGTTAATAGAATTTTCCAAAGCTCTAAGACTTACTTCTTTTGTATCTTTTGCATTTTTAAGAGTTTCTTGAGCTGATTTTATTTGAAGTTCAAGTGTTTTGAGAGAATCACTTGTAGAAGTAGTTATTTTATCAAGACCGATTTGAGATTTATCTTGTGAAGACTCAAAAGTTTTCTTTTGTATATTTCTATCTTCTTTCAAAAGATCTATTTGTTTTTCGATAGAATCTTGGCTTGTTTTATAGGTTCTCAAAAAAGTTGATGAACTATTATTAAAAGAAAGAAATGTTGAATTATTGAGCTGAAATTGAGATTGATAAGCATTAATAGTTGAAATATAAGCACTATTTTCTGAATCGGAAAGAATTCAAATACTTGTAATAGAATTTGTAAGAGTTGTTTCAAAAAGATTAAGATAGATTTTTTCTAATTCATATCAATCATTTATCAAAGTGAGAAGTGAAAGAATTTCTTGTTCTGAAAGTGAAGAAAGATTTGCTTTTGTAAATTTTTGATCTCTATAATTCATCAAACTTACGAGAGCATCTTCTGTTTTTCGTTTTTGATTTGTATCTTTTCCTCAAAGATAATTATCATATTTTTTCGCATCATTATTATATTTTTCTGTCACTCAAAAAAGTTTATCACCAAAATCAATCGTATCATCCAAAAATATTTGGAGGGAATTGTAAGAATTTTTTATATTTGTTTTAAATCATTCTATTGTTTCAGCATCGGCTGAGATTTTATTTTGAAAATCAAGTTCTGATTTGCTGATAGAATTATCTATTTTTTGAAGTTGGAGTGCCGATTGAGAATCCAAATTTCCATAACTTACATCATTTATTGTATCCTGTGCATTTTTTATATCAAGTTCAGTATTTTTTTTGAGAGCTTGTAAATTATTTTGTAATCTTTCCAAATTTATTTCCGAGTCAAAAATTTGTTTATCAAGATTTATTTTTGTGGAATCATAGCTGATTCTCACTTTTTCAAGAGTATTTTGAGCTCGCTCTACATTTATACCATAACTGGCTATATTATCTTGAAGAGCAAGAATTATTTGCCCTGATTTTACTTTATCTCCTTCTTTTACATTGAGAAAAGATATTCTTCCCATTGCCTGAGAAGCAAGCTTAATTTCTTGGGTAGAAGTCACTTTTCCTGTTTTTTCCAGAAAAGCTCATTGTGATAAATCTCCTACTTTTTTTACCTGTATAAGAAAATCTTTTTTATCATCGAGTTGTCAACTTCCAGTGCCAGAAAGATTTGAGTTTTGTGAACAAGAACTCAATAAAATAAGAAGAAGAAATACATAAATAAATATGCTTTTTTTCATAAAAAATCTATTTAGAAAATAATTATTTTTGTTCATATTCGATATAATCCCTTATCTCTTGAATATCCTCATTTTGAATAAGTCAAAGATATTTTTCATCTTTTACAACAATAACAAATTTATCTCACACTTTGATATTCATAGCATCTCTCACATCTTTTGGGATAAGAACTTGTCATTTGGGTCAAATAGTACAAACTCCGCAAAGTTTAAGAGAATTTTTTTTACATTGCATAGTATAAAAAGTAAGAAAAGTAAGAAAAGTAAAACTTTTTCCTATAATAATATTTTTTTAAAAGAGAGCAAATATTTTTCTCATATTTTTAAAAAAATTATGATTTAATAAAGAAAAACATGTTTGACTTTTTTATAATATTTTTTATTATATTTTTTATAAAATAGCCCTGAATTATTAGCAGAAGCTGGAATAACAGACTTAGCAAACAATAATATAGTTTTAATATGAGTTGATAATGAAGTGCAAAAGGAAAGATTATCAGGGAGAAATCTTAATAATGAACAAATAGAAAGAAGAGTTAAAAATCAGTTTTCTACTGATAGAAAAAAAGAAGTTATTTCTGCTAGTATTAAGACTACATGATATGGAAATTTAGTAGATTTTGACAATAATTGAAATAATGATGATTTAATAGAAGAGAAATTTAATCAAATGTTGTGTGCTGTTGATATATATGGTGAATTGAGGATGAAATCAGTATTTACGAAATTATGAATTGAAGATAAATGGCTTGATATATATGCTAAGTTAAAACCTATGTATGATACTTCTGAGAGATTATATCATAATTGGTTTCATATTATAGCTTGCCTAAATATTCTTTATGAAATAAAAAAGTCTATTTCTCATGAGGAATTTATTGCTTTGTTTTTTGCTATATTATTTCATGATGCTATATATTCTTCAAAAGCAAAAGCATGAGAAAATGAAAGACAAAGTGCTAACTTTGCAAAAGATTTTTTAAAAAAATTATGATTAGAAGAAAAAATAATTGAAAGAGCTAGTTATCTTATATTACTTACTGCTAGTCATAAATTAGATTGAAATGATTTAATAGGAGCTTATATGATAGATATAGATTTATCTATATTATGACAACCTTGGGATATATACCATGGAGGTATAGATTCAATCAAATATGGTTATATGAGAGCCGTAAGAAATGAATATTCAAATTATAAAGAAGAAGATTATAAAAAATGAAGATTAGCATTTTTAGAATGAAAATATGGAAGAAAAATTTTTAAAACACCTTATTTTATAGAAAAGTATGAAAAACAAGCTCAAGAAAATATAGGAAAAGAAATTATTATGCTATGAGGTAATATTTCATAGAGTATACCAAAAGTAAAACTAAAAACATAGACAAAAACACTTTTGCAAAAACACTCTTTTCGATTAAAATCAAAGAAATATCTTTATGATTAATTCCCTACTTTTTAAAAAATTATGCTAGAATTAGAAAAAATCATTGACGAAATAATAGAAAAAGGATTAAAAGAAGAAAACATAACAAAAGAAAGTTTTCATAAAATAAAAAATGAGATTTATAAACAATATCATTTAGAAAAACCACTTCCTTCTATACAGATTTTAGAAAGGTATAATACCCTTGTAAAAGAAGGAAAAAAAGAAGAAAATTTTACATTCAAAAAAATTCTCAGAAAGAGAGAAGTAAGAAGTCTTTCTTGAGTCACAGTGATAAGTCTTCTCACAAAATCTTTTCCCTGTCCTTGAAAATGTATTTATTGTCCAAATTTTGAATGACTTCCAAAAAGCTATATCCCTCAAGAACCAGCCGTTATGCGAGCCGAACTTAATAATTTTGATCCTATTCTTCAAGTACATAATAGATTGAGATCACTAGAAATTACTGGACACAAAATAGAAAAAAATGATGTAAGAATTATAGGAGGAACTTGGTCTTTTTATCCAAAAGAATATCAAGAAGAATTTATTAAATGAATTTATGATGCTTTCAATACTTATTATGAAATGAAAGATTTTATAGAATCAACTGATCTTTCAAGTGAAAAATTTGCAAGTTTCAAAATACAAAAATGATATGAAATAAAAAAATCAAGAACTTTGGAAGAAGCAAAAATAAAAAATGAAACTTCAAAAGCAAGAGTGATTGGAATAGCGATAGAAACAAGACCTGACCTCATAAATTTTGAAGAAATTAAAAGACTGAGAAGTTATGGAATAACGAGAGTAGAAATAGGATACCAAACAACCATAGATGAAATAAATGCAAAAAATAAAAGATGACATGGAAACAAAGAAAGTATAGAAGCAACAAAAATATTAAAAGATGCTTGATTTAAAGTCGTTGCTCATATGATGCCAAATCTTTTATGAAGCACTCCTGAGCTTGATATACAATCTATGAAAGAAATTTTTGAAAATCCTCTTTTTCGTCCAGATGAAATAAAAATATATCCTATGGTAGTGACAAAAAATTCTGAACTGACAAAAATATGGGAACAATGAAATTTCAAAGCCTATGATAATGAAACTCTTATAAATCTAATGTGTCAGCTTGAAACAATGGTTCCTAAATATGTAAGACTTAATAGAACTTATAGAGATATTCCTGCTTCGGAAATACTTCACGGTTCAACTCTTTCAAATCTCAGACAAATCGTAGAACAAAAACTCAAAAAAGAAAATAAACAACTGATTGATATTCGCCATAGAGAAATAAAAAATAAGATAAATAATCCTGAAAATGCTATTTTAAAAGTATGAGAATATGATGCTTCCGAGGGAAAAGAATATTTTCTCAGTTTTGAAGATCCAAATGACCAGACTATTTTTAGTCTTTTGAGACTGAGAATTCCTTCTTCTATTATAGAAAAAAAAGAAGACAGGCTCCATAATTTCCTCCCAGAATTAAAGTGAGCATCTCTTATACGAGAAATTCACACTTTTTGAGATCAGCTCAGTATCGGAGAAAAAGGAAGCACTTTTGGACAACATATCGGTTTTGGAAAAAAACTTATTGTAGAAGCAGAAAAAATATCAAAAGAAAAATATGGAATAAAAAAAATAGCCGTTATTGCAGGAGTATGAGTCAGAGAATACTACAAAAAAAGAAGCTATTATTTGGAGTGAGAATATATGGTGAAAGAATTGTAAAATTCATTTTTAAAAAAGTCAATACATTTATTTGACAAATAAGTAAATAATATTATATAATATTAAGGTGCCGTTTTATTTTTTAATATTATTATTTATGAATGAAGAACAGGAAACTTATTGGAACCAAACTGTTCCAGGTAGCTTAGGCCTTCTTTTGGTTGCAAGTTTGCTCGTGCCTGTGTTTGTTAGTGGGGTGAGAAAAACAATAGATGCTGAAAATAAGACAAAAGATAAAGTCGTAAAAATAATTACTTATCCAGATGATATAAAACCAGATGAACTTGCAAATCTTTCCGAAGAAGCTGATTCCCTTGCTAGAAAATGAAGAGTAGAAGTAAATAAAATCATCTGAGACAAAAGTGATACTCTTTCTATAGAGTTTAAAACCCCTTGAGATGGTTTTGTAAAATGACCTAATTGAAAATATATATTAAGATTAAGAGATACCCCGAAATAAAACCTTGAGAGAAAGTTCCAGTATGACCAAATTGATACAATTGAACAAATTATGTAGATTAAAAACAACTAAAAATCTAATTTTTTCTATTATGTTTGATATTCAAGCCCTTTGTAATTTTCTCGTGAAAGCCAAAAAATCCACTTATGCAAGCGGAGAAAATGCAAAAAAAAAGAAGCTATTATTTGGAGTGAGAATATATGGTGAAAGAATTGTAAAAAACGATGTAAAGGAAATTTTTTATGCCAAAAGTAGTACACATTTTTTACATAAGCCTTAAAAACTAAAAAAAGTTAGATAATAAAAATATCTAACTTTTTTTAGTTTTTCTTCTAATTTATTGTTGCGAGAAGTCAATACTTTGTAATTCTCTGAGAGAAACAACAGGATAAGCATCTGGACTTAAATTATCCATAAGTCTCAAATAGTTCTCATTGAAACTCACAATTCTACAATCAACAAGCCTGATATGGCCAAAATCACCCTGAGTATAGAATTTACCATCAGAGAGACAAAAACCTAATTTTCAAATTTTTTCTACTAATTTTTCTCAAATTTCTTTATTACTTATAAGATTTCATCCTTTAAAATTTTCTTTTCCTCTACTTTTTATTCAAACTAAATTACAAAAAACATCGAATGAAGGTAAATCGTTCTTGTAATATTTTAATGCATTTCCCTTGTTTCTATATACTATTTCTCTTCAGTCTTTTGTTGTTAATTTATAAGCTCATTCATTTTCTCAAATTCATTCTACATAATCTCCTTCTCAATCTCAATCTAAATATTCCTCTCACCACTCTTCTCCTCATGAAGAATTTATAGTATTGTTAACCTTTGTATAAATTCCATTTTGAGCTTTATATACCCCCCCATTTTCTCAACTTACTTCTATTTTACCCCAACCAGGAACATTATTTGGAATTTTTTTTATCATACCATTTCAGTTAGGGGGCATAAAAATAATATTAAAAAATAAAAGGCAAATTCAGAAATGAAAAGCAATTTCATAAAAAAGAGAAAGTGAGATATATTAGTAAATAATATATACCTTAATAACTAAAATATGTGAAAACATTTAACCTTACAAGAGAGAGAAACAA
>Ga0172370_10011227_pt1 | contig 10132 bp, 8 predicted proteins | sample LakKiv5m_FD_114538 | JGI IMG/M metagenome (GOLD analysis project Ga0172370, IMG submission 114538) | Freshwater microbial communities from Kabuno Bay, South-Kivu, Congo - kab_022012_11.5m | ecosystem: Environmental > Aquatic > Freshwater > Lake | place: Democratic Republic of the Congo...
TCGGCACCTCGATGTCGGCTCACCTTAGCGCGGTGGTGGAGAAGCTACCAAGCGTTTGGCTGTTCGCCAATTAAAAAGGTACGCGAGCTGGGTTCAGACCGTTTAGGTCACAATTTATTTTGTGATTTGGACAGTCTGGATCCTCAGAGGAGAAAAATTCAAATAAAAAATGAATTAGAACTGTTATAAAATTGAAATCAATCATACTAAATTTTAGTATCACGGCGGCGTAATATAGAAATATATTATGGCAAGCTAACTTATATCGGTGAATCCCGAACTTAAATGAGGGGAACGCCGAGGGAATCCTGAGCATAGTCGAAGGAGCCCGTAGAGACTGAATGTTAGCATTCTTGAAAAAGAATATGTCACAGTCCGACACTTCCAGTAATGGAAGAAAACAGATAGCGTGAGACAGGTTGGTCTCCTATCTACTGCACTCGTTGATTCTTGAGAAGATTTGCTCCTAGTACGAGAGGACCGGAGTGAACTGACCTCTGGTGTACGAGCTCTACTGCCAAGTGGACTGCTCGGTAGCTATGTCGGGAATGGATAACCTCTGAAAGCATCTAAGAGGGAAGCCAGCTTCAAGATTAGGAATCGTTAAGAACCCTGAGAGATGATCAGGTTGATAGGCTTTAAGTGGAAGCGCAGTAATGCGTTAAGCTGAGAAGTACTAATGTTTCGATTCCTGTTAAGAAATTTGGAAACCATAAAAATAAAAAATTGAAATTCTAAAAATGGATTGTTCTTTCAGAGCTTTCTAAAAGCAAGACGTGGGCCTGAAATTAATTTAGGTAGCTGAGTATAAATATTTTCTCACCCGAATCCCGAGCTTCAGAAACAAGGGATGTGGAAGATATTTTCAACTAGGGGAAACCTCCCACGCCCCAACTGGTAGCAAATTTTGCTACTCGGGTCAAATCATCCATCGTGATATTTGGCCCCCATTTTTAGGATTTCAATTAGCCTCGCTTTCGCGAGGTGGAATCAAATTTTTAGTGTTGGTGATTTGTCGCAAGTGTTACACCTCTTCCCATTCCGAACAGAGAAGTTAAGCCTTGTTGAGCCGATGATACTCCTTGTGGGGAAAGTAGGCTATCGCCAACACTAAGCATTTGATTTCTAAATAAAAGTACTCCACAAAAGAGTATTTTTTTGTTATTATGTATTTATGAATTGGGCACTTCGGAGACAACTTTTTTATGCATCGGTGGTTATTGCCGTAATTGGTTTTTTTGGTTTTCTGATTATTTACCCTTATTTCAACCAAACTCCGACATGTATGGACGGCAAACAAAATGGTACAGAGACTGGCATAGATTGCGGAGGGTCTTGTGCTATCGCCTGTACCTCTCAAGTCGATCAGATTTCAATTCTGTGGTCTCGCGCTTTTCGCGTAGTGGAAGGCAGATATAATGCAGTTGCTTATTTGGAAAATCATAATCCGACTACTGCAGTTGATAAAATAAAATACAAGTTTCGTTTTGCCGATAAGGATAATATTTTTATTGGAAAAAGAGAAGGGGAAACATATATTCCACCCGGAGGAAAATTTGTTGTTTTTGAGCCGGCAATAGATGTCGGGAATTCTGTCCCAGTCTATACCACTTTTGAATTTACTGAAGCCCCTGTTTGGATTACCGTTCCGAAAGAATTAATCCAGCAACTTCAAATCTCTATTGTTGGGATTAATCTAGGAGGAGAAAATACTAGCCCAAAACTTTTTGCTACTATCAAAAATAATTCACTTTTCAGAATCCCAGAAGTATCTTTTATGGTTATTCTATATGATGAATTTGGTAATGCGATAAATACTTCGCGTACCTTTGTTGATGTTTTAAAGAAGGAGGAAACGAAAGGAATAAGTTTCACTTGGCCGGAGCCGATTACTACTAAGGTAGTTTCTAAGGAAATAATTCCGATGTTTAACATCTTTCAAGTCAAATTGAAATAAGAGATGATTGAGAAAGCGACCAAAAGAATAGATTGGCTTCTAGTTTTTTTTCTAGTGCCGATTGTCTTGGCTGGTCTTTTTACTATGAAATCGTTTATCTCTGAAGATGGTACTAGGGATTTTTTTGGAAAACAGATTATCTGGATAGCGGTGGCCTTTACTATTTTTTTGATTTTTTCTTATATTGATTTTCGATTTTTAAAACAAACCAATGTGATTGTGTTTTTATATGTTTTATTTTGCGGTATTTTATTGGTCCTTTTTATTTTAGGAAGTGTAGCCCATGGGGCAAAAAGTTGGTTCGATTTTGGTAGCTTTTCTTTCCAGCCGGTTGACGCCATGAAATTAGTGTTGGTACTAATTTTGGCGAAATATTTTTCTCGGAGGCATGTGGAAATAAGAAACATTAAACACATTTTTATTTCCGGTTTTTATGCAATGGTTCCATTTCTCTTGGTTTTTCTACAGCCTGACTTTGGTTCAGCCATAATTATCTTTTTAATTTGGTTTGGCATGGTGCTGGTCTCAGGAATTTCTAAGACACATTTGTTGTTTGTTTTTTTAGCGGGAGTAGCCGCCTTTGTTTTACTTTGGTTTTTGGTTTTCGCTCCTTATCAGAAAGCTCGAATTATAAATTTTATCAATCCATTAGCCGATATTCATGGCTCAGGTTATAACTCTTTTCAGTCTACAATTGCTGTTGGCTCAGGGCAAATAATAGGCAAAGGGCTTGGTTTTGGGACTCAATCAAGATTGAAATTTTTACCCGAAAATCAGACTGACTTTATTTTTGCCTCCTTTGCAGAAGAATGGGGATTTTTGGGTTCTATTATTATCTTACTGCTTTTTGGTTTAGTTATTGGGAGGATTCTGTATTTTGCTTCTTTGGGTTCGAGTAACTTTGAAATATTATTTGGAATGGGTTTTGCTATTTATTTGATGAGCCATATCCTTATAAATATTGGAATGAATTTGGGATTAATGCCGGTTACCGGAATTCCCTTGCCGTTTATGAGTTATGGAGGGTCTCACTTATTAACCGAATTTGCGGGGCTTGGGATATTGATGAGTATGAAAAGATATGCGCGAATTGCACATCGAGATGATATGAAGAATGAATTTCTTGGAGCATAAAATTATATGACACAAACAATTGATGGTAAAAAAATAAGAGATGAAATTTTAGAGGAAATTAAAAAAGAAGTAGCTCTTTTGCCTTTTCAGCCAGTTTTTTGCGATGTGTTAGTAGGGGAAGATCCTGTTTCGAAACAATACGTAGAGATGAAAGCTAGATATGCCGAAAAAGTAGGAATCAAATTTCATAACGCTTCTTTTCCTTCCAGTATAACTACGGAAGAATTAGTAGTAGAAATAAAAAAAATAAATCACTTAGAAAATATTTGTGGTATTATCGTTCAACTTCCACTGCCGGAGCATCTGGATCGCAGGATTATTTTAGACGCAATTGACTTTAAGTTAGACGTTGATTGTCTGGGTACTTTAGCCAGTGAGAAATTTTACAAGAATGACAATAAAATTGGTTTCCCAACTGCCTTGGCTTGTATGAGAATTTTGGATTCTCTGAACATAGAAATAAATCCGCCAGCTGGCGGAAAAAACATTGTGGTTCTCGGGCAAGGAGATTTAGTAGGGAAGCCGGTTGCTGCATTACTCCACTTTCGGGGGATAGAACCACAGGTCTGTACCAGTAAAACTGAAAACAATGAAAGTATAATAAAAAAAGCCGATGTTATTATTTCCGGAATTGGTAAAGGAAAGTATTTTACTGGTGAAATGGTAAAAAATGGAGTAGTGTTGATTGATGCCGGAACTTCGGAATCTAATTCAGGAATAGTGGGAGACGTTGATCTTGATTCAGTGCAAGGCGTAGCTGGATTTGTGTCTCCTGTCCCTGGAGGAGTTGGTCCTGTTACGGTGGCGATGTTGTTGTCGAATGTTTTACAAGTAGCAAAAGAAAAAATAAATGCTAAACGATAAAATCTTTTTACTTTTTTGTGGTCTTTCTCACAAATCAATCATCTTTGATAATATTGTGTATTTTACAGCGAGAATTTTTCCTTTCATTGTATTGTTTTTAGCAATTTTGTTTCTACTCTTTCATCATGAAGTCTTTAGTAAAGAAAAACCGGCAAAAGAAATATTTCAAAAATTAAGGGAAATTTTTTTTGTGTCACTTTCGGTCGTTTCCGCGTGGCTTTTAGCGGTATACCTGAAGATAGTTTTTCAGATTCCAAGACCATTTTTGTCATTACCTAATATTCACCCATTGCTTGCGCCTACAGATTTTTCTTTTCCGTCAGGACATTCTGCGTTTTTTATGGGTTTAGCAACTGCAATATTTTTATATCATAAAAAAGTTGGATATTGGTTTGTGTTTTTTGCGTTCTTGATAGGGATATCAAGAATTATAGCAGGAGTGCATTATCCACTTGATATATTAGGAGGATTTCTATTTGGAGCACTGGGAAGCTTTTTATTGATTAAAACTTTTAAAAAATCTTGAATCCCGTTAAAGATTACATAGTTAATTTTACAAAAAAGAGAAATGATTATAAGAGACTTAAAAATATTACAAATAATAATTAACGATACAGAAATCTGAAGATTTCTTATCTCTAACGGGATGAATATTTTCCATACAATAATTTTGGGTATTGTAGAAGGCCTTACAGAATTTTTACCTATTTCTTCCACTGCTCATATTGATATCACAAGATCAATATTTTCTATTCCAGCAACGGATTTTATAAAAAGTTTTGAAATAATAATACAGCTTGGGGCAATTTTGGCGGTGCTGATTTTATATTGGGATAAGATTTTTAAATCTTGGAAATATTTTCGCAATATTATCATTGCTTTTATTCCTACCGGCGTTATTGGATTCGTGTTGTACAAACTCATTAAATCTTTCCTTTTGGGAAATAATAAGATAGAAGCCTTTGCTCTTTTGGTTGGTGGGTTGATAATTTTGTATTTTGAATACAAACAGAAAAAAAACTTAGAGCAAAGTTCTACTCAAGCCGTCGAGGATCTTTCTTTTCGTCAATTATTAACCCTAGGAGTTGTCCAATCTCTTGCTGTTATTCCTGGAGTTTCTCGTTCTGGGGCGGTGATAGTGGGAGGTAGGATTATGAAAATTTCTGCTCCAGTCATCACTGAATTTTCTTTTTTATTAGCTATTCCTACCATGTTGGCTGCCACGCTGTACGATGTTTATAAATCAGGCCTAAGTTTTTCTAGTGATCAGTGGGGCACAATAGCCCTAGGTTTTGTGGTTTCATTCATTGTTGCTTTATTTGTGGTTAAATGGCTTATAAATTATGTAAAAACTCATTCATTTGCCATTTTTGGTTGGTACCGGATAGTCTTTAGTATTTTAGTATTCATAATTTTATTTTTTTAATAAAACCTATATATTATAAGGTTCTTTGTAGTTATTTTTTATCCACAGTTTTCTTGCTGTTTATGTGGTTTTATTCGTATAATACATATTATGAAAAACTTCAATAAGTATTTTTTGTTTCTATTTATTTTATCAATAATTATTACTATTTTCGTCGTTTTTAATAAAGTACAAGCTGTAGATACCTGTCCAGGTACCCCAACTGTCGCTTATGGAGGCAAGACATATAATACTGTACTGATTGGTACTCAGTGTTGGTTGAAAGAGAATTTAGATATTGGCGCGATGGTTCTTAGTACTCAAGAACAAACCAATAATAATATTATTGAAAAATATTGTTATGGTAATCTTGGAACAAACTGTAACGATAGAGGAGGATTATATCAATGGGCAGAAGCAGTGCAATACCAAAATGGAGCAACCAATACCACAAATTGGAATCCAGTGCCGACAGGAAACGTGCAGGGGATTTGTCCTTCTGGCTGGCACATACCAACGAATGCAGAGTTTGGAACACTTTTTGCATACCTTGGAGGTCAAAGTGTCGCTGGTGGAAAAATAAAGTCAACGGGTACAACATATTTTTCTTCTCCAAATATTGGAGCAACAAATAGTAGTGGGTTTACAGCCATACCTAGTGGCTTACGTTGGAGCACAGGAATATTTTATTATTTTAATTTGGATGCTAATATATGGACAGTAACTTCCGGTACTCCAATAACAACTTCTGTATATTATGGTGGGGCAAACTATGCAACCAATGCTGCCACTAATGGACAATTTTATAAAAATACTGGCCTCTCTATTCGTTGCGTGAAAGATACAGGCACAAGTTCCACAGTTCCTGGACAACCTACTAATCTAGCTGGCACTTTTGGATTATTTTCCACTTCAGCAAATCTTACCTGGGCAGCTCCAACAAATAACGGAGGTTCGCCAATTACAAGTTATTTGGTTGAGTATAAACAAGTCTCAGCAACCACATGGTCAAGCACTACTTCTACTACAACTTCAAAAACAATTACAGGATTAGTTACTGGAAATTCCTATGATTATCGAGTAAGTGCAGCAAATGCTATTGGCACAGGGCCTTCTGTTTCTATCACTGCTCCTGGCCAAGTTACAGGCCTCACAGCAACTCCTGGCAATGGTCAAGTTGCGCTAAATTGGACAGCTCCAGCTAATGGTGGATCTCCTCTTACAAACTATATTATTGATTACAAACTAACATCTGCATCTGTATGGTCATCGATAACTATTCCGTATAATTTTACGACTAAAATAATTACAAACCTTACAAACGGTTCAAGTTACAACTTTAAAGTAAGAGCTTGGGGGTCAAGCGCAGGAGCGTGGTCTAGTATAGTTAGTTCTACCCCTGTCGTCCCAGTTGCGGGTGTGTCTATTTCGGGGGTATATAATGGTACTAATGTAGTTTTTACCGCAATCCCAACGAATGGCGGGACAACTCCAACATACCAATGGAAGAAAAATGGGGCAAATATTTCAGGAGCAATTAGTTCAACCTATACATACATCCAGCCATTGGCGAAACAATTTCTGTAACAATGATTTCAAACATGGCTGGGGCTACAGGGAACCCTATTGTTTCCAATACGATTTCTCCTCCTGCAAAAGTTACAGGCCTTATAGCAACTCCTGGCAATGGTCAAGTTACGCTAAATTGGACAGCTCCAGCTAATGGTGGATCTCCAATTACAACTTATGCGGTAAGATATAAACTTTCGTCCAGTTCTTCTTATACAAATTTTGTACATCCCGCTTCAACATTAACTAATATTACAATTCCAGGACTTACCAATGGTGCAACTTATAATTTCTTTGTAAAAGCAGTGAATATAACGAATCGAAATAATGGGGGCACACCATCGGATACTGTAAGCGCTTCACCTCTTGCATTGATTTCATCCAATAACTTAATTGCTGGTGTAGGAAATGCAGAAATTCCTATAATGCAAACGCATTTTCCAGTGGATGTTGATACGTTTACGACTCCTTTATTTTATAGTGAAAAACATATTCAAGTTAAAACACTTCAACAATTTCTGAATAATTACGGATACCCAGTAGATGGCACAGGAGCAGGGTCATTAGGGAAAGAAACAAGCTATTTTGGCAAAGCAACCCGAGAGGCTCTGATTAAATTCCAAAAAGACAAAGGGATAATGCCAGCTATTGGAAATTTCGGTCCAACAACTAGGGCGGTAGTAAATGAAATGTTGTATAGTAATTTGTAAAAATCTTTATTTAGTTAATCAAAAAAACAAAACCCCATCTGAAGTCGGATGGGGTTTTGTAATAGTATTTTTATTTTATTTCAAAGCTTGCTTTGACGGTGACCATTATTTCCTTATTTATTTTAGAAGTATCATACATTCCATAGTCGCTTACTTCTACTGAGTTTGGAGCCATTACTTGTACTACGCCCGATGATGCTGATTTTAAGGTACCGATTTTCTTTCCTCCAGCAGTAGCTAATTTTTCTGCGCGAGCTTTTGCATCAGCGATAGCGCTATCCAAAAGTTCAATTCTTGCTTCCGGAAGTTTGGAGTAATAAAACTCGATGGAATTAGTTGAGAAAAGGACCCCTTTATTAATTAGCGAGTTGGTATTTTTTGCCAGGGAATCTATTTTTTGGACATCTTCTGATTGAACTTCAATGTTTTGTACCAAGTTATAATTTTTCTCTGCTTGGCTATTATTGTTGTCCCAAATCTCGTTCATCATAACAGGGGAGATGGTGATAGCAGTTTCGATAATTCCGTTGGTGGTCATAAATTCTTTTACTGCCTTCAGGTCCGTATCTAATTTTGCGTATCCATCCTTCACGGTCGAGGCTTTTACTTTTTGAGTGATAGAAGAGGTCCATTTTACCTTGTCGGAGATGACTGCTTTTTTAGCTGAGCCAGTAGTGGAAATGTAATCCATTGAACGTAATTTGTAAAAAGTGTAGGACCCTATTGATGCACTTATGATAATAGCGAGCCCCAAAATTAAACCAAAAAATACATAGTTTTTATTGTCGTTTTGCATTCCTAAAGTATATAAAATTAACATAAATTATGCAATTAATTTAGCAAAATATCCTTTGCAAAGAGATACCTAAAAGTGATATAATATATCGAGCAAAAGGTTATTTTGCTTTCCCGCATCTAGGCGGGTCAATATTTTTTAGTTAATATGGCAAAAAAAGAAGAAACAAAAAAAGTGGGGAATGGTCATCATTATGATGCTTCGGATATCTCGGTTCTAGAGGGTTTAGATCCTGTACGACGTCGTCCTGGAATGTATATTGGGACCACGGGCCCAGAGGGGCTGCATCATTTGATTTGGGAGATTTTTGATAACTCTCGTGATGAAGCGATGGGTGGATATTGTAATGATATCGAAGTGGTTCTTTTGCCCGGGAATCGTATTAGAGTAGCGGATAATGGCCGAGGAATTCCGGTTGATATTCATAAAAAAACAAAAGTTTCTGCACTTGAAACTGTCATGACTACGCTCCATGCGGGAGGAAAGTTTGGAGGAGAGAATAGTGGATATAAAGTATCGGGTGGTTTGCACGGAGTAGGTGCATCAGTAGTGAATGCACTTTCAATCTATTGCAAAGCAGAAGTGCATAAAGATGGTGGCAGGTATGTGCAAGAATATTCGAAAGGAATAAAAAAGGGATCTGTCAAAAAAACTGGCACTTCAAAAAAGAATGGGACTATCATTACTTTCGAACCAGATGTAGAAATTTTTAAAGATATTAAATTTGATTGGAATACTGTGGTGAGTCATATTCGCCAACAGGCTTATTTAGTAAAAGGACTGAAAATCTCGATCATTGATGCCAGAGAAGCTGAACCGGGGGTGATGGCCAAGAATGAATGTTTTTATTTTCGAGAACTCGGGCTTGAATTGCCTTCGGTTTCATATTATTTCGAAGGAGGTCTCATTTCTTTAATTAAATATTACAACAAACTCCAGAAACCGATCCAGAATGGAATTTTTTATGTAGAAAAAGAACAAGATGGAGTAGGAGTAGAAATTGCCTTACAGTATGTTGATGATATCGTCGATCGAATTATCCCATTTGCCAATAATATTTATACCGGAGAAGGTGGAACTCATGTGACTGGATTTAAAACCGCCCTTACGAGAACATTAAATACTTACTGTAAGAAAAATGAAATGATGAAAGAATCCGAAGGTGGATTCACAGGCGATGATGTTCTTGAAGGGTTAACATGTGTTATTTCAGTAAAACTTCGGGAGATTCAATTTGAAGGACAGACTAAAGCAAAATTGGGTTCAATGGAAGCGCAAGGGGCGGTTAATACTGTTTTCAGTGAAGCATTCGCTAGTTTTTTGGAAGAAAACCCAGACGATGCAAAAGCTATTATTAATAAATCAATTCTTGCATTAAAAGCCCGTAAAGCAGCCAAGGCTGCAAAAGATTCAGTACTTCGAAAAGGTGCACTTGAGGGGATGACATTGCCTGGTAAGCTTGCTGATTGTCAAAGCAAAAGCGCGGAAGAGTCAGAGCTTTTCTTGGTGGAGGGAGATTCTGCAGGAGGTAGTGCTAAACAAGGGCGTGACAGAAGAACACAGGCGATATTACCACTTCGTGGAAAGATTTTGAATGTGGAGCGAGCTCGCATCGACAAGATGCTTGCTTCAAAAGAAGTGCGAGCCCTTGTGATCGCGATGGGAACTTCTATCGGGGATACTTTTGATATTGAAAA
>Ga0172370_10011230_pt1 | contig 10129 bp, 7 predicted proteins | sample LakKiv5m_FD_114538 | JGI IMG/M metagenome (GOLD analysis project Ga0172370, IMG submission 114538) | Freshwater microbial communities from Kabuno Bay, South-Kivu, Congo - kab_022012_11.5m | ecosystem: Environmental > Aquatic > Freshwater > Lake | place: Democratic Republic of the Congo...
CCCAAAACTCAATAGGGAAAAAGCCAATGCCGTCTATGCTTTCATGCGCGTTTTGCATGCTTATGCTAGTGGCCTCTTCCTTGCTTATGGCAAGGCGCTCCCCCAGCCACAGCGCCTCTTCCATGGTAAGCAGCCTGCTGTCAGGAAGCTTGGGTAGGGCAACCACAAAGGGAAGGAAAAGCACCTCCTTGCCGCTTGCCGCGGACTTGAGCCTCTGAAGCGTATGCGTATGCTTCAGCAGCCATTCCTTATAGCTGTCAATGCCGCGCAATTCCGCTCCAAGCACGAGCTTCGTCGTCTTGGAGAACTCCCTCTCCACTTCCTCTATCCCTCCTCCCTGCTTTGTGTTGGAAATGTCTGGGATTTTCGGCCTGCTCCATTTGCTCTTGGCGAGGATGTCAAGCAGGGAAGGCAGTTTCTTCCTGCTCTGCAGCATTTGCGCCATCTCAGCAAGCAGCCTTTCCTTCACCCTGAAGTATTCCTCAGGCTCAAGCTGCACATTGCCGATGCAGTGGTGGCGGTTCCTAAGATTAAAGCAGAAAATGCACTCAGAGCAGAAGTCCAGGTTGAAAGAATAGTAAACGTCCGCGCAATTCTGCGTCATCCAGGCCTCAAAGCAGCGCCTGTCGCGGTAGGTTTGCGTGCAGCGGATGCAGAACTGCGACTCCCCGCAGCCGTGCGAGCCGAACAGGTCTTCATTGAGCCTCCCAAGCGTGCTCTTGTGCAGGTACTTGCAGTCCCCGTACAGCGCAGAATCATAGACATAATGGCTGTCTGATATGTTCGCGCTCCTCTCCACATGGCTGGATTTCCCAATCACCAAGTTGCCTGCGTACATGAAGCGGTCTGAAACTGCGTTGATGAGCGAACCAATGCTCCCCATGTGCGCCAGCCCTTCCTTCGCATACTTTTTCCCATAATCTATCTCGTCGTAGCTTACGAACCGCGCATCGGCAGCGTATTCCTTTATTCCCAGGAACACTTGCTTGCCGGAAATGCACGACTGTTCCAGCCTGTTCTTCTCAATCATGCCATCCAGCCACTCGTCAAACTCCCACAGGTCGCCAACCTCGCCCTTAAGGAGTATCTTGCACGCGCCATGAAAGCGCCTGTTGAGGGTTTCCAGCGTTTCACTTCTCGCCATGCAATGCACCGACCTTGTAAATGCTCCGCTTCAGCTTTTTATCCTTTGTAACTTTTCCTGCACCCGATGTTGTAAATGTTCCAGCCAAGCTTCCTGCCCCCTTCCAGCTCCCCGTAAATACTGCCCAGGATCCTCTTCTTGAGCGCCAGGTACTCCCCCTGCGGGTACTCCACATTGCCAACGGCATGCCTCAGATTCTTCGCGTTGAAGCAGAACATCGAGTCCCTCACGTTCTCGCAGTTGTGGCAAAAGTAAGAGTCCGCGCAGGCAGTGGAATTGCTCACCTCGAAGCAGCGCGTGAGGTTTTCCGAATGGTGGCACTTTATGCAAAACGAGCAGGAGAAGATCCAGGCGCACCCGAAAATATGGTCGCAGTTGCGCGGCCACATGCCGCATGCGCAGTACTTTGTCGCCACAATCGAGTTGCTCCGGAAGCAGTACGCGCTGTTGTAGTATATGCCGCATTCCTCCATGCTTATGTTGGTCCCGTATTCAAGTTCCGGGGAGAAATAGCGTATCTCCCCCAGCAGGCGGGAAGCGTTCCCAAGGCCCATGCCGCGCACCTTGTCAATGCCGAGTTGCTTTTTCCCCCATTCCAGCGATTCATCCATCTTCATGCTTTGCTTCCTTGTCGCCTCGTAAAACACGAAATTCGGGATATAGACGTCCTTGCCGCTGGCTATTGATTTCTCTATTATTGTCTGGGGCACATTGGCAGAAAGCCACGCCTCGTACTGCCCCAGCTTCCCGAGGCTTTTGCCGAAAAGCACCTGCGTGGTGGATTTCCACGCGGCCTCAATTTCCCTTCCCATTGTTACCCCTTATCAGGTCCACGATGGTCATCGCGGATTTCTTCGACTTCAATGTTTCCCGCATCTCACCCACCAGCTTTGCCTTAAGCGCGCGGAATTCGCCAGCCTCAAGCTCAAGGTTGCCGATAAGGTTGCGCCTGTTCCTCTGGTTGAACGAGAAGAGGCAGTTGGTGCAGCCCTCGACAGCCGCGACGTAGTAGCAGTCCGAGCTCTTAGCAATCCTCATTGCCTCGAAGCATCGCTCTATCTTGTGCGTTTCGTACGTCTTTATCGTGAATTTCGTCTCGGCAATCCAGTTCGAGCCGAACACGCACTCCGCAAAATTCATGGCATCCGAATACGCCACGTATTTGCAGTCGTATATCTCGTTTGACTTGTAGACGAATGACGAGTTCGAGCATGCGTCGGAATCCACCACTTCATAGGAATTGCCTGTGATTATGTTTCCGGCATAGTAGAGTTTCTCCCCCAGCGCGCCCACGATGGAGTCGATGTCCTTTATGTCGTTGATGTCCAGCTTCCCTGCCCGAAGCATGCCATTGTACTGCTCGCGCTCGTCGTTGCTTATGAATTTCGCGCCTGGGCAGTAGCTTTGCACGGAAAGCACCACCTTTTTCCCGGAGATCGCCGACTTGCGCTCGCCGGTCGGCTCAAGGTGCCGCGAGAGGTAGCCTGCATACTCCTCCAGGCCGCCAATCTCATCCCCGAATAGGGTCCTGCATGTGGACTTCCACTTCCTGTCGAGAGTCTGCAGAGGTTCGCTCATTTCTTCGCCCCGATGTTGTAGATGCTCATGCCCAGCTTCTTGTCCTTCTCAAGCTTCTGGCTGATTTGCGAAAGAAGCGCCTGCTTTGCTTTCGCATACTCCCCCTTAGGGTATTCCACATTCCCGATTGCGTTCCACTTGTTCTTCACGTTGAAGCAGAACATGGAATCATGGACATTCTCGCAGTTGTGACAGAAGTAGCAGTCCGAGCACTGGCGGCTGGAATCGACCTCGAAGCACCTTGAGAGGTTTGCAGATAGGTAACAGCGCATCACGAAACTTGATTTCCTGATGGAATTGCAGCCGAAAACCGACTCGGACTCGAGAGTGTAGAAGTTGTAGGCGCAGTTTTTCGAGTATAGATTTAGTATGCCCTTGAAGCAGTTCACTGCATCCAGGTTTACCTGGCTGTCAATGATATTGGAAAGCTTCCCATGGTCAAACCCTGGATGGAAATAGGCGATTTTGCCAATCATCTTGCCTGCCTTGGCCAAATCAAGTCCATCAAGTTCCTCGGGGCTTATTTTGAATGATTTTCCCGCCAGCTCCGCCTCCTGCTCGGTCAAAAGCCTGTTTTTCGGGTAATCCATGTAGCGGGCATAGTCCGCAACCGTTATCTGCCCCCCGCTCATCGCTGATTTGCATTGCACGGTTTTCCGCGTGTATTCGCGAAGGTATGCTCCGTACTTTTCCACGCCCTTAAGTCCCTTTCCAAGGACAACTGCGGTTGTCTTTTCGAACGCCTCCTCAATCACGTCCTGACTTTGCTCCTTTTTTCGGAGTGGCTCAAGCTTCTGCCGCAGCGCTGAAATGGCGCGCAGGTCAGGCTCAGAGGCGCCCACCATCTGGAGCAGGCTCGGCAGCTTCCTCTCCTTCCTAAGAACGCCTACCATTTCAGACAAAAGCTTCTTCTTGAGAACAGCATATTTTTCAGGCTGGAGAGATAAGTTGCCAATGGCATTCCTTGCATTCCTCAGGTTGAATGAGAAAAGGCAATCTCTGCAGTTGAAGAGCTTGTGGGAATAGCACAAATCAGAGCTTTGCTCCGAGCCATACGTCTCAAAGCAGCGGCTAAGGAAGTTGGAGTCGGATATCCTTATGGAATTATTGCAGTGCCCGTGGTTTATCGTCCCAAAGACGCCTTCCGCATATTCCATGTTGTACCCGTAGGCAACGTATTTCGAGAAGCTGATTTGCGCAGAGCGGTAGATGTAGAAGCTGTCAATGATGTCCGCGCTCCCGTCCACGAATTTGGAGTTTCCAAGGACAATGTTGCCTGAATAGCACGCCCTTTCAGAAACCGCTCGCATGACGGAGTCAATGTCCTTCACATCGTTTATTGACAGCTGCCCGAACTTCTTGTTGAAGTCCACTTCGTCAAGCGAAGCAAACCTGGCATCTTTCGGATAATATGGCAGCACAAATGACACTGCCTTGCCTGAAGCATTGGATTTCCTGGTGAAAAGGGGCAGAGTGTTTTCCTCAAGCCACGCGCCATAATCCTTCATGTCCCCTATCTCTTCGCCAAAGATTGCCCTGCAAAGAGTGTTCCAGCGCCTATTGAGTTCCGAATATGCCTCTGACCCGCCATTTTTATCCATCCAACAACCTCAACCAGCACTCACGATTTTCTCGCCCCTATGCTGTAAATGTCCCACGGCAACTTCTTATCCTTTTCCAGACGCGCGCCAATCTCAGCCAGCACCATCTTCTTTATCCTCAGGTAATCTTCCCTTGGATACTGGGCGTTCCCAATCGCATTTTTCAAATTCTTCGCATTGAAGCAGAACATGCAGTCATGGCAGTTCTCGACATTGTGGCAAAAATAGCAATCCGAGCAATTGCTGCTCTCGTCCACCTCAAAGCAGCGTTGCAGCTTGCTGGACTGGTGGCACTTGATGCAGAAGTTGCAGTCGTCAAGCTCAGAGCAGCCGTGCACGTGCGAGCATGTCCTCACGTCATAGGAGCAGGAGCAGTACTTGTCCCACCATGAGAACGCAATCCTGTAGCAGTGCTGCGTGGGGCCATAGCAGGCGCTTTGCGCGGTGTCGAAATTCTCCCTCCATACAATATTCGGGGAGGTGGTGCTTATGCCTGCAAGCGCATTTGCCGCATTCGCAAGCGAAAGCGACTCGACCTCCTGCTCGTTCAGTGCCTTTTTTCCGACTTCAAGCGCCTCGTCAATGTCCGCGACATTGCCCATTATCCTAACATAAGCCGGATGGGGCACCATGAACACCTGCTTGCCGCTCAGCCTTGACTTATGCTCCACTATTGCAAAAGGAAGCCCCCGCTCAAGCCATTGCACATAAGCTGCAAGGGGAGCAAGCTCAGTGCCGAAAAGGAATTTGGCAGTGGAGGAAAACGACTTTCCAACCTCATCCATGTTTCCCACCTATTATGTCCAGCACCTGCACCGCCCTCTTCTTTGCAGCGAGCGATTCGTGCATCTCTGATACGAGCTTTTTCTTGAGCAAGGCGAACTTCCCTTCCGGCAGCTCAAGATTGCCTATCTTCCTCCTGGCAGAGCGCTGGTTGAAGCAAAAGAGGCAGTCAGAGCAATAGTCCATGTTTGCGCAGTAGTAGCAGTTCGACGAATCATAAACCCTGAGGCACTCGAAAAACACGCTCGAATTGTAGATGTCATAGCTTTTCACCGCAAACCTCATCTTGCTGGTGCTGTCTATACCGAATACGCACTCCCCGTACTTAACCCGCCTGCAGAAAGCAACATACTTGCTGTAAATAACGTTGTAGGAGCGCCAGACATAGTGCGAGTCAAGCACTCGGTTGGACTTTTCAACGTGGCTGCTTTGCCCTTGCATCACGTTGCCTGCGAACACCGCAATCTCGCCCATTGCGCGCGCAAGCGAATCTATGTCCTTGGCGTCGTTTATGGAAACTTTAGGGGCTTTTGCCATTGTCATGGCAAGATGCGCATAGTCCGCAACCCTCGCGCCTTGCGGGATTGCCGGCAGCGCCATCACATCTCCCTCCGCGCTTTTCCTCGCTGAAGGCCGCACCACGTCAGAGTAAAGGTAATCCTCGAAGTCGGCGAGCTTTCCAACTGGCGCCCCGAACACGAGCTTGCACGTGGACTCCCAATGTCTCTCAAGCGCTTCGTCAATCATTTCCTCGCCCCGATGTTGTAGATGCTTATCTTCAGCCTTTTCGTCCTGTCCAATTCATCCGCGAGCTTTGCAAGTATGGCGTCGCGCGCTTTAATGTACTCTTCTCGCGTGAGCTGCGTGTTGCCAATGCAATGGCGCGCGCCTTTCATGTTGAAGCAGAACATGCAGTCTGTCAGGCCTTCGCAGTTGTGGCAGAAATAGCAGTCCGCGCATTTTGTGCAGCCGTCCATCTCCAGGCAGCGCGCCAGGAAATTGGAGTTGAAGCACTTCATGCAGAACTCCGACTCCAGCGTCCAGTTGCCCCCATAGGTGTATTTCGAATTGAGCGCGAGCGTGGCATATGCCGTGTTCTCCGCGTTTGTGGCGTCAAACCCCTTGTAGGTGTTCACCGCGTTGAAAACGCACGGGGTGGTGCTTGCATTCCTGCTCTTGCCGCTGTAGAATTCTCCCGTGAAGAAATAGTGCTCCTTGATGCCTGCAAATGCCCCTTCCAGCCCATCAAGGCACGATGCAGGCATCTCATGCCTGCCCATCTCCATTATTTCCAAAACCGACACCAGCCTTTTCCTGGGCATCCTTTCATAGATTGAGAAATTCTCAGGAAGGTGGGAGCCGCGCCCGTATGGCGTCTTCACCGCAATCGCCCTAACCGCGCCCTGCTCAAGCCAATCTGCGTACTCCTCCATCCTGTGCTTGGGCTGCCTCTTGAAAATTATCCCGTATGTGGAGGCAAATCCCTTCCGCACGACCTCCACATTCTGCACGTCCTTTTCCTCCTTCACGCTGATTTTCGGAAGGCTTTTGGGCAAGGTGTCTGGGACCAGCTCAAACAGCGAGGGGAATGACTTGCCCTTCTTCAGCCTCTCAACGACTTCAGACATCAGCTTTGCCTTGATGGCGGAGTACTTGCCCTTTTCCAGCTGGATGTTCCCTATCCTGTAGCTGGCATTCTGCTGCCCGAAGGAGAACATCAGGTCATGGCAGTTCAGGCACGCGTGGCAGAATGCAAGCCCCGAGGAGTCGGTCACCATGAACGACTCGAAGCACCTCTTCAGGTTGTATGCGCCGGCCACGCGCATGGTGAATTCGCACTCGCCATGCCAGAGGCACCCGAACGCATACTTGCAGCCCCTGCGGATGAGCGTGGACGCGCATGCGTGCGAGCAGTTCTGTATCTGGTTTGAGGCGTAAATGTACTGGGAATCCGTAATAAGGTCGGACGAATCCGCAAAAGCCGTGTTGCCAAGCAGCCGGTTGCCCGAATACTCGCACTTTTCCGAAAGCGCGCGCAGGAGCGAGTCAGTGTCCTTTATGTCGTTCATGGACAGCGCGTATTTCCGGTTGTGCTCCACCTCGTCAGCCGACACGAACCGCGCATTTTCAGGGTAGCGGTCGGTGGCAAGGGCCACCGCCTTCCCGGAAACGTGCGATTTCCTTTTTGAGGAAGGAGGCGCATAGTAAGAAAGCCATGGCATGAAATCCGTCAGCCTGCCAAGCTCAGTGCCGAACAGCACTCGGCAGGTGGAATCCCAGTCTTTCTGAAGCTGCCTTTCGAGTATGGCATCCATGCTATCGGCACACTTTTGCTGTCAAATATTAAAAACAGGGTGCGCGGAGCCGAGATTGTAGATGTCAAGCCCCATACCGCGCTCACTTTCCGCCCTTGCTGCAACCTCTGAAAGCAGCCGCCTCTTCAGCGCGAGATAGCGCTCGCGCGGCAGCTCCACATTGCCTATCGCATTCCTCAGCCCCTTGGCATTGAAGCAGAATATGCAGTCCCTCAAATCCTCGCAGTTGTGGCAGAAATAGCAGTCAGAGCAGTCAAGCGAGTCGCTCACCTCAAAGCAGCGCTGCAGGCGGAGCGAGCGGTAGCAGTTGATGCAGAACTGCGAGTAGAACACGTGGTCGCAGCCGAACATGCTATCCGCATCGTGCGACACCCAGCAGTCGTAGGCGCACCTTTTTGAGCCGTACATCGTTGAGGCGCCAAAAACCGTGTTGCAGTCCGAGTGGCTTACCACCTGCTCAACTACCATGTTGTTGCCAAGCGCCACGTCGCAGGTGAAATAGGCAATCGGGGCAAGCATCTTCCTTGCGTTTTTTAGCGCCAGCTTTTCCACTTCTGATTCTGCGAGCTTCTTCTGCCCTGCTACCTTTGCCTCCTCTTCCCCCAAATGCGTACTTCTCACGGGCTCGTTGAAAAGAATGGGCAGTATGAGCAGGGGCTTGTTGCTTGCTGCAGACTTCCCTTTCGGCGGCGCGCGCACATGGCGCATGAGCCACCCTTCATAGTCGGTAAGCTTGCCTGAAAGGGGCCTTCCCAGCACCACATTGCACGCGCCTGCAAAAGCATTGTCAAGCGCAACAGGGCAAGCAGCAGGCCTTCCAAAGTACGGCTTGCCTTGCGCGTCCCAGCTTTTCGGCCTCTCCTCAGGAGCCTTTCTCGCAGGTGCGCCCAGCAGTTCCGCAAGCGAGACAATGTCCTTTTTTCTCTCCAGCTCATCCGCAATCTCGCAAAGCAGCTTTTCCTTGAGCGCCATGTATCTCTCGCGCGGCAACTCCACATTGCCAACCATGAACCGCCTGGCATCCTGGTTGAACGAGAACATGAGCTCCTGGCTCTGGCGCACGTTTGCGCAATAATACGCATCCGACACATACTGCGTGTTTGCCGTCTCAAGCATCCTTCGGCTTCGCCACCCCTGGAAGTTCTTCACCACAAAATCTATCTCGCCCGTGCAGTCCGAGCCGAAAACATACGTTGAGTGGCGCAGCATGGCGCAGTGCGCCACGTACCTGCAGTCAGACACGTCCTGCGAGTGGTGCACGCAGGAAACATTGGAGCAGCGCTGCGCATGCGACACATCATAGCAATTGCCAAGCAAGATATCTCCCGAGTAAATGAATCTTTCGCCTATTGCCGCGCGCAGGGAATCAATATCCTTTATGTCATCAATGGGGAAAGGCGCGGAATTGAGCCTGAAGTACTGTTCGCGCTCGGCATTCGATATGTAGCGCACATCCCCGCCATAGTCGTCATCCGCAGTGGTGACCATCTTGCCTGACATGCACGAACGCCTCCGCGCGCGCACAGGCCCCACGTACTTTTTCAGGTAAGCCTCGTATTCCCCAATGCCGCCAATCTCCCTTTTCAAAAGCACGCGGCAGCATGACTTCCAGGCATCATTGATATCCACAAAACACCCCCTGTTGCCAATGGTGCTTATATGATGCCAGATAATTAAATCTTCCATCAGAATTCTTTTAAAAAACATGCCATTTTATTAATTTTATTATATAATTTAAAATAATGGACATGATGGACAGGAAGATACTCTACGAGCTTGACCAGGACTCGCGCCAGTCCTACAGCGCGATAGCAAAATCGCTTCGGACAAGCCCGCAGGTGGTCAAGTACAGGGTGGAAAACCTCTGCAAGTCAGGCATCCTGCAATACTGCTGGCCCATGATAGAGTACCGCAAGCCAGGCTACTTCTTCGGGCTGTTTTTCTTCAAGCTGCAAAACATGGACGAGAAGACGGAAAGGGAGTTCTTCGCCTACCTGAACAGCCACCGCTTCATCCCGATAATAATGCGCGGCGAAGGGTACGCAGACCTCATAATCGCCATCTGCGCCAAGGGCATATTCCACCTCAAGGAGATAATCTCGGAGCTGAACAACCGCTACAGCAAGAACTTCCGCGAATACGACACCACCATCCCCATAGGCTTCACCCAGTTCCACCGCGCCTATCTCATTGGCGCAGAGAAAAAGCAGCCCAAGGAAGCATATACTGCATTCACGGGCGCAGAGGTGCGCGAAACCGAGCTTTCCGAAACAGAGCGGAAAGTGCTTTCCATGGTGAACAGCAATGCCCGCGTGCCGCTTGTGCAAATCGCGCGCAAGGTAGGAATATCAGAAATATCCGCAAAAAATATTGTCAAAAAGCTTGAGCGTTCAGGAATTATCCAAAGCTACACAATACTGCCAGACCACGTGCTTCTGGGAAAGCCGCGCCACCGCGTGCTTTTCAAGCTGGCAAACCTCACCTCCGAGCGGGAAAGGACGCTTTTCACCTACTGCCAGCTTCACCCCAACATCGTGCACCATATCAGCGTGATTGGCTATTGGGACCTAGCGCTTGACATCGAGGTGGAGCGCGGGGAGCCTTTCAGGAAAATCATCCAGGAGATGAAATTCAAGTTCTCCGACATCATACAGCGCGTGGAGCCCACCTATATTTATAAGATAGACCAATTCAGGGATATCCCGGTA
>Ga0172370_10011231_pt1 | contig 10128 bp, 12 predicted proteins | sample LakKiv5m_FD_114538 | JGI IMG/M metagenome (GOLD analysis project Ga0172370, IMG submission 114538) | Freshwater microbial communities from Kabuno Bay, South-Kivu, Congo - kab_022012_11.5m | ecosystem: Environmental > Aquatic > Freshwater > Lake | place: Democratic Republic of the Congo...
CGAGCAAAACATAGTTAGTCTCGGCGCTTCCTAACTCCAAAACGGTCTGTTCATACCATGATTTTAATTTTGCCTTCCCTTCGTAGCTCAATTGCTGATCCGCTTTATCCAGATCATCGGCAATAACCAAAGTCGGCCGGTATTGCCCGTACCGCCGGCCGCGAATGCTTTGTTCAGATCCCAAGGCAACAACCCGTATACGATTGGGCGTTTCAATTTCATTTCGCGTCCATGGCCGCGGCTTCGGCCCATTCAATTCGGGAAAATCCTTGAGAATTTCCATATTCTCTGTCAGCTCGGTTTTTATGTTGCCCAGGATACTCGCCGCATCGTCGCTCGTGTTCGACAAAATGACGATGAATTTTTCCTTCTGGTAACAGATGCAATACAAAGCGTACACTACAGTCACCAGAGTCGATTTGCCGAGCTTGCGAGGCGCGCCAACGACAAGCCGCTTCCCGCGATTTGCCAGCATATCAAATAAGTGTGCGTATATTTCTTGATGTGCTGCGCATCGTTTTATTTTGACATGTTTGGACAAATATAAGTCGGCAAACATCTCCAAAGAGACTGCACCTTGATTACGGCGAAGCCCGAAAACATTCATAGTCAGATTATTTTTCATTGTCTTGTCCCCCATTCGTTGGTGGATTCTGTTGAGAATCCAATAATTTCGTTACGTCATGATTTAATTTTGCTTTTTGAAGATCCGCCTCAAATGATTTGATTGTTTCTTCGAGCTGTGGATTAAGCTGCCCATTTTCTTCCGCGGCAACCTTAACTTGATTAAGCGTCGCTTCGATCTCATCAAAGGACAAATCTGCATTTTGATGGGTCATCACGAACTCTTGAGGTTTAAGCGGAAGGTAGCCAAGGCTCTGCAATTTTTCGGTAAATTCCTTGCGAATTCTCCAAGCTACCGCCTCGGCACTGATCCTTGATACTGTCGGACTTCCGCTACTTGCCGCGATCCGCGTAAGCCGGCTGATCTGTGACCGTACCTGCTGCTGCATTTCGCCGACGATCTGCTTCGTCTGCTCGACGTTGGGGCTCACGGCATTTTTCTTCCTAATATCCGTGAGATCTCGGCGAATAGTTTTTTCCGAACGATAGAGAACCTGCGCGATCTGAGCCTCGCCATAACCCTCAAGAAACATCGCTTCCACACATCTCTGGCGAATTTCTTTCTCAAGATCGCGCGGATTTCTGCTGCCCTCCTTAATCTGTTGCAAAATAGACAGGATGGGTGTTTCTTCGAAATCAGATTCATTACTTTCCATCTTGCCCCTCCTTCAGATAACGTTGTCGTAATTCGGCGGAGATTTTATTTTTGCCGACCAGCGCAATGTACCTGCGGACAATGCCGTCGACATACTTCGGATCGATCTCAACACCGAAGCATCTTCGCCCCAAAGTTTCTGCCGCAATCAGCGTCGTTCCGGAACCCAAAAAGCAATCAAGAACGATGTTGCCTCTTTCCGAACTGTTCCGGATCGCGCGCGCAGCAAGTTCAAGCGGCTTTTGCGTCGGATGGGAATATTCGTGGACTGGATCACGCCTGATCTGCCACAATGTAGATTCATTGGTAGGACCGTACCAAGCGTGAGCCCCGTTATTTTCTTTCCAACCATACAAACAAAATTCTGTTTGTTGATTATAATCGCCGTAGCCGATGGCAAAATTCGGTTTCGCCCACGTGATGACACACGATACGCGATGCCCGAGTTCCGTCAGCATTTGATGCATGAACCCGAACTGCCTGTGACCATTCCAAAAATAGAATGAGGCGCCCGGATGAAGAAAAGAATCTACATTGGTGACGATTCGCTTAAGCCAAACTTCATATTCATCTTGGCTCAAATTGTCCGAGTAAATTCTTTCCCAGTGGCGTGACGGTTTAGGCCGGCCGTTTGCATGTGGCCGGTTACCGCCGTAGTAATCGACGTTATACGGAGGATCGGTGTGGATCAGGTGCGTTTTTTCTTCTCCCATCAATCGCGCAAGGTCTTCGAAGTTCGAAGAGTCACCACAAATAATCCGGTGACAACCGAGCTCGATCAAATCCCCTTGTTTGGTGATGGGTTCTTCAATGGTTTCAATCGCCGCATCGAAATCAAAACCATCTTCCCTGACCTCTTGAGCGTTGTCCAAAATCTCGCTGATTTCAGGAAGATCAAATCCACTGACACTGAAATCAAAATCAGGGATCTTGATAATCTCATCAAGCAAAACCGCAAGCTTCTGATTATCCCAAGTTCCTTGAATCCGATTCATCGCCAAATTCAGAGCTTTTTCCTGCTCGAGTGGCAAGTCAACAATAATCACATCCGCTTCAGCATAGCCAAGCTCAACCAAAACCTTCAGCCGCTGATGCCCTGAAATAAGCGTTTGTGTCCGCTTGTTCCATACAAGAAGCTCCACGCACCCGAACGTTTCGATGCTCGCCTTGAGTTTGTCGTATTCGGGATTTCCGGGTCTCAGATCGGCTCTAGGGTTGTAAAGAGCTGGACTGATACTTCTGATAGCCATTGTTGCAATTTGAGTTTTCATACTGTTTCTCCTCATTGTTGTTTTCAGTTAGGGGAGGCAAAAAAGAAAAACACCCATTGCCTCCCCTATATAGGGGAAGAAAATGGGTTGTTTTATAACCTTTACTGAAATAAATTTCCGGCAGGAACTACAGGAGAGACTTTATGATTTTTCGAAGGCCGACGTCGTTGCGGATGGTCTTTACGATAGCGAAAACTGTTTTATAGCTAATCCCTAAGTCCTTGGCCATCTGAGTCAGGCTGACCTGATTCGAAGGCTCTTTAAAATAGTAGCGCACCACTCGTAGTATATTTTGCGCTCGATCGGAACGATACAATTTCTCGGCATAGCTGACTATTTCAAATTCGTAATAAGGCCAGTCGTTCGAGCGAGTTACTCTTTTTAAGAACTCATCCGGTTCGGTCGCCGTTGCTTCCTGACACCATATGTTCCCATCCTCCTCTTCGATGTCTTTAAAATAGGCTTCCATTTTTACATTTTTGCTACCGCCTTCAACTTTGGTTAAATCAGAATTTTGCCTTTTAAGTTTATCCCGTCCTTCTTTGGTGGTAACTAATGAAACGATATTGATAACCTCCGCTGCGAACAAATCTGGATAGCTGGGGTGTTTAATAAGCGCACGGATGATTTTTGATTTCTTGTCCAGATATAGCAGGGTCACAAGATCCGCAAATCGCTCTCTTACCAACGACTCGTCACCACCCTCATTCCGGATGAGCTTCTGCATACAATGAATCATTCCCTCTGAAGGTTTATCGCGGCGGCCTTGAGAAATACTTATCAACTCGATTGCGACAAACATTTCTATCACTCTATGACGCAACTCTGCATTCTCCCTCAGCATCGTCCGCATGTTATAAACGGGGTCAAACATCCGCCGCATTGCTTCGAGAATGACAGCCGTTAACTCTGGATGCAAGCGGGCAAAATCAATACCGACGGTTGGATTTTTAACATTTGACGGTTTCACAATAAGGGAATTATACCACCCCGAAAATCAATGTTGCATCGCGTAATCTCGCCATTTTGAACACCATCTCAAACATCTTTGCGGACTTGCTATATCTCCGATTGTATGGCCCTATTCATGTAAGGGCTGAAAACGATGAATATTTCAAAGTGCGACATTGTGGCACTAGCCGGGCTGACAGCGGCCGAATTGCAGCGCAAATATGCTGAGCTTTTCGGCGCTGAGCCGGTCTCGAATAACCGCAGATTCTTGGAACGAAAGATTGCCTACCGGCTTCAGGAAATGGCAATTGGCGGCTTGCCTGCGGATTTAAAAACCAAAATTGACGGATTGATCACTCGTTACGACCCGGTAAATTGTTGCCGGTTCAAAGCCAAGCATTCCAGCCCCACGGGTCGCGACTCGAGACTCCCCTTACCCGGATCATTGATTACCAAAACTTATAAAGGCAAACGGATCGAGGTCAAAGTTCTGGAAAGCGGTTTTGAATACGAAGGCGTCATTTATAAGAACCTCAGCCATGTGGCCAAGGTGATTACGGGCGATAAGTGGAACGGATTCTTGTTTTTCGGGTACAAACCCAATGGAAAATAATAAAGGCCTCAAACCAAACCGGTGCGCAATTTATACTCGAAAGTCTACGAACGAAGGACTGGATCAAGAGTTTACTTCTCTTGATGCGCAACGGGAGTCGGCTGAAAGTTACATTCAAAGTCAGAAACACCTGGGTTGGAGTGCCCTGCCTGATCGATACGATGATGGCGGATTTACCGGCGCTACTATGGACAGGCCTGCCTTGCAAAAACTCCTTGAGGATATCAAAGCGAAGAAGGTGGATTGTGTTGTCGTTTATAAGGTTGACCGGTTATCGCGATCACTGCTCGATTTTGTCAAAATGCTTCAATTCTTCGAAGAACAGCAGATCACTTTCGTTTCGGTCACGCAACATTTCAATACCAATACGTCCATGGGAAGGCTGACGCTTAATATCCTGCTTTCGTTTGCGCAATTTGAACGCGAAATGATTTCCGAAAGAACCAAAGACAAAATGGCAGCTGCTCGAAAAAAGGGCCGCTGGATCGGCGGCAGGGCTGGCCTTGGCTACGATATTGATCCTGCAAGCAAGAAACTTGTTATTAATCCAAAAGATGCTGAATTAGTCCGCCTAATCTTCAAGCTATATATCGAGCATAAATCGCTGCTCGAAGTGGCCCGGCTCGTAAATGAACAGGGCTACCGCACCAAGGCTCATAAGGATAAGCGAAAAATCCTCGGGAATGTTCCGTTTAAAAATACGAATATCCAGATGATTCTGAAAAACGTTATTTATATGGGTAAGGTGAAATACGACGGCAAAGTTTATCCCGGACTCCATGAACCGATTATAAGCGAAGAAATTTTCAATGAAGCCCAAGTAATCCTGAAGCAAAACGTAAGGGCACGCGGTGTTTCAAAAAACCGGAAGTTCCCCGGCCTTTTGAGCGGTATCTTCCGCTGTGCAGCCTGCGAGACGAGCATGAGTCATAGTTATGCCCGTAAGAACAAATACAAGTATCGTTACTATATCTGCCTGAATGCGATCAAGCTCAACCGGCAGGCCTGCCCCACCAAGTCCATCAGCGCCGTTGCAGTTGAAGGCAAGGTCTTGGAATTATTGGCACGTATTACAAAAGATGGACGACTCGAAGAACCCGCTTGGGGAAAGCTGACCTTTGAGCAACAGGCTACCATTATCAATGAACTGGTTCGAGAGATCGATTACGACGGCGGAAAAAGCAAGCTGCGGATTTATCTAAAAGGCGACGTCAGGAAATATGAGTACGATCTGCCAATTGATGAACTCAAAAAGCGAATCCCCTCCTCCAGCCAGCCTGATTTCAAAAGTGAGCCGGTGATCCGACAACAGCTCCTTCTTGCCCATCAAATCCAGCAAATGCTCGATTCAGGCAGGGCCAAGGATCTGAAACAGATTGCCGAATGGCTTGGCATTCATAAATCCCGGCTGGATCAAATCACAAGCCTTCTCTTCCTCAGCCCAAAGATCCAAGAATCCATTCTCCAAGAAGATGCGAGCCGAATCGCCAGAATCAGCGAACGCACAATTCGATCTATCTCCGAAGAGATGGACTGGACGCAGCAAGAAAGCACTTGGAATCAGCTGTTTATCTCCGCACCACCTGCCGCCTGAAATCAGAGATAAGACTGCCACAAAAGCCAACTATTTGAACGCAAACTGATTTCAGTTCCGTTTCAAATCAGCCAAAAGCTGTCAGTGCGCCAAATCAGCTCGAAATCAGTGGGCTGAAATCAGTAGCCACTTTGGAGATAGATTGCGGATTTTGGCGCATTTTGGGCGAGAGAAAATATAAAGGATGGATTCCCGTTTAAGGCGTGCAGGAATGACAATTCGTGCGACGGCGTAAGTCTTTGACGGGCCGCGATATAAAGCGAGCCATAAACCGCAACCCGGTTTATGGCTCGCTTGGTTATCTCCAGCGTGTGGAGATACTATCGAATGGCTGGCGGAGAGGGATTCGTACTATTAATCAATATTTACCGATCTGAATAATCAATATCTCTAGAGCAAGTGCCAATTGTAAGCAATTAATGGCTTACATTGTTTACACTTAGAGCGTTATAGGCCATCATTCGACGCCCTAACAAGTCGACATGAAAAATTGTCGTAACTCATTATGGCATATAGAGATACATAGAACTGGCTGCGGTAGGATGTGGGAATGAATTAAACCTCTCCCGTTCTACCGCTCAGGCCGCCATTATAGTAATCCCCATTCCCTATTACCAGCCGAATTTGGAGATCGTCTCATGGACAGTCCCGACCTGTCCGATTATGTCCTTACGAAGGGCAATTGTCCAAATTTGTCCAGTTTTCCAAAGTTGCTTTTTTCTTAACTTATTTTTGCTGAATCAGATCGGAAATGTCCGGCCTGACGAGGAGGACACTCCCTTCATGACCTCGTCACGTTGGTCCCGGTTCCCTGTGAAACCGGGTACTTTATTTATGGACACCTTATGGCCCATATAGTAGCTTTCATCGACGGACTTAACCTCGAGTTAACCTCCCCGGACTTACATCCGGGGCTTAATTCAAAATGCAAACTTCGTTTGTCCTCGATCTTCTTTTTCTTGATATGCAACGTATCGCTTAATCATTTGCTCATCCAGGCCCACTGTGCTTGCGTAATATCCTACGGACCAGATACCGCCAGATCCCCAATATCGCTGTCTGAGATACGGAAACTTTTCCTTCAGCGCTTTTCCCGTATTCGATTTCATGATCTGCACGACTTGGGCAATGCTGTATTTCGGTGGAAAACTTACCACAACGCGCACGTGATCCCGCTGAACATTCCGCTCAATAAATTCAATCTCGGGATACACCTTCCGTATCTCATCCAGCTTGATCAGCAAATATTTATCAACGCCATCAACCAATATCTCGTATCGATATCGTGGGATCCATACGATGTGATACATGCATCGATATACACAGTGGGCCTGCCTTCGCGTTTCCATAATTGCGCAAGTATATCACGCAACCGAGAAGATCGAGGAGCCCGATACACCCCCGGACTCACGTCCGGGGATCTTCTAAGGTGCATTAGATTTATTTCACTATTATGATAGCGTTTTGGGTTCCAAATTCGTTCGATACAGTTTCTTTAGCTCTGGGATCATCCATCCATTTCCCATCCACAAAAAACCGGTATTGGTATCGTCCAGGTTTTAGACGGATCTGCCCTTTCCAAGCCCCCTGAATATTCTTCGTGAGCGAAAAATTAACTTGGCTCCACCGATTGAAAGATCCGGCAACACTCACGCTTCGGGCCTGCGGTGCATACAGAGAAAACTCTACAGACTGCTCCGGCGACGGCGCAGTTTGGGTTGAAGCAGAACGTTGCCACGAATTTGATGCTGATGGCTTTTTTTGAAATATATTTTTAGTTTCCATTGTAATACTCCTTTTGTAATTGTCTAGGGCGCACGGGAAGAGACTTGCCTCTCCCCGCGTGCCTATTTTCCCATTTCTTATTTACTACCTGTACTTTGAGGCCCTTGAGGCTTATTTTGAGAATTTTGCCCAGGTTGTTGCTGGTCTTGAGGCTCCAGGGGTTTCACCGCTTGCGTTTGTGCCTGAGGATTCTGTGGCTGTTGCGACTGCCCCGGCTGCACTTGCGGTTTTACCTGAGGCTTCTTCGCCATTTTGTCCTTCTTACTTCCGAAGATCGGTCCGCTCATCTTAATCACCTCCCTTCTGGTTTAGATTCAAACAATACCATTGCAACACATTTTCCAAAATCAAAACGTTGCGTTTAAGCGTTCGGTATTTCGTATCGAGCTCCTCGCAACGGTAAAGCCTAATGATTATTCTTCGCTAATCCGGTATTTTATTTTTGCTCTCGCAACTGTTTTAAAGCCGGCAGACAAACACGCATGTGAAAGTGGTCTCCCGAAGAAAGCACCTGGTTCTGTTCAATCTTTTTGACAATGCGTTTACACATAAAACACCGGCATCCGAGCTCGTAGTATTCTTTGACAAAACTCACGGTTGATTCCTTGTCTTCCGAATCGGATATGAGCGTTGCCTGAATTTCCATCGAACGATTTTCTTTCTTTTTAATCTTCATCGCATCTTCCCCTCAACGAATAACCTCTTTGTCAGGAATTATTTCGCAAAGTTCCGCCATTACTTCACCACCATCACGGGGCACTTCGCTTCGTCCGCTACCTCCTCAGAAAGAGAACGAAACCGGTAGTCCTTCCACTCCGGGGTCTCACTGGATCCGAGAATCAAGAGATTTGCCTGCCTGCCTTCACAGGTGTCCAATATGGTTTTTTTGATATTCCCGCGAAGCATTCGATAATCGGCTTTCACCTTATACATTCCGAGACAATACCTAACATGTTCATGATTACTCCGAAGGACGGGCGATGAAGCAACCCCCACGGTTAAAACTTCTAAGCAGCAACCACCGTTTTTCCCAAGTTCGCTAGCTATTCGGAGCGCACGGTCACTGAACCTTCCTCCCGCATAGGCAAGGATTACAGTTTGAAAAGAACACTCGAAACCTTGAGGGCTGACGAGAACAGGGCAAGGTGCTTCCCGAAGCAAAACCTTTAACAAAAACGGATCGCTATCCTTTAAGGCCACGAGGATATCGTCTTCTCTAGAGAACTTTTCAAGCACCCGAGAGAGAGAATCTTCAAAAACCTGGACATCCCATTCGATTCCGTTTTGAAGCGACTGCTCTTCCATGTATTCCCGGTAAAAGCCACTCTTCTGCGGTCTTTCATTCAGAAATCTTGAAGATACAAGAAGCCGCAAAGATATTTTGAGCATTTTTGAAAGCTCCACTGCCATTCGCAGAAAGTTAGGAAATGAGCCTTTCTCGGGTATCAAAACCGTAATCCTTTTGAACATTTTTTGTGATTTATTCTTTTTCATTTTCGTCAAGACGTCCGAGAGCTTTGAGAACCCAACGATTGACTCTTATAGAATGCGCAAGTGCCTTGCGTATTAAAAGGGAGGCTTCGGCGGCCGAAATCTTCAAAGCAAAAGCTATTTCATGGACTAAAGCAGCCGCAGAATACTGAAGTATGATCCTTTTTCCCCAGGCATATTTACCTTTTCCGGTACGGGCCAACATCGAAAGGATATCCGCAAACGCTGCCGGGGTGTTTTGATGACGTAACGCGACCAGTTCTATTTCACGTCTTTCTTGAGACATCACTTTATTTCGTTTGCTTTTTTTGAGGCGCTTCAGAATTTTCTGCGCTTCAACTGCGGTAAGAGGGCGGTGTAACCCCTCTTCGCAAATACGGTCGGCCGGAATAAAAAAACTCGTGCCAGCATAATTATGCCCCGCGGGCTTCAAGTGATAGCACAAATTCCCTGCATCCGATCTTGGATTCGCAAATATTTTTTCCACGCGAAGCGCTCCATGAATGGGATGAAAAAGAATCGACCTTTCTTTGTATTTTGTTTTCTCTTTGACCATGTTTATCAAGCAAGTCTCCTGCATTTTTCAAATATCCTACGCATCGGAATGCCCGTCGTCCAAATCAACTACTTTGCGGTAATATTCTGACGCGATTTTGGCATACATCCCCTGGGGATCCAGTGCTTCAATTTTTAGAAAATATTGCTTTGCCTTGCCCCATTGCTGTCCTCTTACACTGGTCCTGGCAGCTTCGAAAAGTTCGATCAACGCTTGGGCAGTTTTTTCATTATCCCAAGATTTCAACCGTTCAATGATTTTCTCTATCTCAAAGTCTTCCTTCAAAACGCTACCCATTCCCATGCCTACAGGGCCTTCATGGTCGTCATTCGTTCTGGTTGTCCGATGGGTTGTTTTTGGAATTTGTCTAAATCTCCGCCGAATTGCTGAATAAACCTTTCCACTTCACCCCGGGCCTGCTCATCACTCACCTGATGGGGAGGATGCTTCATGTAATAAGCAGAAATACCGCTCAGGGAGCCCTCTAACTTATATACCCTTGCTAATTTGAGACATCGAATGGCATCGATAACGACACCTGCAGAATTAGGCGAATCTTCGACTGAAAGACGAAGCTCTAAATTAACC
>Ga0172370_10011234_pt1 | contig 10127 bp, 11 predicted proteins | sample LakKiv5m_FD_114538 | JGI IMG/M metagenome (GOLD analysis project Ga0172370, IMG submission 114538) | Freshwater microbial communities from Kabuno Bay, South-Kivu, Congo - kab_022012_11.5m | ecosystem: Environmental > Aquatic > Freshwater > Lake | place: Democratic Republic of the Congo...
CAAAAATTATTTTCACGGCCGTCTCCGGATTGGTGCCGGCGATGGCTTTTTGCAATTTATTAAAATCACCCAGGTTTTTTTGGGCGCTGGCCAAGTCGGCTTTTTCAATCAAAATGTTGCGGCCCAGGGTCTGCGACATCAATTTGTCGTAAATTTCCTGTAAAAATTCGCCTTCGCCGGTTACGCGTTTGACTTCATCTATGGAGGTGATGCCCTCTATGGCTTTAAGGATGCCGTCCTGGAGCATCGTAATCATGCCTGATTCCAAAGCGGCAATAGTAATTTCTTCCTCGCCGGCCAGGTTTATGATCAATTTTTCAATTTCTTCGTTGATGGTCAAAACTTCAAAGATACCGATGCGGCCTTTATAGCCCATTTTGTTGCACTTGGCGCAGCCTTTGGGCCGGTAAAGCTTGGGAATGTCTTTGGGAATTTCCACTTTGGATTTGGGCGAAATGATGGACAATAGTTTTTTAAGCGCTTCTGTCGATTCGCGAGCCGGCACATACTCTTCCTTGCAATCGCAAAGTTTCCTGACCAGCCTTTGTCCAATGATGGCATTGACGGCCGGAGAGATTAGGGAAGGTTTGACGCCCAGTTCAATCAGCCGGGGAATAGTAAGGATGGCATTATTGGTATGCAGGGAGGATAATACCAGGTGTCCGGTGAGCGATGAATTGATGGCGATGTCGGCAGTTTCGTCGTCGCGGATCTCGCCTACCAGGATGATGTCCGGATCCTGGCGGACGATGGCGCGCAGGCCGTCGGCGAAAGTGTAGCCGCGCGAATTTTCCACCTGGGTCTGCGAAATGCCTTTGACTTCATATTCTATCGGGTCCTCAATAGTGATGATTTTGGTTTCCGGATCGTTGAGCTTGTTGATGACGGCGTAAAGCGTGGTGGTTTTTCCCGATCCGGTCGGGCCGGTATTGAGAATCATGCCGTTGGGCGCCTGCATCTGCTTTTGCAGCTCTTCGTAAGCCAGTCCTTTGAGCCCTAAAGCTTCCACGCCCAAAGAGATGGAATCCGGATCCAGGATGCGCATCACGACGCTTTCGCCGAATTTACCCGGAATCAGGGAAACGCGGATGGAAAGTTTTTTGTCGTCTAAATTGACCGAGAACATTCCGTCCTGGGCGATATCGCGCACATTGATTTTCATCTGCGACATCATTTTGATGCGCGACAGAATGGTTTTGTAAATTTCCAGCGGGAAAAAAGCCACGTCCTGAAGCAGACCGTCAATGCGGTAGCGCAAGCGGATTTCTTTTTCTTCCGGCTCAATATGGATGTCGCTGGCGCCGATCTTGTAGGCGCCGCCCATAATAATATTAAGTACCTGGGTAGTAGGCAATTCGGCGATTCGCTGCTTGAGCGTAATCAAATCTTTCAGATACTTGTCAAAACTTTCCAGGTCTTTGCCGGTGAGCGTGAGTCCCAGCTGGGTGAGTACGTCGGTGAAAACCATTTGTTTGTAGCGTTCCAGGACTTTTTCAAAATTATACGCGGAAACCAAAACCAGCTCGGTATCCCAGCCTTTGTCATTTTGGATTTTTTTCACGAAATCCTGGGTGATTTTCTGCGACGGGTCGGGCGAGGCCAGCATTACCTTTTTTCCGGTTTTTTTAATAACGACTAACTTGTTGTCGCGGGCTTCGGCCTCGGTGAGCGCCTTGATGTCGTCAGTGTCTATCGGGACGAGGTTGGTGTCGGCGTAGGCGAAATTAAGCGAAGCGGCCAACGAAGCGGCCTGTTCTTCTTCGGACTTGTGGCGCAGTTTGGACAGGATTTCTTCGGTTTGCAGCTTTTTTTCCTGCTGGATCTTGTCCTGGTCAAGAGCGGTTTGTTTTTTGATTACTTTAGGCACAAAATTAAATAAAAGTTAAAATATAAAAATGAAAAATTAAGGAATTCTTTTACGCAATTTTACCACAAAAAACCAAAATTGGCGAAAAAGAAAAAACCTGCCGGAAAATTCGGCAGGTTAAAAACAAAAAGTCATATATATCCTATTCGTCCTATGTGTCTTAGTTGTTTTATTGCAATCCCAAACCTTTGATTTTTTTCTTGATTATTTCTCCTGCCTGAAGCAGGTCGGAAACCGGAATCTCAATCTGCAAAATATCTTTCTTGGCCTCGCCGGAAAAAGCTTGGCGGATTTTTTCCAGTTTTTCCGGATTGGGAATTTTCAGGAAGGCCGTTGCGGTCTCGGGCGTGCGGTTGCGTAGTAGCATAAACATTTCACCCTGGTTGTAACTTTCCCGAAGTTTTTCCAAAACCTGTGGCAGCTGCTCGGGATTGGAACGGCTCTGCACGAAATCTTCCAATGTCAGTTCTGCCCAAGCCAGCCCCAGATCTTCCTCCCATTTAAGTTTGGACATAGCCCGGCCCCACAGTTTCAAAAGCGGCAGCGGATGGTTTTTAAAGAGCCAGTGGATTATTTTTTGCTGGTCGGCGCCTTTGTCCATCAGGGCGGCCGAAGCCAGGAGGGCCTTGGGGGTGGTATTTTTCTGCTGGAAACTGTCGGTGGCGCTGATAATGCCGGCCAGTAAGCATTCGGCCATCGGCTGGTCAATGGAAAGCGGGTCAATAAATTCCAAGAGGCGGTAAATAATTTCACTCACGCTGGAAGCGGTGACGTCCACCAGATTTATTTGGCCGAAATTTTCGTTGCTGCCGCGGCGGTCAATGTTTACAACCGGTACTTCAAAAAATAAATCCGGATTGCTTTCGTGGATCTGGCCCAGCTGCTCCAGATCGGGGCTGTCCAAAACAATAACCAGATCGTATTTAAATCTGGCCAGGATGAAGGAAAAATCGCGCGGATCCAGCGTGCCTTTTTCCGGCGTAAGGTAAATCGTGAATTTACCGTCGGTCTTTTCGGTGCGCAAGTCTTTGATTTTGTTGCGGGTAGTGTCAAAGGACAGGACGAAGTCGCGGGCGCCGGAAATTTCAGTCTGGATATTTTCCGGTTTCGGCAAAAAGGAAAATTTTTCCGGGAAGTGGTTGGCAAAAGCGATGGTGGCGCCGATATTTTTCTGCTTGAGGAAAAAATAAAAAGCCCAAGCGCTGCCAATGGCGTCACCGCTCGGGCTTTCGGGGATCAATAGCAAAACTTCTTTGGATTTTTCCAGAAAATTTTTTAGTTGTTCTTGAGGTTCAAGGATCATACGGAGTTGAAAGTTTTTAAAGTTATAAAGTTAATGGTCAGGACGCCTGATGTTTCCCGGTCGCTATGGTCGTAAGACACCGGATATCCAAAATATTTTTGGATTTGCCAAAGTTTTGATTTTTGTTAGTATTAAAAAGTAGCAGACGGGAAAAAATCTGTCAAACTGGAACCAAAAATTCCCGCTTGACTTTTTTCTCCAGATATGCTATAATACCCTGTTCAGAATAAGATAGCACCTTACATTATATATAAACCCAAAAACGGCTCTATAGAGCCAAAGGAGGATGCGATGAAAAAGGTAGTTTTTTTTGTATTTATTGCTGTTTTAGCAACAGGTTGTGCCGGTTATGATTACCAGTATCAGCGCAATCTCGGTTATAACACTGCGCTTGGAACTGCGCTAGGAGCCGGTGCTGGTGCGGCAATCGGATCTGCTTATGGTAATGCTGGAAAAGGCGCTGCTATCGGAGCAGTGGCCGGAGCGCTTACGGGTGCTGCCAGTACGCCACCGCCGGCTGCTTATTCGGTACCACAAACTGTCTATGTAACACCAGCACCGGTATATGTTCCTCCGGTTGTTTATGCGCCTCCCCCTGTCTACTATTATGACTATTACTATCCATATAGAGGATGGGGATGGGGCGGCTGGGGTCGTGGATACTATGGTGGCTGCGGTTATTACGGAGGCCACAGCGGCTATCGCGGCGGTTACTATGGCGGACACGGCTATTATGGAGGCCACGGAGGATATCGTGGCGGACATGGTGGCTATAGTGGAAATCATGGCGGTGGTCGTGGTCACAGATAAAAATATTTAGTTCCTTACAGGCGGTCAGTTGCTCAAATGAGTTCTGGCCGCTTTTCTTTTCTCCAGCTTTTCGTTAATATAGTTATATGAAAAAATTTACCCCACACCAAAAAAAATCCGTATGCAAAAGTAAGGACAAGTGCAATAAGAAAGACAACAAACTAAAAGAATATCCAAGTTCTAGTTTTTTTGGTAAGGGACAAGTCACCCAAAATTCCAAAGAAACTCAAAAGCTGGGCGAGATGCTGGCCAAAGAAGTTTCCAGTGGACAAATCATATGTCTCACCGGCGATTTGGGAACCGGTAAAACTACCTTCACTCAAGGGTTTTTAAAAGGCTTGGGAGTCAAAGGACCGTATACCAGCCCCACTTTTTTGATAATGAAGCAATATCAAAAAGAAATTCCAAATTCCAAGAAACAAATTACAAATAAATTCAAAATTCAAAATTCAAAATTCAAAATTATCAACGTCTATCATATAGATGCTTATCGGGTCAAAGCTAAAGATATACTGGAAATGGGCTGGGAGGAAATGCTGAAAGATAATCCGCCAACTGGCGGAAATATTATAATCATAGAGTGGGCCGACCGGATCAGAAAAATTATTCCACCGGACGCGTTATGGATAAGATTCAAGTGGATTTCCGAAAATAAAAGGGAAGTAATATTCGCGTAACGCATAACGTGGAACGCGAAACGTTTAAATATATGAAAATAAAAATATTATTAATTCTCACAGCCATATTGATCCTGTCCGGATGCGGCTCTAAGACCGGAGAGAAAAGCGACACCGAAAAAGCGCTGGATGTTTTGAATCCGGCGGCGCAATTACAGCAAGGGATTGAAACTAAAAATAAGGCAGAGGAGAGGATAAATGATGCGGTCAACAAAGAAAACCAGCATCTCAATGATTCACTCAAGGTTCTAGATGGTAATAAATAAAATTTAAAAAATTAATCCGAACAAACTATGAAAAAAAATCTCATCGGATTGGCAGTTTTTGTCCTGATTTTCGCGGGCGTAGCCTATGTTATGACGCGGAACAATAAACCCGCCGAAAAAGATGCTGTCCAGACGGAAACGGCAGTCCAATCCAAAAAACCGGCGGAAACGGAACCGGCAGCGGAAACTCCAGCTGCAAATATTAATAATGAAGAAGCGCCTGCTGACAACCAAAATAATAATTCTAATCCAGCCAAAAATATGCAGCACACTATTACCATCAAAACTAATTTAGGAGAAATAAAATTTGCCACTTATGATGCCGACGCGCCCAAAACCGTGGAGAATTTCATCACGCTGGCCAACAAAAAATTCTACGACGGAGTTGTCTTCCACCGCGTGATTGACGGCTTTATGATCCAGGGCGGCGATCCAACCGGCACCGGCACCGGCGGGCCGGGCTATCAATTTGAAGATGAGCTCAATCCGCAAACCGAATCCTATCAAGCCGGCTACAAAAAAGGCACGGTGGCGATGGCCAATGCCGGCCCCAATACCAATGGCAGCCAGTTTTTCATTATGGTCGCCGACTATCCTTTGCCGAACAACTACACGATTTTCGGTAAAGTCATTTCCGGCCAGGACGTGGCCGACAAGATCGCCAAAGTGGCTAAAGATTCAGCCGATAAGCCGCTGGAAAAAGTAGTTATGGAAAAAGTGACCGTCGCTGACGCACCGGCGCAATAATTTCAACAGTATTTTTAAGTTTACAGACATACGGTGTCCCTGTCCGCCTCAGGCGGGTTTTGGCCGCTATGGTCGCGAGACATCGGATGTCTTTTTTAGTATTGACAAAAAGCCCTGAAGATTTAATATAAAGTCAGAAAACTTAAACGAGGTACTTTACTAATATAAACATTTTGGCGAAAGGGGGTGCGGGATGAAAAAATTCATTTCCCTGATAGTTTTTATTTCCTTTACTTTGCTGACAGCCAGCTGCGCTGAAATAGATATGCAACAGCTGATTGCCGCTGGTGCCGGCGCGGCCATTGGAGCCGGACTGGGAGCTGCTATTGATAAAAAACACCGTGGCCGTGGAGCTGCAATCGGGGCGGTTGCTGGCGGAATAACCGGCTACGCGCTAAGATCTCTGGCTAAAGACGCCAGAAAAAAAGCGGCCGCAACGGAAGCGACCAGTAAAAAACCGATTATTCTTAAAAACAGTGACGGCAGCGTAACTGCCTATATGGTCAACCAGGATGCCAACGGCTGTAAAAAAGTTATGAGTGAAACCCGGGATAATCGGGGCAAAGTGATCGCAGTCAACACCGATTCAATATGTGAAAAGTCCTAATCTTCCCCGGCTTAAAATTAAAAAGGCCAGTCTGTAAAATTTTACAGTCTGGCCTTTCTTGTTTTGCTGCCGGTTTAAATTAGGCCGGCGATGTTTTTGGGTATTTTTGCCAGCGCTACCGCGGTGGCAAATTCATTGGCTTTGGCTTCGCTAAAAGCCGGATTACTGGCTTCGATTTCATCGGTTTTAACAACTGAGCCGTTAGCGGTTGAAATTACGCAGTACTTTATCCGGACAGTGGCGATTGTCAGTTCGCCGTTTTCCATGAAAGATACGGCGGTTTTTTTGCAAAGCAATAAATATTTGGCTTTGCCGGACAAGTTGAGTTTGGCAATATCTTCCGTCTGGCCGCGGATAAATTTTTCAAAATAACTCCGGGAAAGGTAAATTTCATTGGTTACGCTGATCTTATTGTCAAAGCGCAATTGGTTTAATAATTTGCTGGTTTCAACAGCTCCTTCTCCGTCTGTGCCGACCGCCAGTACCGCCAGCTGGTTTTGGACAACGGCCGATTCCGGCTGTTTTTTATTTACCGTCACGACTGAAGATGGTTTGGGGCGGGTATTTTTGATAGTGGTCGTAGTTTCCGCTGGCGGCGGTTCTTTGCGGGTGTTGATGGTTGCCGGCGCCTGGGAAGCGTAGTTCTTGTAATCCGAATCGCTGTTGTGGGTTCTGGTGGTCGCTGGTGAATTTTGCCGGTCGGCCATTTCTTTGCGGGCTTTTTCCAGTTCGCGTCTTTCGCACTGGATTAAATATCGCTGTCCGATTTCTTTTGTCCAGGGGGAAAGTTCATCGCCGGTTCCTCGGTTATTGCCCGGGCCGTTAAAAACCCGGATGCCTTTTTCCGGATCTACGGAATAGTAATATTCCGCTTTGCCGTTAGCCGCGTTAAAAAATGGAAAAGTATTGGATCGCAGTTGATCCAGCGGCGGAAAAACTTCTTCCGGATAAAATGGGCTTTCCAGTTTTCCGCGGACGTTGGACGCCAGTTTTTGCATCGGCTTGGGTGAAAGCAGGTAAATTACCATAATGATGAATAGGATCAGGACGCTTACCGAAAGGACGCGGGCGGAAAATAAAGCGCCAATTCCAGCTTGAGCCAGAAAGAAAAAAACCACGAAAATTGGCAGCATATTCATATTGGCTTTTATCGGTTCCTTAAGGAACAAAATAGCCAAAGTGACAAGCAGCCCCATGATATAGACTGACTTTATCTTAGCCAGAAAACGCCGGCCGGCATCGTCAAATCCGCTTCTGAAAAAGTCAACTGCGAACACAATGGAGAAAACAGCGACAGCCAAGAGTGTCCAACAGAACGTCCTTAAAAGTCCGCCCAGCGTAATCAGCCAGTTTATGTTCAGTTCTATGCCGACCCAGATCAGGATAAAGGGCGGAACAACAGCGGCGAAGGTTAAAATAGCTAAAAGCCACAAGGCTTTCTTAATGAAGCTCACGCTTTTTTCCTTAAAAAAACCGGCTGTTTCTTTGACGCCCTTTGTCATAGCGATGCCGGCAGCCCCTATCAAACAGTAAAGAAATTCCCAAAAGGTTAAATTTTTTTCATTCTCCATTGTTTGCTCCTCTCTTTTGTCTGTTTATGTATCCCTGCAGTTTATTGCCGAAAAAATTAATTCCTTCTTGGAAACTTGCACCAGGCTTTTTTTCTTTCGGTTTATCTATGACGGCCGAAAGGATAGCGGACAACTGTTCCGGCTTGAGCGAGGCCAGCTGTTTTATTTTTTCAGCTGACAGTCCCGGAATTTGGTTGACGATATACTGGCGTTCCCGGTCGGTGAGCTTGTTGAGCCAGCCGACAAAAGACATCAGCAGTTCTTGGTCGTCTATGTCCATTAGATTCTGGAAAGCTGCGTTCCGGTTGCCGCTTTTCCCGCTCCTGCTTTCATCGTGGTTCATCATCCGTTTATTGAATTCCGAAGAAAAATCAATCGCGACATCCTTAAGCCCTTTCAGTAAAAATCCGTTTTCCGGCATCTTTTTTTCAACGATGGCAGCTATGGATCCGAACATCATCCGGATCATATTTTTGGCGTACGGATTCAGGTCTTTTAACTGTTCGCCAAATTGGGTCTGGAAAAAATCATTGTACCTGTTTTCCATTTTTTCCTTGACCAGACTGGATGCGAATGTAGCCGGTTCGCTGTTTCTGTTGATAAAGTCAAGTAATCGTCTGAATATTGCCATATCTTCTCCTCTCTCTGCTGGATTATGTTATTGTTAAAGTTCAAATTCTGTGTTAATAATCTAGCGCAAAAGGGCACAAAAAAGCAAGCTTTCCTATGGAATTAAAAAAAGGAGATCGATGATGATCTCCTTTTTGCTTCTAGTCTTTAGATAAAGATTAGAAGCTTTTGCGGCCAAAGGTGGTCAGCAGTGAAGCTACTAACGCAGCAACGAGTGTTATACTGGCTACGATAAAAATATATTTCGGTAGCAAAATGTTAACATCCACTGTCACCATCGCCAATTTTTTAAGTGCCGTCAATAATATTTCCATAATACTCCTCCTTTTTTAAGGTTTATTTGTTTTGTCACCCACTAATCCTAACCATATATCTTAGCATACTTTTAGACTTTTGTCAAGGCCTATAAAAATCCAATAATTTGAAGAAAGCCTCGCAAAAGCCTATACTATATATATGCCCCGTAGCGAAAATTTGACCGCTGCGGAGCAGCTTATGGGATAATAAAGTCAAATTTCTACTACGGGGTATGAAGAAAAATAAGGAAAATAGGATAATAATCTATAAAACCGATAAGGGCCCGGAGATGCAGGTTAGACTTGAAAATGAGACTGTTTGGCTGACTCAAAAGCAAATCGCGAGCCTTTTTTCAGTCAATATTCCGGCAATTTCAAAACATCTGAAAAATATTTATAAAGAAGGTGAATTGAAAGAAAAACGAACTGTTTCCAAAATGGAAACAGTTCAAAAAGAAGGAAATCGTTTTATAAAAAGAACACAAGAATTCTTTAATTTGGATGCCGTAATTTCTGTAGGCTATCGGATAAATTCCAAAAAAGCTACGCAGTTCAGGATTTGGGCGACCAAGACTTTACGCGAGCATATTATCCAAGGTTTTACCATTAACCGTAAAAGGATTGTTGAAAACCACGTCAAGTTTATGCGGGCAGTGGAAAGCGTACGGGCGCTGCTTCCGGCCGGGATGAAAGCTGACACGGGCAGCATTTTGGAACTGATTAAAACTTTTGCCGATACTTGGTTTTCATTGGATGCTTATGATAAAGGCAAATTTACATCAGTAAAAATTACTAAGAAAAAGATTAAAGTAGAAGCCGATGATCTTTACGCGGGAATCGGCGAACTTAAAAAAAGTCTCTTAAAGAAAGGCACGGCCACGGAAATTTTCGCGGCGGAAAAAACGTCCGGCGCGGTGGCAGGAATTTTAGGCAATGTGATGCAGACTTTCGGCAGCAAAGAACTTTACCCAAGCCTGGAAGAAAAAGCTGCCCATCTTTTGTATTTCATGGTGAAAAACCATACTTTTGTTGACGGAAATAAAAGATCCGGCGCCTTTGCGTTTGTCTGGTTTTTGAAAAAAGCCGGAAAACTAAACCTGTCCAAAATCAGCCCGGAAGCGCTCACGGCCATTACGCTTCTAATCGCCGAAAGCCAGCCGAAAGATAAAGAAAAAATGACAGGGTTGGTAAAATTAATTTTAGGAAATTAAATTTATGCCAAAAAACACCAAAAAACTGGTTCTGATTGACGGCAATGCGATTATCCACCGGGCCTATCACGCCCTGCCGCCGCTGACAACTAAAAAAGGCGAACTGGTGAACGCGGTTTATGGTTTTTCCAGTTTGCTTTTG
>Ga0172370_10011241_pt1 | contig 10121 bp, 12 predicted proteins | sample LakKiv5m_FD_114538 | JGI IMG/M metagenome (GOLD analysis project Ga0172370, IMG submission 114538) | Freshwater microbial communities from Kabuno Bay, South-Kivu, Congo - kab_022012_11.5m | ecosystem: Environmental > Aquatic > Freshwater > Lake | place: Democratic Republic of the Congo...
GCAACTTGCTTAGTTGCCAGCCTTCAGGCTTTAGCCTATCAGATGGGTGGGACTTATGATGATTTAAGCACCTTCTCACTACCTGAATTTAGTGGGTCAATTGGGCAAGCCTACATAAATATTAGAAGTACTTTAGATGTATTATCAAAGGAATTAGAAGATTTTAAAAAATCTTATCTAGGTAAATATACATATATGTGTTGATTATGATAGAAAAAAAATGTTTAGTTTGTGGGAATTTATTTAAAATTCCAAAATGTAGATTACATACTGCTAAATATTGTTGCAAAGATTGTTTTAATAATAGTAAAAAAGGCACTACCCCTGTGAATAAAGGTAAATTATATGAATTACGATGTTTAGCTTGTGGGAATTTATTCCAAGTAAAACAATATAGAAAAGATAATGCAAAATATTGTAGTAAAAAGTGTTATTGGTCTATTAAAGGAAAAAGCCCTGAAGAAAGATTGAAAAATAGTATAAGGTTAAAAGAATACTATAAAACACATAAGTCATATTGGACAGGTAAGAAGCGTGGTGCAACCTCTTTAGAGGTTAGACAGAAGTTAAGTGAGGCTATTAGAGGTGAAAAGGCTTATCAATGGAAAGGCGGTGTTTCTAAACTCTATGAGACAATTAGGAAAACTGATATTTATAAAGACTGGCGGACTAAGGTATTTGAAAGAGATGGTTATATTTGTCAGTTGTGTAATGTAAAAGGTAAAACAATGAATGTCCATCACAAGAAACCTGTTAAGGATATAATTAAAGAGTATAATATTGAGACTAAATGGGATAGTTATCATTGCAAGGCTTTATGGGATGTGAATAATGGCATTACCCTTTGTGAGGCTTGCCATAGAAAAGTGCACAGAGAAAAGGTGTGATTATGGGTGTAGGAACTTATAAAGTAATTAGGAATAATTTCAGTGATAAGGCAATAAATGGATATGGTGCATCTGTAACCCTAACCCCTCAAACACAGGTTATTTCAGGAGATTATGGAGAGGAAGTATTGACTGATGGAACAGCAACAACAATAACTGCGTTCATATCTAAAAAAACTAAAGAATGGTTGCACAAGCTACCTGGAGAGTTTGAGAAATGCGATATGATAATGCTAACCAAACACGATCAAGCAATAAGCAAAGATGATAAAGTAACCTATAATGATGGCTTGGAGAACAGAACATTCAGAGTGGATTATGTTTTGAACCGAACTGCAGGAGAAGGCAAGGTCGCTTATAGAGTGTGTGCATTATATTTGATTTCGTGATGATATGGAGATATTTATTGATTGGGAGTTATGCTTTGATGCAATGAGATTAGAATTGGTTGAAGAATTAAAAAGAAGATGCCCTGCCCATGATGGGGCTTTGAGAAATAGCATAAGTGCCGCAGTAGAAGATGGAAGATTGAACATTTGGATGCTAAATTATGCAATGTATGTTGAAGAAGGAACCGCCCCCCACTGGACAAGTGTTGATAATTTAAAGAAATGGGCAAAGGATAAATTAGGAGATGAGAACTTGGCTTATGCCTTACAGAAGAGTATTGCTGTAAAAGGAACAAAGCCACATCCGTTTATTAAAGAAACGTTAATACAAGAGTTTCCAAGATTGCTTGCAAAAGGTCTAAGCCACAAAGGTGTGGTTTGTGCCTTAATCGATGGAACTAAATACGAGACCAGAAGATTAGAATGAATCAAGGGATTTAAGATTATGACTAATGCAATAAGCTATCTAAGCATAAAGAGAGAGTTCTTGAACTTTCTACGTAATTCTGATGTGTTAAGCACAGCAACTAGAGGAGTAACCACTAAAACAGACACATCCACAGCGGTTGGTGGAGCTGAAACATTTACTTTATCCGTTACTAATTGTAAGAATGTTAGATGGGTAAAACAGAATGGTACTGCTTTAGTTTATGGAACGGATTATACACTTGGTTATTCTATATCATCTACTACTTATGGGAATATATTAACAGTCGTAGTTAGTAAATCATTAACGTTAGGCGATGCAATTACTATTAGATTAGATTATGGGACAGGAGATAAAATATATGCAGACTATCCCAGAGATGATATTACAATAAGTTCTTTTCCAAGAATTGCGTTTGATATTTATGGGCTTACTTCTGAAACTGCAGGTTTTGGGAATGTGAATAAGACTACATTTAGGTTTATGATTGATATTTATGATGCTAAGCAAACAATAGCAGAAGGATATATGGATTCATTAAGAACTGCAATAATAGCTGCACAAAATAGTTTCTATACTTTCGCATACATCAAACCTGTTAATGTAAGACAGGTTGAGCAAATTGAGTTCACAAATAGTAAGATTTATAAAATTGGAATTGACACCGAACAAAAAAATAATTATGAAATAAACTAAGGAGATGAAATATTATGGCAAATCGACCAATTTCTGCAGGAGCAGAATCATTTACACTTTGGAAGGCAGAATCCACATTTGGAACAGCAGTTACTGCGGATACCCATTTCGGATTGGATACTGCAATAAATATTGATTTAAACAATAACCTAACAGGGAGAAGGGGTTTCAAAGGATCTGCATCAGGAGGTAGAGACATACTTGCATACACTGCTGGTAGATCAGAGGGTTCTTTTAATGTGGACTTTGATATGTGTGATCACACCTTTTTCACACACGCACTCGGAACACTAAACACAAAAACTTATTCAGGAATAGACTTGCCTTTATCATTTACCACTACCACTAATTTTGATAATGTAACTACAGATAGGTGTACTGTTCTTGCAGGGTGTGTGGTTGATCAAACAACTATTAAGGGTGCAGAAGGAGAACCAGTTACTTGTACCTTGAATTGTAAGTATGCAAAAATGGACTTTACAAGCACATTATTAAGCAATACGGCACTTACAGGGGACGCACCTTATACATTCACAGAAGCAACTTTTGAACTACCAAATGCAACTGTTATTACAAACGTGGTTAATGGATTTGAATTGACTATAAACAATAACTTCACATACCATTATGGAGCAAACAGAGTCCCACAATACTATACCGCTGGGGAGAGAGCATATTCACTTAAACTAAATACAAAGTATGTCGCAGACTTATTATTAACAGCTGCACTTGGTGGAACAGGAATAGCAGCAGACACTCCAACAGTTAGTGCAACAATGGAAATAGTATTAACTAGACCAGACAATGATACAATAACTTTCTTATTCGGATTAAGTCCAGTACAAACATACAATCTTGCAGCACAACTTAATAATCCAATAAGCGAGGATATAGAAATAATACCTGCAACACTAACAGTAACTTATAGTTAAATCTCAAGAGAGATATTAAACAAAAACCAAGAGGTTGAATAAAATGGGAACAAAAGAAATAGAAGTCAAGGGAATAGGAAACGTCGTATTAAGGGAACTTAATAATGATGACCGTGAGCTTATTCAGAACGAGTCTACTGAAGTAACTGGGGTGGGTAGAAATAGATCCACAAAAGTAAAGCTAGGTACTCTAAATAAATATACTTTCATACTAGGAGTATCAAAAGCACCATTCTTTAAAACAGACATTAATGATGGATGCACTCCTGAAACAATGAGAGAGAGACTTATTGAGTACAAGAAACTAGATTATAGGATTGTTGAAACATTAATCCCAGCAATTGCAGAATTCAATAATATTAATGAAGAAGAATTTGATGATTTAAAAAAAAGTTAAGCCTGTTGTATGATAAAGGGTACAAAATAACTGATGAGAGAGTACAACGAAAAATCGGTGAGGCAAAGATTTGTATGGTTTATAATATGTCTCTAAAGGAAGTAAATAAACTCCCAATGCGTGAGTTTTTAGAACTAGCATTGGTGGCAAGCTATGTGAGTAGAGTATTATGACTGAAAAGGTAGTTTTAGAAATTGTTACCAAAACCTCAGCTTCTGGAACAGGGGGGGAATCAACTGGTGCAGGAGTAAGTGGTAAGGGTTCATTGGGAGTTCTTGGAATGATTGGTAAACTAGCAATAATAGGTAAATTGTTAACCGATATGCTTTATGTTTTTAAACCTGTTTTATCTATGCTTTCTCAAATAGCTAAATTAATTGGTATGTTCTTACAACCAATAGCAGAGGTTATGGTTATTCTTTTAAGGCCAATTTTAATACTACTTAGACCAATTCTAATGGTGTTTAGACTAATGATGCAACCATTTATGAAGCTAATTAGACAAGCAGGAGTAGATATGGCTCAAGCAGCTGCAGAAGGAAACACAGGAGCAGTTATGGCTTTTGGTAATTTCATAATTGGAACACTAATTAAACCTCTGGTGTTGATACTTGCAAATGAACTAGGAAAGGTATTGCTTGATGGAATTGGATTATTAAGTAAGGTTATTGTTGATGCTTTAATTACTGTCGTTACTGCATTATTAATGGTCGTTACAGTACCTTTAGATTTGATTATTAACCTAATTAAATTAATAGTAAAGGGCGTTCTACAATTAGCAAAAATAATTGTTAGTATTGTTCCTGGATGGCTAATGGGTAACGAAAGAAAGGATAGTATAACTGATTGGTTAACAAAAACGATTGAATCAATTGACCCCTCTCAATTAAGTATTACCGATGCATTATTAGGAAGTGCAAAGGATTTAGTAGCTTCTGTAAATACAACAATAGACACAGGGATTGCTAATTGGAAAGATACAATGGATCAGAGTCTACAAATTAATCTTGCAAATATGGCTCTTAACCAATCTGAAAAACTAACGGAACTTGAGAATAAATTTAGTATAGGATTAACCACTGCAGTAGAAAAACCTATAACCACACTTGTGACAAACCTAAATAATATAACTGCTAAACTTAATCAACCATCTGGAAGCTCAGCAACTGTAGTTAAAAGTTCTGGTGGGGGAAGTCTTACAAGTTCCAAGTCTAATTTAGGTGCACTAGGAACAGACACGACTTGGTTCTTACAATATTCTAGTAATGTTAATAACAACCTAAATGCAAATAACTCTGCTTATGGAATATTAACTGGGCAATCTATTGGATATTCAAATCCATTATTAACACGTGGAAAAAAATAAAATATGATTATATATGACTGTAGCATTAACTAAAGGCGGGATAACGTTTACTTTCTTGGACTGGGAAGTAGAAAGAGTAAAGGCAACTATACTTCAATCTCCTGATAATACACCAATAACTAACACTGGTCCAATGGGGTCATTTGTATATAATTATGATGGTGCAACCAAGTCCATTACGATAAACGGTTATCTTCAAACTGCTTCAACCACTAGAACGTCTACAGGAACAGTAGTAACAATAGCAGACCAGTGCAAATGGTTAGAAGGATTATTTTGTGGTAGTTCAGATTCAATTACATTTACAAGTACGTATAACACACAAACCCCAGATACAGAAGTGGGTGCGATTTCCCCATTTCTTGCACATTATACAAATACGACTGTTGTTGGTGGTTCGTTTGAACACGACGAAATATCAGGAGAAGTTAATATTTTAGCGTACACGCTTACATTAATTGTTGGACAGGGATTTTAATTATGGCACTAGGAGCACCCCAATTAACTAAAGTAATAATAAATGGAATAACAATAAAGGATGATAGTAATACAGCCATACCTAATTACTTAATAGGGTGGAGTATGAATGATTTGAGTAGTTCTGATTTTATGAAGTCAATAACTATTCGTTGTCCTATGAGTGTTGGTTCAGTATTAACTATTTCTAATGCTGATTTAATTTCTAAATCTGTATTAGTGTATAGAGGAGAAACAACCTCTATTGATTATACAATATTTAGAGGAACAGTAAGAAGTTATTCTCAACAGGGTGGTGTGCTTACCTTAGAATGTATAGACAAGCTTTATGAGACTACAAAGGAAACACTAGTGTATAGTTATGATAAAGATGTGGACGCAAGTGCAGGAGTAGTTTCTGAAATATTCAAAGATATTATTTCTCGTAAGACAAGTTTGTCTACTAGTAGTGCCTCAGTTCAGAACTCAGGAACAATAAACACTTTAGATAAATTTGTGTGCAAGTCAGAAACGGTTTATGATTTGTGCAAAAAACTAGCAGACGCACTAAGTTGGATTTTCTTTTATAATCCAGAAGATGATTTAGTGCACTTTGAGTCTAAAGGATTTACTAATAATTCAACAACCCTACAGAATGGAGTGAATATTGTAAAAACCCCAAAATGGGATAGTGATTCTAGTTTATTATTTAATAAGATTAGGGTTGATGGGGCATACCAAGAAGTATTAACTACAGAGTCTGGACAAATAGGAGTTACTACAGGGTATACTACGAGTCTAGTACAATTAACACAAATACCTGTGACTATAAGGGTATTGTGTGATGCAGCTGATCCACCTACAACTGAAAAGAAACTAGGTGTTCCTAATTCAACTACTCCTTATGATTATTATGGAGATAAAACAAAAATGCAGATTATTTGGAACACAGGTACGTTCACTCCTGGTGCAAGTGATTATGTAATTGTACAGTATACATTCAATCGTCCAACACCTATTGTGGTTAGTGATATTGATTCAGTTAATACCTATGGACTTAAAGAAAAAACAATAGAAAAAAAGGATTTAACAACTGTAACTGATGCTGAATTATATGCAATTGCTTACTTAACAGACCACAAGAATCCTATTCAATCTACTGAACTCAAAGTTACTAATGTTCTTGATTTAGATATAGGACAGAGTGTAAGAGTAATAGACTCAAGTAATAATATTGATGGTTATTTTAAGATTATAGAAGTTAAAAGAGAGTATCCATATAGTTATGATACTGTAAAAGTTACTTCAGACATTTTAGAGGAAACGGATTATTTAGTAATGATTGATAGAAAGCTCAAGGAACTTGAAAGAGCCACACAGGATAATTATGACTTCTTAATTGAAAGATTGGATTTATATGATAATATAATTTCAGAAGATAGATATTTGAGTATTGACCATATTTATTTAGACGGAACTGATTTTGTGTTTGGTTCTGATGTGTTTGGAATTATTGGAACTAACACACTTGGCAATCTAGGTTCGAGAACAGTAAATGAGGGTGTTTATCAATCTGATAATAAGTATGTAGAATTATTTATTGATGATACTTTTAAAAGTTCAACCACAGGAACTTGGAACACAACAGATGGGCAATTAGAACTTGCAAATGGAAATGATGCAGTATCTAAGTCTTTTGCTATTGATATTAATAATACAAATAGCACAGCATATCAAACAATATCATTTAGTGTAGTTGGAACTGCACTTGACAAGCTTACATTTTATATTGGAGAATATGATACACTCGCAATTAATTATACAGAAATACCAACAACTGGAACTACCACGAGCAGAACCTCACTAACCACTAATCTAACAAATATAAATAAGTACGGACTAAATTGGAAGGTTACTTCGACAAACACAGCAACAATAACAAAATTAATAATAACATATGCTTAATGTGATTAAATATGACTTTAGTAAACAATGGAATGAAAATATTAATAAATAGAGGAGCAAAAGCCGTTCCTGATTATACTGCGCCTTCTAGGTTTAAGATTGGGATATCTCAAGCAACAGTGAGTATTAGTGATAATGATTTAACTTTGCCTATTCCTATAACTGGAACTGAAACAATTGATGACTGCGAAGCAACAACAGACTGGACAGCAGGAACAGACGGTGCAATAACTACAAATAGCACAACCAAAAAAGTAGGAACTTATGCTCTTAATCTAACCAAAGATGCAGGAACTGTGGATAATGTTATTTGGTATAATGAATCAGAATCAAGTTTAGACTTTACTTCAAAGGAAATATGGGGTTGGATATATATTAAAGACGCAACTACGCTTGCAAAATTGCATACAACAACAGCCTTAGAGGTTCGTTTTGGAAACGATTATGATACAAATTATTATAAAAAGGTTTATACAAATGCAAATTTAACCACTGGCTGGAACGTAATTACATTTAATACAACAACAGGAACGCAAGTTGGAACTGTGACTTTAAACGCCTGTGATTCATTAGCAATAAAATTAACTTATACAGGAACAGCAATAACCACTTCTGAAGGGGATATAATTATTGATAATTTTGTACTTGCAAGTTCAGGAGATTATTATAAGAATATAGAAGCAGGATATCCAACAATAAATGAAACTACATTTGAAAGTGATGAAAATTATTATTTGAGTAGCACAGATGCAGTTGGATTTAATATAACTGGTATTGGGAGTTTTAACACAGATGGAACTGTGTTAATGAGTTCTGCATTTAGTTTTACTGCACAATCCAAATCAGATAATGATGAGATTAGTTTTCATATTAAGAAAAGATTAACAAGGAGATAATGATTATGGCAACAGAAGGAGTTTTTCCGAAGGCGGATGGAGATAAGTTTTACGGTTCTGAAATAAACAGTTTTTTTGGTTCATACGCAGATGTTAAGACTTACAATTTAGCAGTTACTGATTCAACTGCAAATGTAGATATTTCTGCTATTAATTATAAATATACATTATTAATTAGGAATATTGGGTTTACTGATTGTTACTTTGATTTAGATGATAGTTGTGCAACTACTTGCCAATTCCTACCAGCAGGAGCAGAAGTTATTCTAAATAATTGTAGCTTTGATTATGTTTCTGCAATAACTTCAAGTGGAACGACAACACTAAGTATTGCGGTATTTACTGGAGTTTCTGATAAGATTGGATACAAGACAAACAAAGAAATACTCACTCTTTCAGCAACTGATGCCTCTAGTGAGGATTCGTTCACAGACACAACTGCATACAAAGATATTTTAATAACTAATGTTGGGGCTTATGAAGTTTATATTGCATTTGGAGCAACAGCAACCACAGCAGGATTCAGACTAGAACCCAGAGAATCATTAGTGGTAAATACTGTTAAGTACCAAATTGCTGCAATTTGTAATACTGGTGAAACAGCAACAGTAAGTATATTGGGAGTGTATTAAATATGATTACCTATAAGCCAAGTTCAAGACTTGGAGCATTGAATGAAGAAGATTTTAAATCTGATGCGACTGCAAGAGGATGGATTGTTTCAAATACTGGGGGAAGCACAGTATCTTATGATGGGACTAATGGATTTAAAATTACGACTGGTCTAAGCACAACAACCAATATTTCATTAACTAACAATACAACTAAGTTTATGCAGTATTTGTCTCTATATTTCCGTACGCCCTCTGGTAGTCGTTATGCGACGAGCCCTAAAATTGCAGTTTATTTAAACGAGGTTAAGGTTGTAGAAGCCAGTTTTGATTTAGCTGGAAACACAGCTTATGAAGGAGAAATGAATATTAATATATTTAAAAGTACACCGAATGATTATAAATACAACTATATAGTTGCTCAACAGAATAGTATAGTTACATATTATTCAGGAACAGTAAATGTAAATAGTAATGGTACTAACGTTATTCGTATTGATTTCGATGGACGAACAGGTAGTGATGGAGTAACAACACAATATTGGTATATGACTAATCTAAAGTGGGTGTAAATATGAATTGGTTTCAAAATTTATGGCAGAGCATTGTAACTTCAAACGACAATACTTTTAAAGAAGAAATTAATAGACTAATCTCCAAACTTATTAGCCTAAACAATAATATTACAGATTTAAAATTAGAGTTAGAGGTTATGAAGAATAGTTATATAAATTCCAATAACACGGTTGAGTCTTTAAAGCTTGAAAAAGCCAAACTCGAGGAACAAATTAGGCAACTCCAAAAACCAGAAGAAGTTAAGGTTAATCCTCCAGATATTTTCTTAAATAAAAATTCAAAGTTAATACCTTACTTTGCTAAGTGGTTGGTTTATTATTTTGATGGAAAGGGCATATCTGCAAAAAGAATAGAATTAACCCCATCTAAACTATACAAAATTTGGTCAGATGCTATGTATGAATACTTTAATAATTCAATAAGGGATTGCAAAACATTTGATGAAAAAGCAATTAAATTAAGGGATATAGTAGTGGATATTGTAGATTATAAATTAGATGTTGGACCAGATGGTAAGCAATCA
>Ga0172370_10011242_pt1 | contig 10121 bp, 7 predicted proteins | sample LakKiv5m_FD_114538 | JGI IMG/M metagenome (GOLD analysis project Ga0172370, IMG submission 114538) | Freshwater microbial communities from Kabuno Bay, South-Kivu, Congo - kab_022012_11.5m | ecosystem: Environmental > Aquatic > Freshwater > Lake | place: Democratic Republic of the Congo...
AAGAAAGGCCTGAATGGCTTCCGTGGTGGTCGTCCCCTCCCGCAGCCGGGTGAACTGCATCAACAGTTCACCCGTCGTCTGCCAATAGCCATTGTGGTCGATCACGAATTTTCGTTCGTCGACCGGGTCGATGATGGCACTGATCGCCGCGCCCTGGCTCTCGTAGAACAGATTGTGGCGGATGTGGATCGGTCCCGGCTGGGTGCCCGGATCGATGTAGAAGATGAAGACGTGGTAGCCGACCGGCTGCGGGTATGGGTCGGATCGCCGCGGGGGGGACTCGCCCTGCATGCTAAAGCCGCCGCCGGCGTTGATACAGGTGTTGTGCTCGAAATAGACTTCCCGCGCCGGCTCGCGGCTTTCGTAGGCGCTCAGTCCGCAGTCCACGAACAGATTGTCGCGGACATACAGCCGCTCGGGGATATTCCGCGTTCCGCCGCCCTGATGGGTGACCGCCGAATCGTAGATGTTGTCGAACACGCATCCCTCGACGACGATATCGCTCGCACCGTCCCAGAGCTCGACGCCGTTGCCGAAACGCACGCGATGCTTCAGGCTCCAGACCGCGCCGCCGATGAACCGGAACTCGCAGTTGCGGATGACGACATTGCGCGCGCCGACGTGAAAGTAGCCATGCACGCCGGCGTTCTGGAAACTCAGGTTCTCCAGGATGACGTAGCTGCCGCCGACCATCTTCCGCGCGCCCCACAGCACGCACTCGATGCCGGCATAGGCCGCGCCGGGATTAGCGACAGCGCAGAGGTACAGGACGCCGTCGGAATCACCCCGGTCGCCGTCGACGGCATGCATGCCGATGCCGGTGTCGTGCCAGTCGCCGGGGTTCTTCAGGTCGGTCAGTTCCCAGCGCAGGATCCCTGCCTGCACCGCACTCGCCGCGGCAGGCAGGCCGCAAGATTGGCCGCCGTTGAAGACCAGGTTGCAGACCTCGCTGGCGAAGCTGCCGGCATAGCGCCAGATGTGCGGTTTGACCTCCATCCAGGCCGCCGGATCGCCGATGGCGACCGAACCCAGGAACGCGGGTTTTTCGCCGTCGCCATAGGCGCCGTAGGTGACTGGCGCGCCTTCGACGCCGTCGCATGTCTGTAGCGGGCCGCGAACCACGCTGCCGCGTTTGAACAGCACCGTGTCGCCGGGGCGAATATCGCGGTCAGCGTGGTTTCTGACCGGCCGCGCCGGCGACAGGCCGTCGTTGGCGTCGTCGCCGTGCGCGGGATCGATGTGATGGATGCGGGTGGACATATGGCTTTACCTTTCGATCGTTACGATTTCGCGCACGAGGATGGTCTTGCGGGGGCGATCTTGCGCGTCGCGGTAGTTGAAGTCAGAATAGATCATGAGGGCGCGGTCGGGCCCCAATGCCACCATCTCGGTGTGGCCGCAGGAGTTCCATCCGCCGGGCGCCGGTGGCGCGAAGTGGGCCTGAACCGGCGGCTGCCAGGCGAGCCCGGCCGGGTCGGTCGTTATCCGCACGGCGATGTAGCCGGGTCCGCCCGACTGCCCGTAGGAGGCCAGGGTGACGCCGTTGTCCAGGGTCAAGAGTTGCGGCATCTTCCCGCCGTCGAAGGCGCGGTCGAAGGCCACGGGCTTCGACCAGGTGCGCGCGCCGTCCACGGAACGGGTCAGGTAGAGCGGGCCGTGGCCGTTTCCGTCGCTGGTGCGCATCAGGCAGATGACCGAGCCGTCGGGCCGGAAGCTGTAATCCGGCTCGGTGAACCCCTCGCGCTTGTCGGCCATTGGATCGGCTTCAGGGTCGCCGGCGTACCGGATCTCTCCCAGCAGATCCCATGAGCGCCCCTGATCGATCGAGCGCAGGAAGAGCGGGGCGCACAGCGGCTTGCCGTCGTGCAGGCGCAGGTCGTAGATACCCGCCCACAGCGACCCGTCCGGCGCCACCCGCATCTTGCCCCACAGGGACGGCGTGGGCAGCGGCCCCTTCCGCACCTGCTCGATGCCGCCAATACCTGGGGTGGCGCTGTGGGCGACTTCCTGCGTGACGCTGCGGAGCTGATGCGGAATCCGCATGTCGGCGACTTCCTCGCTCCACGCGCTCCGGCCGGCGGGCAGGCGGCGGAATCGCCATTCGCTCAATTCCGGCGGCAAGTCTTCGGCGCGGTACAGCGAATGCGGATACCCGAAGCTGCATGCGTAGTCGCAGACCGATTTCGGCAGGTCAAACTCCTCGGCGCGGCGGCTCGGCCGCTGCACGGGTTGCAAGCGGTCGCCGTTGGGCAGCAGCAGGCCGTCTTCCGCCTCGTGTCCGACCTGCGGCGGCGCGACGCGCCACGTGCGCCCCTCGTCCTCGGAATAGGCATGGCCTATCGGTGCGCCGTAGGATTCGGCGGAATCCGGTTCGATCGAAAAACTGGCATGCAGCCGCCCGTCGCGCAGCCGCCGCAGAGAGGGAAACTGCCAACGCCCCCAGGCGCCGGCCGCGCGATCCATCTCCACCGGCGCCTGGGCGACAACGACGGGGTTGTTTATCTTCAGTGTATAGGTCGCCATGTGTTCTCCATTCCGTTTCTTGCTCATGTTGTTGCCCTTTCCTTCTTCAACAAGTCGTGTCCCGTTGTGATCATTCGTGGTTCTCCGCCGCATCACTCGAACTTGAACGAATACAGGTCCGCGTCGCGCATCACGAACCGCAGGCGCACCGGCTTGCCCACCAGCGCGCTGAGATCGGAGTCGTTCTTCCACCTGGCGGCGCGGGCGACGGTGTCGCCGTAGAGTTCCACGCTGTCGGCCAGCGTAAAGCCGGGGATGGGCCTGCCGTCGGTGTCCTGCAGCTCCACGCGCAGGGAGCCGAAGGCGGAGGTGGCGAAGTTTATGGACAGACAGCTGCCGTGGAAGACCACCGGCGGGGTGACCAGTTCGCCGCCATCCAGGGAGGCGTGGATCGACGCAAAGCCGTCCAGACGCAACGTGTAACGGCGCAGTCTCATTGGGCCAACACGTACGCCTTCGGAGCAGTAGAGTGACAACTCCGGGGCGGATCCCTCCAGGGCCGGCGCCGTCTCGACCAGGTGCCACGCCGCCCGGTGGTCTGCGTACATCCAGGACCCGGAACGCTCAGGACCGGGGGGCAGGAAGGTTGAAGGCGCGAGTTCGAAGTTCACGCCGTCCCGGCTCCACATCAGCATGGTGTCGGTGAGCGCCGTGCCGAGTCTCTGTCCCGCGCTGGACTGCAGCCGCCGGTTGGCGAGGTCCGGCAACTGCTCCAGCGCCGGTGTCCAGCCCCGGTCGCCGTACATGCCGGGCATCCCGATGTAGAGGTGCGGGGCACGATGGTAGGGACGGATGACATTGGTATAGAACTCGCCATGCGGCTCCCGCCGGTACTTCAGCGGCGTGCCTTCCGATGGCCCCTGACCGAACTCCGTCAGGACCACCGTCTCAATGCCGCGCCCCCGCTGGGAGCCGGCATGGTGGTAGACCCGGTAGTAGACCCGGTAGTGGTTGAGGTTCAAGTCCCAGAACGCCACGTTCTGTGAGTCGAAGTAACTGCCCTCGCGCCGCAGGATCTCGCCCGGCACAGATGTCCAATGCAGGCCGTCGGGCGACTGCAGGCCGAACAGGTACTTCGGGGCATCCTTCCACTCGCCCGGCCCGGACCTGTCCCCGATTGCCTTGTAGCGCGCTTCCGGCAACGCGGCCGGGTTGTCGTCGCGGAAGACCGCCGTGACGTTTCCGGGCATCGGCAGCAGGTTGTTCTCTTTTGACCCAGCGCATTCGACCAAACCAAGATTGGGGCGCGTCCAGTGGACGCCGTCACGGCTCTCGGCATAGGCCCAGCCGCCGAATCCCATCGTCCGGCTTCCGCCCTCGGGCGGGATCGTGTAACTGCCCGGCAGGTAGTAAAACCGGTAGAGATCCTCATCCCGGAAAACGGTGTGGTACTGGCAGAGGTTTCCTTCCCATGGCTTGTCGAAGACCATGACGACGTCGCGGGGAATCGGCGAGTGGAAAACCCGCTCCACCGCCCCCGCCATCCTGTCCACCATAACGTCATCCAGGAACAGTTCGCGACGGTTGCCGATTTCCGCGGGAACGGGCCGTTCCGTGACCTTCGCCCGCCGGGCATTCAGCTTCTTCGGGAAGGCGAAATCATCTTGAGTGTTGTTATCTGGCTTCTTCTTGCTCATGGACTGTCATCTCCTGATGGTGAGTTCCTTGAGATTCCGGCAGGCGGCCCGCCTTGGCCACTTTCGTCTGCTCCATTGTTATCATCCTGCCTGGTTTCCGATCTCAAAACCGAACGCCAACCCCTTCTCCCCATAGACGCGGACAAGGATAAAGCGGTCGCGCAGGGCGTCGAGGGTGGCGTGCTTGTTCCAGGTGATGGCGTGCGTCTGGCTGTCGCCGGTGACGGGCGTACAGGCGTCGCGGGTGAAGCCGGCGATAGGACCGCCGTACCCGGCGGAGTGGATTTCCACGGTCATCGGCTTGTGCGCCACAGCGTTGAGCGTGAGCCGGCCGCCGGGACAGCGGAAGGGGATCGTCTGGCACCAGCCGTCGCCGGTGAACTGCTGGCCGGCGAGGCGACCCGGGGCGAAGGTGGCCAGGCCGATGCCGGGCGGCGTCGTCACCGCGTCGTGCCCGTCATGCCGCTGACAGGTGCCCGCGTAGTAGAGCCCGCACCGGTTGCCGAAGACGACGGCGTCGCCCGTGCCGGGATGATAGACGCCGCCGCTGTCCCAGGCGCCGGGGTCGCCGGGGCCGAGCAGGCGCGGCCGCGTCGGCAGCCGCCGCCAGGCCAGGCCATCGGGAGCGGCGATCAGCTCCAGATCGGCACGCTGGGTGGAGACATCGAAGCCATTGAGCAGCCCGAGGTCGTGTCCCCAGTGGTGGAAGGCATTCTGGGCATAAAACTCCAGCGTCGGCGCATCGGCCAGGTCGGGCGCCAGCAACACTGTCGGCTCCGACCAGTGCGCAAAATCCTCGCTGACGCTGATCATGCGGGCGCGCTTGCCGTCGAGGCGCGTCTTTAGAAAAGCGACGTAGCGCCCGCGCCGCCGGTCGTGCCAGAGGCTGGGCGTGTCCTGCGACGGCAGGATCGGATAGGGCCCGACGAAGGTCCAGTCGAGGCCGTCGGGCGAGACGGCGGTACGGATGCCGTCGCGGCCCTTGCCGTCCATGTCGTAGATCATCAGCTTGAAGCGCCGGGCCGGGTCGGGGTCGCTGTCGTCCTCGATCACCGTGCCCTGGCCGCCGATGAAGCCGGAATCCACCACCACGATGTTATTCGGGCCGTACTCCTTCACCTTCAGCCGGTTGAGTTCGGGCTTGCTCCACGTCAGCCCATCGGCGGACTCGGCATAGCACAGGTACATCTCGTACTGCATCACGAAGCCGTCCACCAGCGGCGCGTTCGGGTTCAGCCGGTCGGCCAGTTCCTTGCAGGCGTGATACCACATGCGGAACCTGCCGGTCGCCGCGCTGTGGAGGACGCAGGGGCAGCCGACGTGCGTCTCCCACGGCCGGTCGGCGACCAGCAGCGGATTGGCCGGATGCTTGCGCATCGGCTCGATCCGGTCGCAGCAGTTGACGCGCTCGGTGATGTCACCAGGGAGGAAGAGTTTGTGCATGATGGTCTCCTTGTTCACCAGTACCCCCGCCAACGGCCTTCCCAATAGGCGGCCAGCCAGGCGGTCAGGCTGTCGCCGTCGATCAGTTTCGACTCGATGGCCCAATGATCGAGCGTGTCGTCCGCGCCGGCCCATACCGGTTTCTCGCCCGGACGCACGAAGCGGAAGGTGTCTTCGTCGAGTTGTTCCAGAATGCGCCGCGCGACCGACGTCATATCCACATCCGGGAACCATCGCTGGGAGGCGACGCAACCCATGGCATCAATGGCGGATCGTCCCACGTGAAGATCGTCGGTTCCGTCATGCCGGATCCGCTTGGTGGTTTCCGCATACGCGGTGAGGATCATCTCGCGCCAGAGATCATGGCGCAACGGGTCCAGCTCCATCATCATCGCTCCGAGATAAATCTCCGCCGCACGGCAGCCGTGCGGCTTCTTGTCCGCACAGGCGTCGTACCATCGCCGGATCTCCCGCAGGAATGTCGCGTCTCCCGCGGACTGCCACGCCAGCATCAGTTGCGGGACGAAACAGACGGCAGACGCCCAGGTCGCCTTCCTCCACGTCTCGCCGCCGAAATTGGCGTCCAACAATTCCTGCGTCGTCCAGCCGAAGTATCCGTGCGGCTCGTTGTACTCCGTCCGGATGTTGTACGCGGCTGCCTCCGCGATCATCGTGTTGTACGCGGCCAGGTCGTCCGGCGGCGCAATGCCGCGATAGGCGGCCAGGCCCCAGGTCACGCACTGCGTCTGGTCGCCGGAAGACTGGTTGCTCCACGCGCCGCCGTAGGGCTTGCAGAGGCGGCCGCGCTCGCCCTTCTCCGCGGTCAGCCCGTAGATGTATTTCAGCGCCCCGAAGGTGCGCCGGCAGATCGCCAGATCCTTCGCTTCGCCCGTGCAGCGATACTTGTGGGCCATGGCCGCTAGATAGTAGGCGGTGTCCGTCGCCGTGTTCTCCCACGCCCGCCAGACGTGCATCGGCGGCATACCGAGTTCTTCCTCCGTCTTGCCTTTGAGATGCCGATGGCGGTAGGCCCCGCGGTAGTCCTCGGCCGTGGGCAACTCGTAGTCGCCGGCGCGGACGAACATCGGGATCAGCCCGTGCTCCCGCACGATCTTCGTCTCTACCAGTGTCTCCAGGCGCAAGGCCTTGCGTTCCAGATCGGATCGGGTCATCATCGAGTCCTTTCTCGGCTACTCGTGTGTAATTGTGGCTGTGAATTCCGTCGCAGATGTCTGGCGCGGATGGCCGGCGCGTGTTCGTCATGCCGTCGGCGGGCGGTCGAATAGACCGTGAAGCTCATGGGCGGCAGCGTGTCGGTGAAGTCGGCATCGAACGGGCCTTCCGGCTGAACTGCCGCACGCGGATCGTCGCGGTTGGCCAGACCCACGCGGTAGCGATGGAAGACCGTCCCGGCGGGCACGCCCACGACCGACACCTGAAAATTGCCAAAGGTCTCGCTGTCGTTGACGACGGCCAGTGTGCGCGCGCCGTCCGGATTCGTGACCGCCACGCCGAACACCCGCCGGTGCGCGGCGTCCGCGCCGCCGGACCAATCGGCGTGTGCCACGACCGCCCCGGCCGCGATGAAACGCGACAGCAGGCCCCAGAGGAAGAAGCTGTTGGGGTGCGGCTCGATCGTGGCGCGCGGGCAGTGCCCCTTGGGGTCCCAGGTCTCGATCAGTTGCCACTGGCCGTCGAGATGGCCGCGGTTGACAAAGCTCCAGCGGCAGAACCCCTCGACCCCGATGTCCATCAGGCGGATGGCGTATTCGACATCCTTCAGCGCCGCCTCGTAGCTGCCAGGTTCTGGCTTGCTGCCTCCCATGCCGTAGTCGAACGTACCCAACTCGCCGAGAAAGAACGGTTTGCCCTGGCGGCGCGCATACGCCACCCAGGCGGCGAACTTCTCCACGCCCTCGCGCATGGGGTAGCACCAGTTGAAGGCGTGTTCGGTGCGCCAGTCAAAGGCGCCGCCGTAGGAATGGACCTCGAACGCGCCCAGGTGCGGCGCCAGGGTGTTAACGGCGTCCGAACACGGCGTTTCCACATAGTCCGGACCGGCCAGCGTCACTGGCAACCCGCGCGCCGCCAGTTCGCCCGCGACCGCCTTGACGGCGGGCAGCATCGGCATCGGGCTCTCCGTCGGGCTCCGCCAGCAGCACCAGTCGTGCGGTTCGTTGTTGAGTCCGAGATAGCGGATGCAGGAATAGCCACGCTCGCGCACCAGGAACTCCGTCAGCGTAACGATGCCATGGGTAAATTCGTCCAGGGCATACGGCCCGCTGCGCAGCACGGCGACCTCGTCGTCGCGAAATTCCGGGAAGGCGTTCCACGCGACGTTGTTGTACTGCTGCTGCAGGAAGACGCCAGCTCCGCGCGACTGGCACCAGTCCAGGATCCGGTACAGCACGCGCATCTCGGGCGAGTCCCAGGTAAAGACGCGCCGCTCAGGCTCGTACATGCGCTGGCTGACCTCGACACGCAGAAATGACATGCCGGTCCAGTCCGCTAATTCATAGAGGCGTTCCCACGCCCGCGCATCGTCTGCCGGCGGGTTGCCGCCCCAGGCGCTGCCGGCGTAGGTCGGGTCGGATGACTGTTCGATGGCGTGCCAGCAGGCGCCTAGCCCGCAACGCAGGCTGTGCTTAGGTCGGGTCAGGTCCGGGCGCCAGTGCACTGGGATCACATGCGTTGTCATATTGCCTGCCCCTTGTTTTCCGGCGTCTTCGCGCCGGATTGCGGACCGCATGCAACGGCCGCGGCGCCGTGATCGCGGCCAGCGCCAGCCCCGTCACAAAGGCGCCGACAATCACCACGATCAGACGCTGTTGGATTGCGGAGTTCGGGAGCATCCATCACCATTGCATACTGTACAGTCTGTCTCTCCTGCCGAGGGCGATCTTGAGTCGGTATTCCCCCGTGGGCGCAGGGCCGTCCCACAGCATCTTCCGGTACAGCTGGCCGCTCTCCTGTCCTTCGAGGCGGCCTGTGGCCGTCTCTCTGCCCGCGGCGTCCAGCGCCGCGATGCTGAGGCCGTCGCCGTCGGCATTCAGCCGCAGGGTATCCTCGCCGGGCGTCAGCGGGAGCGTGGTCAGGATTCCTGGCCCTTGCGCGTAGGCGAAGCGGTCACACGGCAGTGTGGCCAGGCCCATGAACGTCGGGTACAGCACCGAGGCCCGCAGATTCCCGGGCGTGCCGGGCCTGGGCACCGGCCAGGGCCGGTAGATGCACGAGGTGCCGTGGTAATAGATGTAGACCGTGTCGCCGCGCTCGACGATCGAGCTGGTGACGAGCTGGTTGGCATCATACTCGCACTTCCGGCCGCGGGCGACCAGGGCGGTATCCGGATATACCCGCGTGAAGTCGAGGCCGGTGCGGCTCACCGCCAGCTTCAGGTCCGCGACTGGTGGATTCTCGCGGGTATCGTAGTCGAACCGGCTGCTGTCATACACCATCGCGCAGTAGCCGTTGTTCAGCTTCTTCACCGCGGACCAGTGGATCTCCGCCTCGTATGGCTCTTCGCCCTCCAGCAACACCTGCAGGTTCTCGTACTTCAGCGAGTGTAAGTCCGGCGCGCAAATTAGGCCGACGCCACGGTTGCCCCGGCCCGGGCGGAGCGGTCGGTCGGTCTGGCCGTAGACCTTGTAGCGGCGCTGCGGGTCGGGATCGTCCGGATCGTATACTACGCTGGACATATCGACCACATTCGGCGCCGGGGAGGCATCGTTGTCGGATGACGCATCATAGGCAACCTGGCCCCGCGTCCAGCGCTTCCCGTCCGGGGAGCCGTAGACGACCTTGCGGAACGTCTTGAAGCTGCGGTAGCCCTGCGCGTCCCAGCCGATCTCTGTGAAGATCCCGAGGAACCGGTCGTCCGCGCCTTCGGGCGCCGGGTTCAGCCACACCTCCGAGACTCCGCACGCATGGTCGTACCCGATTCCCGTGCCGGAAGCCTGGTAGTCCGTCACGATGACATTCGTGTCCTGCCCCCGGTGCTGGTGCTGCCCGAGCGCCGGTTTGGTCCAATGGATGCCGTCCGCGCTCTCGGCGTAGCCGGTGCGCCACATTCTCCCGAGCCAGTATTCGAAGCCGCGGCGCTCCGGGTGGGTCGCGACATCATACTGAACGGCGTCCAGCCCATGGTACCAGCACTTGAAGAGATTGTCCTGCGGGTCGTAACACACCCGCGACGGCCAGTTCACCTGCAGGCTGTCCCACTCATGCGGGAATCCCGGGATCAGCACCGGGTTGTCGGGGTGTTTCTGCGCCGAGTTGAGATGAAACGATACGCCCTGGGCGGATTGGACGTCCGACGTGCCCAGGATCAGTTGCACGGTCGCGTTGTCACAACGTTTCATTGGGTTGATGGTGCTTTTCCTTTCAATGGCGTCATCCCATCCTCTGTTCCGCCCGTGCGGTCAGCACGATTATGGCGGCGACCAGTGTGAGCAGTCCGGCCCGGAGCCTGCCGCAGGCGACGTTCCTGTGCCCCCATGCGGTGCGCGCCCATGCCATAGG
>Ga0172370_10011244_pt1 | contig 10119 bp, 3 predicted proteins | sample LakKiv5m_FD_114538 | JGI IMG/M metagenome (GOLD analysis project Ga0172370, IMG submission 114538) | Freshwater microbial communities from Kabuno Bay, South-Kivu, Congo - kab_022012_11.5m | ecosystem: Environmental > Aquatic > Freshwater > Lake | place: Democratic Republic of the Congo...
GTACCCATGTCCAGACAAAGAGTAAGCAGGGGTGATTGTCTTAGTGGCTACGGCAGTAAACGGCTTGGTTCTCTCCGTTCCTGCTACCTCGAAGTTAATTGATCCTCTCGGACGACCTAGTTTAATAAAGACTCTCTTAATCCTTGCAAACTTGTTCCATAGCTTATCAACTGAGATACGACCAGATAGATAACTTGTCTCAAATGCTGCGCCAAAGTCACCTTGGATATTCTCTGATAACTCTACGAGTCTAGTACCAGATACGGGGACATATAGTAAATGAGAGACTCCTAAAGTATCGGTATATTCTAGGAATTGCTTAGTCCCAAATGACCAGTCAACTGTCCAGTTTCCACGTTCTGTATCCATAATAATTGTGCGAGAGTTGCCTGTTGTTGTAGTAGGTACGGAGATAAATATCTTGGCGTCATAAAAGAATGAGCAGATCTTATCTAATTGTGAGCCAATTAGCGATCTCCAGTACGGACGGATGATTGAACTTGCCTCACGGGTACGAAGAATACCATAATAATTCTGTTGTGGACCAAGGAAGAAGAAACCTGATTTATTGGGGAAGCCTATGTCCGTTGTGGTTGATACTACTCCAAGAATAGATGATGTACCATACGATCCAATAACCTTTTGAGCTGAAGGGACGCTAAATGTAGTGTCTCCTACAGTGAATGAAGTAAGTGCAATTTGCCACACTGCGCCCTTACCCTCTGGTGTACGAGATAGAACGGTAGCCCTACCTTCGCCACCTCCCGATTGATAGTGGACTACAACACTAGGCATTTCCCTACCACCTTTTTCAAGGTTAATCCACCCTCCACCATAGAACTCGGAGAACTTACCCATGCTAAGACCTGTCCCAGACCACCTGACAATAAACTTCTCAGCTGTGTCATTGGTCGCCCAGATACGATTTCCAGATACTACCGCACTCTTAAACTTAGGTGCTGCCGTTGTGTTATCAAGTGGTACTTTGACGTACGGATTGATAGGTAGAGTTCCATTATCATCAAACTGGGTATTTTCAGTAGACATGACATAGCTTTCGTCACCATCCTCATCTGACAAATAAAATTGGTATCGCTCTGCACCAGATACAGCGTTCCAAGTCCATCTTGCATTAGCCGTATCAGAGTTCCAGCTTTCCCGTAGAGTGTTGACGTTTAGAATGGCACAAGCTGACCCTACTGTCTCGCCTACATCATTAAGAGCCGTAACGATTCCATAATACTTATATGTTCCACTGGCTATCCCACTAGCTGTAATGCTTGCAGAAAGCCCCGTAGGAGCGCTTAGTGACGTGTAAGTGGTTAAAACAGTACCATCGTACCTAGCAAGGCTATCTGTGCCGTTAAATATGTATAGGTAGCCTGCAATCTGCATGAAATAACACTGAATACCTGCGGTGAATGTTGCGCCTGTTACGGTAGTCCAAGCCCCGCCATTTGTAGACTTTTTAACTACTCCATCTGTTACTACAATTAGCTCGGTAGTACCTGCGGAGGTGACATATTCGGCTGCGCCGTCAATGTTTGTGGTTAAATCTGTACCGTAATAGTCGCGCCCATATCTTGTAGTCCACACACCGTCTTGAGATTGCATCAAGTTTGTTGCTTGTACTGCCTGGTTTATTCCTACCCGAGCGTCATCAACTAAAAGATTTGATCCACCATTAAACTTATCAATTGGAAACTGTAGCTTTTGTCTACTTTTCTTTCTACTTGATAGTTGCATAATCAAACTCCAAAGCCAAAGTCATCCGTTAGTGGAGACTCTATATTACTAGGTACACCAAAGTAGCCTGACATATTTAGAATCTTCATTTGCTGTAACTTATTCTCCGCGATGTTAAATAGGTCAATATCCATTCCATCCTCACCCAGCTTACTAGCAATCCAGTATGAGAGGAAGTTGGGATCAGACATCTCTACACTATCTGTAGAAGTGGTAGTTTGTGTTGCTTTCTTATAGAACTCATAATCAGCCGTACCCGTAGGCATGGTTATATTTGGATTAAAGTTAAGTGTGTGACCATCTTTAGCGTTACCTAGGAAATAGCAATAGTATGCGTCTGATCCAGAATAATCAGCAATTCTTTCGGGTTGAATGACATCCCAAAATTGATCCCCCGTTCTCACCCATGATCCAGGAGAGAATAGGGTTGATGGTGTTGCGTATGAATGATCAGAGGTTAGCGGGGTACTTTCGGTGTCTATTAACTCTCTCCACTTAGTGTTCTCGAAGTTTTCCCATCTGTTTATGCCGTCATTAAGTAGCTGTCTGGCGAGGGCATACTCGTCACTGTCTGTATCCCAATAGTCTATATCCAACTCGGAAAGGTTAAATGCTAAATTGATAATTGATTCTTCGTTCATATTGCTCCCAAAAAAGCCCGAGCAATCTTGTTACCCGAGCTTAATACATATATTCGTTATGTTATCAGCACTTAAATTATACTACAATTTTCTTAGGCTTGTAGTTCTTGAGAGATAGTTTGCGTTTCTTAGTTGTGAATGACTTAATAGGAGTCATCTTGGTAGCCTTGGCGATCTTAAATTTGATAGTCTTTGGCTTACTCACCTTGATAGAGATTTTCTTAGGCTTGGTACTTCTAGATCCAGACTTAGTCTGTAGTTCTTTTATCATCTTCTCGGCCTCATCTTGCTTGATTTGACCAGCTTCGTAGAGTTTGACTATATCGTTAATTCTTGAGGTAATCTTACCTTTGTAGGCAGACTTGAGTTTCTTGTCTAGTTCGGTTTGACCGGTGAGAGTGGGTTGCTCGATGGGTTTGCTTATGTCGATAGTAACAATCTCATCTTTTTGTGGGTCATACCATGTATATCTACCCTCACCTAGTTTAGCCACTTCTCCATTATTAGATTTCTTTAGATCTTCTTTAATTTTAGTTTCTTTTGAGTCTTGTAGAGACTTGGCCTTGATCTTCGCAAACTCCCCCACCTTATCGGTAGATTTAATTATCTTTTCTGTTTGTTTCTCTCCCAATACACTTTGACCCTCTCTTAAATACTTCTGTGCCTCTGGGGTAGACCATTGTCCAAATATAGCTGTCTTGACTCTATTCCCAGTAGTTTGTGGGATCACAAATCTCACTCTTCCGCTTGGAGATTTTGAGTAACCCCTATTGTATGCCCCTATTCCCTCGATTGTTTTTTTGATCTGACCTCCACCCGCCGGAAGCATAAATTGTAATGGTTTGGTTAGTTCTTTTTTGAGATTAGACTCTCCAGATACTACCGCGAATAGGTTTGGTATTGCTGATGATATTGGTAGTCTACCTCCTGTAAATGTAGAGACAAATGGTAGTTGATTAGAGACATTGGATACTAGGTTTTTAGTTGCCTGACCCTTTTTCATGTCCTCATTTGTATAGTCTTCGTAAGTATTTTGAGCTAATCCAATAGGGTCAAATGCGGGTCTTCTACCGGCTACGTTCTCATACAAGTTGTTGAATAGGTAACTATATAGGAATAATTGAGCCATAGCTGAAGCTGCGCCAACCCTATCGAAGTTCCTAGGAATATCCTTACCCATAAAAGATAGCTGATTATTTACCTCAAGTTGGAATTGAGTTAAGAATCCTAGGGTCTTAGAGTTAAATAGATTGGGAATTTCCCCTTTACCACGTCCAGCCATGAGTTTTCTTGCCCAGTCGTCGGCATATTTGATAGCAGATTCCTCTCCCATGCCCTTTTTCAATCCTTCAAGATATTTAGATCTAACTACAATTTGAGACACAAAACTATCAACACTCTTAAATAACCATCCAGCTTTATCCTGTGTTGACTTCCATAAATTGCTAGATAAATTATCTGATCCAAGTCTGGTAGTTAAGAAGTTTGACTTGTTTATAAATCTGTCATCTTTGGCAACATTAGATATGGTCGAAGCTAGAGCTTGTAATACTGATCCTTTATTAGTTGTTGCTAGTGTTTGAGTTAATGGAATAAAGTTAGTTAGAGTCGATGATACATTCGCCCCAACCATATTCGCTCCAACCTGTCTCTTTAATATATTCGCTCCTTCATATATTTTTCTACCTACCACCGCCTCTGCCGCCCTATCAATCATGGCTTTTTTACCAGCTATCCCGTTAGTGTATTCTGTAAGTGCTGAAACAAAATTCGTTAAATGATCTGTCCCTGCATACTTTTCTCTTAATGCGTTTTCAAATGATCTTAATGCTTGGATATTATCTGTATGATATATCTGGTTACTAGCTCCCTCAAGATACTTGTCGATACCACCAATCGCATCAATGGCTGACTTGTCTCCCTTGCGTTGTAGTGCTGCTGAGAAGAATGTTTTACCTGGCTTGAAGTCTGCCGTTAGTCCGTTTATATCGGTTGGCAAATCACTAGCCTTTAGAGACACCCCTACCTGATCAAAAATACCAGTAAGTTCCTCGAAGTGATGGAAGTAATCTGATCGCTTGGGAATTGGATCATACCCGTTTCTTGTCAAGACAGTATTTAGTTTAGTTAGGTATGTGTCATACTTTGATCTTAATACCCCTGAGGCTTTAACTATTTTCTCTGGGTTGTTGGTTTGTTTCTTTAATTCTTCAAGTGTCATCTTCCCCTCTCCATACTGCTGTACTAGAGCCGACTCTTTACTTCCCTGCTTGATACCTAGTGACTTAATCTCTGCACGTTCTTTATTCAAGAATCTAGTACGCTCCGCCTCTGCCCTATACACTGGATCAAGTAGTTTGCGCTTCAACTCTGATGATTGAGTCCTCATAATGTCCTCAAAGTTTCGATCCATTGTCTCCCTACCAAGTGAGAGCATATTCTTATCTTTCCAGGTATCCGCATTATCTAGGTTGAATGACGACTCATTTGTATTTTTCTTTACCGCAGCTTCAAGATCTTTCATGGCTTGGTTGGTGGTTCTAGTTTTAGCCTCACCAAATACATTTTTCTGCCATTCTTTAGTTGCTTCCATATCCTCAACTACCTTTGGTATTAGGTTTTGTTTTGTCTTAAATGATGGTTCTACTGACACTGATCTACCATGCCTTGTAATTCCATTAGCTTCATCCGATATTGCCCTTTCCCATTCTTTTGTAGCTTTATCAAAGTCTGCCTTAGTTACCGCCTCTCCAAAGTCTTTGTTGAAGTCTTTTGTTTGTAAGTCTGTCTCACGCTGTAATGCTCGGAGATTAGCCGTTTCCACTCTCTTAATTTTAGTCATTTCTTTGGTAGGTAGATTGAGAGCTATATCTAGTGCTTCACTATCTGATAATCCTTCATATTGTTGGTTCTCTCTTACCGCCTCTATTACATTCTCTGTAAGTTTGGGATATTCTTTTCTAAAGGTTTCAACATCTCCAGATGCAAACTTATCCGTATTAGCCACTCTTTTTAGTATGTTTATGTCTTTAATGGTCTGATTACTAAAATTAGATCTCTCTAGTTGTGCAATTTCTGCTTTTGCCTGATTCTCTTGTAGTTGACTACCTACTACCTTTTGCTCCGCCTCTAGTTTTTTACCAACTGGTATAATGGATTCTGATGTTTTATAAGAAGTTGTTTGTTGACTTGGTGTTTGGATATTTAATTTTGGTGGTTCCGTCACTTGTGGTACTTCTGGCTTTGTGGTTACTCCTTTAATAGTTGGCTTTCCTGTAGCTTGGAATACTTTTGGTTGTTCTTGTTTTATTGAGATTGGTTCTGGTGTAATGCCTTGTTGTTTCAACTCTACTGCGCTTTTTACATCGCCAGTTACAGAGTTGCGATAGAAGTCTCCCTCAAAATCTGGTAGTGGTTGATATTCCCATTTTCCTTTCCCTGCTCCCGTAGCTTGGTTGTAGAGGGAGGTGAGAGATTGTTTTGGTAAATACTCCGCATTTCCAGTTGTACCCATACTGCCAGGAGTCATTGGAGTATTAAATCCCATCTTCTTCCAGTAGGTAGCACTATTATTCATTACATCTGTGGCATAAAGAGGCGTCTCTGTCAGTTCGGATGCCTGTTTCATTGCATCTACTATTGAAGAGCCATAGTTTTTCCCCCTATATTCTGGTTTGATGTAGATATTATTTATTACCAATTCGTTTTTGGGAGTTCCAGGTAGAGATCTAGTTTTAACAATATTACCACCAGTAAAACTACCTATTTCTTTACCATCTTTGAACAACTTAAACCTACCATTGCTCTCCGTTGGTCTAAATTCTATCCCCGTCTCCCTTTGCAAATATTCTGATGTTGTTCCTCTTGTTGCTTTGTTAAATAACTTAAACTCCTCTGCACTCTTATACTTCCTAGCCTCCTCAAGTAGATCCGTAGCTTGTCCTGCTCCTGTAGCTTGGTTGTCAAGAGTAGACAATTTAAGATTTATATCTCCTAATAATTTTTGCCCAGATTTACTCTTAACCCCAGCCATCATCGCAAATCCAGCCAGCCCTTTAGCAGTATTGTATTTGATCCCAGTCAACTTTCCATCCTCGTCGTACTCTGGTTCAAACCCAGCAACCATACCAAAAGCCATATTGTTTTGGTCTGCAACTTCTTTGATAACTTTTGCTCTTTGCCCCTTTGCGTAGGTATAAACTTTTATCCCCTTAGATCTTAATATGTCTAAAATACTTTTATCAACATCGTCTGGAACTACTCCAACCTTAAATTCACTTAAATCAACTGCCCTCTGTGGCTTAACCTCAAAATACTCTGTTGGAGCTTCTCTGACTTTTTCTAAGAATTTTTCAATCCTTATAGTATCAACACCCTTAAATCCGAAATCCTCAAGTTCTGCTTTTATATTTCCCCTCTTAATCCCATCAACTAAAGCATTCGAAAAGCGATCATACTCTCCAAATTCAGAACTAGAAGAATGACTAACTCCATCTTCCATTATTTTGTCCCACTCTTTATCGAGAGATTTTCTGACTTCTTCAAAGTCTTTTTCTGAAATAATTTTACTTCTATCTTTTTTAATATCTGATAGTTTTGTATACTTTTTGGCCACCTTAGACCTTATCGTTCCCAGTCCATAATTAAACCCCTCACCCTCTCCCATTGCCGATTTCATTTCTTTAACAACATTATCTAATGTGTGTGGAATGTAACGACGATTACCAGATTGAGTATATCCCTTAAATAGTTGTTCTTTATCTACAATGCTATTTGTTAAATCTTGAGTAAATTTAGTAAATTCTGGTCTATTATTTTCAATAATATTATATATTTCTTTATAATCAGCGCTTGGTCTTACCCCCTTTTTCATTGCAAAATAACCTTTTATTAAATCACTATTTTCTATGAGGTCGGATCCCTTTCTTTCAAAATCTCCACCCTCAAGAATAGCTCTAACAGGAGATCCATAATTGTCAATGTACCTTGGAACAACGGTTGAGCTATTATTAAAATACCTTCTAGTTTCCTCTATTATTGGAGATAAATTTTGTTCCGCCTTTTTATAGTCAACTTTATAGTTTATTGATGGATAACGAGGAGAATATGCATCAGCATTATAAATTTTATTTGTTCTGATTTTAGGATCATATAGTTCATTACCAGCAAGCAAACTAATATCCCCAAAGTTCTCTAATGGGTAATCTTTTCTTGAAATAGCAATGCTTGGAAGAGGTAATCCACCCATCTTTTCTGCATGTAGTACCCCTTGTGGTTTTATGTTGTGTTGTGCTATTAGATTTTTATTATTTAACCCCTCTGCAGTCTTATACTTACTGGCTTTGGAGGCGAGGTCAGCCAAAGACATAATACCAGGCTCATTCTGCAAAGCCGATGCTATTTCTTTTCTACCCTGAGTCTTAGTCATACCTACAAGTAGCGGTCCAGCAAAAGGTAACGCGCCAAGAGCAAGATCTTGACCAAGATTAACCCCTAGATCCTTTAATGACTGTTTTCCCCTGGTCTCTTTGTTGATATTTTGTAGTCCTGCAAATGCCATTGAGTATGGGAGTCCTTGAGATAAGTTAGCAACGCCAGTACCAGCTAGTTTTGATAATCCACCTTTAGCGATTAACTTACCAGCTCCAGTCCCAATCTGTTTTTGAGCCATACTAACAAGCGGTGCTTTAGAGATTAGTTTTCCACCAATACCAAGAGGATTTGGTAGTAAAGTGCCACCTATAGCCCCAGCTACTTGAGATACTTTACCTGCCGTAGTTTGTGGATTATATGATGTAAAAGTCTTGAATTGTGGTAGTTTATTTTCGAGTCCAGTAAAGCCAGCCAAATTACTTGCTACACCCCTCATCCCACCTAGCAACATATCGGGTGTAACACCATAACCAGCTACCGATACTCCTGGTATTGGTTTAGCCATGTTGACTGGTCTCTGTGCCAGCTCCTCTGCCCATCTACGTCCAATAGTCGCTAGAGTGCCTGTTTTAGGCGTGAAATACTGTTTAGCGCTAGAGAACACACCGCCTATCTTTTCGTCGATTGTAGTGCTATCTAGCAGTCTCTGACCGATGTTGCGCAAGTTAAGAGCCATTGTTAGCTCCTTATCCTAGTAATTTCTTTAGAGTGTCATCAAAGTTACCAAATCCACCACTGTATCCTACTGCGGGTGTGGTTGTGGTTATTGCCCCTTGGTTACTGCCAAGTCCAGATAGATTATATTGAGGTAAAGCTCCTAAAAGCGATGGATCAGTCATGGCAGTTAGATTACTCTTAAGCGAGGCTAGGTTTTTAGAGTTAGATATTGCCCATGAGTCTAGTGCTGATTGTTTAGCATCGTAGTTAGATTGAATACGGTTAAGTTGCTGTAGAGCCATATTCATATATGTTTCACCAGCCGCCTTAGCGTCTTGTAGTCTCATTTGAGAGATCTGCATCTTGGCGTTGTCAAACCATTCACCAAGTGAGGCTAGTTCACTCATTTTAGCCTGCTCAAGTGTGTTTTTCTCTTGCATTACTGTATTTTTAAGCTGTGTTTCTCTTGCGTCAATCTCTCCAATCTTGTCGGCAGTAGTGCGATTTACCTGACCTCTTTGTTGAGCCTCGGTACGAGAGAGAGCATAAGGTAGCATTACTCTTGAAGCAGATGAGTCACCTGCGCCCATGTTACCTAGCTGGTTAGAGAATGTGTTGTAAGACTGTGAGATGGCGTTAGAGAGGTCTTTGAGGTTACGAGCTTGATTAGTCATCACTCCTTCTCTTTGAGTTCCTAGAGTGTCTAGCCCTGCTTGCTGTTGAAGATCAATGTTAGCTGATTGTGAGTTAGCCATGTCATTGATTGATTGCGCCCTGCGGTCATACATTGGTTGTAGATCACCTGACATTCTGTCGTAAGCGCCAGATAGACCAGAATAGAGAGAGTTTAGATATTGTTCGTATTGATTGGGTTGGGGATTAGGATTTGGAGTGGGAGTTGGATTTGGAGTGGGAGTTGGATTTGGAGTGGAAGTTTTGGATATACTTGATGTTGAATCACCAAGAACTGACCCAGTTGGACTAGTAAAATTCCGATAAACGGGCATACTTACCCCAGGAATAACTGAAGGATTAGTTGTTGGACTAAGATTGGTAGGAGAAGGAGGTCCATAAACTGGTTTCTGTGTCCAGGTATTAACATTAGAATCTAAACTGTAAGACATATATTTTCCTCCACAAAAAAAGACCAGACTTCCCGTTTAGGTTCATCCAGTCTTACTAATACATTGTTAGTATTGACTAACTAAAATAAGTATATCACAAATGTCAATTTACAATACTCTTAATCCAATCCGCAAATAGGCGGATGTTTCCTTGTATAGTCCAGTTATCTTTGACATATTGGTAGGCACTCTCACCGACTTCTCTGCGCAACTGTTCTGACTCTATAAGTTGCTTAATAGACTCATACCACTCATCCTCTGTCTTAGCCAAAAATCCTCTACCCGACTCTATTAGTTCCTGATATTGTCTGATTTTAGAGTACACGCCGGGTACTTTCCCTGCGCTAAACTCAAGATATTTAATACCTGATTTACAGATTGTAGCCTCATCAAACGCTAGAGGGACAACTACAATATCTGTAATCGCACACATTTCAGGCCACAACTTGTCGATAAACTCATATACATCTGGCTTGCCCTGCATTTGCTTATATCTGCCACCGGCAATAGTCTGCCAC
>Ga0172370_10011245_pt1 | contig 10118 bp, 4 predicted proteins | sample LakKiv5m_FD_114538 | JGI IMG/M metagenome (GOLD analysis project Ga0172370, IMG submission 114538) | Freshwater microbial communities from Kabuno Bay, South-Kivu, Congo - kab_022012_11.5m | ecosystem: Environmental > Aquatic > Freshwater > Lake | place: Democratic Republic of the Congo...
ACACGGAGGCCGGCACCTACTCATGTCCAAGGGGCGCGTCCCGTAATCGGACATTATTTTTGACACTTGCTATAAGGGTCGAGCGAGACTCTGCCCGTAAGAATGCCGGGGGAAAAGTCCCGGCATCTGGTTTCCCAAGCCAGTGTCAACAGAGGGCTCCAGGTGGAAATTTGCTTCGGAGTTCTTGAAGAAGCCTTATATCTTTAGTCTGATCCGTACTCGCCACCAAATGACTGGTGCCAGTGGCAAATACAGCAGTTCTCAAAAGTAATCACGGATTGGCTTGCGGGTGCCACTGCTGGCTTGTCCAGCAGTGTGACTTCATTCCGTGAAAACTTTTGAGATTTACTATAAAATGCTAGCATTAATTTGAGGGGGCGCCGGTCCCAGCGGCGCCGGGTTACCGGTCCGGGGAGGGCTGGAAATCTTTATTCAAGCTGCGGAGACCATGAACAAAGCAATCCGGTATTGGAATCCCTATCTCGAGGTTCTGCCAAGAGAAAGTCTGGGAGAACTGCAACTAAAGAAGTTCAAACGCATCTTACGGTGGGCGTACGACAGGTCGCGGTTCCACAGAGCGCTCTATCAGGAGGCTGGCCTGCGACCGGAAGACATCCGCACCTGGGAAGACGTCCGGCGAGTTCCAAAGGTGGAAAAGTCCATGATGCGGACGGTCCAGCGCAAAGACCCCTTTCCTTACGGCGAGGCACTTTGCGTGCCTCTGGACGATGTGACCGAATTCCACCAGACCAGCGGAACCACAGGTCAACCGGTCTACCAACCGGACACGTGGCAAGACTGGGAATGGTTCTCAGAGTGCTGGGCCACGTTGTTGTGGGCACAGGGGTATCGCCCTCACGACAGGGTTTTTCTTCCTTTCGGGTACAATGTTTTCGTGGCCTTCTGGACCGCTCATTACGCTTGCGAGAAGATCGGATGCGAAGTTATTCCAGGCGGTGTCTTGGACACTCAAGCTCGTATCTTGAAGATTCAGGAAGTAAGGCCCACAGCCATGATGGCTACACCTACCTATGTGCTGGGGATGGCAGATGTCGCAGAAAAGAAGCTCTCCCTGAACCCGGCATCCGATCTTGGAATCCGCAAGATTACTTGCGCGGGTGAGCCGGGCGCTCTAATACCTTCGACAAAACGACGAATGGAACAGGCCTGGGGAGCCAAAGTCTTCGATCATGCAGGCGCTACGGAAATCGGGGCCTGGGGGTTCGAGTGTGAAGCGCAGTCGGGCGGACTCCACATCAATGAAGCGATGTTCATGGCCGAACTGGAAGACCTGGAAACCGGGGAGCCAATCACCCAAGCCGGCCGCCCGGGCAAACTGGTTATCACGGCCCTGGACAGACTGGCTCAGCCCTGCATTCGTTTCGACGCCAAAGATATAGTTGAACTGAGTGACGAGCAGTGCGAATGCGGAAGGAGCTTTAGGCTCCTCCCTAAGGGGGTTTTCGGCCGCGCAGACGATATTACCAAGGTCAAAGGCGTGCTGCTCGCCCCCACGGCCATAGAAGAGGTGGTGCACGCCTTCCCTGGTATTGGTGACGAGTACGAGGTGGTGGTGGACAAGAAAGGTGATGTGGACCACATCCTGCTGAAGGTGGAAATGCTCGAACCCGGTACTCCAGCGGCAAAAGAACTGGAGGCCAAATTGAGAACTGAGCTTCGTGTAAAGACCAACCTCGGGTACGACATTGAGGTCTATCATTACGGGTCGCTACCCCGTTACGAGGTGAAAGCCAGGAGGTTCAAAGACCTCAGGCACAAGGGGGCCGCATAATGAAGGAGGAAAAAGGCACATGGGCACAGATGGCCTCAAGAGTTGAAGAGCTGGGCCGGTTGGCGCAGGATTTGTACGACGCGTCAGAAGACTTCCCCGCTGTCAATCGCAATGCCAAGCGTATCCTTGCTTCCCTTGAGGTGCTGAGAATCAACCTCGAAAAAATCGCCGAATGACGTGTCACCAATGGCGCAGAGTAAGGGCACAATGAAAAAACCAATTTACCTCGATTACAATGCGACTACGCCTCTTGATCCCGAGGTGATAGCCGCGATGAGGCCTTTTCTCGAAGAGGAGTTCGGTAATCCTTCCAGCACCCATTGGTACGGGATAGGTCCGAAAAGGGCTTTGCTCAAGGCTCGAGAACAAGTGGCCGCGCTCTTGCACTGCGATCCACAGGAAGTAATCTTTACCAGCGGCGGAACCGAATCAAACAATCATGCGATCCGCGGAATCGTTCTGGCGAATCGAGACAAGGGCAACCATATAATCACTTGTCAGACCGAACACCCGGCCGTGCTGGAAGTCTGCCGTTATCTCGAGGAGCGCGGATTCGATATTACTTTTTTGCCGGTGGATGAGTACGGCCTGGTTGCCGTCTCCGCGGTGGAGGCTGGAATAACGCCTCAGACCATCATGATCACCATCATGCACGCCAACAACGAAGTGGGGACCGTTCAGCCTGTTGACGAGATCGCCGAATTGGCCAGGGCGCGCGGGATTGTTTTCCACACGGATGCTGCACAATCACTGGGCAAGATGCCTGTGCAGGTAGATTCGCTGGGAGTGGATATGCTGTCAGTCGCCGGCCACAAGCTCTACGCGCCAAAAGGGGTGGGCGCCCTGTACGTTCGAAAAGGAAAGGCGCTGGAAAAGTTCATGTTTGGCGCAGGCCAGGAGATGGGCAAGAGAGCGGGTACCGAAAACATGCTTGAAATAGTCGGACTCGGGAAAGCCTGTGAGATCGCCTTGAGGGATCTGGAACGCAACATGAGGCACATGAAGGCCATGAGAGACATGCTCCACGATGGCTTGCAAAGCCGCTTGCAGGAGATCAGGCTCAACGGGCATCCGCGGAAGCGGTTACCAAACACTCTGAGCCTTTCATTCCGTGGCCTGGAGGCCAACCGAATACTCGAAGAAATCGGCCTGGATGTGGCGGCTTCGGCAGGCGCGGCGTGCCATTCGGATTCTGTGGAAATATCCCACGTTCTCGGAGCAATGCATGTTCCTTTGGAATGGGCCAAAGGCACGTTGAGATTCACAACGGGCCGTATGACGACAGAGACGGAAATAATTGAGGCAGTAGGCGCAATAGTTAAGGGAATTGAAGTCTGCCGGAACGAATACCGATAATCCGGGAGTCCGGAGCAGCCACGACAGTGGAGAAAGTGGGGACCGGCGTCCCTCCCGGTCCTATATGTCAAAAATTAGTAGGAATTTATAGCAATTGCCAAAATTTTTGAATCGTAACGGTTTTAAGTACTTGTTTCTGTTAAAAGCCCCTGAATTACCGGAAAATTAGACAACGCTGTATATGGATGGGGCACGGGGTAAGATCAGAAAATGTGAACTCCGAATCCAGGGGAGGAGGCCGCTACTTGCTACGTAGAACGATGACCACAACGGGAAGCGGAACGTGACTCTGCTAGTGGATGTCCGGGATTAGAGGTGCTTGGAGGAGACATCTCTTTCTGAGAAGGCGTTCCGATCACAACCCCAAAATTGCGGCATAGCTTCAAGCGTATTCCGGAACACACGGTTCCCGTCACATCGGTTCCAGAATGGAGAAGACTTCAAGCAGATTCAGTCACCCTTGCGATTTCCGCATGGCCCGATGAGATTTTTTGACTAGGCCCTGAGATCTTAGTAATATCATTAGGGGAAGTTGCGCTCTCTCCTGTTAGGTCAGTTTTCCCAAAGCACCTTCAATGTCGGAGGTAGGACCCATGCCAGACCAACATGAAGCCAGCGCTGCAATAAGAATCCTGATTTGTGAAGATGATCTTTCCGTGGCCGGAAATGTGGCCGTAACTCTCAAAGATCTCGGATATGAAACTATCGGCATGGTCGCCACAGGTGAGGAAGCTATTAGAATCGCGGAACAGGTCCGGCCCGATCTCATCCTCATGGATATCAATCTTGCGGGAGAGATAGACGGGATTGAGGCTGTCGGGCAGATCCGTGCTCAATTTGACATTCCTGTGGTTTACCTTACTGCATTCGCTGAGAACGATGCTTTTGAACTGGCGAAACAGACAGAGCCATACGGGTACGTGGGCAAACCCATTCGCTTGCTGGAACTCAGGTGTACAGTTGAGACGGCATTGTCCAAACATCAAGCGGATAGGAAGGTAAGGGAGAGCGAGAAACGCTTCCACAAGGTATTTGAACAAGGGCCTATTGGTATGGGTCTCGTAGGAACAGATGGCCGGTTCCTTCTAGTTAATTCGCAACTATGTCAGATGCTGGGTTATACGGAGGACGAGCTAAACAGCCTTACTTTTGTTGACATTACTCATCCAGATCATGTCACCAAAGACCTTGAGGGTGTCCGCCTTTTGTACGCTGGGGAAATCCCTTACTACAAAGCGGAAAAGCGTTACATCAAAAAGGACGGGGGCATCCTATGGGGCAATCTTACAGCGGCTGCCATTAGGGATGCGGATGGAAAAGTACTTTACACCTTGCCCATGATCGAGGACATCACGGACCGTAAGCGGGCTGAGGAAGCGCTGCGTGCCAGTGAAGCACAACTGTCCAACGCGGTGAAAATGGCTCATCTCGGCCCCTGGGAATACGACGTCGATAAGGACTTATTCACCTTCGACGATCACTTCTACAATATGTTTCGTACCACAGCCGAGCAAGTGGGCGGATACACAATGTCGTCCGCGGAATATGCTCGGCGTTTTGTCCACCCTGACGATTTATCTGTGGTTGCTGACGAAACCCGGAATGCAATTGAAACTAGCGATCCTTTCTTCAACCGCCAATTGGAACACCGTATGCTCTATGCCGATGGTGAGATTGGTCATATCTCGGTCAGATTTTTCATCGTTAAAGACAGCACGGGCCAGACCATTAAAACTTATGGAGTCAATCAGGATATCACGGAACGGAAGCGAGCCGAGGAGGCCCTGAGGCAAAGCCAAGAGATGCTTTCGCTGGCGCTGGACGGAGCAAACCTTGGCATATGGGACTGGGATCTTACTACTGGAAAAGCTTTGTGGGACGAGCGAGCGCTCCTAGTGTTGGGGTACGACCCAAACGAGTTCAAGCCCGACCTCAAGAACTGGAAAAAGCTTGTTCACCCGGACGATTGGCCAAGGATCTCGGAGAATCTCAACCTTCACCTGGAAGGCAACCTCCCGACATTCGAAGCCGAGTATCGCGTACTGAACAAATCTGGAGACTGGCTGTGGGCCCACGCACAGGGAAAGGTAATTGAGTTTGATGCAGACGGTAAGCCCACCAGGATGACGGGAGTTGTTGCAGATGTGACCCAGCGAGTGCGAGCGGCCGCGGAATTGCACAAACGTGAAGAGCTGTTGAGAGCAATCTTGGTTGCTTCGCCCATTGGCATTGTGCTTACGCAGGATAGTAGGATCAAGTGGGCGAATGACGCATGGGTAAAGATGTTCGGTTTTACCAGCGAAGACGAATACCTCGATCAACCAACTAGCGTAATGCATAGTGGCCAAGAGAGTTACGAGCGTTATAGGACGATACTTTACGAAGGTCTTACATCCGGGCAGGTCTCCGAAGCCGACGCAAGTATGAAACGAAAAGACGGGACTTCGTTTGATTCACATATTCGCATTAGCCTCATGGATTATTCCAATCCGTCGAAGGGAACGATATCAACCATTACAGACATATCAGAGCGAAAGAAGGCTGAGGAGGCGCTACGAACGACCTCTGAGGAGTTTGAAGCCGTGATCCAAGCCTCGCCCCTCTCCATTATCGCGTATGACCGTAATAGCATCGTCAAATTGTGGAACCCTGCTTCTGAGAATATCTTTGGTTGGAGCGCCTCAGAGGCAATAGGAAAGGTTCTGCCGTTTATACCGGATGACAAGAAGGAAGAGCATGTGAGAATTCGAGAGCGTGCGCTTAAGGGTGAAAGATTGACCGGCATTGAAGCCCGACGGAGGACAAAGGACGGTTCCACAATCGTTGTTAGCGGCTCAACAGCCCCACTACACGATCCTGAGGGTCGCATCACAGGGGTTATGGCCGTGTTCATGGATATAACGGAAAGCAAGAAGGCGGAGGAAGCGCTGGCCAAAAGCGAAGAGCTGCAAAGGACGATCCTTGCCACTTCTCCGGTAGGAATAGGCCTGTCGGTAGGCAGGAACATGGTATGGATTAATGATGCCTGGAAGGAGATGTTCGGATTGGGGCCTAATGACGTGGCTCCATTTAGCATAAATGCCCGCGCGCTATATCCGACACAAGAAGAATTTGCACGCGTGGGGAAGGTACTTTATGAAGGCCTTGAAGCGGGGCAGGCAAACGAAACTGATGGCGTAATGATCCGAAAGGACGGGACCATCTTTCATGTCCACATCGCGATGAAGGCCGTTGACCCATCAGACCCAAGTAAAGGAACCATTGCAGCAATCACGGACATCACTGGGCGAAAACAGGTTGAGGAGGCTCTGCATGAAAGTCAACAAAAGTATCGCATGATCTTCGAACACGCTCCCTTGGGCATCCTGCACTTTGATCAGAACGGAGTGATGCTGGACTTCAACGACAGATTCGTTGAAATGATAGGTGCGCCCCGAGAAAAGCTTATTGCCTTCAACATGCCAGAACGACAGAAAGATGAACGGATGAGGCGGGCGGTGTTGGACGCCTTGGATGGCAAGACAAGCTACTATGAGGGAGACTATCTTTCAGTCACCGGCGGAAAGCTAACGCCCATGAGGGCTTTCTATAGCCCGGTGCTTTCGGATGATGGTAGATTCCTGGGAGCGGTTGGCATTTTTGAGGACGTTACCGATCGCAAGCAGGCCGAGGAGGCCCTGCGGGAGAGTATGGAGCTAATGCAGTATATCGTAAGGAACGACCCGAACGCGATTGCAGTCTATGATCGTGATCTGCATTATCTCGCAGTGAGCAATCGTTACCTTCTTGATTACAACGTTAAAGAAGAGGACATCATTGGGAAACATCACTACGAAGTATTTCCAGAGATGCCTCAGCGATGGAAGGATGTGCATCAGCGGTGTCTTTTGGGAGCAGTCGAAAGCGAGGATGACGATTACTTCGAAAGACCGGATGGCTCAGTTACGCACAACCGGTGGGAATGCCGCCCTTGGTACAGATCCGGCGGAGAGATCGGCGGGATCATAACCTACACGGAAGTTACCACTGAGCGCAAATTGGCCGAAAAGGCGCTGAAAGAAAGTGAGGCCAGATATCGCCATCTCTTCGATAACTCCCCTGTTGGAATCATATCGGTTGACACTGAAGGCCAGATTCTTGAGGTGAATCAAACCCTCCTAGAGATCATAGGCTCCCCCTCTTTAGAGGCCACCAAAAGGGTAAACATGTTTGAGCTGCCCCAACTCGTTGAATCAGGAATTTCAGATGCGTTCCGTTCGTGCATGAAAACAGGGGAAAGAGCACTGCACGAATTCCCTTACGTGAGCACATGGGGGAAACAATCGCACCTCAGGATTGTGTTGACTCCCGTGACCAACCAGGAGCGGACGATTCGAGGCTGCCAGGCCACAGTAGAAGACACTGCACCGCAAAGAGCCCTGGAAGAGCAGCTACGTCAGGCGCAGAAAATGGAAGCTGTTGGTATTCTTGCAGGTGGCATTGCTCACGACTTCAATAATGTTCTGCACATCATTTCTGGTCATGCGGAACTACTGGACATAGAGCTTGTCGAGAGAAAATTGAAATTCGGTGAGCTAGATGCGATTCGTCAGGCGGCCAAACGTGGCGCAGACCTGGTTAAGCAGATCCTCACGTTCAGCAGAAAAATAGACGCAAAGTTCGAATCCATCAACCTCAATGAAGAAGTGAGAAGCACTGAAAGACTCTTGTATCGCACAATACCAAAAATGATCGAGATTGACCTCCGTCTCGAAGAGGGGCTGGATAGAGTTCGAGCAGATTCTACGCAGATTGAGCAGATGCTCATAAATTTGGCTGTGAATGCAACTGACGCCATGCCCGAGGGAGGAATCTTGGCCATCGACACGCGGAATGTGAATCTTGATGAGCATTACTGCAAGTCGCACGCGGAAATCGTCCCAGGCCAGTACGTTCTTCTCAAGGTCTCTGACACGGGGCATGGGATGGAAGAGGATGTGCGGCAGCATATCTTCGAGCCCTTCTTTACTACCAAGGGACTTGCCGACGGAACCGGGCTGGGTTTGGCAACGGTTTTCGGTATTGTTAAGATGCATGGAGGCCATGTTATTTGTGAGAGTGAAGTCGGGAAAGGAACGACCTTTGAAATCTACTTTCCCGTCGCCGAGATAGTCAAACCGAGGGTGGCGGGGGAACAGGAAGTTACTGCGGTAGCAGGGGGCACCGAGACGATCCTTGTGGTCGATGACGAGCCTATGATTAGAGATCTGGCAGAGAGGATTTTGGATGGGTCAGGATACTCGGTCCTAACAGCGGGCAGTGGGAAAGAGGGAATAGAGATCTACGCTCAGCATAAATCAGAGATATCCCTCGTTATCCTCGATCTGATCATGCCTGAGATGGGTGGGAAGCAGTGCCTTGAGGAACTCTTGAAGATCAATCCCCAGGTAAAGGCTCTCATCGCAAGCGGCTTTGCTGTAAAAGGTGATACAAAGGCTTTTCTGGACACCGAAGCCAAAGGCATTGTGCCCAAGCCTTTCAACATGAGGGAACTGCTCCGCTCAGTCCGCCATGTCCTTGACGGAATCTAGGCATCATCGTGGAAAGGGACTCAGGATCTACGTTCACGGCAGACTGTTTTCATGGATACGAGAATACATGGTTCATAGCGAAAGAGCGGCCTCCCAGGTCACTCCCCCAAAAAAACAGGTTTCGCAACGGCCTAGCCAATAGCTCACGGTTCAGTCTTAGATGACGGGCATATTGAAGAAAATAAGTCGCATAAGGTTCGCCATTGGAAGCCTTGCGCTGGTGATTACCGGGTCAACGCTCTGCACGCTACTCTACTATTCTCTTCCGGACTATCGTGAAGCCATAAAACAGCAGCGGGACCTTAGCGGCACGGCTGTTCTAGATCGGAAAGGCGGCGTTCTTCGCCTGGTGCCAGGCCACAAGGAATTGTTCTGTTTCTGGCGCGACATTTCTGCTTTCCCCCCGTGTCTGAACGAGGCTGTGATTGCAGCCGAGGACCAGCGTTTTTATCTCCATCCCGGTTTCGATCCTCTGGCCATTGTCAGGGCCCTGCACATCAACGCACGTGCGGGGAAAACCATTTCGGGCGCGTCCACTATAACTCAGCAGGTTGTCCGATTAATCCATCCTAGGCCCCGGACGTACCGAGCAAAGTTCTTGGAGATGCTGCATAGCCTGAAAATGGAGTGGCAACTCTCCAAGGAGCAGATCCTGGAACTCTATCTGAACCTCTCGCCCATGGGAGGAAATATAAGGGGCGCGGGGCTGGCGTCCAAGCTATATTTTGGGAAAGAGGTCGGGAAGATAAACTACTCCGAAGCCGCGTTGCTGGCCGCCTTGCCTCGCTCGCCTTCCCGATACGATCCTCGACGCGTCACTGGCAAAAAGCTTCTCTTGGAAGAAAAAGATCGCATCCTGCGCCGGATGGCCGGTCTAGGATATCTAACGGATAGCCGGCTCAGCAGGGCCCTCGCAGCAAGCGTAAATCCAGTGGTACGCCGTCACCCCCTGGAAGCCGCTCACTTTGTCGATTACGTCCTGAGCACGCACCCGGAAATCAAAAGGTCGACGCAGACTACCATAGACCTGGACATTCAAAAATCGCTGGACCGCATAGTGCGCGGCCATAGGAGTCGTCTCGGACGACTGGGAATAGAGCAGGTCGGCGCCATGATCGTGTCCACAGGGAAAATGGAAGTCCTGGCAATGGTGGGCTCAATGAAATACGGGCCAAGGGACGGTGGATACAACAATGCGGTTCTTGCCTCCCGCGCCGCGGGGTCCACGCTCAAGCCATTCCTGTACGCGCTTGCGCTCGATAAGGGTTACGAGGCTTATTCCGAGATCCCGGATACTCTTAGAAGCTATCGCACCCCGCACGGAGACTATTTGCCGCTGAACGCGGATCGGCGATCGTACGGACCGGTAAATATGCGTTCTGCTCTGGGTAACTCGCTGA
>Ga0172370_10011246_pt1 | contig 10118 bp, 8 predicted proteins | sample LakKiv5m_FD_114538 | JGI IMG/M metagenome (GOLD analysis project Ga0172370, IMG submission 114538) | Freshwater microbial communities from Kabuno Bay, South-Kivu, Congo - kab_022012_11.5m | ecosystem: Environmental > Aquatic > Freshwater > Lake | place: Democratic Republic of the Congo...
ATCGACAAGGCCGCCGGTTTTAACGAACGGGACACATTCGCTCGTGGCGAAACAGATTTTCAAAACTGAATCATATTGATTAACGGACATACGGCTCAAAATCTCATCCGCGCTGTATGCAATTCCCAAAGCACGCAAGAATGGTAGTATTCTTCTGCACGTGTTAAGCCCTTTCGCAGAACCTTCCGATATCGCGATAGAACCTTTGATATTTCGCACTCATAGCGTTAGCGGAAAAATGCTCGCACACACTCGCTCGTGCATCGGCTGATGAATGTGATAAATCCATCAAGGTACATTTCAAGAGGAGCGCCGCAAGTTCGTCAAGGTTGTTTACGGCAAACAGGTTGACAGCGCAATCGCTTACGTCGGCGATCTCTCTGTGCGATGGAATATCAGAGAGAAGAACAGTGAGACCCATCGACATGGCCTCTATAACTGCAAGTGGAAGTCCTTCACCCGAAGAGGAAGAAACGAAAACATCCGAAGCAGAAAGGTACCTTCGAACGTCTGCAACATCTCCGGTAAAAATCACTGAGTCATCAGCAATACTTCTGCACTGTTCAAGGAGTGCACCATCACCGAGCATAAGGAGCTTCGCATCGATCGTTGAGCCAACCTTCATAAATGCTCGTACGATGTGGTCAGGATTCTTTCTGCGAATGAAGCGACCGGCGGAAACGAAAACGGTCTCCTTATCATGAATTCCGAGGTCATGGCGAAAGCGAGTGCGCTCCCCCAATTCTGCTGGAGTATAATAGTCCATATCAATTCCATTCTGTATAGTTTGGACTGTAGATCCAATTCGTCTGGAAAGAGCTTGCGAGATTGTTTTCGAAACTGCCACAGGGTGCGGAATTGCCTTGATAGTTCGCATGTGTCTCTCAGCGAGCAGCCAGCCGGAAATCTTCCCATACTCCAAGGGATAATCAATATGAGGGTCGTTATGAATGGTGGCGCAATGTCTATTGAATCCGGCGCGAACGACTCCAGTATCAGCACGGAATCCGTGAGTGTGTATGAGGTGTGGATTGAGTTGCTGGATTCGTTGTCTCAATTGAGACTGCCCCTTTAGCCACCACTCCGTGCGACTCATACCGAGTGAATCATGCCTGACATTTAGTGCTTCGAAATGCTGACGAAGCGATTCGCGGCCTTCCGGCGAAAGCGTAAGAACATGAGGCTCGAATTCATCTCGGTCGAGATGGTTAATGATCGAATAAAGAAGATTGACTGGACCGCAGCGAGAAAGTGTTGAAAGAATATAAAGTATCCGAACAGGCATTGTGCTTATCTGCGCTTTCTTTTAACACCACCGACAACGCACAAGAGCTTACCGAGAGTGACGATTGTTATTTGGTCGAATCCAGCCTCCTTCATGAGTGCACGTACCTTGGACTTCGTGTAGAAAAATACATCGCATCCCCTCAAAGCCAGGCGTGCTTTACGAATCGCCGCCCTCCAAGTCCACAGCCGGGGAAATGCAACGATGGTTTTGTCCGCTGTCCTCGATCTCATTGCCTGAAGAACCGGTAACGGGTCGCGAATATAGTCAAACAGACCGATTCCATAGGATACATCATAAATATCATGCCCTTCATACTTGAGAAGATCTGAGTGGATAAACTCGCATCGTTCGAGTACTCCGTACTTTTCTGCTGCTTGCTTTGAGAGCATCAACATTTTTTCAGCAATGTCAAGCCCTACAACCCGTGATGCGCCGCGTCTCGTCAATTCCACCATATATTCTCCACTCCCACAGCCGACATCGAGAAATGTTCGATTGACGATAGGCTCGCATTGCTCGATAGTGAAACGAAATCGCTCGTACATGTCATTTCGAAATAGTGCATCCATCATATTTGCGAATGATGATTTATTATGTGTGTAGATGGCATGAAACGAATCGGCAGCGCGATTCCAGTATGCACTCTGCTGCGTGAGTATATCTTTCATAGCGCCAGAACCTCGCGAATAGTCGTAAAGTGAAAATCAGAGAAGAGTTTGTCGAGTCGTGCTTCTGTTCGCTCGAGGTTATAGTAATGCCGCAACGTCTTACTAAGTGGAAGTCTCACACGCGGCTGCTTCGGATCGATTTCCCATGGATGAATATAGAACACCACCGGACGGTTATCTGCGTTACACTGTCTGATTCCCCAGCGTGTAATGAAGTAGGGGAAAAGGCGGAAATAGGCTCCCCCGCAACAGGGAATTCGCGTTCCCATCCATTCGGCACAACTCATCGGAAATTCTTGCAGCGAAGGTGAAATCCTATACGGCGAGAGGGGTGCATCAGCGATTCCGTACTCCGGATGAAATCCAATTGGAAAAACAGATGAATCATACTTGAATCGATACTCCTCAAGGATACGGAGTGCCCAAAGGGTCTTATGCACAATCGTAAATGATGGCGCTCTGAAACCGCAAACATCCTGTTTCAAACCGCAACGGTCCAGAGCCAAAAGAGATTGGCTGAGGTCGCGTTGAAACTCATACGGCGTAAGGTGTGTGAGCAAGCGATGGTCATAGCCATGCACAGCGATCTCATGACCGGCCTCTTCCACTTCACGGATAAGATCGGGAACACGCTCAGCAATCCACCCCAAGATGAAAAAGGTTGCATGCGTTTGATGCTTTCGAAATAGCGTCAATAATCGTTCAGTATTTTCGACAACGCGTAGTTCACACGAACCCCATTCCTCTCTTTTGATGCGATGGCGCAGATTGTAAACACAAAACCAATCTTCAAGATCGACGGAGAAAGCATTCTTCACTCGTACGCTCCATGCTCTCAATTCATTTCATCATATTTTGCGTTTTCGTCTCGGAATGGATATTCAGAGTGTCCGAATTCATGATGACAACAGGTGTTTTATAAAGTTCTGTTTGGAGAAACACGCCACTTGTACTTTCTCAATAGATAATAAATGCCCTTGAGATGTAATAACGTGAGCTTGCTGAAGGCCTTCTTCTTTGTGATACGTTGCTCGTAATGGACAATACTTGTCGTAGCTATGTAGTACACTTTCCAGCCGGCGCGCCACGCGCGAAGGCAATAGTCCAGATCCTCCGGGCCATAAAAAATGTTCTCGTCGAGCAATCCGATGTCCTTTTGCACCTCTGCGCGGATCATCTGACATGCACCGATAAGATAATCGACTTGCCTCGTATCTGCACGGTTCCAATCTGCCATCTCGTGGTATCTCAGGATCTTGCTATTTTGAATAAACGGGAGAAAATCCAATCGTCGGAAAAGTAATGCTCGTACATTTGGAAATCTTCTCGAGTTCAGTTGTATTTCACCATCGAGGCTGATAAGCTTGCATCCACAGATTCCCGCATCCGAATGCTCGTCCATGAAATCAACCATAACGCGAAGAGCATTTTCTCGCAGCAGCATGTCCGCATCCAATGTCAGGACATAGCGCCCTTTAGCGATATGAAATCCCTGATTACGGGCAGCGGCGACGCCTCGGTTCATCCGGTTCTCAATGAGGTGAACATCAGGAAACGATTCCTTTGCCATCTCCACCGTGCCATCGTGAGAGGAATTATCTATGAGTATGATCTCAAATGATATTCCTTCTGTCCATTCGTAAATGGAGCGGAGAAGATCGTGAAGCATCTCTCGCATGCGGTACGTAATAAGGATAATGCTGAGGTCTATCAAAAGGCCTCCTCGATTGACGCTGGAGACCCTTTGCGAACCATCTGGGCGAGTGCTGGGCCTATCCCTGCAAAAACCCAGAAGTGCGCTTCATAAATCTGGTCAAGAGTAATGCTCATAAGTAGGAATGAAAGGATAGACATGAAAGTGGAAAAAAGGAGTATTCGCCACCGGAAACTATTGATCTCCCTCGCAGTTTTGAGAATATCCCATAACAGCCAGCCGTAGAACAGCATTGCAAAGATAAAACCGATAATGCCTGCCTCGGCAAAAATTTTCAGGAATGTATTGTGTGCTGCACGTGCATTGCCGGTAGAAAGTTCTCCTTCCCTGTAGCGGTCGAAAACCACTTCGAAATTTCCGAATCCGACGCCGAAGATGGGTTGTTCCTGCAGGACTCGTGTCCCAACAATAAAAATGTTCTTTCGCTGATTGACAGATTGATCGGATCCCTCTACTACCGTCGATACTCGTTCGGAAAGAACGAAAATATTCAGTAACCGAGATGAAATATTCGTTGTAAACAAAGTGACAGCGATTGTCGTCACAAGCACGGTAGCGATGATGCCTAGCATACGGCGTATTCCGGCATAGCGATAGAAAAACACGCCATAACAAATCAGAACGATAAGCAAGACCAAATAACTTGAACGCGATACGGTCATTATGATCGAAACCACGAACGTCGCTGCAATTCCGATGTATCCAAGTCGCAAAATACGACGTCGTTCGGTATAGGCAAAAGCAATGGACAGACAAAGTACCATGAGCAAATATGTTGCGTAGTAGTTTGGATCTCCGAAAATGAAATTAAAGGTACGGCCACCCACGAGATTCAAAAGGCTGCGAAACTGATAGGCTTGATATGCTCCGTAGAGACTGAAAAAGAACGAGACTATCGTGAGCAATCGAAGGAGGTTGACTGCAAAACGAATCGTGAAGTCCCGCGTAAGGCTGATGAAAATAGCAGTTGCCAGCACGAGGCCAATAAAGACTTGACCGAGTCCGCGGAAATACCACACAAATTCTTCCGTGTTTATAGCAGAAGGTATGAAGGAGAGCAGCATCAACCATCCGGCAGTTAGAATCGGTGAGATGCGTATTTGAAATACATCGACCATGATAATGCGCCAGAGAAAAAGCAAGCCGAACCAAATCGCATAGAGATCGAATAAGCCGAAACCTGTTCCAAGCTCCCATCCTAATCCCGCACGTGAAAACGGAAGCAGAGCAAACAGCATGATCAGTCTACTATGCAACGGGAAACAGAAGCCAACGAAAAGTAACACAGTCGCCACTATCCCTATCGCAAGGGGATCGAAAAAAAACATCCCTACCAAGCAAAGTAACGCCGCAAGTATCGGGATTACCTGCGTAATATTTTCGGCGGATATTTGCTTTGGATAGGCGAAATTCATTGAAATCAGCGGCGGCCTGGAATCAACAGCGACAGTGATCCGGTGAGACCGAATCTGCGATACATAATCATCATCATCGGAGCGCATACCAGCAACGCAAGGCCAAGCTTTCCGGCGATATGACCGGCGATCGCCGGTACTCCGACACCGGAAACAGTATACACGCGATGAAGCACTTCAAGTATGATGGCAACATAGATTGATGGAAAGCAAACGGAAAGAATGGATCGCCAGCGCTCAGGCCTTGGTGCACCACAAACCGCGAGTGCACGTTCCATAGAAGCGATACTATAGAGTGTGAACAATATCGCTGTACTTACTGCGAAAGCCATGACCTTCGATGGCAGAAGAAGTGGTACTGTAAGATAAAGAACACAAACGATAGCGATCACTACGATTTCAAGCATGAGGTATTGCCGCATCCTTCCAGCGATGATAAGGACAGCGGTGGGAAGCGAGGCAAGGACAAAGAATGCTACTCCTATGCTCAATCGCTGAATCAACGAGATTGCTTCCATAAAGGAAGGTAAGACCAGATGGATCAGTCCCTCAGCACCAATAACAACCAAGAGCAGTAATGCAGCAGCGAGAATCCCTGCAATGGACTGTGCCTTGAGCAGACTTTGTAAAAGCGCTTCGGTTTGTCCGGATTCACCAAGTCGCTCTGCGATTGTTGGAGCAAACACTTCCCGCCAAGCCTGTGAAGCGGATACAGGCATCAGGGATACCATCGCTGCAAAACCGTAATAACTCAACTCTGAGGGTGTGAGGAGAACTGTTCCCGCAACACGATCGATGTTCATGATAAGTACTGAAGTGGCAACGGTGATGAACATAGGAAAGCCTGCTTTGAACATACGTCTCACACGCGCTGTATCGATCGCAAAGTGTATGAGAGGTTTGTTCGCAAACATCATGACCGCCGCAAAAAGAAAAGATGAGGCGATGTATCCAATGAACATACCGGTAAGACCATAGATGGAGCCAAGCACGATTACTCCAATTGTTCGAATGATCTCCGAAGCTGCTTCTGTCGAACTCGATAGCACGAAGCGCTTTGTCGTTCGTAGGTACAGCAAAATGAAACGCCCTGCCTGATCACATAACATAATCACGACTAAACCCCAAAGTCCATTAAGCATTATCGTCGCATCATATCCGGCTACGGACTCTGACGATCCGAATAAGAACGAACCAATTACAAGGGATAGAATCGCAATAACCGTCGTGAGCGTCATAATAGCCGTAAACGTCGATTGTGCTAGTCGGAACGCTTCATCGTGATTTCCTTTTCCCCGTTCCAATGGAAATTCCCTGTCGCCTGCATGGCGCAAGCCGAAGTGCACTTGGTCGGCATAAACCAAAGCCAGCAAAAAAAGCACCCAGTAATGATACTGGTTCGGGCCAAGAAACCGTGCGATGACGACATTACGAATGACACTCACGCCAATTATGACATATCGACTTAAGGTCACGAGGAACGTTTGACGTAAAAGCGAACCCATCAGAGACGTACCACTTTTCGTCTCAGGCGGCGTAGCTTCTGAGCAGATGATGTTGGTATCAACGAGAGCATCGTGATGAACCGGTCGAATTTCCCTGTAAGAAACGGGAACGCCCCTTCAAGAACGCGCACCTGCCGCACCAGCTCTTCCCGTGACGCGCGCCAGGTCCTTGCCCGAAGGAGCACCCGGCGACAGCTATGCATGAGAAGATTTCGAATTTCGTCAGTCAATCCTTCTGTTCGAATAAGATGAGCATACAACTCCAACACGAAGTGCAGCTCAGCATCAAAATGCTGCGTTGTACCCTGTCGCTCTTTGGTTATGTTCTGGCCATGCAACCGGCAATGCGCCAGAACTTCAGGCAGAAAGAGACTCTCATACTTTCGTGTGATTTTTGTCCAGAGCAACCAGTCTTCGTATTGAAACCGTGGCCCTGATGAAAAAGAACCGGCTTCAATTACCGTACTTTTCGATACGACAACAGTGGGAGTTGGGAGAAGGTTTTCGCCGACGAGTTGTTCAAAGATATTGTGAACACCGGATTCACCTTTCCCCAGTGTTGTGAAGGAATCAAGCGAAGTCTGTTTGCCGTCGTCATCGATGAAGTCCATCATAGAGTAGCATAACGATGCACTCGGCTGTGCCGTAAGCGCCGCCATCTGCTGTTCAAGTTTTTTCGGCAGCCAAACATCGTCAGAGTCGAGAAAGGCGATCCATGTTCCGCGAGCCTCGCGAATCGCACGGTTGCGCGTTGCGGCAATGCCATGGTTCTTTTCGTCGGGATGTCGAAGAAGACGAAGGGCTGGCCAATCGTTCGAAAGTGACTGTACGAATGCGGGACCTCCATCGGTGCTTCCATCATCAACAACAAGCGCCTCATACGATGAAAACGTCTGTTCGCGAACACTTTGCAGAGCGGCCTGAATGAAACGCTCTCTGTTGTACAGAGGGATGATGACGCTTACCTGAGGCATCGAATCCCTAAAAGCGAGTTTTCAATTTCATTTGAGAACAGCTTATGAAGATGAGTTCTTGCGTCGTAGTGAAAACAGGTGTCGGAGCGCTGCGACGGTGTCAGGTTGTGCTGCGAGGTATCTGTTGAGGCGTTCGGTAAAGACAGCGATTGAAATCGTGGAGAAAAGGGAGAACAAAAATGCGACAAGAACGATGATCTTTTTTTTAGGTGCGTAAGGACGCTCGGCGATGGTTGGCGTATCGAGTACGAGCAGTGTCGGTGTGTTTTTATTCTCCTCGATCTTCGCTTGTTCGAGCAACGGCAATAACGTTTCAAATAATTTCTGTTGTATGGTAAAGTCACGGTACAGGCGGTAGAACTGAATTCCCAGATCAGGAATGGACGAGAGCTGTTTGGTCAGCTCCGATAGTTGCATTTCGGCAGCTTCCAACTGTGGATTTTCATTGCCGAGCACGCGACGGAGATAATTGACTTCCAATTCCTTCAACGACTTCTGGACGTAGATTTCCGAGAAAGATGATGCGGAAGTGCTCATCTCCGAGGTTGGAGCGATAAAACCACTGCTCTCCTGAAAGGCCTTCAATGCTTCTTCAGTCTGCTTCATCTCCGCAATGTTTTGGTTCACGCGTGCTTCGATGAAGCGTCTGTTACTCGACGCCTCCTTAAGCGCAAGATCGCGGTTCAACGAATCGAGGACGTGTATGAAAAAGACCGTGAGATGATGTGCCATCTTTGCATCACGGTCTGAAACGCGAATCGTGATCGTTCCTTCCTCGTTCACAGCGTAGTCCATGTTTGAACGCAGTTCCTCTATCGCATCCATCATCAACTCTGAGCGATATCGCGTCTTCAAATCGAACTCCTCGACGACGCGGGAAAGCAGCGTGCGGCTTTTAAGAATCGCAACGTAGCTATAAAGATCAGGTGAAAGTCCGCCGCTCAATGAGCGAAGGGGACTGAATTGCCGCATCAAACTCGACGTGGATAGCCCTATAGCGCTGAAAAGGTTGACATTCTTCGGTGGCAAGATTGTCGCGGAAGAGCGGTAGAACTTTGGTAGCAGCAGGCTGACGATGACCGCCAGAAGAGTGATTACCAAAACGTTCACGAGAATAAATCGCCTCTTGCGAGCGAGAATTTGAACAATGTTATTCATGCGTTCGGTACTGTTCTCAGGATGAATATCCATTCTGTGTTTTATCTATGGGTTGCGGGTGACTTGGTAAATCAACAAAGCAGTCGTGGCGATTGCGGCGAGAAGCGTGCCTGCATCACGAAAGATCGCTAAGTAGTACGTGAGGTCTTTCGGGATTTTCTTTGGCACGAAGATCATATCGCCCGATTCGATTTCCGTATCCGATGGTTCCTTCCAATCGAGTGTGCCGCGCTTGATGATGCGTGTCTCATTATCCAATGCTGACTCGGTGAATCCTTCAGCGCGTTCAATGTAGTACGACAACGGCGCACCGGTTTTGAACGGTTGATATCCCGGTCGGGAAACCTGTCCCTGAATGAGAACCGATTGCTGATCGGTTGCAATGATGACGATATCGCCATCACGAAGGATCACGTCGTTTGATGTATCGTTATGATGGAAGAGTTCGTTGAAATCGATATGGACTGGTTCAAGCCCAACCTTCATCAGGTTGAAAAAATAGGCGCTGTCAACCATGTTGAATTGCGCTGCACGGGCCTGCCGGAGAAGTTCGTGGAGCGGCGTTATTGACGGAGCCGTCGGAGCTTTACGGAAAACTAACGACCCATTGAGCAATGCACGATCGTTGAAACCACCGGCAGTTGATACGAGATCGGAAAGGGTTGTTCTGCTCCGTGAAATGGGATATGTCCCAGGGAATTTCACCTCGCCTTCAATCACCACTTGATAATCCCCGCGTGAGTCCGTAGCCGCGGGGATGAAAACTCTGTCCCCTCGCCGAAGCAAGGGGTCTTCAGGAAAAACCACCACACCGCTCCACTGAAATACTCGTGTCTCGGATTCATTGCCATTCTCGTCCAATCGGGAAAGGCGAACGGCGTCGGACTGTGCCTGGACGTTCAAACCATACGCAATTCGAATCAGATCACTGAGCCGGTCGCCTTCAACGAATTCATATCGCCCCGGAGAATTCACCGCACCAAGAATCGATAGAAAATTTCCTTCTTCCTTGCGCGGGACAAAGATCCTATCACCGTCGAGGAGAAAAGGATTGTATCGGCTATCACCCGTTGCATTGTAGAGATCTAAATCGATTCGATGGTGATCGCCGTTTCGTCGGATAAGCTGGATGTTTCGGGTCGAAGCATGTTCGTAGAGTTGGTTCGTGAAGTTCACCTTTGGCAATGCGAATGCGCGGTCGGTGAATGGTTCTCCTTCTTGCATCATGGGAAATGAGAGGCTCGTCTTTGGCAACTCTATCGTAATGCCGTCGAGGATTACGCGATCAGCACGCTCAACCGCCGATGCAATCACTTTTCCCGGTTCCACTACAGCACCTTGAAGATTGACGATGAAGGATCGCGGCATCGTAAGCGTGAAGTTGATCTCGCCGATA
>Ga0172370_10011249_pt1 | contig 10116 bp, 10 predicted proteins | sample LakKiv5m_FD_114538 | JGI IMG/M metagenome (GOLD analysis project Ga0172370, IMG submission 114538) | Freshwater microbial communities from Kabuno Bay, South-Kivu, Congo - kab_022012_11.5m | ecosystem: Environmental > Aquatic > Freshwater > Lake | place: Democratic Republic of the Congo...
AACAAACTCATTATATTCACAGTCCCACTTAATAACTAAGTCATACAGCGCATATTCTCTGCAAATATTAGCCATTGCAATAGAAGCCCCATATTTAGCAAGGCACAATAGCTTTAAGATTTCTGTATCTTCACTCGTAGGGGCTTCCGAAACCCTGATGCCGGCTTTCAGAAAATACTCTTTTACTTTTGCGACCAATCCGCTATGTCCACCTACCCATTTCGGATATTTTTTTATATCATCTTTCATTCTGCCATGTTTGCCCCTTATAGGACTATGGACAGAGTTTTGTATCTTAGCTGTTGTCCCTACAGGAACAGTTGAATGAATGATAGTTATATCAGGATTTAATTGTTTTTGATACTTTGTTACAGTTCTGACAAATTTAGCCGAGTAAGGAATACAAATATTCATGTATCTGACCTTATCTGGTAAAATACTATCTGTCTTGACATCATAGCCGATAGTCTTATATTTGTTTTTTAATATCTCAAATAAAGGCAGCCCAGTTTCCCCCAACCCTATCACTATGTCAGGTGTTTTTGGTTTTACAAACCACATACTATGTCCCTCACCTTATTGTAATTAGCAGCCCCAAATTTTTCTTCCACACAATGCCTATATAGTTTTGGATCATATTGCGGTGATTCAATTTCGTGTATTGCCTTATCAACTGTATCAAAAACAAATGAACCGAACTGTTGTCTCGCTCCGTTCCAATTATGCACTATTGGTTTAATCCCTTTTGCCATAGCCTCTATAACATTATTAGGGCATCCCTCGCTTATTGCGGTTGATAAAATATAATCTTTATCATCAAGCCATCTATCCATATGCTCATGCGGTATCTGCCCATGATAAATCACTTTAATTTTTAAAGCACCCGTCATGTGTTCAAGGTAGTGCCATGTCTGCAAATCCTGTATTCCGCCAGCTATGTGTAATTCGTAGTCTCTCGGTAGCCCTGCCATGATTTGCAACGCGAGGGGGATATTCTTTTTCTGATTGATAAACCCCACCCATGCTATTTTTTTGCCTCCGCCTACCCTATCCTTATAAGTCCAATTACAAGGGTCAACGCCATTATAAACAACATGAGGCTTTATTCCAACAGTCTTTTCAAACTCTTTGGCAAGATAATCATTCACGAATATAATATCATCTACCTTATCCCAATCAGCATCCATCCATAGCCCCTGAAACATCTCGTATCTCCTTACGAATACTACATATCGGCAGATTTTCGGATTCTTTAAGTATGCTATTGTTTCAACATCCGCCCACATAAACAACTTAACGTCAATCTGAATTTCAGGAAGGTTGATAGGTTTATCAGTCCATACAACAGTATGTTCTTTGAAAACGTCTTTGTAAACGCTCTCCCATTGCATCCTAAGAGGGCTTATAATTTGTATATTCATTTTGCCTCGAACACCATATATGGATAACCCTTGACCCCGTAAATCTGCTGCCACAAATCAGCGCATCCGCACTTAAATAAAAATTTCATTAAGACTTCTATATTCATAGCCCTTTCAAATCCCCCATCGTGACTACTTAAATATAGGGGTATATTCCCAAATATCCTAAAGCCCTTATTCCCTGTTCTTTTGATTGTTTCAATAACTGCATCCTCATCTTCTATATGTTCTAATGAATCAAGGAATAAAAACAAATCATATTTATCTTGATGGTCAAAGGACGAAAAATCAGCGCAATAAGCATTAAGACCATAAGACTTAGCCCAATCAATAGCTGACTGTGCAAGGTCAAAACCAGTCCAATTCCCATCCCATCCCCTAAAAATCTTTCTCATTCGCAATGCATGCATACCTGTTCCACACCCTATATCAGCTTTCCTAAGACTTGTATATCTCGGTAATGTGCTTAAAATAGCTATAAGATATTCGAGTTTTTCTGTATTCATTTTGACACTGTTCTTATCTACTATGCGTTCACTCCAAGTCTTATCCCAATACATTTCTTGACCTTCTACGCTTCCTTATTTTGTAATAATCATCACAACTCTCGAACCTGGATAAATCTCTAACCCTGTCATGTTCATAAGTTTTTTTGTAATATTTAAGTTTTCTATTCATTTTTTTTGCCATTACCAACGCATCGACAAGTTTCTCCGTTACCGCCTGTTTCTGTTCTATATCCGGCATATTCTCGATGCAGTCGTAAATCTCCCGTAACACTTCGCATATGGTTCGCAAAGTATTTGCTCCCCTCATCAATGAAGATTTCGCTTGCTCCCTTGTCTCTGGATAACCCATCGTATAACTCCTCTAATGGCTGAATATTCTTTTCCATACAAAGATTTATTCTATTTTTTACAAGAGTTTTTCTTATTTCCCTGTGTTCCTTCCATCTTGCCTTTAATTCATCAAGGCTTTTTACTGATATGCCTATGCAGTTCTTAACTACATATTCCTCGCACTCTGGAGCATTCATGGCTACAACTGGAACGCTTGCAGCAACATACTCAAATAATTTATTCGGCATAGCATACTTCCATTCAGAAGTAGGATAAAGATTGCCTACAAGGCCCCAGTCGTGCCGGGCTATATTTTTAAGCATCTGGTCGAAAACATAAGGCTTATGAACTATTGCAATATCCTTGTATGCGTTTATAAAGTCAGAATCATCACGCGCCCCATATATATGAAAATCAATTCCCGCATCGAAACAAGCCTTTGCAAACTCCTTATAATCACAGTATCTAAAAGCGTGTCCGCCCCTCATCTCTGTATCTATCTGAGTTTTGCCTTCATAACATATACCGCCTAACCAGTCCTGAGCATTATATCTGTATTGTCTGCGCGGCACATGAGAACGCAATATTATTGACGGCTGATTTAACTTATATTCATTTTTAATAAGTTCACCGAAAGATTCAGCAGGAAATACTAAACCATCTGCAAGCTGAAAGTTATTTCTCTCTTCAACCGAATACCTTATAGGGTTCTCGCCATCTTTCAGTATCAGTTTGGATTCTTCTTCCGATGTTCTTGCCAGGAAAGAATCGTGAACATCTAAAACCACAGGCACATCACATAGTTCTTTAATTAGAGTTACGAAATGAGACGGTTCGTTGTGAACATGAAAAATATCTGTATCAGGCGCATGAAGCTTGATAAGGTTGTTTAGCTGCCCCATCTCAAGCCAATGCCCGAAAGTATGGTAAGCATCTGCAAATGATGTCTGTCTATTAGCCAGAAGATGAACCTCATATTTGCCGGATTCTATTAACGGCAACGCCATCTTATGAACTCTTACACAGGCATGATTTGACACCATTACTATCTTTTTCAATAAATCCCCTTTATCAGAGTGGGAGCTTTCGCCCCCACCCTCCGACTAAATACTTAGACTTTCCACTTACCCGCATCTTCTGAATCTCTTACATAATCAACAAAGAACGCAAGCGTTCCCGTTGTAGTAGAGGTATTCTTTGCTGTTCCTTTGTCTGTTTCGGGAGTTCCTGTTCTTATTGACAGATACTCACCCGCTTTAACCCTTACAGCAGACATAGCGCTGTCAGAAGCAAAGCTGTTCTGTGCTGATGCAAAGGCATTCCATGATGCTGCAAGTGAGGCTGATGCTCCTCTAACCTTAACACGCGCATCTATCCTGTCAACCCCTGAACCATTAAGTGTCGCAAGCGTGAATGAACCAGCCTTGACAAGCTTAATCGGGCCTTTAGGATACCACTTTGCAACATGGCTTATCGCTGTTGCATCTGTAGTCCCGAGTGTATAGCCAGCAGCTACATCACCTCCATATTTTTTCGGAAGTCCAAACCACTTACGCTCTATAACCTGAAACTGACCATCGTCATATATACCCATTATTCATTCACCTCCTTTAGGCACTATCCCATTTAATTATTCTTGAATTTGCTTGGTCTGCTGCAGCGTCTCCCCAATAGAGTTTGTAACCGAGAATCGCATACCACGCTACGCCCTTGCTTCTTCCGTAGTCAGTAGGTATTTTGACCCTTATTCCTTCGGGGACAGATACTGCTTCGATTACTGTCGGCTTCCCCATCATGTAAGCATCAAGAGAGTTGCCGCCTGTCCACGACTTCGCAGTTGCTGTCCGCGCACTTGCGCTATAAGTATAGCGCGAGGCGAACCCATCCTTCACAAATCGCACTCCATGAAGCTGACCTACCTCCCCATTAAAGATTTTTTTGATACCTGTCTCGGTATATTGGTAGGTTGATTCAATCGCTCCTTCAAGTGATTCGAGTGCTTCAAGCGAACAAATCATAGCGTATGAATCGCTATTGTAAAGAGGCACGTTCCGCTTCTCAAGCTCAAGCCTCATCTTCCTTACATGATATGAGTTAAGAGCAGATGTGTTTACTGCTGTAGCAGTACCATTTGTCGTCAACGCATACGTAGTCGTGCTTGTCCCTACATATCTAAGAACGCAGGAGTTCATCTCACGTTCTATTAGACCGTCAATGCACTTCCTTGTATCATCGAGTAGAGCCTCCTTAATAGCATCAACTATATCAAGCTGTGATAGTGCTTCCATCTTGAATGTGAATGGGACGCTATTGCCGATTTCTTTAACTGTGCAAGTTCCCCAAGAAGGTGTTAAGTCAGCCTGATGGATGGTATTTGTCTCAGTAAGAGTCCCCCCATAGGTGCTGACATTGCCGATTTTAGGCCAGTTAAATGTCTCGCCTGAGTTCTTTCCAAAGGCTTTTTTGACTTCAACAAACTGCCTGAAACGGCTTATTTCTTGGGCAACCTTTCTAAATTCTTTATCAAGCTGTGGCTGATAAAGAAATGAACCCTGATTAATCCAGTTCATCGTTGCCATTTATTTTTCTCCCATTATCGTGCCTGCATCTTCTTTCGCATCTCAAAGTAATCCTCATCAGTCTGTTCTGTATCGCTTTCAGTTTCAACGGGCTTACTGCCATGAGACGTGGCAAGGCTTGCATTTTTTTTGGCTTCAACCTTCCCTAATAGTTTAGCTTTGGATTCAGTCGCTAATATCTTTGCTCTGACATCGGGATAAATTTTCTCCTTAAAAATTTTCTCCCACCCTGTCGGATTGTCAAACGCAACATTAGTCTCATCATCTTCAACCATACTCTGTAACTCTGCGCTTACAGCCCCTACCATCTGCTTAAAGCCAATATAGCCCTCACCTTCAAGCCTCGCGTTCAGCCTGTCTATGGCATCAAGTGTGTTAGACCTCCTCTTGCGCTGAGATTCTATGTTTTCCATCTCAACTCTCCTTGACTCCAACTCTTCAAGGTTTTTAATCCTCTGATTTGCTTCACTTAATGCCTTATCGTAATCCGTAATTACATCATCAGGCTGAACAACAGTTTGATTCTTTAAGCTCTGTATCTCAGCTTCAAGTTGCTCACGTCTTGCCCTTTCTGCTTTACGCTTTTCCCTTTCAGCGTGCAAGGCTTCGAGCGGCACGAATTTTTCTTGTTTCTGTTTCTGGGCGTCAAGGACGCTTTCCTTTGCGGCTTCATCTTGTGTTTCTTTTCCATCCTCCGTAGATTCAGCAGTTTCACTATCAGTATGTTCCTTTCCTGCCTCGTCTACGTTTTCGGCTTTTTCTTCAGTAGCCGTTACCGCTGGAGCCAATGGGAAAACATCATGCGAGGGCTGTTTGTCAAACTCCTCGTAAATTTCTTCCCTTGTCTCTAATACTTCTTCTTCCATGAACCCTCCTTTAACGTCAAAAGACGATTGCCATTTAGCGCATGGCTGCGATTTTATCTTTCAGTCCATCCCATAAACCACCTATAAGCCCTCTGGCCTTGGCAGTCTGGTATATGAACTCAGATTCACTTTTAAGCATCTCAACCTCGTTAAATAACCCAAACCTATATTTCTTTATAACCGTTTGTAATTCGATAATTCTACTCGCATCATTGGACAGGTTTGGATTTAGCGCAAATTCCCTAATTGCCCGTTCAACTATTCTATTGGCGGCCTCTTTAAGCATGCTCCATGCAGGGTCTGTTTCTAATTTACTAACCAGATCAGACTGCTCAAGTTGTTTGTAAAGCTCTTTGTCGCTCATTTCGTTATAATCAATATCCACCATATCCCCCTGATTGTAAATCATTCTGCGGCATAAGGTCTGATAAGTTCCCTTGCTGCGGCTGCGTAAGCCCCGCAAGAGCCTCTGCCGAATTGGAAGAAGTCCCGGTATTTGTCTGAGGAGGTATAGGCGGAATAGTTACAAAATATTGTTCTATTTCATTTTTGCCGAGCTTCGGCATTAAATCCGCAAATACCTGCGCTCCATTAAATAGCTTAATGCCCCCTGATGGAACGGCCCCGATTTGAAGCAGCTGAATCTGGGCTTGGTTATAAATTGCGCCCCTGTCAAGAATTAACAATAATTGACGTATTTCCTGCTCTCTGCCAATGTTCGGAGAAACATTAAGCCTTACGTCCGCATCAAAATCAATATCATAGATGCCTTCAGCTCCTATATTCTGGTTTGCCACCCTAAATATGTTTTCGTTTGTTTCAAAACGCTGTATCATCTTTGCAAGCGTTAAAATAAAATCCTTGTAGTAAGTTTCCGCGACTATATTGATATATAAATCAATCTTTGCTGCACCCTGATTTAGATTTATTTGTGATTGTGTGGCTGTTCCTGACTTGTCAATCCCCTGTATTGCGGCTGTAACACCGCTAACATCTTCTAACATTGCATTATCAACATCAGCCTCAAGATAGGCAGACCTCGTGACATCCTTAACATCCATCTCCTGAACGGCGTTAATATCATCCATTAATACGCCTTTTCTTGGGCCCCTGTTAATTAATGCGTTAATATCAACATTCCCATAACGTGAAATCTTTGTCGGCGGATTCATGGCAAGCGCAACATTATCTTTTCTCATATTAAGAATATAATTATATGATTCCTGCGGGCCTTCGAGAGGCTCCGGCAACCCCTCGCCTATAAGCTGATGTGATTCGGAAAGACAAAGCCCCATAATTGCAGGCAACACATCGCCATACGGAGAGTCCATTTCTTTCCTAAAAACAACTTTGTCCCTATTAGATACACAAAACTTCCACTTCCCATCTTTCTTTCTGAATGATTCCCATACGCAATAAAGTGATTGTGAATTATCATCTTGTTCTTCGGTAACACTTCCTTGTTCAGGGTATTCGTTGTCAGTATAATTAGATATAGGGTCAGGCTTGTTTACATTTCTTACAGCCCTTAATTGTGAACTCGGTATTTGCTCAGGGCGCGCTTCTTCGATATTCTCATAGCCGTTTTCTATCAGCTCGGATTTTGTCATGTAGTTTTCAAAAATAATATAACGCATCTTATCTTTAGTCTCTGCTGAAAAATCAGGGTAAACTTGTTCAAGCGGATAGACAGTATATGATGGGTCATCAATATTGAGTGATGGGTTAAATTGCCAGCTTAATTTACCGACACACCATCCCATGTCAACAATATTTTTTAAAGACCAAATATGTTTAATAAACAGGTTGTTTGAATTATACATCCTATCAATTCTGTATTGCACCATCTCTTGAAGAACTGATGCCTTTACCGGGTCTGAAATCCCATCTCTGCCGCTTATTTTAAAATTCTGTGAGTCTTTGATTATTGAACCGTAAAGAGCAGAAACAAGCCGCCAACTTATAGACCAAATTTTTCTGTAAAATATCTTGTTTCTTTTCCTTATTTCAGAAAAGGTTGTTTTGTCCTCTACAGGAATACCCTTTAAAAGTTTAAGGTTTCTTGCCCATCTTGCTTCGTGGGTTGAGCGTTTCTGTTTTGACTGATTGTAAAGCCTACCGATTTCCTTTAAAGTTATATCTTCCACTTCTCTCCTTAAAACAAAAAAAACCGAGCCACCCAAAATTAATGAGTGAATCGGTCTCGTTTTTCGATTACCGAGCTGATTATATTGTCTTTTGTTCTAAATCAACTCAGTCTCCCTTGTCTCTATCAGGCACACTTTCCCCGCCCGTTTCTTTATTATTAACTCGCCATAATCTGTATTTACCAAAAAGACATTTAGCCGTTTCATAACCCTTTCTATTTTTTGCTTCTCAGGTAAATGTATATCATAATTCTTATTATTTGTCAATATCTTTATTCTCCACTTAATCTCATATAAACCGCTCCTCTAAGACTTCGGGAATTTTTGTTAGCTCTGGACACCAATTAAATCTATATTGGAAGCAATAGCGCAAGGCAGCGTGCAGGTGGTGCTTACCCTCTTGTATTCTATCCTTCATGCCCTTCTTATCTTCATTCTGGTATGAGTCTCTTTCAAGTGTCCTGAATGATTTGATAAGCTGCTTATTTTCAGGCACATCAAATATAAACAAAGACGGTCGCCTGGTTACAGGGTTCTCTTTTAAATGCTTTTTTATCTCATCAACACCCGCCTTAATAGATCCTTCATGTTTTTCACTTGTCAGTGCGCCACGCAGAGCATTCTTGCCGGTAGTTAATTCTCTAAAAACATTCAGCCCGCCCAAAACTTCTATGTCTGAATTTGCGGATTTATCAATAATAGTTTGCCCCCACCTATAATGATTATCCTTCGCTATTCTATGAATGTCCGCCTTTACACCATCAGTATCAACCGCATCCTTCGGCATATAACTATTAAAGACATACTTATTACCCATCCTGTCCACACCGACAAATACGGCGGCAGAGGGGGTAACAAGATGCGGGTCTACACCGACCCGCACAAAGTATTTGTTAACAGGGCAATTAGTATTATGCCCCTCTTCCGGCCTAAATTCATTACAGTTGCAATGTGTCGGGAAGGGTTCGATGATATGTGTATTATTAAAAAGGTCTCCGTAAATTAAACCACTGAGGCTTATTGCATCACCAAGCAATCTCATTCTCATTTCATCATAAGACGATACCTTTTGAAACTCGTCCATAATTTTAATAAGCGTGTCTTTATTGACAAAGGGGTTTGATACAGGAGTAAGTTTAAAAAGAGCGGTTGAACTTTTTAACTCCTCCCCTTCGAACTTACCCTCATGGAATAACTCCGTAGCCCACGTTAAGCCCTCTGTTGGGGTAAATGCAACGGATATATCCAATCTATCTGCAGTCCCGAATCGCGTTAGTGTTTCCTTCCATTTTTCTCTATCGGGCTCTTCATCAAACTTAGCCCAGTCAAGAGTATTCCCCTGAGCGCTTTTTACAGACTGCTCATTGGTTAAAAACTCGATTTTAGCGCAAGGTTTGTTATCCCTGTAAAGAGTTAGGATGTCAAACTCTTTTGAATAACTCTTTTCCCAATCCCCGCATTTTAGATAGGCTCTGGGAACGTATCTTTGCCAAAAAGGTATAACAACCCTGTGTAATTGCTTATTGTCAACGCCCGTAACCCTTCCAATAACAATTTTTCTTCTCGCCCTGTTGATAATATCAGTAAAGTTTTTTCTGTAAGGTTCAAGGCTGTCAGGAAGCTCACCCGTGCTTTTAATAATACCGTCAATGGTTTCACAATCAGATTTACCCGCGCGACTTCCACCGGAAGTGCCGTTTACATCAGCCTTACTTAATAACCTATCTAATTGTCCATTAACTCTATCTGGTATGTCGGCGGGCTTTAAATATCTCTTTAAAACCTCAAGCCCTTCACTTGTAATCTCTCCGTTGTTGGGTTTCCACGACCAAAACGGGTCATATTCATTTAATTGCTGTTGTAACTTTCTAAGATTAGCTTCTTCGGATTCTAATAACTTTAATATTTCAGACCTATTTGTATTTTCCATCATGGTTTAATTTTGCGATTAAAATATCATAAAAAAAAGCGATAAGTCAAGATAAAATACCGAAATCCCCCAAATTCAGCCGAAAACCGCCTAAATCCGCCAAATTCAGGGATTGCATTCTATCCTTATCCCAATGTTAATCTATCTGCATGAAAGGTTACCCTCTCAGAAATGCAACCCCAACCTTACGAGGCAACGGTAAAAGCCTCTATAAACAAGACCGGAGCGGGTTGATTATGGCGACTTCTCTAACTACCATACCGGCCATAAAGATAAAACAAGCGAAGAACTTTAGGCGTTCAGCATACCTACTTCCTGTCTAACCCATAGCGGT
>Ga0172370_10011250_pt1 | contig 10115 bp, 6 predicted proteins | sample LakKiv5m_FD_114538 | JGI IMG/M metagenome (GOLD analysis project Ga0172370, IMG submission 114538) | Freshwater microbial communities from Kabuno Bay, South-Kivu, Congo - kab_022012_11.5m | ecosystem: Environmental > Aquatic > Freshwater > Lake | place: Democratic Republic of the Congo...
AATGGACTGTTTATGCAGTCGTTGCGGGAAGCGTATACTACCGTAAAGAATCAAGCAACTGGTCAACCAGTAACAACTGTTACTAAGGAAGGTGTAAAAGCAGAAACTAGTAAGCCGATAGAGGGTGAAGTACAAACTACTAAAGAAAAACCTATTGCCCAGCAGATAATAGAACCTGCTCAGCCTGAAATTAGGCAAGCTCCAACATCCGAAGAACTACCCAAAGATTTCTTTGAGGAATATAACCTTCAGACTGTTGAAGTGGACAAGGCTGGTAAACCAGTAGTATACAATGTTCTCAATACTGTCTATGGCAAAAAAATTGTTAATAAACTTAAAAAACAATATCCGATGTTTAAATCGGAAGTGATTGACGACCTAATTCGTGAGAATGGAGTTGAGGCTTATGGTAAGCAACTGGTTGATGTAGTAACGTGGTCAAAGCAAGGCAAACTTTCCACTCCACCACATGAATATTTTCACGGACTTATGCGAACCATAGGCGACCATCCAGTAGTCCGGCAGGCAATAAAGAAATTTGGCAGCGAGGAGAAACTGACACAATATGTTGGGGACTATTATGCCAATAGAATACAAGATACTGCATTAAAGACCAGGCTTAAAAACTGGTTACAGCAGTTTTGGTTGACTGTTAAGAAGATGTTTGGTACGCTTTCTGATGATGAGGCGGCTAAATTTGTGGCTGAATCTTTTTACAAGGGCAACATACTTAATAAATTGAACATACAGTATGCTGAGCAGATGTATGACAATGTTCCCAGATATGATAAGCCTGATACTACCAATCCGGATAGTAACGAAAATACGCGTGGTGCAGACAAAGAAGATGCCGAATATCAACCCGATTCAAGAACAATGTTATATGCGTTTGCCAAAAACTTCAGGCCATTTATATCTGCTTTGTCACTTGATAAAACTATCAGTTTGTATAATGATTTGGCAAATAAGGCTCGTAATTCCAAAGATATATTTGAGTTTGAAGATGCGTTCCGCAAGTGGGTGCAGGATAATATCAAGAAGGATTTTGTCATTACCAGAAAAGAATCTAACTGGATGAAGACATTCTTTAAAACTCATAACAGCACCCAACTTGTTTTCCAGCAAGGTAACAATGGCAAGAAGGTTCTTTGGGAACTGATACTAAACAGAAGAGGCACGGAAGATAGTTACGGTATAGAATATTTTGGTGTTTCTTCCCTGCAGGATTACACAACTGCTAGAGTGGGCAGGGCTGGAAGGCGTAGGTCTGGTTATGTACTATCAACGTTTGTTGATGAGCGGTCAAAGGATGACCTATCGTTGCAGTATCAGGTACTTTCACGCGCTTCTATATTCAGGCGGTTAAATGGTGTTAGTGGGTCTACTGGTGTACCGTATGATTTCTATATCAATGGTAGCGATAGAATTAATGCTGGTATTATTCACAGTATTGAACGGTATACTTTTGAGAACTGGTTGTTTGGCGAGAAAGAAGGTAATGTCAGTCTGGCTACACCAATAGTATTCATATCTCCCAGGGGAGAAGATAATGACCAACTAATTTCTAAGCGCATTCCACCATTTCTGCTTGATAGTGAAGAAGTGCCTAAGATAAGAACTCTGTCTCAGCAGATGAGAGTAAAAGGAGTTGACAACAATACCTTAAAACAACTTAATATTCAACGCCAGCAACTGGTTAATCAGTATATAGAAAAGACAAAGAACAGATTACAGGCTTACCTTAATAAGGAACTAGAAAGAGGCAATATTACACCTGAGATTGCCAAGGAAATGATGGATTCTATTAGCCAGAAATCTAGTTCTTCGCCCTCTGCTTATCTGGGAGCAATAGTGCGACATGATTTCCTGAAAAAGATTACTCATAACAAATACTTAATGCCGCGATACTGGAAGAGTATAACCAGCTTCTGGGATAGATTGAAAATTCCTTTTGCCAATGGCTATAATGTTTTGGGATTGAATAGGATAATTGATGCGGGACACATGACTGCAAATGTTATGATTATTCCCAAGGATACGGTAGTCAAGGTTAACGGTGAGTCTGATGTCTACGATAGTTTTGATGGTTGTATGTATACCAGCAGTAGGCTCATGTATGCAATTCATACTATCAATGGTAGTAAATTTGCTAATGTTGGTAAATTCTCAATTTACAAACACAGCAAGGACGGAGAGGATTATCTGGCACTCAAGATGTCTAACCAGACTCCAAAGGTTGGTATGCAATTCTTTAAGCAGGGCGAAACCACGCCATTTGCAGAAGTGCGCAAGAATGAAAAAACCGGGTATACCTACTTTTATGATTTAGTGGCTCAAAAAGAATTTGATATGATAGCCTCGGACAATGAAGTGAAGGAACGGACTGGTCAGTATTATGGTGACGATGCTTTCTATAAACACATACAGTTACGTGAAGAAAATATTAAGGTGGTTATTGAGGAAAATGAACTAAAGGATTACAACGCATTCCCAACAACTATGACAGAGTGGTTGTTGAATCCCAACTTAAATCAGGGATTGCTGGAAAATCTTTTTAAGGCATACAAGAATTTTGTAGATAGAAAGTTTGAGGGTTTTCTTGACTACTTTAATGATGTAACCAAGGTGGGCCCAAATCAGCAGATTGAGATAAGTTTTAAGAAACTACGTGAATATATGCGTAGGGATTTGCAAGAAGGTGTGGCTAATACCGAGTTGCAGGAATGGCTTAATGACGATGAGACTGGCAGTGTGTTTGTCAATAAGAGTATACTTGGTCAGTTAATTCCATTTATAGCCAATTCGATGATGCGACACGGGCTATATGAACTACGCGATTCTAATTCCAGACTTCTTGTTCTGTCTCCAGCTATTGGAGAAGGTTTAAATCGTGGTGAGTTTAAAGTATCCAGAGCAACAAAGATGAGTCCTGAAGTAATTAGACAAGCCTTGATTGTCCGTCAGCCAATTTCAAGTGCAGCTGGTGCAATGGTCTACAAATTTATGGGTTATTCTGATGAGGAAACAGATACGCCAAGACTCTATATGCACAAGGACGATGTTAAGCAGGTGCTGGTTGGAGACTGGGATATAGATAAGGGTGGAGTAAGTTTCGTTAGCGATGAGATACTAAATGCTTTAAAGTCTTTGCAGGAGACACCCGAATTTAAATCTCTTATGAAGAATGATGTTCTGGAAATTTTTGGCAATCGGATTGACAGACTTGGTGGGGCACGGATTTCAGACTATGGCAAGATGATGGAAGCGTATGGCAAACAGGCAGCACATACCAACGTAATAGGCGTTATAGTGAACATGATTACCACCATAAATAACCTTGCCTGGAAAGACCTGTCAATTAAGATTGGCGACAAGGTTTACAAGCCACGCAATCCTAATGATATTGTGGTAATGGATTATGCTCCACTTGTCAAAGAAACACTTGCCAGGAAGTGGGATGATGTAGTAGTTGGTAATGATAGGATTGTTTACAAGGATAAAGATGGCAAATATACAGAAATTAAAAGCGTTGATGAACTCAACAAACTGGACAAGGATACCAATGTATATCTGAAAACTGATTTTGGGCATGTACTGAGTATCTGGCTGCAGGCTTCCGTAGATGCCAAGAAGTTTGATTTGCTGGATAAATGGAACTTCAGTTACAATAACTTTATTGCCTATGCATTCAATACAACTGTTAATAAAGATTTGCGATTTATATCTGCGGTTGCTGGTTTCTTTAATACTGGCAGAATAAGACATGGACAGGATAGAGTCAATCTGCAGAAACTTGGCATGCAGGAAATGATACGGGACAGTATGGACTTGGCTGATATATTCTATGATGACAAGTATAAAGACCCTGAGATTCTTACTAACCGGATAATTGAATACTACGGTAAAAGAGTTTGGAATAATCGTGGTTTGAGACGTGCCACGACCGAAATGGAAAGACTTAAAGTTATGCTTGCCCAGAAGCAGCTACTAGTAACTCAGAACGGCAAGATGACTCCGATGGAATATCTCGTTTCAAAAATTGGCCGATATAACTCGCTGGTACACAATAGTAGACTAGCAAGCGCATTCCACCAGCGTAACTTTTTACTTTTTAGCGATGAATTATACTTCAATGCCCATCAGGATGCGGTGGTTACTGTTGGTAAAAAGGTTATGGAGTATATAGAAAACAAGGCTCTGGAAATCTCAAAGAATACCAAGTTAAAATATCAGTATGTTCTTGATGGTATTAAGTCAACGGCATCGAAGTTTATTCTGCAGGTATCCAAAGAGTTCTATAAACAGTTTGAAAGTCGTGATATTGACAAAGTAAGCGTTGATTACAATACCGATATGTTACAGTTTATTGATAAGTTTAAGCCAATGTTTGATAATTTAGGTGAAGCTGAACAAATGTATGCAACATTGCATTTCTTGTATGCTAAACCCAATTTTCAAACTGCTGGCTCTTATTCATACAAAACTATGCAGTTACTACCAAAAGTGTTAATGCATACTCCAACTATTATTGAATATTCCAAGGCCAAACTAAGTGTTGTCAATAAGATGTTAAATGCCATGCAAAATATTGATAGTTATCGGCTGCCAGTTATGACTACTGATGAGATTATCAGACAATACGGTCTGGCAGAGTATAAGAATCTGGCGTTCCTTAAAGAAATGGAAGTTATAGATAGAACATTTATTAACGAAATAGCAAACCTGAGATGTTAACATGACAGATACCTGCAAAATAAGCCAAAGTGCAATTGACCTTGGCAATGATACAGCCAAGAAGAAGTATTATTCTACTGTTGTAAATATACTCAATGAGTATGTTGGCAAGTTTAGTACTTTGGATGATACTCGCAAAAAAATCTACGGAATGATGTTTGAAGATTTTACAAGGACTGGTCTGTTAACCGGATATGATACCGACGCGTTGTTGAATAATGCAGAATCATGGCGTAACATCCTATATGAAGAAGTGCCTGGCAGTTATATGACAAAGAAAACAATAGTACGGGGTCAGTATACCAGTACTGGTTTTCTTCGGGCTATTAAGACATTGCTAAAGCGACGTGCTGCTGCCGATAAATTCCTACGAGTCGGGAAGATGAAGTTTCTGGAAATGGCATTTGCTGACCCTGCACAGGTGGCTTTCTACGATAGAACTGGTTATGTTTCCAAGGTTGTTAATCTGGCAAAGAACATGCCTTCACGGATAGAACAACTAGTAAGCGACATTATACTACCATGGAAGAATACATTTGAACAGGTTTCCAGTAAGGTTGGGGTCTCACTGGATATGAAGTTAATTGATGTTCAGGATATTGGTTTTAGACCTATTGTACACACTGCTGATTTACGAGAAGCGCGTGTCTTGAGCCATAAGGTAATTGATAAAGTTGGTTATTTCGAGGTACTGTTTGCGGGGTCTAAAGTACCAGAACGCATTACGGAACAAGAAATGGATATGACTGGCGATGATTACAACAAGTGGCTGAACGAGCAGATAGTAGCCGGTTTATCTGATAGGATTGGCAATGACCAGTTACGCTATGTCGTTACCAGAAGTATTGATAGCAGTGTAATAAATGATAAAGAACTCTATACTCAAATTCTCAAATTGGCCTCTACTAATAGGCATAAAAATGTTATCAGTGACGGTAAGTTTAACTACTATTATGTTTTTGTCAAGAATAAATTCAAGTGGAACGAACGTGAGAATACCTATAACTACAATGAGAAAGATGATTTTCATTCTGGCGGAGTAAGTCAGGCATTTCTGGTTGGCATTAGTGAGGTAGAAGGTGGAAAGCAAAAGAAAGGTAGTGGTATAAATCTTCTGAGGAATCCAAGCGCAGAAGCTTTTAGCGACTTCAGTAAGGTTATGCAGAATGGTTGGTACTATACTGAAACGCAGATTCCATTTGAAATGAGTTATGTTAATTCTTATACTGGCAGACCAGAAACATATAATATAAAATACTGGAAAAACTATGAAAAGATTGATATTAATTTAAACAAACATATATTATTTGGTCAGCATAGTATTATGCATTTGGTGGCAGCTTGGGATGCCAAAGTAAGACCAAGAGTAGCCATGGAAATTGAGGTGCGTTTATATGGTAGTAAAGATAAGTCTGGTAAGGTTATTTTTGAGGGCTTAGAGACAAAGATAAATAGACTGAAAAACGAAATGGTTCGGTATTATATAGACACCGAGGGTATTAACCATGAGACAGCGCTAAAAAAGGTTATGGACTTACTGCAACTGGGAGAATCTCATGGGCGGTTTAGCGTTGACCAGAATGGTTATATTCATGTTGGCAATGCAGAGTTTGTCAGGGTATCAAAGCACGTGGGCTATATGCCTCATATTTTCCTTATGTCTGTTTATTTGAATATGTTGGATAATGCTTATTACAATATAAACACACGTTATCAGGATGCAAAAGAGAAGGGTTTGCCAGAAGAAACCACAAAACCGCTTGAAGAAATTCTTGCTCATTTAAAGATAATAAGAGAATACAGTTTGCGTGAGGAGAGTGGTTTAAATACGCCAGCCGATACTAATTTGCTTTTACTGTCCAAGTCAGTGGTATTTGCAAAGCACAGAGATATTGTTCTTGATGCCAGTCAGCGACGTACTGACAGTGCCGTAGTCAGTGATTATCTCAGAAGTGTTGTTTCATCTCTTGCTCAGAATGACCTAATTGCTAATCTTTTTGATGCTACTGTTAAGGCAAGCAAGTATAAAATACCCGAAGCATTAGTTAGACACATGACCAATACCGTTAAGCAAACTCTTGGTGACCCACGTACAGAGGGTATCAAAGAGGATTTCGGAAGCTATACCCAGATGGCAAACACGCTTAACCGAGTTTTTGAAAAACTACTTGGCAAAGATAAATTTACAAAGTATACACCAGAGTCTGCCCGCAGACAGATAATGTTTTTAAGAACTATGTTGACCTCCATGCAATTAGGTATTTCAGCCTCACTAAACAATGCTACTCAGAGTATCAACGACTTTGTGATTTACGGCTCAAAGACATTTTTTAGGGCCGTTAGACTGGAAAAAGATAAACGGTGGCAAGAAGCTATTGCCAAGACAGGTGTGGATAATATCTTTACGGCATGGGAAATGCAGGCAATCTTAGACGAGGAAGTTAAATTTGGCGATATGCCGTTTATACCTGGTACTATAATACCGTGGGTCTTTGGTAATCCTGGAAAGATGTTTGCCACATTTAAGATGGGTAGAGATAAATTTATTAAGGGTCTGGTTACTGACCCAAATCAAAAAATACTTTTTCAGAATCTTGATAAGTTTTTAGAAAGACTTGCTCACAATACCTCGCAAAGAAACAAAACCAATATTGCTTATCTCAAACAACTAAAGATGGGATTAAGCAAACTAGGTGGGGCAAATGAACTGGAAAACAGACGAGCGGCATTTTATGATTATTGGACTTCAGATGATATTAATTTGCTCCAAGCAAGATGGCAATTGTTTACTGGCAAACAGAGCAAGCTTTTGGCTCGTAAAATGGCCTCTTGGAAATTAAGTTACTTGCCTGATATTTTTTCTAAAGGTGAAGAGTGGCTTACCTTTCCTGGTGTTGAAGGGCGTATGCGTAGGATTTCGGCTCTGTGTGCTATTCTGTCTGGTATAGAATCTGGTGTTATACCTCGAAATTATACAGATACTCCAGCAGAAATTATGGAGACTGTACAGGCCCAGACTTTGGCTCGTATGAGTGTACAGATGACAATGTTTGGACTTACTACCCCACACTTGGGCAGGGCATTTGATGGCTGGACATCGTTTTTAACCCAGTGGAAACATTATCCGTTAAAGCAAACGCGGTTTGACTGGAAGGTAATGCAGTCATTTATTAACAGTTCGCCTACTAAGTCTATTATGTTTGACAGAATTGGACAGGCTATAAAACGGCGATACATAAAGACTAAAAATAGCCTGAACGGCCAAGTGTCTGAGAAAGCTCTCAAGGAAATGTTAAAGGAAGACCCAGAGGCAGACCAGGTGATGCGATTAGCGGCTACAAGATTATTTGCCTCTACAATTCTTTCGGTAGTTGGCATGACACCTGTGATTGGTCTTTTGCCTATGTTAATGGGTTTGGTTAATCGAGCGTCGCCGTTTAATATGTTTGGTGTAGGTAGGAATATTGAAAGTCCAGTCATAGGTATGTCTATGCGATTATTACTCTGGACAATAGCTTCTGCTTGGGGTGGTGATGATGACAAGTGGCGGAAGAAATTAAAAAGGGACTGGCTACGTTCATTACAGATGTTGACAGTTCCTGCTTTAATTGGTGTGGCGGCAAACCATGCTAAATCTGCTGCGGAAAATATCAGTAAGGCATTTGGTGATTAATCAATAACACCAATTGTGCCGCTTACTTGTTTTAGATTCAAATCAAAGTTAAGATAAATAATTACTAGGTTTATTCTTATATTTATTGACGCTGGATAGCCTGCGTTTTTAATTTTTAGTAAATGCAGACCTATAACTTCATTACCAACAGAAAACAAATGTTTTACGTCAATTGAACTGCCCTCTATTTTCATAAATTCTTCCTTATACTAAATGGCGTTAGGGCTGAGATTGGATAAAAACACTGCAACTCATAGCCCTGTTTTTTGAAATGCAGAAAGTCTTTACGATTAAGAATGTCATTTATATTAACTGTAAATATTTTGTTGCCTAAGATTACATAGATAGTTTTGTCTTTGATGTGCGGATTATTAATAATCAGTTTTAGTGCATGATAGTTGAAACCTATTTTGTTCTGCTTGAATCTATTGCGATAGTATAGGTATTTGATAATCTTACCAGAGTCTATGGTGAATATCTTTTTGGTTTCTTCATTAATACCAAGTTTCAGATAAATACCATCTTCAGTAACAACAAGTTTATTCTTGTCCTTATCGGTCATTTGATTCACTAATCATCTCCTCATAATTAAAGATAGGCTTCTGAGCTCGGGTGAAATAAGCATATTCTCTGATGCAGCCATTCGAGTATTGGAAGTCGGGAGCAACAATAAGTGCATCGGCACGTTCTAAAAACGGCTGATTAAATTCCATCCAGAAATCGTGTGGTTTATCAACTATTTCATCCAGCGGGTGGGTCATGGTAATAGGACTGTAAACCTTCAGCCCAAGTTCAATCAATTTAGCCATCCTGTGATTTGCCAGAACATAGTTATTCTTTTCGTTGCCTGTATAGGGATGGGCAAAATAATAGAGCCATTCTTTATTGTATTCCATTTTTATCCTTTCTATTTTAAAATGTTTGGTACTAGCCAACCGCAAGCTTCTAATGCTAGTACCCACTTAACCGAGGAGTTGCAATGTATGTTGTAGCTTTCAGTTAGTTTTTTCAAAATTCACTTCCTGCTTTTAAGGTTTAGACCGGGAATAGTTCATCAACAATTTTAACGAATTGCTTTATCCGGCGTTCGGTAAGAGCTATTTCATCGAGTTTGTCAATGATTCTGTCGAAGTTGATTTCGCGTTCCGCACACAGGTTGTTTATTTCGGTTTCCAGCGTTGCCTTGCGTTCCTCAAGCTTGGCAACTTCGAGTTCTGCTTTCTTCTGAGCAGAATGAGCGCGAACAGGTGCAAGAGCAAAATCAACAGCCTCTTTACCCATTGTGATAAGTTTTTTGTAGGGTGTTAGTTTCATACGTCCTCCAATAATAAGAGTTTTTTGTTGTCAAGTTCTCCTAGACATGTCGGGATGCAATGTTGTACTTCACCTATTACTATTGAGTCCGGAGTAGACCAAGTACCATAGGATATAGTGGCTGATGGTATGTAAGAAGTGCCACTAGCGGCAATATTGCCAATGGGGTCAGTGTAATTCATACTATTTTCCTCCTGTTGTAGTGGTAAAATCTGCTGGTTTATATTCCCTGATACGTGGTGTCCAGCGTTCTGCTTTGCCGCCACGTTTTAGTTTGGTTTTACGCCAGCCAATTAATATTAACCTGCCTTTGCATTCGAGCCATTTGTAGGCATTAGGCGCTACTTGCTGGTCGTATCTGATTTTCTTATCATGCTCACTGAAAGATTGCCCA
>Ga0172370_10011257_pt1 | contig 10112 bp, 5 predicted proteins | sample LakKiv5m_FD_114538 | JGI IMG/M metagenome (GOLD analysis project Ga0172370, IMG submission 114538) | Freshwater microbial communities from Kabuno Bay, South-Kivu, Congo - kab_022012_11.5m | ecosystem: Environmental > Aquatic > Freshwater > Lake | place: Democratic Republic of the Congo...
GGCTCAGGGCGCCAATGCGCCTCCCGTCAAAGACTGGCAGGGCATGACCGCGCTGCCGGCCCTGAACGCGCCGCCTCGGCCAGCCGCGGCGCGGCTCGGATTCTCCTCGCCGACGAGTCATCGCGCGGACGACATGGCGACGGGCAGCAAGGTCGCGCTGGCGCTGCTCGGGATGGGACTAGTGGGCGGTGGCGTGCTGCTGCTGCGTGGCCGTGCGGCCGTGGCACAGGTCGGGCCGGGCAGCGGCCAGGAAGGCCAGCCCGCGTGGCCGACGCAGGGTGTGAAGCGCTGAGCGGCGGAGCTGCGACAGGGGGTGCGGGATGCCGATGCTTCGGGGGATCGAGACGCTCGCGATCGGGCGCACGAAGACGATCGAGCTGACCTACGAGCGCGGCGCCTACGTCGACAGGCGGGGACAGCACGTGGTCGTAGACGACATCGTGTGCTTCGACTGCGGCAACGCGTACTACGCGCTGTCTGAGGAGCCGATCGCGTACTGCCCGCACTGCGGCAGGCGCGAGGGCAAGGCGTGGTCATCGATAGAGGACGCGCGCGCGTGGGCACGCGAGTACAACTTCGACTACTTGAAGAAGCTCGGGTTGACGGCGGTGGCGTGTCGAAAGTCGAACGGCGCCTGGGTGCTGGGCTTCGCGGCTTCGACCGAGGCCGTCATCGCCACGGGAAAGTTCGCCGACGCGCGCGAGCTCTCGCTGTGACGATCCGCCGCCGGCGCGCCGCGATCCTCATCATTGGCAACGAGATCCTGAGCGGCAAGATCCGGGACGAGAACTCGCCCTACCTGGCGCGCGAGCTGGCCTCGCTCGGCGCACGGGTCGAGCGCATCGTGACCGTGCCGGACGAGGTCGAGGTGATCGCGCACCACGTCGCCGACCTGGCCGCGCGCTTCGACGTGGTTCTGACGTCCGGGGGCGTCGGACCGACGCACGACGACAAGACCTTCGAGGCCATCGCGGCCGCGTTCGGGCTGGAGCTGGAGCTGAGCCAGGAGCTGCTGGGCTTCATCGAGCGTGTGGGGCGACGGCCTGCCACGCCGGAGCAGCAGCGCATGGCGCGCATCCCGAAGGGCTCCGCCTTCGCCGATCCGGGCGGCCTGTGGCCGACGATCCTCGTGCGCAACGTCTACGTCTTCCCCGGGGTGCCGGCGATCCTGCGCCAGAAATTCGAGGCGCTGCGCGAACGGTTTCGCGGGCCGCCGCGCGCGCTGACCACCGTGTACCTGGACCGGGACGAATGGACGATCGTGGCGCGCATCGACGCGACGGTGGCGGCGCACCCCGACGTGGAAGTGGGCTCGTACCCCGTGATGGGCGAGCATTATCGCACGCGGCTGACCTTCGAAGCCGACGACCCGGAGCACGTCCGCGCGGCCGTGGCGGATCTGCTCGCTCGCTTCAGCGCCGCCGAGATCGTGCGGGTGGCGGAGGGCTGACACGTCGCGGACGCCGACGTGGAGCGGAAGCGCCTTCCAAGTCTGGGCCGCATCTGCTAAACGGCGCTCCTTCGCGCGGATGCGACGCGCGCGCCACAGGATCCCGGTATGGCCACCTTCAACGAGCTGCGGGCCCGCGCCGCGTCGATCGAGTCGCGCCTCGAGACGCTGCGCGGGGGGCTTTGACCTCGCGACCAAGCGCACCCGCATCGAGGATATCGACAAGCAGAGCATTGCGCCGGGCTTTTGGGAGGACAATCAGGCCGCGCAGACCCTGCTGAAGGAGCGCACGCAGCTCGGCGCGGAGATCGAGCGGATGGAGATGCCGGGTCGCTCGCTCGCGGACGTGCTCGAGATGATCGCGCTCGCGGAGACGGAGGGCGACGCGTCGTTCGAGTCGGACCTCACGCGATCGCTCGACGAGCTCGACGCCACGCTCGAGACGCTCGAGTTCTCGCGGATGATGTCAGAGCCAAACGATCCGAACCAGGCGATCCTCGTGATCAACGCGGGCGCGGGCGGGACGGAGAGCTGCGATTGGGCGCAGATGCTCACGCGCATGTACGTGCGATGGGCGGAGCGGCATCGCTTCGCGGTGAGCGAGACCGACCTGCTGCCGGGCGACGAGGCGGGCGTCAAGAACGTCACGCTGTCGATCGAGGGCGAGTACGCATACGGCTACCTGAAGGCCGAGGCGGGCGTGCATCGGCTCGTGCGCATCTCGCCATTCGACGCGGCGAAACGGCGCCACACGTCGTTCGCTTCCGTGTTCGTGTACCCGGACATCCCGGACGACATCGTCATCAACATCGCGGAGACCGATCTGCGCATCGACACGTATCGCGCGGGCGGCGCGGGTGGTCAGCACGTCAACAAGACCGACTCCGCCGTGCGGTTGACGCACCTGCCGACGGGCCTGGTCGTGGCGTGTCAGAACGAGCGATCGCAGCACAAGAACAAGTCGAAGGCGCTCAAGATCCTCGCCGCGCGGCTGATGGATTACGAGGAGAAGAAGCGGCAGTCCGAGCGCGACGCGCAGGAGTCGCTCAAGCAGGAGATCACGTTCGGGAGCCAGATTCGATCGTACGTGCTCGCCCCGTATCGCCTGGTCAAGGATCATCGGACGGGCTTCGAGATGGGCAACGCCGACGCGGCGCTCGACGGCGATCTGGACGGGTTCATCCGCGCCTTCCTCCTCGACGGGGAGTGCAAGGCCAAGGGAACGTGACGCGCGCCGCCGTAGCCGTGCTAGGCGTCGCCGCGTGCGCCGCGATGGCGGGGTGTTCGCGCGGCTGCACGGAAGGGGCGACCGACGTCACGCCCGAGACGACGCTGGCGGCGCTGGATCCGAGCCGAGAGCGCAACGCGCCACCCCGCGAGCCGATGGCGGGTGGCCTCGAGTGGCCGGTAGATCCGAACGACGCCGCGCCGACCGACGTGCTCGTGCTCGCGCCTGCGTTCGGTCTCGATCCGGAGGCGGTCGACGGCGCGACGCGCCCGCTCGTGGCAGCGTGGCGACGGGGCGGTGCGGAGCGGGTGTTCACGCGCGCGCGGGATGGTCAGGCGCGCGCCGTCGTGCGGTTCCCGGCGGGGGTGAGCGCGGACAAGGCGCTGGCCGCCGTGCGCGCGGGCCTCGCGGAGAGCCCCGCGGGTGGGATCGGACCCGTGCGGATGCAGGCCGTGCCGCGATGGTTGCAGCCGATCGGCGCCTGGATCGTGCACGCCTCGGCCGGGAGAATCGAATCGACGCGCCTCGGAACGAGCCTCGTCGCGCCGGCGCTCGCGCTTGTGCCGGGCCTCGCGCGGATGGACGTCGCGGGTCGCGTGGCGCGTCGCGCGGAGGTGGCGATCGATCCGCGCTACCTCGAGACGTGGAAGCTCGACGTGGAGGGGTTCGTGGCCTACCTCCGCGCGGAGCTCGCCCGGGTGGCCGGCGCGACGGGAAGGATGGGGATGGACCCGGCGGCCACGTGGGTCCACCGACTGGAGCTGCGACGGCCGGGCGCGGCGGTGGTGCCCGTAGGCGGTCTGCTGCAGGTCAGCACGGTCGATGGTCGTGACGCGCGCGAGGCCCGCAACGGGCAGGTGCCGGTCGTCGTCGTGCTCCCGTGGGGACGCGCCGGCGTGGATCCGGGCACGTTCCTGATGGCCGCGGGGAGGGCGCTCGCCGATGTCGCGCTGCCGCCCGAGGTCCGGCTCGTCCCCGTGCACCTGAGCCACGCGCTGCGTGTGACGCTGGGACCGCGCGAGCCGCGCAGCGCAGATGCGCCGGAGGGCGACGATGCGTTTGGGGACCGCCTGATGCACCTGCGCACGCTGCCGGGTGTCGGCGACGTGCTGGCGGTGGAGGGGCACGGCGGCGTGCCGGCGTTCATCGATCTTGACGCCGGCGAACGGCACATCTGGACGGTCTGGATCGTGCCCGGAGGCGGATCGACGCCCGATGCGATGCGCGCCGCGCTCGCGGACGCGCTCGAGGATCCAAGCTCGCCGTGGCTCGGGCGTGTGACCGACAACGACGTCGATGTCTCGCTCGCGTGGCTCTACGACGCGTGGTCCGCGCACGCGATCGTCTACCACGCGGAGGACCCGAGCCAGCTCGCGGACGCGCTGCGACGGGACATGGGGCTGCTCAAGGCCATGCCGGCGTTGACGAACGTGTCGTCAGCGCCACAGCGGTCGATGCCCACAGGGGTGGGTCCTCGCTTCGATCGCGCGCTGCTGTCCGAGGTCGGCGCGCGCGCACCCTCGCTCGACGCTGCGGTCGCGCTCGCCGCGCGGCCGGAGCCGGTAGGGCGCATCGACGAACTGCCCGTGGTGTTGAAGCTCGCGCAGGCGGTGCCCGACGGTCTCGCCGACAGGCTGCCCGTTGCTGCCGACGGGCCCGCGCCCTTCGTGCCGCTTGGCGGGTTGCGACGACCACCGGACACCTCGCCGGTGCTGGAGCGCTGGCGCGTGGACGGTCGTCCGGCGCTGCTGCTCGGCCGATTCGCGGGACACGGAGCTCTCGACTCAGTCAGCCGGGCTGCGCAAGCTGTTGCTGCGTGCGCGCGAAGCCACCGCGAGCGGCGTGGTCGAGGCTTTGCGCGTACGCGGGTTTCTCATCACGCCGAATTGACGGCGCGGAGCCCGGCAGGGAGGGAAGGCGTGGAAGACGAGAGCCCGTTGACCCTGATCCTCACGTATACCGACGGACGGTCGCAGGTCGCGCTGTGGACGCGCGGCGACATCGCCATCGGTCGATCGAGCGACAACGACGTGCAGGTCGACGACAAGCGCGTCTCGTCGCGCCATGGCCGCTTATCGCGCGGACAGGGAGGACTGCTCTACGAAGACCTCGGCAGCACGAACGGATCGGGCCTCGCCGTGGCTGGCGGGGAAGCGGAGATCTCGTCCTTCCGTGCGGGTGAGCCGTGCCCCGTCGGGGTCGACGACGTGATCCTGCTCGGCGACGCGCGAAGCCCCGTGCGCCTGTGCATCAAGCGCGGCATCGATCCTGCGATCGCGTTCCGGCAGCCCGCGGCGAACCCCGCGTTCGATGCGCTGCCTCTGCGCGTCCTGAATCCCGTGGTGCAGCTCTTCCGCACGTTCGTCTCGCTCGAGACGCCCGAGGAGCTGGCGTACGCGGCGGCGAAGGCCGCGCTCGAGCTGTGTCCCGCGGCGGCAATGGCGACCGTCGCGTATCGCCTCGCGACACAGGGCGACGGCGCGGAGTCGTGGCGCTTCGCGGGCTACCGGCGCGACCTGCCGCGGCGCATGGACGGTGAGCAGATCTCTCAGCTCGTCGGGCCTGACATCCTGCATCGGACCGGACGGGAGGGCGCGCTCTACTACCCCGCGGCGGGGCTCGTCCAGGACATCGCGGCACGTTCCCGGCGCGCGCCCGGTGTCGGTGTGGCGGTGCCGATTCTGGGGCACCTCGGCTCGCTCGGCGCGCTCATCCTCGGGACGGAAGTTGGCAGGCAGGTGGGCCAGGTCGACGTCGACATCGTGCAGATGATCGCGATGCAGCTCGGCCTGCACCTCGAGACCGCATCGTTGCACCTCCACCTCGAGGACCGGGAGCGGCGGCTCGCCGCGGAGAACCGCTACCTGCGCCACGTCGTGCAGGGCGACACCGACCTCGTGTGCGCGAGCTCGACCATGCAGGAGGTGGCGTCGCGCGTGGCCGAGCTCGCAGCCGCCGACACGCCGTTGCTGCTGCTCGGTGAGGGCGGAACGGGCAAGGAGTGTGTGGCCCGCGCGATTCATCATCGCGGCAGCCGCGCGGACGCGCTCTTCGTACCCGTGTCGTGCGCGGGGTTCACCGAGGCCCAGCTCGACCAAGATCTCTTCGGTGTCGCGCGCCCGCTCGGCGTCGACGCGCCGCGCCCGCGCAAGGCGCTCGTGCAGCTCGCGTCCGAGGGCACGCTCTTCCTCGACGAGGTCGACGCGCTGCCACGCAGCTTGCAGCACCGGCTGTTGCGCCTCGTGCGGGAGCATAGCTTCCAGCCGCTCGGGGCCGACGCGCCGCTCAGCATCGACGTGCGGATCATCGCCGCCTGTCACCGTGATCTCGCCTCGATCGTGCGCGAGCGCGGCTTTCGCGAGGACCTCTTCCGCGAACTCTCGCACGCCGTCCTCGCGCTGCCCCCGCTGCGCGATCGGAAGGATGGCATCCCGCAGCTCGCGCGCCACCTCGTCGCGGCGTTCTCGCGACAGCTCGGCCGGAAGGCGCCTGCGATAGGCCGGCCGGCGCTGAAGCTGCTCACGGAGCATCCCTGGCCCGGCAACGTGCGCCAGCTTCGAATAGAGATCGAGCGCGCGGTGCTGCACTGTCCGATAGGTGGCGTGCTGGAGCCGATCCATTTCTCCGAGTCCGTGCGCGGATCGGGCACGTCGCCCTTCGCGGGAGGAACGCTCTCGGCCGCGCTGGGACAGGCCGAGGCGGGGATCCTGCGGCACGCGCTGGCGGCCAACGCGTGGCGCCGATCGAAGACGGCGGAAGCGCTCGGCGTGTCGCGGCAGACCCTGCTCGACAAGATGAAGCGGCACGGGATCCGGGCGCCGCGAAAGGGCTCGCGATGAGGCGCAGTGCGGCAGGTCAGGCCCTTCTCTGCGTCGCGCTGCTGCTGGTTTCTGCGACCGCGAGCGCAGGCTGGAAGAACGTGCGGCGCGTCACGCAGTCGACTGCCTTCACCGCCGAGAAGGGCGAGGTGCAGATCGGCATCTTCGCGCCGTTGACCTACGGGATCAGCGAGCGCGTGCTCGTGCAGACGCACCCGCTCTACGACCTGCTGCTCACACCCAACCTCGCGGGGCGCGTGATGATGTGGGATGGCCCCGCGGTCGTGTCGATGTCTGCGGGCTACGCGCAAAGCGTGCTGCAGCTGACGGAGCGCAAGGGCGCGGGCGAGAGCTACGTTGGGCCCGTCGCGAGCTGGCCGATCCTCGAGAGCCTCGCCGTAACGGCGGCCGTGCGCTACGCGGCGCACATCGATCCCGGGAGCGCCGACGTCTGGCGCCACGGCATGTCGTGGCAGTTCGCGGCGCAGTGGCTCGCGACGCAGGACGATCTCGTGATCGTCTCGTACGATCAGCGTCGCGATCTCACGATGAGCGAGACGCAGAAGCCGAGCGTGCTGCTGATGTACGCGCACGCGTTCGACCTGTTCCACGTTGCCGGCGGCGTGAACATCGGACAGTTCCGGCTGCGCGATCAGCAGGCGCCCGACGATCCGACGCGCGCGGCGACGTGGCCGATCATGCCGGTGATCGATCTATGGTGGCGCTTCTGATCACGTCGGCGACGGAGGTGTCGGCTCGCGCTCCGCGATCGGCGCGGGACCGCTCGGCGGCGGTGGTATGGACGGCGGGGTCCACGCCGGCGGCCGCGGCGGCGCCTTCTTCCACACGCCCCCGAGCGACCAGCTCCCCCAGGCCCAGCGCGCCCAACCGATGATCGACCACGCGAGCCACAGCGCCCACGCGAGCATCACGAGCCGATACGCGAAGAGCGGCACCGTCCACAGCGTCGCCACCGGGAGCGCACCGGTCGCGCGATCGACATAGAAGCGCAGCAGCTGCCCCGACGAGCCATTGCCCGCGATCTGCATCTGCGGCAGGCCGAGCAGGCCCCGCTCGATCGACGCGAAGAGCACGCCGGTCGCGACGAGCGCGAGCGCGACGAGGCCCACCTGCGCGACGTTGAAGGGCAACGTCGCGAGCCGCCCCCCCGTGCGGCGTCGCCAGCCGAGCAGCAGCAGCGCAGCCGGTACGAAGGCGGCGGCGCCGACGGGCACTTGTGTGAGGCCCAGCAAGAGCAGCACCCACTGGCGACTGCGCAGCGGCGTGAGCGAGGTCCGACCGAGGCCGAACGCGACGAGCAGAGCGACGGCGAGCAGGCTCCAGAACAATACGGCAGGTCCCGCGCCGGGGCCCGAGACCCAGAGGATCCACCGATCGGCCGGCACCTCCAGCTCGACCTCGTCGTTGGCGCTCGGCACGCCGAGTGAGACCTCGGGCGTGTCGTAGCGGCGCGAGATGCCCACCTGCGAGGTCCACTGCACCTTGACTTGCTGCGCGCCGGGCACGAGCGAGAGCACGAGGCGTCCCGCGTCGACCCGGATCGGCACGCTCTTGCCTGCGCTCGTCACCGAGTCGATCCGCGCGCCCTCGGGCAGGGTGATCATGTGTTCGCCACCGCGGCTCGAGCGCAGCTGCAAGGTGAGCGTCGTCTCGGTGCCGCGCGGACCCGGTCGCACACGCAGCGAGGTGGAGTCGGGCGTGAGCGTCTGTCCGGCCGCGCCGCCCGGTCGCGTGATCGCGAGCTTGACCGTCTCACCGGGCCAGGGCCGCCACTCCGGCGTCTTCGCCTTCTCGGGGCTCTCGGCGTGCAGCGCGGGGATGCCGTCCGCCTCGACGTGCCAGATGGGGCTCGCCTCGACGCGCCAGACCTCGGTCCACGCGACCGTGTCCGTGGCCTTGAGCTCCAGCTTCTCCGTCGCCTCCATCAGCGACTTCCAGCTCACCTCTCCCACATTCGGCGCCATCGCGAGCAGCGCCTTGCCTGCCTGCACGCGCACGTCCGCGGTCGTCGGGGCCTCGCCCGGCACGAGCGGCACCTCGACGGAGATGGCGCTTCCCTGCGGCCCGACGCGCACCACGCGCGTCTCGATCTGCCACGTCAGCCCGAGCTTGAGCGTGCGCTCGATCTTCACGAAGGCGGGCAGGGTGCCGGGCGCGAACGCGTCGGTCTTCGTCTCGGAGGCGTCCTTCACGCGCGCGAGATGCAGATCGTCGTCCGCCACGCCGTCCTCGTGTATGCCGTCCACGGTCCAGCCCTTCGCGATCGCACGCCCGTGCCGCGGCTTGAGGCCGAGGCCCACCTGTACCGCGTCACGACGGGGAAGCGGCCCGCTCACGAGCAGCTCGTGCACGCCTGGCTCGACGACGATCCAGAGCCTGCCGTCGTGCCGCAGCGCGCTGGTCTCACGGCCATCGAGCAGCACGCTCCGCGGCAGCCAGTGCTCCACCGAACCCGGCAGCGGCACTGCCACGCGCGCCGCCACGTGCAGCTCGACGCGCGCGCTCAGCGAGTCGGGCGTCACCTCGATCGCGACGCGCGCCGCGTCCGCACAGCGCGGCGAGCAGGACGGCGCCTCGGTCAACGCGGCCTTGAGCGCGCCAAGCTGCGCGTCGGTGGGCAGCTGCGCGTGCGCCTGCGCACTCCCGAGGGACAGCAGCGCGATCGCCACGACGGCGATCGATGTCGTTGACGGGGGCACCGGCGACGGCGTCGCGCCGCGCCGGGATCGCCACAGCATCGCGAGCATCGCGGCGAGCAGCAGCACACGCACGAACGCCAGCACGCCGTTGACGCGTGGCGAGAGCAGCGCGAGCGAGAGCGTCTGGGCGCGCGTGACGGGACCGCTCCAGCCGAGCTGCACGCTCTGCCATCGCCACGAGGGCAGGCCCGGGCCTGTTTGCACGAGCGCGACGGGATCGTAGTCATAGAGGGCAGAGCGCTTCGAGACGGACTTGGACTTCTCGCCGGACGCACCGCGCCACCGATCGCCGCCCTTCTCGGGCAGCTTCTGCTCGGCGTCCTGCAGCAGCTCTCCCGCGCTCTCCTCGAGCTTGTCCGAGATCGTCTCCGTGCGCGACATGGGCGGTGCGGGTGACGCGGGCGCCGCGGTCACCGCAGTCGCGTCCTTCTTTGCCGCCATCCCGCCGAACGCGAATTGCACGCCCGGCTCGCCGCGCGGGGCGTCGTGGCCCACAGAGACATGCGGGTGTTCCAGGACCGGGTGCAGTCCGACCCGCACCGCGCCGGTGCCCCACGCGATCGCGCCCAGCACGAGGATCACCCGGAAGCAGAGCCGTCCAGCCCCCATCGCGCGACCGAGCTTGCCCGCCGTGAGCACCCGCGCGAGCGCCTCGAAGATCACGACGACGAGCCAGATCCACTTCGGTGCGCCGCTCTCCGGGAACGTCAGGCCGAGCGTCACGAGCGCCAGCGCGCCCCACATCGCCCCGTAGAGGCGGGCGATCGCGATGGCGAGCACGAGCAACAGGAAGAGATCGAGCAACGTCCACGCCCCGAGCCATGAGGTGTGCACGCTGTCGGCGCCGCTCGCGGACAAGAGCCGCCAGCCGGGTGGCAGGTTCAGCGTGACGGCGA
>Ga0172370_10011258_pt1 | contig 10111 bp, 6 predicted proteins | sample LakKiv5m_FD_114538 | JGI IMG/M metagenome (GOLD analysis project Ga0172370, IMG submission 114538) | Freshwater microbial communities from Kabuno Bay, South-Kivu, Congo - kab_022012_11.5m | ecosystem: Environmental > Aquatic > Freshwater > Lake | place: Democratic Republic of the Congo...
GCGCCACGCCGAACTCCCGGCGGGCCCTTCGCCCCCCAACGGCGGTAGACGTCATGCCGACGCTCTCGGCGATGCCCGGCGATCCTCGCCACCGCCGGATCGGCTTTGTTACGGGGACCTCAACCCATTTGGACACGTTCCCGAGCAGGCGTATCGTATGTATTACGGGTCTAGATGCAGCGATGACTCTGACTGTATGAATGGTGCATATTGCAAGCAGTGCCAGGAATTTTGCATGTGCGAGGTGCCGGAAATGCCGGTAATCTATGGCAGCACGTACAATGCGGCATTGGCTCTCTACTTCGCTCCTCGTCTCACGAGCCCCGGGGGCGAGCCCTTCTCCGTCCGGACCGACGTGATCTGGTCGCGGGCGAGCCAGTTGGGGATGGGGGGCTGTTCGGGTGGCGGGCCGGAAGCGTTCGGGAGCGCTCGGCTTACGGCTGAGCTTGGCGGAGGCTACGTTTACCCTGAAACGGATACGGTCGGTGGCACGGAGTGGGAAAGCTCTTTCAACGCTTTCTTGGATAAAATAGTTGACGAGGTCGGCAATTACGCATGCAAGATCCCGGAGACGCCGTAGCTTCGAACCGGGTTCATTTCGATTAGCGCGGCGTCGACTACTTCCTGAGCCTTCGCCCTCCTCAGATATCCAGCGAGTACCCGAGAGTCAGGCTGATCAACTGCGCGAAGTTCGTGTAGTGCTGCGGCAGGGCGTTCTTGATCAGGGGCTGGTCCTCGGGTAGCACCGTGCGCGGCACGAAGTAGGTGCCCTGCCAGGCCAGCGCCACGTTCAGGCCGATCGACGGGAAGAAGTACTGTGCGCCCACGCCGCCGAAGATGCGGTCGCAGTCGGGCAGCGTGGGGCCGAGGGTGGAGTCGGGCACGGGGTTGTCGTCGAAGCCGCCGCCCATGCGCAGGATCAGGTTCCGGACGTAGCTGAGCTCGAACGACAGGCGGTAGGTGAGCGTGTCCTTCCAGTTGTTCGGGCCCTTGGACGACAGCATGCCCGTGGTGTCGTCGGGGAAGCTCACGTCCAGCGACTTGTTCACGCTCCAGAGCGTGAGGTTCAGGTCGAACTCGGTGTAGAGCCAGGGGAGGAGGTCGTAGCCCACGCCGAACCCGAGGACGTCGGGCGTGGTCATGCTGGTCGTGAATCGCTGGTCGTGGAACAGGCTGCGGTCGGTCAGCGTGTCGGGCAGCGTGAAGTGAGCGTCGCCGCTGAAGTCGGCCTTCAGGCGGCTGCGGTAGCTGGCGCCGAGGTACAGCCCCTCGATGGGCCGCGCCTGCAGGCCCACCAGGGCGCCCACGGCCTGGGCCGAGCCGGCGATCTCGGCCCCGACCGTCTGCGGGTTGCCCGCGTCGTCGACCACGGCGAAGCGCTGCTTCATGTTGATGGTGCTGGGGGCCCACTGCAGGGCCGCGCCGACGCTCAGCCACTTCACGGGGCTCCAGCCCACGCCGGCCAGCACCAGCGGGATGCGCAGGTCGGCCTCGCTCAGCGCCGCCTCGCCCGTGAAGCCCTTGGGCCACTTGAATTTCTGGCCCCACGGCGCGTACGTGAGCCCCGCGCCCACCGTCAGCCCCTTCAGGGGCGCCCAGGTCGCGTAGAAGTGGGCGGGGGTGTTCGGCGGCATCTTCTCGACGTCGGCGCCCGGCCGCAGCCCCGTGGGGTCGGTGTAGCGCATGGTGGTGAGCAGCACGGTCATGCCCGCCGACACGTGCAGCCCCTCCAGGTAGCCGAGGCCGCCCGGGTTCAGGAACAGCGTCGAGGGATCGTCGAGCCGGGCGTTGACGGCCAGGCTGCGGCCTTGCGCCACGGCGGTCTGCTCCTGCAGCTCGTAGCCGGCGGCCTCGAGCGACGAGACGGCCAGGACCTGGGCCAGGACCAGGGCGAGCGTACCGATCAGGATGCGCTTCATGGGGCCCTCCTTACTGCGCGCGCTGGGCGACGAGGAAGTCGACGATGGCCTGCCGTGCCCGCTCGCGCTCGGTCTTGCCCTGAGCGCCGTCGTCGACGCAACCGATCAGGAAGGCGTGGCACGAGTCGAGGTAGGTGTCGACCTGCACGTCACCCACGCACGACTCGTTCTCGAGCGTCTTCACGATCTCGTCGGTGATGGCCGGCACGATGAACTCGTCGTCGGACGCGCGCTGCACGAAGACCGGTAGGCTGGAGTGGCCGTCGAGGGGCTTGGCGCAGAGGTGCGCCAGGTAGTTCACGGGGTCCGAGGGGTCGAGCGCCCACTGCAGGGTCGCGATCAGCTGGGCCGCCGCCGGGGTGCCCGCGGTCACGCCCGCCTGCTGCAGCAGCGTGGAGATCACGCTCGAGAAGCCCGGATCGGGGCTCTCGGCCAGCATCTTCGTCAGGTGGGCGCCGGGCACGTTCAGCACCACGGCCTTCACGCCGGGCTCCACGGCGGCGAACGCCGAGCCCAACTGGGCGCCCAGGCTCATGCCCACGTAGTACACGTCGCCCGACAGCAGGTTGGGCGTGTTCAGGGGCAGCGCGTTCGCGTCGTCGTGCTCCGCGAGCCAGCTCTCGAGGTTGCCACCCTTCAGGAGGCGCACCACCTCGAACTGGTCCAGCACCGTCTGGCGGTAGTGATCGCGCGCCACGAAGGGATCCGGGACCATGTACAGCTTGTCGGGCGACACGCCGGGCATGGCGCGTCCGCCGTGCCACACGGCGTCGATGGCGAGCACGGCGAAGCCCTGCGCGGCCAGCCGGTCGGCCAGCGTCCACATGTCGCTCTTGTCGCGCGTCATGCCGTGCTGGAACAGGACGACCGGGAAGCCGCCCGCGGGCACGTCGCCGGTCGGGATGGCCAGCTGGAAGGGGATGCGTCCCTGCGGGTGCGTCTTGTCGGTGCTCCACGCGGGCGTCCCGTCGGCCGCGAACTGGAAGGGCGCGAGCTTGGGCTTGGCCGGGTTCGTGAAGTCGGCGGCGCCGAGCAGCAGGTGCCCCTCGATCGAGCCGTCGGGTACCAGCGCGCGCAGGTGCGTCGTGGAGGTCCCCTCGGGCAGCTGGCCGAAGGCGGCGCCGGGCTTCATGACCGTGCCCGTGATGGGCGCCGACCCGTCGGCGTACGGGGCGTCCTTCAACGCGCTGCGGAGCGCGGCCAGCGGCTCGGTGATGCCCTGCACGGTGAAGGTCCAGAACAGCCGCACGCGCTCGCGCGGCACCTTCAGGAAGTCGCCCGCCAGGGCGTCGAACATGGGCTGGTAGTTCTGCCGCAGCATCTCGAGCATGGCCGCCGTGGCGTCGTCGAGGGCCGACACGTAGCTCTGGCCCACGTCGTTCACCAGGCGGTTGGCCGAGCGCGCCATCACGAAGATGGGCGAGGGCTCGATGCCGCTGGCGTCGGCCGTGTCCAGGCCGTCGAGCACCAGGGCCATGTAGGTGTGGCCGCCTTCGAAGGGAAAGCCCGGCTGCGGCGCGATCACCAGCTGCTTGCCAGCGGTGGCCAGCAGCGCCTGGTCGGGGCCGAGCACCTTCACCTGGCCGAGCGCCGCGGTGCTGTCGGGGTTCTTCACCACCGCGGTGATGTCGGCCACCCCCACCGACAGGTCGGCGAAGTCGGCCAGGTGCTGCACGATGGAGCCGCTGGCGCCGAAGGTCGTGACGGTCGCGCTGTCCAGCTCCTTGCTGAACGCCGCGGCCGGGGTCGCGAGCGCCGAGAAGCCGTCGAGCTTGCGGAGGCCGGACAGGAACTGTTTCTCGAGCTCGCTGGCATCGGCGGGGATGGGAAGGTCGACGCCCACCACGTGCATCTCGGCGTCGCGCGCCAGGAGCAGGTCGTTCGGGAAGGGAACCAACGAGAGGGTGGGATCGAACAGCGCCTCCCCGCGGGTGTGCGTGCTGAACACCCAGAACGCGAGCACCTCGTCGCGCGGCGTGCCGAACGCGGCCAGGCCGTCGAGCAGCGGCGCCAGCTTCTTGCGGTTCTCCTCGAGCAGGTTGGCGTTGAAGTCGTCGAGCACGCCCGGCAGCTGGTTCTGGCCGTCTTCGCTGACCAGCGGCACCTCGGACTTCAAGAGCCGCACCAGGTTGGCCTCGACCAGGTCGGTGCCGTCGGCCGCCTTCAGGTCGTGCGTGACCACCACCGCGTAGATCGTCCCGGGCTCCAGCGCCTGGGTCGGCGCGATGTCGACGCGCGACGCGCCCGGCGCCGCCGAGGCGGCCAGGGCCTGGGTGGGCAGGCCCGCGGTGCCCGCGATCTTCACGAAGACGAAGGCCTTCTCGACCGTGGCGGCGTCGATGGGCGCCGTGAAGTCCACGTAGCCGTGCTGCAGGTGGCTGAACCCGTCGAGGGTCTTCATCCACGTGACGAGCTCCTTCTCGGCCGGCGAGGCGTCCTCGGCCAGGGGCAGCATCAGCGTGTCGCCCATCTTGATCAGGTCGTTGGGGAACGGGATGGTGTTGGCGGTCGGATCGTAGACGTTCTCGGCCGCGCTCATGGTCGTGAAGGCGAACACGCTGGCCAGGTCCTCGGCGGGCAGGCCCAGCGACGCGAGCAGCGGCAGCGCCTGGGCCGTCTTCTGCCGGAAGCCCTCGAGTTGCGCCGCGTCGGCCGCGCCCAGGAAGGTCGGCACCTGGTTCTCGTCGCCGGAGGACAGGGGCTCGTCGAGCAGCAGGAAGGCCTGCACCGGCGAGGGCAGCAGCGCGTACTCGCGGCCCCCCTCCAGCGTCACGATGCGTCGCGACAGCGCCACCAGGTACGTGTGGCCCTGGGTCAGGCGCCTGGTGGGGTGCAGCCGCACCAGGCCGGTCGAGCCGAGCTCGAGGGTGGCCTCGACGTTCTCGGGGGGCAGGGCGGTCACGTCGACGAAGGCCACGGTGGGCGCCGCCACGCCATCGGCCGGCAGCAGGACGGTGTCGGCCTTGGCCTGGCGCGTCAACCGCACCTCGGGCACGCTGGTCACGCTGAACCCGTCGTGCTCGTTCATCCACGCGTAGAGCTCGGCCAGCGCCTCGGGCAGCCCGGCCGTGGGCACGTCGAGGGTGCCGTCGGCGCCGCGCACCATGTCGTTGGGCTGGGGCACCACGTTGTTCAACGGGTCGAACTGGGCCACCGACGCGCTGTGGGTCGGGAAGGTCCAGACCAGCGCCACGCGGTCGCGCGTGAGCGTGGCGTCGACGCCCTCGATGGCCGTGAGCGCGGCGTCGTTCACCGCGCGCGCCGGCTCCAGCTTCGCGGCGTCCTGGTCGGTCAGGCTGCTCTGCAAGACGGTGCGCAGCCCGTTGGCGTCGACCAGCGGCGAGCGCGACTTGATGAGGTTCCCGACGAAGCCCGCCGCGACGGGCTCGCCGCCCGTGGTGGTGACGCCCGTGGTCACGAGCACCGCGAAGCGCCGGCCCGGGTCGAGCGGCTTCCGGGGGATGAGGGTCAAGCCCGACACCGGCAGCTTCGACACCGGGTGCGTGGTCTCGGCCACCACGTAGGTGAACGAGCCCGCCGCCAGCCGCCGGGCGCCGGGGCTCGGGGGCGCCTCGCCCGCCAGCGCCGCCGCCACCGCGGCGGTCACGTCGTAGACCTGCACGGTCTCGTCGGTCACCGACGCCGCGTCGACGTCGGCCGCCGAGAACAGGCACGAGATCGTGCTGTTCACGGGGAAGCCGTCGAGGGTGTTCATGAAGCCCGTGACGTACGCCACCTCGGTGTCGGTGCGCAGGCTGCCCACCGGGATGGCCACGTGCCCCGTGGCCGGATCCATCACCAGGTCGTTCGGCTGCGGCACGATGGGGTTGGCGGGGTCGGTCGGGTCGAAGATCGGCGTCGTGCGCAGCGTCCAGTCCTCGGCGGGAACCGACGGACAGGCCACCGCCAGCGCTCCGGCCAGCACCAGGAGCGCTCCACGTCCCACGCGGCTGCTCATGACTCCCCCTCGGGGTTGAACGATCAATGAATACGTCGGGAGTCTATCGTGTTCGGGCGCCGCGTCCACTTTCGACGCGGGGTGCGTCAGGGGGCAGGGAAGGGCTGCGGCGTGCCGGGAGCGCCGACCTCGAGGCCGAAGAGGCGACCCTGGTCGCGATCGGCAACGTACATCGTGTTCCGGTCCCAGCCGCCGAGCCCCGAGCCCCAGTGCACGTTGGGGATCCAGCCCGAGTCGAGCTTGGCCAGGAACTCTCCCCGCCCGCCGGTGGGCGGGAAGCGCCAGACGATGCCGATGACGTACTCGGCGATGTACACGTGGCCGCACACGTCGACGCCCAGGCCGTCGAGGCCGCCCTGCGACAGGGGCGGGAGCTGGCACGTCGTGAGCGCGCCGTCCTCCACGCACGTGCCCTGCTGGCCGTTCACCGTGCAGGTCGCGCCCGCCGGCTGGCCTTCGCAGGGGTCCGGTGGCAGGCACTGCAGCTCGGCGGCGCCGTCGACGGACTGGCATGTGCCCGGGGTGCCCCAGGCGTCGCAGGCGTCGCCCTCGGCGAGGCCCAGGCACGGCGAGCCCGGCTGGCAGAGCAGCGCCCCCTGGTAGTCCTGGCAGACCCCGGGCTGGCCCTGCTCGGCGCACGTGTCGAACAGGGCCTTGCCCACGCAGTCGCCCACGGCGCAGAAGGCGCCCGCCTTGGACTTGGCGCAGCGCCCCAGGAACCCGGCCGCGGTGCAGGTCGCACCCGCGGGCTTGCCCGTGCACCCGGCGGCCTCGCCCGTTACGCACGTGAGCATGCCGTCGACCTCCGCGCACAGGCCTACCGTCCACGCCTCGTCGAGGCAGCCCGTCCCGGGCAGGAGGCCCGCGCAGCCCACCTTGGCCGTGCAGCTCAGGCCCCAGCCCTGGTCCTGGCACTCGCCGGGCTGGCCCCAGTTGTCGCAGGGGTCGCCGGGCTGCTTGCCGTCGCAGGGGTCGGGCCAGGCGCAGTACAGCGCTCCGTAGCCGTCCTCCTTGCAGACGCCCTGTGAGCCTCCGCCCTGGTCGCAGGCGTCGCCGGGCGCCTTGCCCGTGCACTCGTTGTCCGGCTGGCAGGCGATATTCGGCCCCGACACGACGCACGCGCCCGGCTGGCCCCACTCCTCGCACGCGTCGCCGGGCGCCTTGCCCTGGCACACCCCCACGCCGCAGAGCAGGGTCTCGCCGGCCAGCCCGCAGGTGCCCGGGGTTCCCCACGTCAAGCAGCGGTCGCCCGCCGCGTGGCCGTCACACAAGACGTCGACGCCTTCGACGCACGTGAGCTCCGCGCCGTCCAGTTGGCAGACACCGACGCCGTACGACGGGCCGGTGCACAGATCGCCCTCGGCCAGCCCGGCGCACCCCGTCGTCGCGGTGCACGCCAGGGCGCCGCCGCCGTCCTGGCAGGTGCCGGGCAGGCCGTTGGCGTCGCAGGGGTCGCCGGGCGCCTTGTCCTTGCAGGGGTCGACCGGCACGCAGAGCAGGCCCGCTTCGCCCAGTTCGCACACGCCGGGGCCCGTGGTCGTCTCGCAGGGGTCGCCGTCGGCCTTGTCCCCGCAGGGGTCGGCCGCGAGGCAGTCGAGCAGGAAGCCGGGGCTGCCCTGGCACGTTCCCCCGGTGGTGTAGCTGCCGGAGCAGGGGTCGCCGACCAGCTTGCCCTCGCAGGGATCGGCAATGCCGGGGGTCAGCCCGAAAAGCTCGGGCTTCAGCCAGCCGCCGCCCTCGGCGCGGCGCAGCACGTGCACCGTGCCGGCGCCGAAGCTGCCCACGTAGAGCGTGGTGTAGGGGGCGTCGAACGACAGGCCGTTCGGCGACGGCAGCCCGGTGGCCAGCACCTGGTACTCGCCGCTGGCCGGGTCGATGCGCCGCACGCGGCCGCCCGAGTTCTCGCTGACGTACACGAAGCCCTCGAGGTCGACCTCGAGCCCGTTCGGATAGGCCAACCCCGACAGCACCACGCTGTAGCCTCCGTCCGGCGACACGCGCACCAGCGAGCCGGTCGACACGATGTTCACGACCAGGTCGCCGCCGGGCAGGAAGCCCACGCCCGCGGTGTCGCCGATGGAGGGGAAGAAGACCTGCTTCTGGCCCTCCTTGCTGATGCGCATCAGGTTGCCCTCGGGGCTCGCGCCCACCACGTTGCCCGCGTCGTCAAAGGCGAAGTCCTCCCACGTCTCGAAGCCGTACAGCACCTCGGCCGTCAGGGGCGGCGACGGCACGCGGAAGCACTCGAAGGGCGGCTCGGTCTCGTCGGGTGCGTCGACGGCTTCGATCGCCTCTGCTGCTTCGGCCTCGGGTGGCACGTCGGCTGGATCGGGCAGATCGGGGCCCGCGTCCGAGGCGTCGTCGGCCGGCACGTCCGCGGGCTCGGCCTGGTCGGGCAGGGCGTCCGGGCTGCCATCGAGGTCGGCGGCGTCCACGACGTCGGTCGGCGGCGTGGCGTCCGTATCGGAGCCACCGTCGTTCGCGCCGCAGCCCGCGGCGACGAGCAGCGCGACGAGCAGCAGCACGGGGAAGCGGGCGATGGGGAGCAGCATGGGACCCTCTATTGGCAGATTTGCAGGGGCAGGTTGCACGCCTGGCCGGGCGGACAATCGGCGGGCTTGGTACACGGCGTCGAGCCGGTCACGCGCGTCGTGACGGTGCGCGGGCTGGAGACCACCAGGTCGACGCAGCCCCCGTCGACGGGCACCGAGTCGGCGGTGCGCCGCGCCAGCTTGCCATTGGGGAAGCCCGAGATGCCGGCGCCGAGCAGCGCGTCGATCAGCGTGGCGGGCAGGGTCGCCTGGCCCGTGTCGGGCAGGTCGCACACCAGCGTGATGGGCGACACGCCGTGCTGGTCGACGTTCAGGCGCAGCAGCACGCGCGCCGGGGTGTCGGCCGCGCCGGCGTCCCAGGTCACGGAGAGCGGCTGCCCCGCGGTGAGCACCCACTCGGCCTCCCCCGGCTCCAGGGCGTCGACGCCGTAGCCGAACAGCGTGAGCGGTGCCAGCGCGCCCCCCTCGCTCTGCACGCGGATCTCGTCGCCCGCCAGGAACGCCGGGTGGGGCAGGCTGGTGTCGAAGTAGTTCTGGTTGGGCGGCTTCGGCAGCATGCTGACGGCCTTCGAGAGCCCGGTGACCGTGACCCGGCCGAGCGCCAGCGGTCCGGGATAGGGCACGCACGTGCCGTCGAGCCCGCACGTGTCGGAGGGTTCGCAGGGCGGCTCGCACAGCGGGTTCAGGCGCCGCATCAGCCGGCAGTCGCCCTCGTGCAGCTCTTCGGCCAGGACGGTCAGTGGCACGACGCCGTCCAGCACCTGCCCCGACACCAGCGAGTAGCCGTCGTAGGCTTCGACCACGAAGCCTCCCAGCCGCTCCGACAGCGAGCATTCGCCGAGCAACGTGGCAGGGAACGGAGGCAGCGTCGCGTCGGCCTCGGCCGGGACGTCGGTCGGCGCGTCGGGCTCCCCGGTCTCCGCCGCGTCCGGCAGATCGGGGGCGGGCTCGGTGCCGTCGGACCCCTCGGCGGCTACCTCGTGGGCGTCGCCCGGGTCCGGCGCGGGGACGTCGACCTCCGTGTTCTGGTCGGCGACGGCCGCGTCGCCGGAGCCCGTCGGGCCCGAGCACGCTGCGGTGAGCGCCACGGCTCCGCAGCACAGGAACGCAAGCAAGGATCGGCACATGACCGTCGACCTTTCGAAGGGCACCGCCGCGCGGGACCCGGAGAGCGTGCCGCAGTGTAGCGTTGTCGGGAGGGCGCGCCAAGGGGCCGGGCTCGGTCACTCGATGATCTGGAGGATGGCCTTCTTGTTCATGCGCGTCGCCGCGTTCGTGACGATGGTGCGGATGGCCCAGGCCATGTTGCCTTCGCGGCCGATGACCTTGCCGAGGTCCTCCTTGTTGACCTGCAGCTCGAGGATGATGACCGAGCTGCCCTCGACGACGTTCAGCTTGATGTCCTCGGGGTGGGAGACGATGTGCTGGACAATGGTCTCGACCAACTTGGCGATCATCGGCGTCCGTCCTCTGCGGGCTCCCGAAAAGTATACGGACTGGCTTCTTCCGCGGGCAACCCAAATCGCGCGCCCCTGCTGGCAACGAGCCCGCTGCAATTGTTGAGGTCCCCGTAAAAACTCAACGTGCGGCGGCGCAACGGCTTGCCTCGCGCGCGTGCGCGTGAGAGATTGCGTCGTCCTCTGCATGCGAGTCCGCCATGGGCTTCCGCGCCACCGACCCCC
>Ga0172370_10011260_pt1 | contig 10110 bp, 9 predicted proteins | sample LakKiv5m_FD_114538 | JGI IMG/M metagenome (GOLD analysis project Ga0172370, IMG submission 114538) | Freshwater microbial communities from Kabuno Bay, South-Kivu, Congo - kab_022012_11.5m | ecosystem: Environmental > Aquatic > Freshwater > Lake | place: Democratic Republic of the Congo...
GCTGAATATTTTAAAAAATAAATACAGCCAAAACTAAACACTCCGAGTGAAAAAACAGAAACTAAAATCCCCATAAAACTAGCCGGACGCGCTAACTCCCGGGACATATGTAAACCCGTCGGTATGCATAACAACTTTAGATAAGAAAAGATTACTTTCGGCAAGACACTTAATCTCACCCACCCGCTGATACCCGCCAGGGCCGCCGGCCTTAGAGTGGAAAAACTAAAAATTGAAAGCCTTAAATATAAATAAATTAAAGCTGCGGCCGCGAAAGGGAAAATGCTCCGAAAAAGATAATATTTTTCCTTTAATCTCTCCCGGGTAATATAAAAAATATACCCCCAGATAATTAGCGGAAAGACAATCGCTACTTCTTTAGATAAGAGCGCAAGCATAAAACTAAATACGGAGAATAAAAAATACAAACTTTGATGTTTCGCGTTAATGCTCTGGCTTTTAATAAAGAGTAATAAAGAAAGTATCACAAAAAACCCCATTAGCATCTCCGCGCGGCCGGAAATATAAGCCACCGATTCAGTATGCACCGGAGTTACCGCAAATAAAACCGCTGTGGCAATCGCAATCGATAAACTGCCTGACAAATTAAGTATCAAACCAAACGCCAAAAATGATACACCAATCTGCAATAAGATATTACTTAAGTGATAGCCAAATGGATCTAGCTGCCAGAAATGATAATCGAAGATAAACGAGATAGTTTGCAGCGGCCGGTAAAAGTTTGATCCTGATACAGCGCCAAAATAAAGATCATTATTAAAAGCTTTAGGGATATTTTGCCAATGAGGAATAAGCGTATTTCGAATCACCAACCCCTCATCGTCCCAGATAAATGGATTATGCAAACTATTAAAATAGGCCAGGGCGCAAACTGTAGAAATTAATAGGAAAACTAAAAGATAGGGTTTAATTTTTTTAAATCGTAAAATCATATTTATAAAAAAGGGGAGAGAATCTCTTCTCTCCCCTTTTTGTAATGACAGACTTCTGCTCTATAATGGTGTAAGCACTCCACCGGTTGAACCGGTGTAAGTAATGTTACCGGTTGTTCCAACGGTAACCGGGCTGGCAACAAATGTATAGCCGCCGATACCTAAGGTACAAGCATAGTTGTAACCCTGAACCGTTGTCGTTGCACCAGCTGCGTCAGCACAATAGTTAGCGCCTGAGGCGATAAAACCAACTAATGCCGGCACAGTAGTAGGATATGCGCCGCTATTGCTGGTTGAGAACACCTCAGCCGCGGTAGATAAACTACGTACCGTAGCTTTAGCTGCTGCTTCGTTAGCGGTTCTTCTGGCCGTAAGTAAGTTTGGTACTGCGATAGCCGCTAAAAGCGCGATAATCGCAACCACAATCATGATTTCTACAAGTGTAAAGCCTTTTCTATTCATAAAAAAATAACCCCCTTCCTAAGGTTAAATTGTCTTTTTGCGTTCACTTAAAGCTAACTCTTATTTTGGTATCCAATAATTATAACTTGTAACTCGATAAGAAGCCAACTTTTAAGCTCACACTCAAGCACACCTTATCTATCCATAATAATTTTAACACTTTAGGTAAACTTTGTCAAGTGAAAAAGGTAACGCTTTCAATTTTTGGGAAAGGGGAAACATCCCTCCTATTTTAAGCTCGAGCAGCTGTATAGATATACTTTAATAAATCTTTACCGGTATTGACAACATTATGTGGTATTTTTGGCGGGAGATAAACAAATGAATTTTTCTTAATTTTAAGGCTATTCCTTTTGCCATAATAAACTAATCCTGAACCGCTAATTATAAAAATCACTTCTTCGCTTGGCCCGGTATTATGCCGGCCCACAGATTCCTTAGGTTTTAAAACTACAAAACCACTGCGTAATCCTTTTATTTTAGAGGAATCGCCAAACAAACGGAGAAACTTTTGCCTGCCTTTAAGCTGCGCCCGAAACACTTTCTCTTTAGACATAGTTATAAATCCCCGATTTACTGAGCATGATGCTCTAAGTGCGCATGCGGATGCAAGTGCACTTTATCTTTATGTTTATGGCTATGAATATGTACTAAATTGTTCTCCGTAAGTAAAGCTGTATCATTTAAGATGTCCTGCGCCGGGCCGAATTTAACAATTCGCTTATCTGCGCCAAAAACATAAATGATATCCGCGATCTCCTCAACAATGTGTAAGTCATGCGTCGCCGTAATAATCGTTTTACCTGAGCTATTCTCTTCATTCAGCAAATCGATAATATGCCGAGTTGTCAACGGATCAAGTCCGGCCGTTGGTTCATCCAAAATAAGCACTTGCGGATTAATAATTAAGGTCGAAGCAATCGCTACTTTACGCTTTTCTCCGATACTTAATTGCTGCGGCGAGCGATCCAGTAAATCCTGAATATTCAAAGTAACCGTAAGTTTTTCCAACCGTTTTTTAATCTCATCTTTAGCCAAACCCAGCTGCAGCGGACCAAAAACAATATCCTCTTTAACCGTCGGACAAAACAGCTGCACATCAGAGTTCTGAAAAATAAACCCGACTTTACCCCGGAAATCCTGCGAAAATTTAACCTCGCTAAAAATTCTCTCATTTAATGGCTGGCCGCAAAAACTTACCTTTCCTTGATCCGCAAAAATCAAGCCGTCTAACAGCTGCAAAAAAGTAGATTTACCTGAGCCATTCGCTCCAATAATGCTAATTTTCTGGCCCTGGTTAATCCGGATATCTACCCCGCAGAGCGCCGGAAATTTACCCAAATAAGAAAAATAAACATCCTTTAATTCAAAAACTATATTATTCATAATAACATTCCCGTCATTGCGAGCCCGAAGGGCGAAGCAATCCGCTTTTAGAGATTGCTTCGTCGCTACGCTCCTCGCAATGACACTCCTTTTGTGATCACAATGACTACAACAAAAATTATCACTACCATCAATAACCAAAGCCAATCTCTTGCCCTAATCTTAAAATCATTCCAGGCTAGGGCTTCACCCTGATACCCCCGCGAAAGCATGGCCTTGTATACTTCTTCATTAAGCCCAGTCGAGCGGTTCCATAAAGCAGCGACATTCCAAGCCACGATATTTTGGCCTCTTTGATATTGCACTCCCCAACCCACCCGGCTTTTAATCGCCAGATAGGTGTTCTGAATGATCCCGACAAAAAGATAAATATATCGATAACACATCCCCAAAATCATAATAAAAATCTGTGGAACCTTAAAGATGCGCAAAACCTTAAGCAATTCAAAATGTTTGGTCGTCAGGCTCAAAAGCACCACCCAGGACTGACAAGTAACTACCCGCATCGCAAAAATCGTCGCGGCATCTACCCCTTGGCGAGTGATCGAAAACTTAGCTCCCAGAATCTTCCAACTAATCAACGATTCTCCGGCTCCGAATATCGCCGGCAGAACAATCAACAAAGAAAACAAAGGTATAAAAATCCAGGTCCGCTTTAGAAAAAACCCTAAATTTATTTTGGAAATTAAAACCAAAAACAGACAAAGGGCATAGAAGAAAAATATCACCGCAATATCTTTAGCAAATAACACCTGGAGGATAAGCAACAAAAAACTAATTACCTTAACCCGGGGATCGATAGCCTGCAAAAAACCTCTTTGCAAAGCATATTCTTCGGCAAAAATGGAATCCTTTAAAAATGTCAAAATACCCACAATCGATCGCTCGATAAAATTATTACTTTTCATTTATTTAGGCCTTTACCGGATATTTACCGCAGCAAAACTTTTCCCCTTCCGGGCAATATTGCAGCGTTTCACACTTCGCTCCGGATGCGGCAAAGACCGCCGGTAATTTTTCGATACAGATATCTAACATCTTATTGGCTAGCTGGCGAATTTCCCATTGCGCCCGAAAACAACAGCGATGCTCAAAAAAATGCAACAGCTCCCGGCAATTCATCGAGACGACTATTTTTGTTTCCGCCGCTTGCGGAAGCACAAAGCGCGCATCCTGGTTAGCCTTCTCTCCGCTGATATTATCCTGCCCCATCAGTAAAAGTAATTTAGTATAGCTTTGTTGAATAGTTGTCATTAACTTTTCGAATTCATTTTTTGCCCCCTGATTCTTTTCAATCGCCGGGGGTATAATATAATCAAAATCATTTTCTTTTACATAACGCTGGCTTTGCTGAGAATTATGCACAACAAAACCATTAGCCACAAAATTATGATAAGGTTCATGCATTTCTATGTCATAGGTATCTTCTACGCCACAAGATTCAATAGTATCTATCTTAAGCCATTTTACCGTCCGATAACATTCACTAGATCTTGAATGGTAAGGAATTCGTTCTATTCCAAAAATATTTTTATATTCCACTTCATGATTATTAATTTTATAGTGACATTGCTGACACAGCGTCACTAAATTATCCTTATCTTTCACCATTCCCTTGTTAACATAAATAGGAATCTTATGATGTAAGGTCAGCCTACCGCCAATATTATGACAGAGCCTACATTGATAGCCATCACGCGCATATACCTGCTTTCTTATTTCAATAGATATTTCCTTCCTAAGTGCTACAGCTTCCCTTGTAATCCCTCCCCGCCACATCGGATTGTTTGAACCCTTCATCCTTTGCGAAACTGCCATTCTTTCTTCAGATGTCCGCTGACGATTAAGTTTCCAATAATAACCTTCTGGCGATGGGTGCCCATGCAAACCGCCGATTTCTTTCTGAAGACCATGCTTTTTTACCCAAGACCGTATCGTATGCTTAGAACAATTTAAATCTTTTGCAATCTCTTCTTGACTACTATTTTCCAGAAGATAACGCTCAAATAACCAACCTTTATCCCTCAAAAGAGCAAAATTTGGATCGCGGCAAGTCACCCCATTAACGCCTAATTCTGGCTTTGTCTGAATAATCTCTTTAAGAGTTCTCCATCCGTCCTTAGTAAAAAATCTGTGATTAATTGTTGATTTTATAGCCTGACCGTTTTCCAATTTTACCTTCCAAACCTCTTGTTTTCCTGAATAAATAATATTTTTAATTACCCCTTTATCAAACACTTTCTTATTCTCATCATAACTATTAAGCCTTATCAACTTTAATCGTGACCTACCATGGGAAGTAAGTGTTCTTTCATATAACGACTTTAAGGTGAACTTCTTATACCTCCTTGATAATTCCTGTCTTGCACCTTTGATTATCGTATCTCCGGTTAAACAATAAGAAGCCAGACGGTGCCGCACCAGCTGATGCGTCAGCGCCCGGGAAACCCCCTGGATCGCAAAAGTAAACTTCACATGTTCCAGCGGGCTTTGGTGGCCGGAAGCAACAATGCTTTTAACAAACTCCTCCTGCTTTTTAAGATCCACCGCAGCATCCGAAAAAACATCTCCGGCGAATTTTTCAGAATAACACTGCCGGCAGGCCACATAAATAAGCGAAATGGCATTCTGACTCATCTCCAATAACTTAACATTCATGATTACTTTAGACATATTTAATTCTCCTATATTAAACTCTAAATACTAAACTCGAAATCCTAAACAAATCCTAAATCCGAATATTCAAAACAGAATCTTACCACTTACGGCTTTAAAATAAATACCCTGCTGCCAAATATGAACTACGCACATACGGGCCGCTTTCGATATGCAAGAATCCTAATTGCCTGGCTTGTTGTTTATAGTAATCAAATTGCTCAGGTTGAATATACTCATTAACCGGATAATGCTGTTTACTGGGAGCCAGATATTGCCCGATACTCAATAAATCGCATCCGACAGAACACAAATCTTTCATCACTAAAAGGACTTCTTCTTGCTTCTCACCTAAACCCAGCATCAACCCGGATTTTATCTTTAGGTTAAGAGACATTTTATTTATCTGGCGCAATAAATTAAGTGAACCTGAATAATCTGCGCCCGGACGCACCTGTTGATAAAGCGACGGAACAGTTTCCAGATTATGGGCAATAATATCCGGTTTTACATCAACGACAATTTTTAAAGCATTCCAAGAAAACCCAAAATCCGGAATTAAAGTTTCAATTTTTACCTGCGGTGATTTTTCTCTAATCCGCCTAACCGTCTGAACAAAAATCCCTGCACCTCCGTCGCAAAGATCATCCCGGGTAACGCTGGTAATTACTACATGTTTTAAATCAAGCAGCTTGACTGCCTGTGCGATTCTTTCGGGTTCACCATTATCCACCGGCAGAGGCTTGGCTTTCTGAATATTGCAAAAACTGCACATCCGCGTACAATTTTTTCCCAAGATCAAAAATGTCGCGGTCTGCGCCGAAAAACATTCTCCGATATTCGGACACATCGCCTGCTCACAAACCGTCTCCACCTGCAAGCTGCGCAAAGCCTGCTTCATTGCGACACAGTCTTTAAGGCTAATTTTTTTACTCAACCAAACTGGTTTCATAAGCTCGTCATTGCGAGGAGTCCGCCTTTGGCGGACGACGAAGCAATCTCATAACTCTGCATATAAATCCTTAAATTCCGGATTAAAATTTTTTATCAAATCTATTTTCTTCTTTCGCGAACCACCCTTAATCTGCTTTTCTCTGATTAGAGCATCCGCAATACTGTCAAATACTTCATAATAAACAAGTTTATGCACATTATATTTGTTAGTGAACCCTTTTACTAAATTTTGCCTGTGTTCATATGTGCGTTTTAGTAAATCACTAGTGACTCCAGTATAAATAACTGTATTTGTTTTATTTATTAATAGATAGACATAACCATATTTTGTATTCATAGCTTGAGATTGCTTCGTCGTCCCGCTGTTGACGGGACTCCTCGCAATGACGAATAATCAAGACGCCTCGCGATGACAGTCATTTAAAAAATTAACATCAAAAGTGTGCGCAAATGCATCTATTAATTTCTGCTCTAGAATATCTTTCTCCGGGACAACGCTCAACTCATCAGCCAGTGTTGTTACATAAGTAGAAATGTCTTTTGGCAAAGAACTGGTATATTTACGCACAAAATCCCAATTAACCCGACAAGGAATAGAGCCATGTTGGAATATCGCATCACGCTTGCGCTTCTGGGCATTGCCGCCGATTTTTTTGCCGCTAATGACAATATCGTATTTCTCACGTGAGGCACTGCATAATTCATGCGGAGCGCTTTTATCTTTAAATCCATCTGTCTCGACGGCAAATGACGGTTTTAAACCTAGTGATTTATAAAAATATATCAGAAATGCGCAAATCTGTCGATAGGCCACAAAAACTTTCCGGTCCTCTCCGACATCCGCTTTCCCGCAAGCTAAGCTATAGGTTATTTCGTCCTGATGAAAAAGTACGCCGCCGCCGGTCATTCTTTGCGCAATCTGCACACCATCATGAGCGCATTGCTCTAGATCGATTTCCTCTTCTGGCCGCTGGGAAACACCATAAGTTAGCGCAGGCGCTTGCCAACGATACAAACGAAATACCGGTACTCCATCTTCAAGGTAGCGCGAGAAAATTTTAGCATCTAGCGCCATATTATAAGCCGCGCTCGCCGATGGCGAACGGATAAGCCTGAATGTTTTCATCATCTGTTTAATGCGCTGGCCAACGCAGATTCGGTTCTCGAGCAGCCTTGGTTTCATCAAGCCGCTTAATCGGCATAGAGATCGGGGCCAAACGCAATCGGTCCGGATCAGTTTTAGCCAGCTTCGCCGCCTGGATCATCACTTCAATAAAAGCATCGAGCGTTTCCTTGCTTTCCGTTTCGGTCGGCTCAATCATCATCGCCTCTTTCACAATCAGCGGGAAATATATGGTGGGCGGATGAAACCCCTGGTCAATTAAATATTTGGCAATATCCAAAGCGTGTACCCCATACTCCAAAAGATTTGCTGCGGATAAAACACACTCATGCATACAGGTTTTACCATAAGCCGCTGCGTAGTAGTCTTTCAAACGCGCCAGGCAATAATTAGCGCTCAACACCGCATTCTCCGCTGCCGAAATAAGCCCAGATTTTCCTAGTGCTAAGATATACGCATACGCTTTTAGAATAACCCCAAAATTACCGTAAAAAGGAGCGATATACCCGATTGATTTATGTTTATGATAATCCAAGGCAAAAGTGCCGTCGCTGCGGCGCACCACTCTAGAGATGGGAAGAAAATCAACCAACTTTTCACACACCCCCACCGGGCCAGCGCCCGGGCCGCCGCCGCCATGCGGCGTTGCAAAAGTCTTGTGTAAATTAAGATGCACGACATCAAAACCCAAATCTCCTGGCCGGCATTTCCCCATAATCGCGTTAAGATTCGCTCCATCATAATACATCAGCGCGCCCGCGCTATGCGCCAGATCCGTAATTTCTTTTATTTTCGGATTAAAAAACCCCAGCGTATCCGGACAAGTAAGCATTACCGCCGCTGTTTCTTTACTTAATGTTTTTTTAAAAAACTGCAGATCCAAAAACCCGTCCTTATCCGTGGGAATAACTTTAACCTCATATCCGGCAATGGCTGCGCTGGCCGGATTAGTGCCATGCGAAGAATCCGGAATAATAATATGTTTTCTTACCTCTCCTCTATCTTTATGATAGGCTGCAATTAGCATCACCCCGGTTAATTCACCGTGCGCTCCGGCCAATGGCTGCATGGTAAAAGCTGACATTCCGGTAATTTCACTAAGCAATTTTTCCATATTATATAAAACTTCCAAAGATCCTTGCGCCAGCATACCTCCGCCAGAAAGTTGCGGAAGCAGCGGATGTAAATCACTAAACCCGGGCAAAGCGGCGATTTTTTCGGTAAATTTAGGATTGTATTTCATGGTGCACGACCCCAGCGGATAGAAATTTGTATCCACCGAGTAATTCAAACGGGATAAATTTGAAAAATGGCGCACAACATCCAATTCAGAAACTTCCGGTAACTGCGCCGGTTGATTACGGCAATAGTTTTTAGCTAAATCCGGAACTTGCGGAACATCTATTTCGGGCAGCGCAAACCCCTTGCGGCCAATACGGCTTTTCTCGAAAATTAACTGCATAAAGATGCCTCCAAACTATTGGCAAAATGCACAACCTCTTCTTTGGTGCGTTTTTCCGTTACCGCCACCAGAAGATAATTATCCATACCTTTATAAAATCTGCCCAGCGGAAAACCACAGGCAAACCCCTTATCAATCATCTTACCAACTACCTCGTCCGCATTTTTAGGCAAACACACCGTAAACTCATTGAACGTCGGCGCGCTGCGCTTTACCGTGACCCCCTTTACTTTTTCTAATACCACCTTAGCAAACTCTGCCTTTTGATAATTTAAGTTGGCTAATTCCACAAAACCATTTTTACCTAAAAGCGAAGTATAAATTAACGCCCGCAGCGCACAAAGAGCTTCATTAGAACAAATATTCGAAGTTGCCCGTTCCCGGCGGATATGCTGCTCGCGCGCCTGCAAGGTTAAAACAAAACCACGCTGGTTGTCTTTATCCACAGTCGCCCCCACAATTCTTCCGGGCATCTGACGCAGATATTCTTTTTTTACGGCGATAAACCCCAAATATGGCCCGCCAAATGATAAAGGAATACCTAAACTTTGGCCCTCTCCGGTAGCAATGTCAAAGCCCATTTCACCCGGACTTTTCAATATACCCAAAGATACCGGATACACCGAAGCAATCGCCAGCGCCCCGCAATGATGCACCCGCTGGATAATATCGGAAAAATCATCTACTGCGCCGAAGAAATTCGGGTTCTGCACAATTACTGCTGCCGTCTGATCATTAAGTTGTTTATAAATATCTTCCCGGCAACTTTGGCCATGCGCTACCGGAGTTTCCACAAATTCAATCGAAAGATTCGAAGTATAAGCATAAAGCATAGTGCGATAAATTAAACTTACCCCGCTATCAACAATAATCTTTTTCCTCCCGGTAATTCGCACGGCCATCATCGCCGCTTCATACAGCGCCGTGCCTCCGTCGTAAAGTGAGGCGTTAGAAACATCTAATCCGGTTAGCGCGCAAATTACAGTTTGATATTCATAAATTGCCTGCAGCCAGCCTTGCGCGCACTCCGGCTGATACGGGGTATAAGCAGTATAAAATTCAGAGCGGCCGGCTAAAACATCCACCGCCGCCGGAATGTAATGGTCATAAAATCC
>Ga0172370_10011262_pt1 | contig 10109 bp, 9 predicted proteins | sample LakKiv5m_FD_114538 | JGI IMG/M metagenome (GOLD analysis project Ga0172370, IMG submission 114538) | Freshwater microbial communities from Kabuno Bay, South-Kivu, Congo - kab_022012_11.5m | ecosystem: Environmental > Aquatic > Freshwater > Lake | place: Democratic Republic of the Congo...
ATTGCACCTTCCACGGCCGCCAATGAACGCGAAACTTCATAAGAAAAATCCACATGACCTGGAGTATCAATCAAATTTAAAATAAATCCCTTATAGTTCATTTGCGCTGGCTGGAGTTTTATAGTAATACCGCGTTCACGTTCCAAATCCATGGTATCAAGCATTTGATCCTTCATCTTTCGTTTTTCAACAGTCTGGGTCAACTCTAAAAAACGATCAGCGAGGGTAGACTTACCGTGATCAATGTGTGCAATAATGCAAAAATTTCTAATTCTGTCGTTCATATTATATGCACAGAATACCTGATTTTAGCGAAAAAATCAACCGTATAAAAAAGCCTCCTACTATGAGGAAGCTAATTTTACTGAAACTTAAGTTAAATCTTCATCTCTAATTATTTCCTTATCTGGACGCAGCTTACCCAAGACGCGCCGCTTAATTGACGCACCAACAACGATCAATTCTTCAACCTTGAAAGCATATAATAAGCCCACAAACACCAAGCAACCGACAAGCCCAGCTACAAAGCCTTGAGTGAGTACCCCCCAAAAACGTTCCATATCTACATATGTTCCGACTATTGTTTTAATAATTTGAGTCACAATCCCCATTACCAGAGCGGCAAAAGTTAATTTAAAAGAAAATGCGAGCAGACCATCATGCCAAATATCCTTGATCTTAAATTTGAGGAAAACAATTAATAGCACCAAATTAACCAGAGAACCAATAGTATAACCAAAGGCAAGACCCAACACGCCCCAAACTTTTATTAAATACCAACTGGCTGCTAGGTTTGCTAACATACTGATAAAACTGGCCCAAAAAGGTAAGACCGTATTTTGGCGAGCATAAAATGCTCGAACCAATAAAGGCAATAACGCTTGTGCAAACAGACCCAGACACATTATCCCCAAAGTATCAGCGGTTAAAACAGTATCGGTCCAATTAAATTTACCTGAGCCTAAAATAACACGCACAATTTGAATACGTAAAATAATGAAAAGTGCGGAAAAAGGTATAGTAAACAAAAGAATTTGTTTAAAGGTTGTCAGAAATGATTTTTGGAAAGCGGCTTCGTCATTATCAGCATAATTACGAGATAATAACGGGAAAACAGCCAAAGCAAAAGAAACACCAAAAAAACTGACTGGAAACCCTTGTAAATTATTGGCTAAATTAAAAACAGCCAAACTACCGACTGCAATCGTTGATGCTAATATAGTCACAACGATAAAATTGATCTGAGTACTGGCTAGCCCCAAGATACGTGGGCCGATTAAACGTAATACAGTTTTGAAATTCTTATCACGCCAATTAAAAATAGTTTTGTAACGCCACCCCAGATGCATCAAGCTGGGCACCTGAATCAATAAATGTAAAATTGCGCCGAGAATCACACCCCAAGCCAAACCGTAAATTCCCCACCACCTTACAAAAAATAAAGCACCCACAATAATCCCAATATTGTAAACAACTGGAGCCAATGAAAAAGCTAAAAAATGTCTAAACGATTGAAGCGCTCCACCGAGGATGCTGCTGATCCCCAAAATAAAAGGACTCAAAAATAGAATTTGCGTTAGCTGGATGGTAAACCGCAATTTTTCCCCAGTAAATCCTGGCGTCATAAAAGGTACTAGCCAAGGACTGAGCAAAGCCAAAACTCCTCCCAAGATAACAAGCAGAACGCTCAGTATGTTAACTATATTGCTGACAAAATCCCAAGCGACTTTATTCGCTTCATTTGTTGGATCCTCTTCCTTATGGACCAATCCGATAAATACAGGGATGAATCCCGCTGACAACGCCCCCAATGCAATTAGGTTAATCAACAAATCAGGGATACGAAAAGCAGCATAATAAATATCCAATTCATTGCCGGCGCCGAATTGTCCAGCCAAGACACGATCTCTAACTACACCCAAAACACGACTAAGTAAACCAGCTGCGGCAATAACGACCGCAGCTGTTGTAACAGAACTTGCTTTATTAGAAAATAATTTTGACCAAATCATGCGCGTATCTTAAACCAACATACGTAAATCCACAACCATTAACCCCTTACTGTTAACAAAAGCAGGATTGATGTCCATTTCTTTTAGCTCAGGGAAATCCTGGGCTAGTTGTGCCAGTTTCAAAATAGTATCGACCACAGAATCAATTTTACACGCTTTTTCACCACGGACACCAGTCAGTAATTTATATGTTTTAATTTCTTGAACCATCCGTGTTGCCTGTTCATAGCTAAGTGGTGCTAATCGGAAGCTGACATCTTTTAAAACTTCTACATATACTCCGCCCAACCCAAACATAATCATTGGCCCAAACTGAGGATCTCGTTTTAATCCAAGAATTATTTCCTTCCCCTCTTTAACCATTGGCTGAAGTAAAACGCCCTCGATCTTGGCTGTCTTTTTGTAAACTTTACAGTTTTTAATTATCTCATTAAAAGCATTTTCAACAACCTTTTTGTCTGCTAGTTTTATTTTCACCCCACCAGCATCGGTTTTGTGAATAATGTCCGGTGAAATAACTTTCATGGCAATAGGATATCCAAGCCTGTCTGCGAATTTCCCTGCTTCAACTGCAGTTTTAGCTAGTGCCGACTTAATTACTGGAATTCGATAAGCTTTAAGTATCTTTTCGCAGTCCAAAAAGTCAATGACTCCATTAACCGCTTTTGTTTTAAAAATATTGGCAATCTGTTTTTTGGCAGTAATGCTCACCTCATAATGGACAAACTTTTCTTTAATTTTTCTATCGTTGAAATAATTGTAAAATCTTTCCAAGGTATCAACAGCTACATTAGGAAATTCATAATGTGGTATGCCATTTCGTTCCAAAATATCAATACCTGATTTCACTTTTTTACCACCGATAAAACTGGCCACAATGGGTTTTTCTTTAGAACGATACTTAAGTATGACTTCTGCAGTTTTATTTATTTCAGTTACTGATTGCGGCGTTAAAATAACAATTAAACTACCAACGTTTTTATCGTTCATCACCGCTTTAATAGCATTTTCATAACGGTCCGCCCTGGCATCTCCGACTACATCAATCGGATTATGAATGTTAGCTGTACTTGGTAAAGTCTTCTTCAGCATGGCTGTTGTCGCTGGTTTAAATTGTGCCAACTCCAAACAACTTTCAGCGATGGCATCTGTAGTCATAACCCCGGGGCCACCAGCATTAGCAACCACCGCCGTTTTATTACTACTAATTTTATTATAATTGGAAAACATCTCTACTAAGTTAAAAAGTTCTGCCAAAGTCTCTGCACGCAAAGTGTTTGTCTGTTTTAACGCTGCGGTCACAGCTTCTTCAGCACCGGCCAAACTCCCTGTATGCGAAGAAATAGCTGCTTGTCCAGCACTAGTACGACCAGACTTAATGATAATCAATGGTTTTTTGGCTGTTAAGCGTCGAGCTATCTTTAAAAATTTTTCTCCGTCAGCAAACCCTTCCAAATAAGCCAGAACCACCTCTGTCTTGGTGTCATTGATAAAGAATTCTAGTAGGTCATTTTCGTTGATACCACTTTTATTCCCCAAACTAATAAATCGGGAAAAACCTAAATTGGAAGCTAAAGCCCAATCCAACATAGCTGTACAAATAGCACCGGACTGTGACATGAAAGCAACTTTTCCAGGCAGGATCATTCCCTCTGAGAAAGAAGCGTTTAAATTGATAGTTGAATCCAAGAACCCCAAACAATTAGGTCCTAAAATATTTATCTTATACTGTTTTGCAACCGCCATTAATTTTTCTTCTAGAATCTTCCCCTCGCCACCAATCTCTTTAAACCCGGCCGTGATTATAATGGCATTTTTTATTCCCTTTTCGCCGCATTCCTTTAGAGTGTCCACAACAAATTGGCTCGGAATAACAAAAAGAGCGATATCAACTGCCCCTGGTATATCCTTAACCGACTTATAAACCTTTAGTCCCAAAATTTCTTTGCTTTTTAAATTGACTGGATAAATCCGTCCTTTAAATCCGAAACGGATAACATTATTTAAAATAGTATAACCAAGTTTTGTTTTTTCTTCAGAGGCCCCAATTACCGCGATGGATTTCGGATTAAAAAAAGATTGCAACATAAAAAATTGTTAATTTATATTTGTTAGTATTTATTTGCTCTTAATAATTCTGCCCTCTCCACCATTGGTGCTTATCCCTGCAGCATTTGCCTCATCTGCATCCAAATAAATAACCGGATCACTCTCTTCAACTAAACAAACTTCTACTTCCTTAAAGATCAAGGCCCGTGGGCCCTCAATTTCAACGGCAATATTCTGCCCAGCTGCTAATCCCAAATTTTTAGCCGCGACAGGATCTATATTCAGATGACGCTTTGCGACAATTAACCCTTCCTTTAGTTCCAACTCACCCTTAGGCCCAACTAGCTTTACAGCCCCAGAGCCAATAATTTTCCCGGTTAAACGTAGCGGCGTGGTAATGCCCAAGTTAACACTATCAGTTCGCGAAACTTCTATTTGAGTATGCACCCGACAAGGCCCCAAGACACGTACATGTTCAAGTTTATTTTTGCTACCAACTAAAATTATTTCATCGGTACTGACAAATTGACCCGGTTGAGACAAGTCCCGTGCTCGTTTTAATTCATAACTTTCTCCAAATAAAACTTCTAAGTCATGCTTTGTTAGATGTACATGGCGCGCAGATACTTCAATAGGAATCACCTTTTGCATATAATTACGGTTTTAATCTTGTTTTTAACATGCCATTTTGGGCTCCAATCCTATACAAATTTTGCGTAGCGTTTTTTAAACCCAGCCATAATGCCTTTTCAAAATTCAACCATTTAATCCAACCAGCTAAAAAGCCAGCACCAAACGAGTCACCTGCACCAACCGTATCCACGATACGGCGACGATCAAAGCGCGCAGCCAAATTATACTTGCGTCCATGTTCATCAATTGCAATAACACCCTTAGCACCTTGAGTCACAATAACATTTTGAGGTCCTAATTCCTGTAACTTTTTAAGTAAGATGCCCCCTCTCACTCCACTAACTTTTTTATTAAGGTTATAAAGCAGTTCCAAGGCCTCATCATTATTCAAAACTAATACATCAATAAAAGGTAAAAACTTAGCCAGCATTTTATAATCTTTAAGTTGAACTACACCAGGATTCCAAGCAATTTTCACATTCCGTTTGGTTTGATGAACTATTTTCCCAAATTCTTGTGCCCAATTCTTTCCGGAAAGAGCGGAAACATAGAACCAACTTGTTCGAAAACTTCTGAGACTCGGTAATTTAAGAAAACTACTTGCGCCCTTATAAGTAAAAATTGTATGCTCTTTATCTTTTTTAGCAGAAATAATAATTGAAAAACCCGTTTTTGCCTGCCGATCAACATTTATTAAGGAAGTATCGATGTTACTCTTCTTTAGAAAGTAAAAAACTTCCTTACCAACCAAATCATTACCAACATTCACCACCGGAGAAATATCCAACCCAAAATTCTTTAATCCCACAGCAACATTTAACGCGCCCCCACCATAATTGACATGAACTTCATCAATAGGAATTTTAGTCCCATATTCCATGGTCAATAGTTTTTGTTCTAACACATTATTCGGATTCGAAATGACAGAAACCTTGTCCGAATAAAACATAATATCTTTTAAAGCGCTACCAACGGTAACAACATCAAATATTTTCATAATATTTGCAGGCGCAAACCAAAGGTTTGAGCTTTTTGTTTTTATTTCTATTTCTATCTTTATTTTACCACGAAAAGCTAAAAGAAAATATATGTAAATCCACACGAAACACGCCCCTATTGCCAAAACATATCAATTATGTTATATTCAAATGTTTCTGATGGCCATCTCATGCAAGGAGGATCCCATGGCCCGAGTCAACGGAACCCCGGTCACCTGCCGGCTGGACTCGTACGAGTTCCTGGTCCGGCTCCTGGACGCCTCGCCGCAGAAGGACGGCAAGGGCGTGCGCATCACGCTCACCGTGCAGGAGGAGGGCGACCTCTTCCAGGAGCACGACACGCTCGAGGTCTGGTTCACGGAGCGGCTGCACACGCTGCTCCAGGACCGCGGTCTGCCGACCGAGGGCGTCGAGTTCAAGCGTGAGGCCGGCGGCATCTACCAGAGCTGACCGCCACCCAATCGAACACCCCACTTCCTACCGCGTAGGTGTGGGGCGTTTTTATTCAAAAAAGCAGGAACTAGTCCTGCTTTTGAAAATTTTACCAACTACTTGAAGCACCACCGCCCCCAGAGCTGCCGCCGCCAAAACCACCGAAACCACCGCCACTACTTCCGCCCCCACCTCCGAGGAAAAACCCAGACCAGAAACCACCTCCACCCTTTCCCTTAAACCAACCGCGCCGTGAAGCACCATAATCAAACAGTAAGCCCAGAAGAGCTAGTATTATCGCAGCACCAATTGTTGCGGCCATAGTTCCGACTAGCAACCCACCAATCAACGCACCTGCGACTCCACCCAAAACACCTCCAAGCCAAAATGATTTTGTTTTGCCCAGGACGTTGAAAACTCCACGAAAAAGTCCAAAGACAATAAAGAAAATTATTACTCCAATATATTCACCAATACTTCTTAAACCATCTTTAACAGCATTACTTTTATAATTAACATCAACAGACAAGGGTTCGCCCTTTATCGCCTTTTCTATTTCATCGACTGCTAAACCTATTCCCTGGTAATAGCTTTCCTCTTTAAATTTAGGTTTAACTATTTGATCTAATATTGCCGCTGACTGAATATCAGTTAACGCACCTTCTAATCCATAACCAACTTCGATGCGCATTTTACGATCTTCTTTTGCGATCAGGAATAAGACTCCATTATCAGCTCCTTTTTTTCCAATACCCCATTCCTTAAACAATTCTACAGCGTAATTTTCGATCGTGTCATCACCCAAATTAGGCACCGTAACTACTACAATTTCATGACCCGTATTCTTTTCAAAGTTTTTTAAATTATCCTCTAAGCCCATTTTGTCATAGGATGAAAGCATCTGGGCAAAATCATTCACAAAGCCCTCCGGCTTTCCTGGCGAGGTATATGCCAGAGCAGAAGAACAAACAAGAAAACCCAGCGCTACTAGGACAACTAGAGCGCTGGGCATAGTAATTCGTAAACCTCGAAGTAACGACATATTAATTATTGACGTTCAGATCTACCTTGGGAGCATTTTCAGCTCCGGGTGCAGCTTCAAAAAAGTTTCTGCCTGCAAAGCCAAACGCTTTGGCGAGAAGATTAGCCGGGAAGGTTTTTATCTTAACATTATATGTCTTCACTTCGTCGTTGAAACGTTTTCTTTCAACACTAATTCTATTCTCCGTTCCCTCTAATTGTATCATCAAATTTTGAACTGTTTCATTTGATTTCAATGCTGGATAATTTTCCATGATCACTAGTAATCTGGAAAGAGCTGATTCAACCTCTGTAGCTGCAGCCGCCTTATCGTTTACAGTTGTGGCACCAGCATAACGGGTTCGAGCGTCAGCAATATCGCCAAAAACTTTTTGTTCTTGTGTTAAAACGCCCTTAACACTACTAACCAAGTTAGGAATTAAATCCAAACGACGTTGATATTGTGTTTCAACCTGGGCCCATTGATTATCAACATTTGCACCTAAATTAACAACCGAATTATAGAACCCTACAACCCAAAGAACAACAATCACAACCACCGCCAAAATGGCGATCCACCACCAGCTTTTTTTGTTTAACATAGTTTTAAATTATTTTATTTTTTAATTAAACCTACTAAGTACTTCGCAATCTCATAAGGCACATCAATCCCAGTGGCCGCCACAAAACCAGAAAATTGAGGCGAACGATTCACTTCTAACAGATAAAGCTTGCCACCTTTTTCTATGAAATCAACGCCAGCAATTTCTGTCTCTGTCATACGTGCCGCCTTTAAAGACAAGTCTCGCATTACTTTTGTCATTTTGGCGGCATGCATAATTCCACCGACCGCCACATTGGAACGGAAATCATTATTCATCTTTTGCTTATAAGCTGCACCCAAGGCTCTCTTACCTATAACAAAAACTCGGTAATCTCCCATAGCTTCAATATATTCTTGGGCAAACATCTCCCCATCGGAACTTGTATTTTTAACAGCTTTTAATGCGCTAGCGAAATCTTTTCCATTTCTTATAAGAAAAATCATTCTCCCCCTCGACTCCATAGCTGATTTAAAAACAAAAGGCTTTTTATTGCCAATTCCCAATTTGCGTTGAATAACCGCATAATCGCTTTCTTGATAACTTTCTTGATAATAAAACTTGGGCGTAGCGATTTTATTTTGAACCGACTTGATCATGCATCTCAATTTGTAGCTATTATCAAAGCTGTGCGTTAACTTTCGATCAACTATTCTAACACCCTTGTGTTCCAAATATTCCAAGATACTATTCATGGACTTAACTGGCCAAGTTTTCCGAAAATAAAGAGCGGAAAACTTCGTTAGATCTTTGTTTTTTGCCAACACCAAAGTTTTTCCGCCTTTATTAACACAACGAATGTCGTCGAGATTGATTAACTCGGCTGACACTGAAAATTTCTTTAGTGCTGCAGCAATGGCTTTTGAACTAACTAAAGAAACTGGTTTAAAATGTCTTCTGGAGTGATAAACTACACCAATCTTTGGCACCATAGACATTAACAATCTATTTTTGAAGTAAAATAATTTCTTAAATCTGAAACTTTGATGCGTGTTTGTTCCATGGAATCACGTTCTCTGACAGTAACAGTATCATCCTTCTCTAGAGTATCGAAGTCGACTGTCACGCAAAAAGGAGTCCCTATTTCATCCTGTCGGCGATAACGCTTACCGACATTCCCATTATCATCAAACTCAACACGCCACAATTTTCTCAACTCCGCGTAAATTGTTCGTGCCTTGGCTACCAATTCAGGTTTATTCTTTAATAAAGGGAAAACAGCGATTTTAATTGGAGCCAATTTAGGCGAAAAACGCAAAACAACACGGGTTTCCTCTTCGTCTTTCTCCTCATCATAAGCATCGCAGATAGTGGCCAGCATAGTACGTGTAACTCCAGCTGAAGTTTCAACTACATGCGGCACATACTTTTCCTTAGAGACAGGATCAGTGTAATTCAAATCTTGTTTACTAAATTTCGCATGCTGAGTTAAATCGTAGTCGCCACGGGCGTGAACCCCCTCCAATTCTTTAAAGCCAAACGGAAAATTATACTCGATATCGTAAGCTTCTTGCGCATAAAAAACCAAATTCTCGTGTTTATGCCACTTAAGATTTTTTTCTTTAATTCCCAAACTGAGATAAAACTGCCAGCGTTTGTCTTTCCACTCATTATAGTGTTGCATGTCCTCGCCCGGCTTAACAAAGTACTGCATTTCCATCTGTTCGAATTCACGCGTGCGGAAAATAAACTGTCGAGCTGTTATTTCATTGCGGAAAGCTTTACCAATCTGAGCGATGCCGAAGGGAACGCGCACGCGGGTGCTGTCTAATACGTTTTTGAAATTGATATAAATTCCCTGACAGGTTTCACCTCGCAAATAAACTGGAGCCTTCGACCAATCACTAGTAAAGTTACCTAAATTCGACTGAACTAAAAGATTGAATTTAACAACGTCTGTCCACTCGCTCTTACCACAACTAGGACATTTTATCTTCGCTGAATTTTCACTGAATAATTTATTTATTTCTGCTTCACTCATTTTTTCGTCTGCAAAAACGCCTATGTCTTCCAATAAATGATCCACTCTTGAGCGAGTATGACATTTTTTACATTCAGCTAAAGGGTCAGCAAAACCACCAACATGGCCACTTGCTTCCCAAACTTGTGGGTGCATGAATATAGCAGAATCTAGCCCAACAATATTTTCATGCTCTTGAACCATCGCTTTCCACCAAGCTCTTTTAATATTATTGGCTAATTCGACTCCATATGGACCCAAGTCATAAATAGCCGCAAAACCTCCATATATTTCCGAAGAAGCATAAACAAAGCCACGTCTTTTACAAAGGCTCACGATTTTATCCATTAATTGCTCTTTTGCCATAGATTATACAGTCAATATTTCTTGTTCTTTTTTATCA
>Ga0172370_10011264_pt1 | contig 10108 bp, 8 predicted proteins | sample LakKiv5m_FD_114538 | JGI IMG/M metagenome (GOLD analysis project Ga0172370, IMG submission 114538) | Freshwater microbial communities from Kabuno Bay, South-Kivu, Congo - kab_022012_11.5m | ecosystem: Environmental > Aquatic > Freshwater > Lake | place: Democratic Republic of the Congo...
CATCAGAGGTCAGAAATCAAGAGACAGCATCCAGCATCAGAAGCCAGATGTCAGTAGTCAGAGGTCAGGAGTCAGAAAAGACCGTACACCTGCAACGAGGAACAAGCATCCAGCATCCGTCCATCCAAATCATCCAAATCATCCAACCATCGAATCATCCAATCATCCAACATCCAACACCCAGCATCCAGTACCCAGCAACCAATATCCAGTGCCCGCTATCGCACCAGGATTAGCCGTACATCCATGACATTGGTGCCGGTGGGGCCGGTGATGAGGAGGTCCCCCGTCTTTTCAAAGAAATGATAGGCGTCGTTGTTTTCCAGGAAATCGGATGCCGCCATCCCGGATTCCTTTCCACGCGACACGGTGAGCGGATCCACGATGGCGCCTGCCGCGTTTGTGGGCCCATCGTCCCCGTCCGTGCCCCCGCTGAGGACCACTACCCTCTGGGGGAGACCTTTCAGTTCAAGGGCCGCGGCCAGACAGAACTCCTGGTTCCTCCCGCCCAATCCCTTCCCTCGAATCGTCACGGTCGTCTCACCGCCTGAAATCATGCATGCAGGTGGGGGAACGGGCCTTTCCGTCTTCAATATCTCTTTTAGGATGCCGGTGTGGACCCGGGCCACCTCTCGGGTCTCGCCTTCAATCATTGAAGAAAGGATCAGGGCGTTGTAGCCTAATGAGCGAGCCTTTTTTTCGGCTGCTTCGAGGGCCATGATGTTGCTCCCGATGATCAGATTGTGGACGCGATCAAACGCCGGATCGCCTGTTTTCGGGGTTTCGAAGATCCGGCCTTCCATGCCAGCCTTGATGTGAGATTCAATGGCTTTTGGGACATCCCTCAGCTCATACCTTCTCAGGACTTCCCAGGCATCTTCAAATGTGGAGCTATCCGGGACAAAGGGGCCTGAGGCAATGACGTCCTTGCGGTCGCCCACCACGTCCGACAGCATCAGGTTGATGGTGGTCGCGGGCATGGCCGCCCGGGCCATCTGCCCCCCTTTTACGGACGATAGGTGCTTTCGGATGGTGTTCATTTCATCGATGCTGGCCCCGCATTCCAGGAGGCTCCGGGTCAGGTCCTGCATCTCCTCCAGGGTGATCCCGCCGGCCGGCTGGACCAGGAGCGCAGAACCGCCTCCGGATATGAGTGAAAAGACGAGATCATTTTCACCGGCGTTCTGAAGCAGAGAAAGGATTTTTGCCGTGCCTTTCACGCCCTGTGGGTCGGGGAGGGGGTGGTTCGCCTCAATGACTTCCGTCAAAGCCAGCTCTTCGCCAAACCCATATTTGACAATGATGATCCCCCGCCTGATCCGTGAGCTGAGCAGTTCCTCCATGGCCCTGGCCATGGGGGCCGTGGCCTTGCCGCCCCCCACCAGCAGGATGCGCTCGTAACGGCCCAGGTCCGCTTCAAATGACGGCCGGTCTCTTGGACCAAGCGACAGAGCGTCACCCTCCACCCGTACAAAACGCCTGACCGCCGCATAGGGGTCTACGGCCGCCACAGCGCCATTGAAGATCTCTTCGGCCTCGGAACGTATCTCTCGAATCGTGAGCTTTTCCATGGCATCATCTTTTCCTGGGTCCTCGAGGAGTTTATGTTTCTGACGGTTGAGAAAGGGAGGGTGCGGATTCAACATCTCAAACGGGTCCACATCACCGAGACGCCCCCAGGGCTTATCTCCCCCGGAAACCGCTTCAGACCCAAAACCGAATCACTTGACGCAGTATCCCAGTACCGTATCATAGCTGCCAGGGGCAAAAAAGCAACGGTAAACTCCCAATCGGATACGTGAAAAACCCGGGGGCGCTTCAGTATAACTCAATCAAAGAACGGCCGTTCCGTGCGCATTACCGGAACCGTTTGTCATGCGCAGCCACAATCATCTGCTGAGGGCCATAGAAGGGTGAGATGGGCTGAAGAGAGGGTTATTTCAGTCTGGCCGGGCTTTCCATTGCTGCAAGGGCCTCCAAAAAAAATGCGTGCCATTGCGGTTGTTCTCGGTTCTTACTGAGAAAGCAAAAAAATGGCATTGGCAAGTGGTTATTTCATGGAGGTCGCGGTTTTCCCATGAGCTTAGGGAGGGCCGGCCGCCACAACGGCCGGCTGCAGGGTTATTTGGCCGAGGCAGCCTTGCGCACCGCCTGGATGAGGCCGGCGGCGGCCTTATTATCGACCGCGTGTTTGACGAGAATATCTGTCGCGTTCACCTTCTTGGCATAAAAGGCGTCATTCAAACCGTTGCGGACCGCGACCACTGCGCCATCCACAGAAACACCTCCAAATAGACCTTTAGAGCGTGAAAAACTCAGGATATCTGCGCTAAGGTTCGCAGTAGCTGCTGCAGCGCCGATTCCTACCGGTCCGACTGCCACGCTCCCGTCGGCGCCGAGTTTAAGATTGTCTGCCAAAAAGGCTGTGACGCCCCGATCGGTCATGGCAAGCAGAACGATTTCAGAGGCCGACCCGCCGATTTGAAGGCCGAAACTCGCCTCGCCGATGGTGTAAAAGGCGGGGCCAAACCAATTATTGGTCTTTCCATCGCGGGCCAGAAACACCCCGCTCCCACCGGATGCCCCCACAACGAAGGCGCCTTTGAGGACCTGTGGGGCGATGAACACGCCCTTGGCCTTCTTGATCAGGTCACGAAATCCGCCCATCTCCTTGGCTGTTTCAAAGTCTTCGAGACTCATCCTGGCCTTTTCAACCAGTTGCTTGGCCTCTGTAGCATCGTCCGCCAGGGCAGGCGATCCGCCTGCCAAAACCAACAGGCCTGACAGCAAGACAGTCATCACGCCAATTGAACTTCTCCATACGGCTTTCATCATGTTTCCCTCCTTGTCGGCTTTTGAAGCCTTTAAATTATGTTAACGATCCTACCTCAACGGGGCACGAAAAGGCCCTGCTTCCTGATGAAGACACTATAGTGAAATGGGTTTTGTGAGTCAAGGGAAAGTGAAGGGCGGTCTGAAATCCCAATGTGTGATCCGGATGGAAGTCCTGACAACGCCGGTTGCATGGATGATAGCGGAAAATGGGCCGGATCAAGGGGTGCAGCAAGGTGGATGCCGGGATTCAGGCGATCCTGCGGATCATCTGATCCATGGTTTTGGACGCAATTTCTGCAAAGGCGGGGTCATTGATATGGAGGTCCGCTTCCTCAATCGGCACCTGGGGGTTTAACAGCTGCCGCAATGTCTTCATGAACGCATCCTGGGCCGGAGGGTCATGGAGGGGGCTTCCCTCGCCATCGGCCTCGGACCAGCCCTTCATGGGCACCAGCACCTTGATGCCTGAAATATCCTGATTCAGTTTTTCGGCCAGTTGCCTGGCAATAAACCGGGTTTCGTCCAGGCTCAGGCGGACCGCTGAACGGAAATCATAGAAGAAGACGCTCCGGTCTTTGAGGTTTTCAGGGATATTGTGACGGGTAAACTCGAGAACTGCGCAATCGAGGCCCCCAGGCACCACAAGTCGCGGGATATGACGACCGGCAACCGGTTCCAGCCTGGCGGGGCCGATCCCCCTGCAATAGCCGCTCATCAGTTCGTCGGCGAGTTCGTGGGTGGCCAGGTCCAGAATCCCGTCAAAATATCCCTCGCCGGCCAGCTCCTCCATAGCCATGCCGCCCGTGCCATTGGCGTGAAAGGCGATCACCTCATACCCCATTCCCTCCAGGCAGGCCTTGACGGCTTCGGCTGCCCGGGTGATAAACCCAAACATGGTCAGGGCCACCCGCTTTTTATCCCCCGTTGGTTTCCATTGCTTCTGAACCATTCCTGAGACCGCCCCCGCGGCCCGATCGAGGATCCTCCCCGTGATGCTGTTGACCCCGAGGATATCCGCCACGCTGTGCAGCATGGTGATATCTTTGGTGCCCACCACCGGCTTCATGTCCCTGGATGCCACCGTGGAGACCATGACCTTGGGGACGCCCAGGGGCAGCGCCGCCATGATGCTCACGCCGATATGGGTCCCTGTGCCGCCCCCGGCCGAGATCATGCCGCATATATCGCCCTTTTGATAGAGATCGCTGATGAGACTTCTGGCCTCTGCGATCACGGCTTCTATGGCCCTGTCCCGATCTGTCAGCACCGATCCTCTCTGCTGGATCACCTGCCGGTACAGGTCGTAGTCTGCGGGAAAGGGAGAAGGGCGTCTGGTACCCACATGGACGGTGATGGCAGGAATCCCCCTTTCTTCGATACGCGTCTTCAGAAAACGGTGTTCTTCTCCTTTTGAATCGAAGGTCCCGACAACGGCAACGGCTGGGGTCTGTATCACGGCATGTTCCTCCTGAAAGATGTTCTGTCGATATCTGAGTGGGTGGGGACGTTATCACAGACCACCGATCAATGCAATGTCGCGTTTGCTCAAAATGGCCTTTAGAAGCCTTTCGCAGCTTACTCCCGGAAAGCTTCGGGAAGAATAACGGGAATCGCGCACGCGAAGGGGCGAGGAGAAACTGATTTGCGCTTGACACGGACAGATCCGTTTCCCTATAACCTTTCTGAAGCAGGCCTGCAAGAGAGGGCGGACAGATGATGCATTTATGATGAAACGGGAGGGAATCGACGGACATGAAATCAACTCCATACAATCTGATCATGTCGGCCCTGTATAAGGGGATGAAAGGTGACCGGCCCCCGGCAGGAAACCCCACATCCATCGTGTGTCACGGGCTCATGGATGCCTGCGGGATCTCCTTTCCTGAGGCCCATCTGAATCCTCAGGCCATGGCCGAGCTGGCTCTGGCAGGGCATGAGATCCTGGGCTTTGATACGGTCATGCCAGAATACAGCGTGGATCAGGAGGCGGCCGCCCTGGGTTGCGAGATCGACTGGGGCGACCGGGACCGGATGCCCGATACCAAGTTCTTTCCCCATGCGGACTTCTCGGATGTGACGGTTCCGGAGAATTTTGTGGAAAAGCCCTCGATCCGTGTGGTCCTGGATGCCCTTTCCATCCTCCGGCGACACGTGGGGGGGAAGGTCGCCATCATTGGCAAGGTCATGGGTCCGTGGACCCTCTCCTATCACGTGGCCGGGACCCAGAATTTCCTCCTCCAGATTGGGATGGAGGAAAAGGAAAAGGTGAGGAAGATGCTCCGGCAGTTGATGCCTGCGACCATCGCCTCTGCAAGGGCCCAGTTCCAGGCCGGGGCCGATATCGTGGTCCTCGCCGACCATGCCACCGGGAACCTGGTGGGGGCCTACCACTATGAGGAGTACCTCCTCCCGATCCATAAGGAGCTGACCGCCGCGATCGAGGGACCGCTGATCCTTCATGTGTGCGGCAACTGCATGGACCGGCTCGAGATGTTTGCAGACGCCGGGTTTGACGGGTATCACTTTGAATGGCAGGTGGACGCGAAAAAAGCGGTGGAGAAGGTGGGTCATCGCATGTGTCTGGTGGGGAACGTCAATAACGCGGAGACCCTTTACCAGGGAACACCTGAGGATGTCTATAAGCAGGCGCGTTACGCCATCGAGGCCGGCGTTGATATCATCGGGCCTGAGTGCGCCATCCCCCTGGCCACGCCGATGGAAAACCTCAAGGCCATTGTGGCCGCGGTGCATGAAGGGTATTAGAAAAGGGAAGTGACTAAAGTGATCTAAAGTGCCTAAAGTTAAGAACTGGTAACGATCAGTCAGGACAAAGCTGAAAGCCCAACAAGGCCAACAAACCCAATAAACCGGTAACCAGCATCCAGCAACGAGTAACCAGGCCCAAGACACATGGGAGCATGTTAGAGGGGGATACATTTTATGAGCGATATACTCCAGCAGATAAGGGACGCGATCATCAGGCGTAAGAGGGGTGAGATCCAGGGCCTGGTAGAGACGGCCGTTAAGGAAGGGATCGATCCCAATGGGATTATCGATAACGGGCTCATTGCGGCTATGGATGTGGTGGGGCAGCAGTTTTCCGACAGCGAGATCTTTGTGCCAGAGATGCTGGTCTCGGCCCTCACTATGAAAATGGGCCTGGACGTTGTGAAGCCCCTGCTGAAGAGCGATAACGCCCGGCCCAGAGGCACCATCATGATGGCCACGGTCAAAGGGGATATGCACGACATCGGAAAGAATATCGTTATCATGATGCTGGAAGGGGCCGGATTCCAGGTCGTGGACCTGGGGGTGGATTTGACGGTGGAGAAACTGATGGAGCAGATCGAGTCCAACAAGCCGGACCTTGTCGGACTTTCGGCCCTGCTGACGAACACCATGCCCGAAATGAGACGGGCCGTGCAGATATTGCATGAAAGGGGACTCAACGAAAAGGTGAAGGTGATGGTGGGGGGCGCGCCGGTGAGTGCGTCTTTTGCCGAGGAAATCGGAGCTGACGGGTATGGGGCCGATGCGGCCGAGGCCGTGGAAGTGGCGCGGCGACTGATATCGGATTTGTGATTGTCGATTGGTGATTGAACAACTCCTTGAAAACAAGATGATGAATGCCCATAACTTCAAAAGCCTTTTTTGGAAGACTATAGGAGGAGGGTAGGGCGCATGCTGATCGCTGCGGAGAGAATCAACTCGTCGCGCAAGCGGGTAGCCCAGGCCATAGAGGCCCAGGACGGGGAATTCATTCGGAATGAGGCCAGGATTCAGACCGAAGCCGGGGCCGACTACATCGACGTGAATGCGGGGGCGTTTGTCGGTAACGAACTGGAATGCCTCAAGTGGGTGGTTGAGATGGTTCAAGCGGCCACGAAACTGCCCCTCTCCATCGACAGCCCCGATCCAGCGGTCATCGAAGGCGTGCTTCCCCTGTTGAAGCGGCCCCCCATGATCAATTCCATAACCCTGGAACCAGCCCGGCTAAACGGGATACTGCCGCTCGCTGCCGCGCATGGGGCCAAGGTCATCGGTCTGTGTCAGTCAGAGGAGATCATGGCGGAATCCACTGACGATAAAGTGCGCCTGGCCGGCCAACTGGTGGAGAGCGTGACCCGGGCTGGCGTTCCCCTGAATAACCTCTATATTGATCCGCTGGTTTATCCCCTCGCCACACACCCCCAAGCCGCTATGGCCGCTATGGAGGCCATCGAAAGGATCATGAAGGAGTACGCGGGGGTCCATACCATCTGCGGCCTCACCAATATCTCATACGGTCTTCCCGAGAGACGACTCATCAACCGAACCTTCCTTGCGGCGGCCATTTCAAGGGGGCTGGATGCCGTGATCCTGGACCCTACTGACGCCCCTCTCTTCGCGGCCCTCAAGGCTGGCCTGGCCGTCGCTGCCAGAGACGACTACTCCATGGACTATATCGCCGCCTTCCGTGCGGGCCGATTAGGCTGAGGAGACGGACCGTAAACCCCTCTGGATAGATTGACGACCAAGCCCTTTTGTTTGGCCCGCGTGATGCAATTTCGTATCTGCTGATCGTCCAATCCAGTCTTTTCTCTGATATCCGCGACCGTAACGCCTTTCCAGCGCCTTCTCATGATGTTGAGAACGGTTTCAAAGGGTGTTTTGACCTTTTTTGAGGCAGCGACCTTTTTGGAAGGTTGTTTCTTCTTGCTCTTGGCCGTGATCGATCCGGCCTCGACTTTCTCAAAGGCATGTTTCGATGGCCTTTCGGTTTTTATTGTTCCTCTACGCGTCTTTTTCTCTTTCTTGTAGGGCGCTGCCGGCTCTTCCATATCGATGCCGAACACATCCGCCACGTCTGCCTCGGCGATGACCCGTCCACTCGTTCTTTTGGCCTTTTGGAGGAGTTGACGCGTCCTGTCCTGAACCGCCTCGGCCACCAGGTCTTTCATCTCCACATTTCTAAGCTTGAAAAAGATCCCCGGTTCATCATCCAATCGGGCGCCGATGCCGTAAAGGGTTGCAGCCACATGCTTGCACATGGTGGCCCAGTCCGGACAACTGCATGTGAAATCGATCTCTTTGGGCGAGGGAAAGAGGCCCTTTCCCTGGATCGTAAACAGCTCCCCCAATTCCTTTGGGAATTTTCCTGCCAGGAGTTCCTGCATGGAACCCAGCTTCCCTTGGGAGGCCGCTTTGATGTGATTCCAGATCTTTTTGTCGATCGGCTTGATTTCGATTTTTACCGAATAGGGTTTTGCCCGGGTCCCCTGGACAAGGGATTCCACCTTGCCGGGACCGATCTGCAGATCCAGCACGGCCCCGTGCCGCACATAACTGCGGCCCCGGCCGATGCGGTTGCTGTAGTCTGCATACGACTCCAGGTTTCGGTTCCACGCCTTGCTCCACCATGTTCGCGCAATAGTGGTCCCTTCGAAGCAAACCGGTCGAATATTGGCATTTTTCTTCTGCAGTTCTTTCAGTTTTCTGGCCGCTTTTGCCCGTTTTTCCGCAACGCTGACATAAGGAGCAAAGCCCCAGTAACTCGAGTATCGCATTCACGCCTCCTGTGGATTACAGGGTCAACTTGAAAAGGTCCATCAACTCATCGTTTTTCATCTCGGTGATCCATGCATCGCCGCTCTCGGCGATGACTTCCTGTGACAACCGCGTCTTTTCTTCCAGCATGCCGTCGATTTTTTCTTCCACGGTTCCCCGGGTCAGGAATTTGTGCACAATGACGTTCTTCTTCTGGCCGATGCGAAAGGCCCGATCCGTTGCCTGATTCTCCACGGCAGGGTTCCACCATCGGTCGAAGTGGACCACGTGGCTGGCCTCGGTCAGGTTGAGTCCGACCCCCCCGGCCTTAAGGGACAATACCATAAACGGGACATAAGTGGGACTCTGAAATTCTCCAATGATGTCTTTTCGCTTTTTGACGGGCACGCTCCCGTGCAGAATGAGACCCTTTCTCTGGAAGATCGTCACCAGAAAATCATGGAGCGGCCCCGTCATCTCCTTAAACTGGGTAAAGACAAGGACCTTTTCCCGTTTTTCGTAGATGGTCTCGCAGATCTCGCGAAGCCTCAAAAATTTGCCGCTCTCGTCTTCCGCAAATTCACCGGTGCCCAGGTATTGGTCCGGGTGGTTGCAGAGCTGCTTGAATCGCATAAGTGACGAGAGGATCAGCCCTTTTCGCTGTATCCCATCTGTCTCGGCAATGGATGCCTTGATCTTCTCAACCATGTCCTGGTAAAGAAGAACCTGCTTTTTGCTGAGGGGGGCATAGGTTTTCATCTCTACCTTCTCAGGAAGATCCGATATGACCGACTTATCCGTTTTCAGCCGCCTCAGGATATAGGGGGTGACAATCTTTCGCAATCGCGAATAGCCCGATGGGTCATGGGCCAATCCCTTTGAAAACGTCTTGAATTCCCGGGCATTCCCGAGCAGACCGGGGTTGAGGAAGTCAAAGAGGGACCAGAGGTCCGACAGGCGGTTTTCAATGGGGGTCCCTGTCATGATAATCCGGTTTGAGGCGGTGAGCCCTTTGATGGCCCTGGCCTGTTTGGTCCCCGGATTCTTGATGGCCTGGGCCTCATCCAGGATGATATAGTTCCACGAGTAATCCTGGAGCCACTTGAGCCTTTGGACAAGGGCGTAGGTGGTGATGCACAGGTCAACGGTATGGAGTGATTCCTTATCCGCGGGGGCGCTTCCTTTCTTCAAGTCCGCCCCCGGGTGCGCGATGTAAATCTTGAGATCAGGATAAAAGCGTCTGATTTCGTTCTCCCAGTTGGAGATAAGAGATGCCGGGATGATGAGGAGGGATGCCCGGTTCGGTCTCTTGGATTTTCCGGAATCGGACTTGAGGATGTTCAGGAGCCCCAGGACCTGGACGGTCTTGCCCAGGCCCATATCATCAGCAAGACAGGCCCCGAACCGGAGTGAATGGAGAAAATAGAGCCAGTTGATTCCTTTTTGCTGATATTCCCTCAGCGTTGCCCTGAATCCTTTATCTGGCGTCACCGAACGGATGAGGGAAGGATCGACCAGCTTTTGAATGACCGATCGGAGCCATTCCCCATTTGAGACGCTCTGATCGATCTGCCTGGCATCGATATTCAGGAACTTCTCGGGCATGAGCTGCATCTGGAGGGCGTCTCTCAGGCTGATCCCCTCCTTTTCCATCAGCTCTCTGGCCTTTTCATAGGCATCCAGTGTCTGTTTGAGCCTCTCCTGGTCCACGGCCACCCATTTGTTCTTGATAAAGGCCAGGCCCTCG